>Ga0134126_10012176_pt1 | contig 10863 bp, 13 predicted proteins | sample KB31752_FD_96881 | JGI IMG/M metagenome (GOLD analysis project Ga0134126, IMG submission 96881) | Terrestrial soil microbial communities with excess Nitrogen fertilizer from Kellogg Biological Station, Michigan, USA - KB3-175-2 | ecosystem: Environmental > Terrestrial > Soil > Unclassified ...
TATTTTATACATTTTATTTTATTTAATGGTCATAACTCTACAGATCAGAAATCATTATTTAAAACCCCTAAAACCTTATTGAATGACTTATCTTTAATTAAAAAGGTTTCTTTAAAAGACCTTCACGCTTTCCTGGTTGAGGACCACACTTCATTTAGTGTCCTTTCCTTATCTGCTAAACACCTCCAATCCACTAATCGCTTAACTGTCTCCCTCACTAAAAACAGTGCTAAGTCCTTTTATTTAGGACCCCAGCGACCTAAAAAGTCTCCGGGGAGCGAACTCTACCGCTCCACTTACGGAACTCCGGTTCCCCAAGATGACTGCTCCCAAGATGCTCAAAACTGTGCTTACTTTGCTTTTTTCAACTCGGCCGAGAAAAAACTTTACACTCGCTTCAAAGATAAAGTGGAAGCCAATTTTGAAGGTGACCAAGTCAGTGGTCCCTTATTATTTATCACGCTCACTTTTAATACCACCCAAGACCATTATTCCGCTTGGACCACTAACTGAAATCCTCAAGACCCTTGCTGAAACCAACTCAATCAGAAACAGTCTTGGTTAAAAAAATGGGCTCAAGCCTTTGACCAACCGGCTGAACCCTCTAAAATCAATCTCCAAAAAATCAGTCCCGAAGTTTCTCAATACCCCACTGCCAACCTTTATTTACAAAAATTCCTCCGCCGCGTTCGGCTCCAATGAAAACCCTCTAACTGAAAATGAGTAGTAGTCTCCGAACTCCAAAAAAACGGCATTTGGCATTTTCACCTCCTTAGCACTCCCATAGTCCCCTATTCCCACCGTTGCACTTTAGACAAAAACTTTACCTCTTGCTGAAACTGTCGCACTTATCTTTCGGAATTATGACCTTATGGTCGCGTTCAATCTAAATCTCCCGGCCGGCAAACTATCAGTTCCTATTTAGCCAAGTATTTAAGCAAAAGTTTCCACCTCCGCTCCTTATATCAGCAACATGGACTAACTGATAAACGGCGAACTTACCGCTTTTACTTAAATCTTTACCAGTATGAGCAAAGAGCAGTTTTATTACCGAGTTCCAATTCCAAATTAAGGTTCTGTGTTCAAACTGGTCAACCGTTAAATGGTCGGCAAACGGTGTTTCGCCATTATGATTACTCCACTGGTCAAACCAGTTATTTTTACCGCACCGCGGAGCAACTAGTCGGTAAATGCTTAAAACCACTTCTAATTAAGAAAAATTATCGCCTCGGCTCGCGTTGCCTCCAACCACTAAATCTACTGCAATTATTAAAAAATCTTGACCGTTTTGATAAACGGTCTACACAACTCCCTTTCTCAAAACCTAAACAAACTTTCTCCAGCGACTTCCAAGAACACTTAATCACCCACTTGCTCTTTTTCTGTGAAACGGCTCAATTTGTCCAGGTTCCGCTCGAGCAAGAGCAAGTCCCGCAAGAAGTTGAGCAAAAGGACTTTACCAAAAATCCTGACCGAGTTTCACTAAAGTCGGTCTGCAATCAGAATATTTTAGCCCATTTTAAGTCTAAACCCTTACTCCATTTCACCTTTTCACTTCCCGCAGTTCCCTTAGTGCTTCAGTTTTTAGATCACTTAGACAATTTAGCCCACCAGTTTGAGATTACTTCTAGTGCAGATTTTTACACTTGACCGCGGCACCATAACCAGGCTCATGAAACTTTACTCCAATTAGACTCTTTCTGCGGTTGTGAAATTCAAGCTCGCAATAACTATCTCCACGACTGAGATTACTTTACCTCTGCTTATTCCTCCCCCCACTCCCCTCCGTAAGGGTGAGACACATCCTAATATCCTTGAGGAGATAAACTCTCCTAGTTATTGAAAACTGATGAGCTTCGTCGGTTCGAGTGGGGGGCGTCGAAGCCCCGGCGAAGTGTTTATCCCCTAAGAGGGCTAAAGAACTTAAAGCTTCCGTCCACGGAGGGAGCTAAGACCTAAGGCTGTTTGAGCAGAGTCAGCTGGATAATAGAAACTGCTCACCAATTAAAAAAAAACAATAATTTTTCATAATGATAGCACTAAATATCAAAAAATACAGTCCAGAATGAGACAAAAAAATAACTACCTTAATCGGTAAGCAAATAGACCACACTTTCAAAAAAGGTGAAAAGAAATTAGAAAACTTTGAATTTAAAGGAAGTGAAATCACCGCTGATGCTGGTGAAACCGTTAAAGTTAATGATGCTGAATTGTTGATAACTCAGAGGAAAAAGTTAGTTAAAGAGTTAGAGAACAAGAAAAAAGAATTAAAGAATAAAGAGGGATACAGTGATAAGTATGCTGAAATAAGTATGAAGCACGATGAACTAGAAACCAAGGTTGCTGAATGAAAGAAGTATTTAAAAACTGCTAATATTGCTACTGGTAGAACTAATGATGGTAATTACAATAACCAGTCTAATAGTTTCTTAAAAAGTGGAATAACTCCTTATGGAGGAAAAGGTTGAGTTAAGTTAATTAGTGATTATAATGCTAAACCATTTACTCCTCCTACGGCAGTTGCCAAAGATTACACCAACCTTTATGAGGTGAATTTGTATAGTGGGAATGGGCATAACCAGAAACCGATTAAGATAACCGAACAAGAATTGATTAAGTTTATTGCTCGAACTTTAAAAGAGTATGGAAAGATTGATACCACTACTGCCGGAAGCACCTTTCAAGATTACTTAACTACCAAGAAACCAGTTAGTTTAGGGGCCATAACTTATACTACTTATGGTGGCACTTTGGAAACTGATACTATTGTAAATGGTTATTTAACTATCCTTAAAGCCCATGCTAAAAACTTAGTAGAAACTGTGGATGAAAAAACTGGCCGGACAGAATATACTTTCGGACATAACTTTGATAAAGATACTCCTTTTGGTAAAGCTGAAATAGAAACTTTTATTAAGTTTACCCATTTTTTACGTGTCAATCACACTTGGGTATTCCACGAGGAGGTTAAAAAAAGGATTTTCAAAGATATTCCTCAAAAAACTGAATTAACCTTTATTCCCGCCCAAGATAAACCTTATACGGAAAAGCAACTTCATAATTGAGGACAAGAAAATTATTTAGATAAGCAATTTGCTAATAGTGATAAAGCCACTAACTTTTATGGTGATATTCCTAAAAAGGACTGGGGAGAAAAAGCAGTTAAATATGAACTGGGGACTTCTGACTTTTATGGGGGAATATACGAATGAACCCAATTAGTGGGTAGTGTGCTTAATCTTTACCATAATGAAAGTGAGGGTCGCCAAGAAAGATTTATTGATAGTTTTGATGGCAATCCTTATACTGATTTTTGGCAAGACCTAAATACTATGGATGATTTTGGTAGTTTTAATGATAGAACAACTACTCCCCATTATTACACTCTTCATAACTTTCCCGCTTATGCTTATGAAAAAGAAATTAGATTACATGAGTTAAAAGGAGAAAAAGAGGCTGAACTAAAAAGATTAGATAAAGGTGGAGAGGAATTACTGGAAGCTGAAAAAGCAGTTGATGAAACCAAAAAAGCACTCCGGGAGAAAGAGACTGAAATTGATAAAAAAATAACTGAGACTATAACCGAAAAAACCAAAGAATTAAAAGATAGTTTTAAAATAGATGATACTACTGCTCCTAACTTTGGTTCTGGAACAGATGCTAATGATGCTAATCGATTAACTTCCCGAGACCATTGAAAATTACAATCTTTAATTGAGAATATCCGTTTCTTGATTAACAATGATGAGAAAAAACCTACTGGCACTAAAAATGAGGATGATGCTTATACCATGAGTAAAGATATAATGACAAAGGCTGCTGGAACTTGACACCAGTCTAGTTGAGAAAGTATTGGTTGAGATAATACTAAAAGTGCTGATGAGAATTGTAAAAGAACTAATGCTGAAAGGATTAAAGTTATCCAAGGAGAAAAAGATAGTGCTTGAAATTTAAATTGATATCATAGTTGTTTAGAGGAATTGGAGAAGTTGATTAAATTAGATGATAGAGAATTACAGATTAAAAAAGATTTAAAAGAAGCCATTGACAAGCAAGACCCTATTGAAAATATAAAAGACTGACAAAATGTCTTAAAAAAATACGATGCAGGTCTAGAAACTGTATTCAACCAGTCTACAATTGATAAGTGGAAAGCAAAAAAAGATGGTAAGGATGCTTATAACAATTTGAGTGGAGTAGAAAACTTAATTAAGAAAGTGGTGGTATTTAAGAAAGATACCAATGGTAAAGACACCACCGAAGTAGAGAAAGTGGATGAGGACTTCATTAATTTCATTAAAGGTAAAGACAGTAAGTTAGATAGTTTGGGAAATTTGTTTAAAGAAAAAACCGAACCTAAAGAGGTAATTATCCTCATAGAACAATGAAATTTTAATAAGTTAGAGGATGATAAGAAAAAAGAATATGCCAAAAAGTTTGCTTGAAGTGAGTTAGGAGGTCAAAAAAAAGTAGATGATTACACTTTAACTGATGAGGATTTAAAAGATAGTGGTAAGTTCCAAGACTTCTTATATCAATGCTCAATTGGTAAGATTGATTTCAATTCCTTAGCAAAACCAACCCAACAAGATAATCCCACTCCAACTCCAACTGATAAAAGTCATTTAGCCCAATATTGAGGATGATATGCGGGAGGAATAGGATTAGTAGTGATAGGTGGTTTAATTTTTGGTTTTTGAGACAAAATTAGCGGTTTATTTGGAAAATCAAAAGAAGAAGATAGTGATGATGAGTAAAAAACGAGAGCTGGCAGAAGTCAGAAAAAAGGTAAAAGAACACCAAAAAGAGTTTCACAAAAGCAAGGAAGTAATAACTTTTGTATGCAGCGGAAATTTATGGTATTTTTGCCCGGTCGCTTATTTAATCGCTGATTTATGAAATAAAAGACCATGAACTGACTAAGCCTTAGGTTTTTATGAAATAAAAGACCATGAACTGACTAACTAATCTTTTCGAGCGGAGCAAAAAACCCCCCCCTTTACTGCCGAAAAAGTTTATTTTGCTCAACTAAATTTACCAGCGAAGCCGAAAGGGAAAAACATGAAATTAAAAGCCATGGAACCAACTAAAAAAGAATTCAGGCAATTAGACCCAATAAAAATATCAATGACAGGATTGGATATGTTTATGAAGAAATATCACAGAAATAAAGGCATCACCTCATTAACTGAAAGATTGAGAGTGTTGGAAGCGTTGAGTGAAAATAGAGAAGTTCCTGAAAGTGATAAAAAGGACATGTCAGAAATTTTAAAAACATTAGGTAAAATTGCAAACTGTAATCTTTGCCACAAGGAGATAAATTGAGATAAAAAGGAGGGATTATATACAATAAATCCGTTTGAAACAGCAAGGCATTCGTCATGCCACTCAAAAAACCATGGAACCAAATAAAATCACCCGTGAAGCCATTTACAAAAACAGCTGCTGAACTTGTAAACGAGCCTTGGAGGATCCAACTGAGCAATATGTCTGCCCGAAAATGGAACAACATTGAAAGGAAAGTAATAGTAATAAGTATTTTTGTAGCAAATGCGGAGTAAAGAAAGCAGTGAGCGAGATGAATTTGAGTAAGAATAAATGATACTGTCGCTTTTGCTATCAACAAAAATTAAAGCAAAATGGATAAAGAAACAATCCTCCTCTCCGGCTTTAACAAAAGCCAAAGGGATATAAGAAAAAGTGGCTCAATGAGAAAAGGAGGTGGAGAAATTTTATGGTAAAAAGTTCTAGGTATCTCAAAAAAGAAGGCTGGATTGAAGGTATGAGTGGTGAGAAATACCGAAAGATTTCTGAAAGACCCATTTGTGTCTGTAATTTGACTGGAACCACTCATTTTATCACCGGGACAATAAAGGGTCGGAAATTAGCCGGAGAAATAGTTTTCCGCCACACTTCTTTTTGCTCTGATTATGGCAAGTCAGGAAGTTTTCGGCAAGGAGTATATAATGGTGATAAACTTGGATATTTAATTGGTTGAATTTTTAAAGAACATGAACCAAATAACCTTAAAAAAAAGGTTATTGTAAATTGTTTACAATTTACTAAGTCCATTTGCGAAAGAAATGAAAGGAGCAGCGGGAAAGAGAAAAACTAGTAAACTAGCCCATAAATAGAATGGTATAGAATAAAAAAATATGGTATGTTAAAATTCCAAGCTAAAACCCTTCTAAATGAGAATAATTCTTTAAATAATCAAAACCAAGACCTAAAGTTAGATAATGCATTATCTAAAAAAAGAGATAGGAAAAAATATTCTGCTCAAAGATACCAAGCCAAAAAGCCAGAGTATCACCAATGATATCTCCAAAGAAAAAGCCAAAAGGAACAGCAAGAGAAAGAACGAACTAATAAATACTACGGAGCCGAAGCGATCAAGATTTTAATGAGTTTGAAAGAATATACGGAATTAAACCAAGCCAAAAGAAAAATCTGACTAAATTTCATCTGAACTTTTAAAGACTTGAAAGCCGGTTTTCATGATATCATCCAAATTATGAAATTACGCGAAGAAGCCGAAAACTTAATTAACGATTACTGAGACACCGCCAAAAATGAAATTAGTAAAGGGGAAAGTTGAAACAGTTTAGACCCAGAGCAAAAAGACCGCTTAATTAAATATTGAGGTCAAGAAAAAGTAAGGAGAGACCAGCAATTATTAAGCGAATTAGAAAAACAAGAGATAGCTGGAAAAACTTATGAAAAAGAAATCGCACTAGCCAAATTTCATGAGGAGAGGGGGAAAATTAAATGTGAGTGTTATCAGTGTCAAGAGAAAAAGGAAATTCAAACTCAAATTAAGCACCAATTATTTAAAGAGAGTAAGAGTGATAAAGAACAATGTTCAGAATGTAAAAAATGAGTAAAAGAACTCGATGAAGAAAATGGTTTATGTAAAACTTGTTTAAGCAATTATGCCTAAAAAATGTTTTTTTTGCGGAAGCCCTAAATTATCTTCCCATCAACTCCCAAAATGAATTGTGGAAAATCAATTTCGAGGCCAATATGGTCAAGTTTTAAAAGCAATAACGATTGGAGAGACTAACCCTCATCAAGTCAACCGAGAAATTATAAATACAGTTTACTACTGTTCTCTAAATTGTATGCACGAACAACAGAACCAAGAAGAAGCTACCGACTGAAAAAAAGGAAAATGTAAAAGTTGTAAAATTGACCTAGTAGTACTTAATGAAAACTGCCAAGCACCAGAGCATCTAAAGGAGATGAAGTATATGGCTATCACCACTCCGGAATGTATGAAAGAACCTAAAGCTAAAAAAGTCTAAAATTAATTTATCATGGTAGTAATTAGTAAATCTTTTTTTCAAAACCCGCTTGAAGATAAAAAATGACAAAAGAAGTTTACAGACTCTTTAAAAAAAGATATTCAGAAAACCTCAAAGCGAAAATCTTCTCCTCAACGGATAATAAGTGAAATCATTTGCACCTCAAAAGATATTGGGGAGCCAAACTATCTCCTACAGAAAGTAAAATAGATTAATAATATCATGCCTCAAAAAATTAAATCCCATCCTTCAGTGCTTAAAGGAGAAGGGAAATTTCATTTAGATGAAAGAACTAAAAAGGCTTTTACTGAAATTATAAAAAAATCTAAAAAAGAGAAATTTGACCCTCGTAAACATAATCAAACCATTATTTGTGGAGAAGCAGAGTTCGCTGAAAGTCAAAAGTTAAAAAAAACTAAAAAATAACTACTAATGGATGATTTCCTGGAGCAGTTTATCAATGGAATTTACCAAGAAGCCCAGCAAAAACTAATTACTCAGTTTGGTTACCCTCCTTATCGTTGCTCAATTATCAAATTCGGCGGGTTTCAATTTAGCCATAATTGATATGGTAAAACTCGCATGAATTATGATGAAGTAGGAAAATTAAAAATCTTCACCAAAACCATTTATCTCAATTCACTGTTTATTAATGAACATTTTGCCCTGACCGATAATCCAAAATATAATTTACCTCGTTTAGTCTATACCATTGCTCACGAAATTGCCCATTGTTTACGAGCTGATTATGAACCCAAAGAAGCTGCTGCCCACGACATTCAACATGCGGTGGTAACTTATTGCCTAGAATATCTTATCCTAAAAACTTATGAATATCATTTACTTGAACAATTATCTAAACTACAAAGGAAAAACTCAACTAAACCTAAAAAATAATATATGCCCTCCACCACTTTAACTAACCCTATTCTTAAAAAACTAAATGACATTAACCAAAACCCCTATTACTTACTAGTTAATCCTGATAACCAGGATGAAGCCTATTTCTGCTTCCCTAAAACCGTAGTGGCTGGCTGAAGTGAATTAGAGCAAGCCGCGGAACAAAACACTCACTTACCCACAGTCACTCTAGAATACCAAGAATCTGAAAAAGGCCTGCGGATTTATCGGCAAGTCTTACGCCTAGAAATTAACTAACTTCATTCTCCTGATGAAAAAACCACCTAAACCCCGTAAAACTCACCTCCTTTTAGGTTCTATTCAAACTGCTTGGTCGGATAAATCTACTGCTCCGAAGTATAAAAACACCCTTTATTGAACTCTCTTTGTGCAAGTGGAAAATATCTACGGCTCTAATCAGGAAAAAGTGTATGTGCTTACTAATTTAGTCCCTCCCATTATTCCCCAAACCCTTGAACAGCAAACCTACCAAGGCAAAAAATACCAACTAGAGTGTGAAAAAAGAGTCCGGGGTTGGAGATTAGTGAATTGGAGAGAGATTACTTAGTTCTAAGGTTCTAGTGAATTTGTGGGTGCTGGACAAGAGTACTTAAAACAATTATTGAAATATAACCTATAAGTTAAAATAACTTTATAAGAGATGAGTTTACCTAAACTACTTGCCACCACCAAAGAAGGTAGGCGAGTTTATCCTCTTAGATTAGTGGTTAATGGTCGTTTATTAAATGAAATTCATATTGACCCTCACTTCGAAGAGAAGCATCCTTATATGAATGATGAAAAGATTTTTGCTATAGTGCAAAATTTAAACAACCGCCGTTTCATTCCTCAAGTTCGTAAAGGTGATTGAGAATACTTTGAAGTGAAATCAGTGCTTTATCAAGAAAAAAACTACCGCCTAATTTGGTGTTTAAAAGATAACTCCTCTTTTTTGGGAGTTCGTCATTGCTTTAGAATTAAATAATATGATCAAAAAAAATAAAGAACCTTTTCCAAAAGATTCTACGAAGTTTGCTAAAACTCCGTATTACAGTTACCAATATCCGTTTGGAGACCAAATCATAATTAAAAAATTATCTGATCCCAACTATGAGGGAGGGAATATCGCTTTACCGGAAGAGGCTGATATTTTGGAAAAAATGAAATACAGTTTTTGTCAGAGCATTCTTGCTTACCACCAAGAAAAACAAATGCCTTTATCTCTTATGGCTCAAGAGATTGGAATCACTGAAAAAAAACTAATTGATATTTGCCGCGGTAAAACAGTTGATTTTTGTTTAGGAGAATTAGTAATCTATGTTAATAATCTAGACATTTCTTTTGTAGCCTGCTGAGAGTGTGAAAAAAATATTTTTCCGATGTTGTGGAAAGCAGTTATTTCCTCTTTAAAGTTGCAAGAAAGTTTTCCGACTGATAGTCCTGATATCCATCGAGCTATCGAAAAACACCAAGTATTAGTTCATCACTAGGAAGAGTTAAAACCCCTATTCCCATTTTCTCTCAAACCCTTTAAACATAAAATAACTTATATCCTTATGTCTGCCCTAACTAGAAAAACCTATTCGGCTAAAGAAATAGCCTTATTTTTACTATCTCTAGACCCCGAAAAAAAATATTTCACTAACCGGAAACTAAACGGTTTCTTCACTACTGACTTAACCATGGGCAATTTTCGCCTAAATGCTCACCTGCAAATTGCTCAGATGCTCCATTATGCTCACTACCAAACTCCTCTTTTCTCAGATCAGATTAAAGCCTATGAACATGGTGGTTATATAGAAAGCATTGTTCAAGAATTCCCAAACTTGCTAGAGGCTAGAAAAAGAACTTCTTTAGACCAAGAAACTAAACAATTCCTCGCTAATCTCTTTTGTTACTTAAAAGAAAACTATACTAACCGAGATTTAGAAACCTTAATTTGTGAAGATATTGCTTGGGGTAATGCCCGAGAGAAAAAAAATACTTTTGTTTATAATCAAGAAGTGCTTAATGATTATCAAATTTTAGTCAACCCACTTTGAAAAGATATGGTTGGAATTTAATAGATGCTTAATAACATAAATTACAATGATTTCAACCACTTTGTCAATTTACGAGGTTCAAGACCTTATATCTACATTCATCATGCAGAGTGATTGTTAGTATTTTCCATTACTTCTCAAGAAAAAGTTCGTTTTCCTCATAAGTTTAAATTAGAATTAGATTGTGATTGCTTGGATTCAGATAAGTATGATAACTCTTTTGTTAATTTAAACACCAAAATTTTAATTCCTCGCTCTAGGTTACCAATAATTGCTAAAAAGTATGGAATAAGTTTAAACAGTTCTCATACTTGTCTAAAACCAATTCAATTGAAAGAACTGTTGGAAGCTATAAATCAATATTGAAATGAAGGAAAAAGAAAACTAATCACAGTAGAATTAAATAATTAAAGAAAATAAAAAAACAATTCACCATGCGTATATTAAGCAAAAAAATGAAACCTAAAAGCAAAAAAGGAGTTAGTTGAGCCCAAGGAGCAAGGAACCAGAAATTGATTAGCAAAGCCCTTGCTGATAGTTTGGAAATAATGGAACAGATGAAACAGCCTATTACTCTTCCCGCTGAAGAAAATGTCCCAGTCGAAGAAAAAATGAAA
>Ga0134126_10012177_pt1 | contig 10863 bp, 20 predicted proteins | sample KB31752_FD_96881 | JGI IMG/M metagenome (GOLD analysis project Ga0134126, IMG submission 96881) | Terrestrial soil microbial communities with excess Nitrogen fertilizer from Kellogg Biological Station, Michigan, USA - KB3-175-2 | ecosystem: Environmental > Terrestrial > Soil > Unclassified ...
AAACACAAAAGAGGATACCTTTGGAGGCTTCGTATTTTAATTCAAAAGTAAATATTTATGATGTTAAAGTCTATTTTAAAGAGGGTGTGCACATGAAAGGAAACAAAGTAGTAATCGTCTCATCCGATGATTGGGAAGGCTTATATGTCAACGGAGAGCTAGAAACTGAAGACCATGAAATCAGACAACATGACTTCATTAACTTGATTCAAGAATACAGGTCATTTGAGAGTATAGATATAGTTGAAGTTTCAATGGAAAAGCTAGAAGAATTGGGTGGAGGATTCCCCTATAGACTTGAAAATATTTTTAATTAAGTAAGACAAAGATTTTGTGAGGAGTTGATTACAATAGCTAAATATCAGAAGAAGCCGATAGTTATAGACGCTGAACCATTTAAACTGGGCATGGAAGATGGATTTAAAGACGTTCATGAGAGTATGGGCGAGGGCATCAGAGGAATAAGACTGGTGAGAAGGCCTTACATCAAGACTTTGGAAGGTGAATACATCGTTGAAGAAGGTAAGCATATGATTGTCACAGGCATCAAAGGTGAACGTTATCCAGTTGAAGTTGAAATATTTCATGAGTTACATGATTTAGTTGAGGATTAATGAGCTGAAAGGAGTGGTATAGCATGAGTGACGAGCTGCGGATTGTCAATAATCATTTACTGAATGCAACAATAGCGCAACCGCCTGCACCGACAATATATTTTAAAGGCAAGGATAATATGGAAATATTAAGACTAGAACCTAATGGTGACATCTTTATACGTGGCAATTTAGCTGAAAATGATAAGCAGGTCACTGATGGGTTGAGAAACTTTCTATTGAATCACGGATATTATTAAGAAATGATTGGGGGAATAACAAGTGGAAATCAAGGAGTTCAAGAAGTACACGAACAATTTACACGAATATTCAGCTGATGATGTCGATAGTTTTGAGTTTATGAGCGATGACGAGTTGAGAGTGTATCAAGATGAGCTAGAACGTTATGATGGAGGAAGTTTATCTCCGTGGGATCATATTAGAGCGTTTATTACAATGAAGAAGAAAGTTGCTGTTTTACTCGGAGATAAAGGGAAGTACATTGCGACTATGCCTATTTCTCACAGCACAGGCAAACTAGTCACGCTTCACGAGAATGAAAGAGTATTGAGCAAGGAACAAATGAAAGAGATAATAGCAACTATAAATAAATAATCATAAAAGTTGCTTTTATCAGAGGCAACACATACGCGAACAGGGATTCTTATTATTGTAGATAAACAGCTATAAAAGGTTACAATTCAATAGGAGCAACAGGAGGACGAGCACATGAAAGCTAAACACCCAGCTAAATTTACGGACTCATTTTTACCAATATTTAGTGAGTTGCTACAAAACACCTCCAATGTTATTGACCCGATGGCAGGCACAGGTAAAATAGGACTCATAAAAGAACATGGATACAAAGGTGTGGTTTATGCAAATGACTTAGAGTTCGAATGGATTTCTCAAGCGAAGGATAACGGCTGTGATGTTTTCTCGATGTTCGACGCAGCGAAAATGGATTATCAAAATGAAAGCTTTGATGCAATATGCACAAGTCCTACTTATGGAAATAGGATGGCAGACAGCCACAACGCCAGAGATAGTAGTACGAGGAATACGTATACTCACACGCTAGGCAGAAAACTCCATGAAGAGAATACGGGAAAGATGCAATGGGGAGAAAAATATAGAGTCAAACATACTGAAATCTATGTTGAGCTTAGAAGAATACTAAAAACTAATGGTATCTTCATATTGAATGTAAAAGATCACATAAGGAAGGGTGAAATAATTCAGGTATCAGACTTTCATAGAAACCTGATTGAGAAGAATGGATTCACAGTTGAACAGCATATAGAGGTTCCTGTAAGGGGGATGAGATTTGGCGAGAATGGTAAAGTGAGAGTCAAATACGAGAATATCTATGTTTTTAGGAAGATGTGAAGTAAGCATATTTACTAAAACTATCTCTATAAAATATTTAAATAAATAATCATAAAAAGTTGCTTTTATAAGGTTAAGTAAAATAATAGAAAACAAACTACAAAAGAGTGGTTTTATTCGCTAAGGGAGAGATAGATTAATGACAACCATCAACAACGACGAAAAACACGTAGTATTCTACAGTGGAGGACTAGGATCATTTGCAACAGCACTAAGAGTGATTGAGAAACACGGAACAGAAAACTTAACTCTCCTATTCACTGACACACTCATTGAAGACCATGACCTATATCGCTTTATCATAGAGACTGCTGGACATTTCTTTAATGCTGACAAGAATAAAATAGCTGAACTATCTAAAAGAGCATTAAATATAACACTCACAGAAGAGAATATGAGTCAACGTAAAGATGATTTAGAGAGATTGAGACTCGATAGCAATAAAGCAATTCCGCAGTTGGTTTGGCTGACAGAACATAAAGACCCGTGGGACATCTTTTTTGAACAAAAATTCTTAGGAAACTCTCGTATTGCTCAGTGTTCTCATATCTTAAAGCAAGTAATGTCAAAGAAATACGTTAAGGAGCATTTTGAATCACATAAAACCACTCTTTACTTGGGAATAGATTGGACAGAGGAACATAGAACAAAGGCTCCTGTTAAGAACTGGTCTCCATATCCTGTTGAGTTTCCTATGTGTGAAGAACCTTTAATGAATAAGATAGATGTAGTTAAAGAGTTAGAGAGAGTCGGAATTGAAACACCAAGGCTCTATGCGATGGGATTTGCTCACAACAATTGTGGAGGTTTCTGTGTCAGAGCTGGACAAGGACACTTCGCAAATCTACTTGAACAGAACAGACCTTTGTTTCTATACCATGAGAAACGAGAACAAGAGATTCGCAAACTAATAGGAAAAGATGTCTCAATGTTACGCAAAATGAAAAATGGAGTGCGTTTCAATTACACATTAGAGGACTTGCGACTAGATTTAGAGGGCGGACATAAAGAAGAGATTGATATGCAAGACATTGGTGGATGCGGATGTTTTGTAACCGATGATGAAGAAGGAAATTGAGAAATAGAGTACTAGAAACCGTATACCTACCATATTTGTTGTCGAATAAAAGATTGTTTTTAAGGGATAAGCAAATAAACAATAAAAAAGGAGTAGGTAAAACATGAAAAAGTTCCTTGTATGGTTTTTAGTAGTTTTATTGTATGCAGGATTAACTGCCTTATATGGAGGAATTGGTTGGGTTGTCGCATGGATACTAGGAGTTGGGCTAAATATTGCTGTAAATTACACTGTCTTTGTTTGGGTAGGTATAGGATTATTCTGGCTGAAGGCAATTCCGCTTATTATTATTAAGTTGTTTGTTGATAATACCGTTAAAGATATTGGAAAGAACACAAGAGGCTCTGGTATGAAGGTTGGAAATTCAATGAAAAGTATTCTAGACCGCATCGAGAAAGAGAACCGAAGATGAAAGTTTTTACAAGGTTAAAGAAATAATAGAAAGAAGGAGACGTATGAATATTATTAATATCAACGGAAAATCAATCTCAGTAAAAGGGAATGGCATATCAATCATTAACGATAAAGTTTACGTAAATGGAAAGTTAATAGAAGAAGGGCTGTCCGGTGGCGTAGAAATTACTTTCATGGGAGACTTAGCAAGTTTAAATGTAGATGGAAGTGCAACTGTAAATGGAAATGTAGGCAGTGTAGATGCAGGAGGAAGCGTCAACTGTGGAGATGTAGGTAAATCAGTTGATGCCGGAGGGTCGGTTAATTGTGGCACTGTTGGTGGAGATATTAACGCTGGCGGGAGTGTGAGTATGAAGAGGTAAATGAATGGATACCACGTTAAATAGCACAAAAATAGATTAAATGGAGGAAAACAATGAAAATTAAATCAATTAAATTAACTAGTGAGCATGAAGTTAAGAATGTTGATCCTAAAAAGATATACGTGAGCGCTTCTAAAACTCCTACGTATCAAATTGAATACGAAGAAACCACTCCAACAGGTCTTAAAGCAACAGGGTTTATGCTACTTGAAGCTAAAAATGAAGAAAAGGTAGACGCTTTCTTTAAAGAGCTTGAGACAATTCTCACAAAGAAAGATGAAACAGAAGAAGCGAATAATGAGCCGTCAGATTTGTTCGAAGTAGTCTACAGCGTCTGTCTAATGGCAATTGAAGATGCGGACACAAAGAAGGCTACTGATTTTGCAAATAGTCTTTCCAAGGCTTTGAGTCGATGTAATGAAAGCATTAAAAGAGAAGCTTTAAAAGAAAAGGAGGCGAAAATATGATACTGCAAATCACTGATATTGATGATAACAAACAACAGGTGACGCCTAATCGTCAAAGGAGAAAACACAATGGAAAACACAATTAAGAATATGGAATTGGTTCTACTAGAAATTAGAAAGAATGTAATGACGAGGGGTTCTGACACTAGAGTTCCAAAAACATTGATTCATTCATATTTAACTCTATTAAGAGATTTTGACAGAATGGACAAAGTGCGGAAACGGTTACAATATGGAAGTCTAGGAGTGCAAGCGGAACAGCTAAACATCATTAAGCACTATATAAAAGATGACAAGATGCAAGAGTTATTCAATACACACGACTATGTGGGAATTAATAACTACGCAACAGTTTTAGATAAAATCGGACAAGCACTTGATGCAATTGGCGAACCGGAGAGAAGCCTGTATACACCTAGCAAATTAATTGAACACTTGCTAAATCATTCAATTCAAACAGGAACATTAGTTACTTTCTTTGATGAAGCTCATCGAGGGATGGGGAAGACTACAGCTCTTATTAAGAAAGTCCATGAGTTAGATGCAGTATTAGTAACAGGATTATCCACTCAAGCTCGGGTAGCACAAGATATCGCAGAAAATATGGGGTTAAACGTGAATATTGCATCTGCAAAAGAAGCGGCTACTCTTGCACAACACCAAAAGAAAATGAAAGAAAATGGTTATTTGGTGGATGAGCTGGTAAGCAATGAACAGTTGAGAAGCCTTAGAGGATATAAACTGCTAGGTGGATTTACTCGCATTGTAATTTAACAAACCTAGTCTGTATGTAATACGTAATTTGTTTTCCTCGTACTACATGCAGACTATTTAACCAACAAAATTGGAATTTAGAAGAAAAGGAGAATGTACAATGAGCGGATATGAAATGGTATTTAAACCAGCAGGTGTAGAGTTGGATTTAGGAAAAGGAAACGGAGTTCTACGGATTATGGCAGGAGAATTAACATCTGTGTCAGTAGACGTTGGCATGTCTGACGCGAAGATTTGTGTTGTTAGGCACAGTAGAGGAGAAAATATAGTCAATATTCGCACGATTGAAAACCTCTCGTCTGCTGATATATCTAATATGTTATATGACCTGATTAAAGTTGGGAAGCCAGAAAAACTGTATCTTGATTATCAGGGAGCAGGAGTGCTGATTAAAGATACACTACTACCACTGCTTAAAAAAGACAATTGCTTTCTAGCTAAAAACGGGGACTTAATTTATTCATTAGATGAGATGTACAACAGGTTGCAGTAAAACTGAACTTTCATTGAAAAGAGAAAACATATTGGGTAGTGACCAACACTAGAGGAGAGTATAGATGAATAATGCGGTTCAACAATTAGTGTCAATAACTTTGTCAGCTAATGGAGTTAATCAGAAAAAGAAAGAAGTTTATCAGCTTGCTTATGCGGAAGCAGAGAAAGGTTTTAGTACTGTCAGCGTGACACTGAATGACACAGATTGGAGCGAGAGAAAGACAAAGCAACTAATCAGAGCCCTCGAAAAAGACGGCTTTGTCGCAGGGTTCACTCAAGAAGATTATAAAGATAAATTGCTAGTTAGTTGGATACAAATTTAAAAATCTATAAATCTGGACTTTGACAGGAACATAAAAGGAGGAGCCAATATGAAGTTTGGAATAAATATCTACGGTGATAAAGAAACAGTGGAGAATTTATTCGTTGATAGAGTGAAACTGAAAATTGCTGAAAGCATCTATTCTAAGATTGTTGAACATTTAGAAGAAGACATCTTCAATACAATTTACTTTAATAAAATTAAATGGACAGAAGACGGTACAGAAGGTGAATATGTATTTGATCTAGCTGATCTGATTACTAAATAAAATTGAACCTATATCGGGAAAGGGGGTCTCTGCATGAGCTTAAATGCAATTCATGTGCACACAATGGTGTTTTCAAATGATAAAAAGAAAGCAAAAAAGAAAATTATACAACTTATCGAAGAGTCTGATGAGGATATTATTCAAGAAAATAGAGATACCGTAAGGACTACGAAGAGGAGTTACACGGCACACAGTTTTTCAGAGTCTGCCAGAGGCTATAGATTCATGGAAGTGTTTATTGACACGGACTTGAAAACTACTAAAAATTTTCAAGAGGTATTCCATCATATCGTATGGGCAAAACTTGTTCCTCCTCATTACTACAAAAATGTAGAAAGAGACGAAAGCTACAACTGGAGAAATCATGTGCATTATTTTTGATGCTTACAAACCCACTAGGTATGCTGTTTCTGTTCGAGTAAAAGCGAGATTTTAACGGAGAGGAGAAGCACATGAGCGACAAAAAGAAAGATAAATTAGCTGAACTAATTGCAGAGGCACTGTCTTCCGCGATTATCCTTGCGATTATAATCTTCGTACCCGGCATTTCTGGGTTTTTAATCGGCATATTAGAGATATTAAGTGTGTCGAGTTCTCATCTTCTAGAAACATTAATCGGCTTGTCTATAGGTATTGTTCTTTACACTTTGGGAAACTATGTCATTTGGAAATTTGCAGAGAAAATGAATAAGAGGCGAGCTGGGAAAGATTTAGGAAGGAGGCAAAGTAGAATGAAGCCTAAATATGTGATAGATGACGAGTTTGAAGTAAAAATTTTTAACAAAGCCACAGGAGAAGCAGTCTATGAAGGTAAAGCGACTATGAGCGACACGACGCTAGAGAATATGACTCTTGAAATCAAATCTGAGTTAAATGATCAAGATATTAATATCCATTAAATCAACTGATTTATGAGGAGATGAAAATGATGCTAACAAATGAAGAATTAGCAGAGTTTATCGCTAATCATTTACCTATATCCACAGAGGATGCTCTGACGTTTATAGATGGAACAATGAAAGGGTATGGATTAGGTAAAAATTCAGCCTATGCGATTGCCTGTAGAGACAACAAAATAGAAGAGCTTAAAGAGATTATTGGCAATTTAAGAAAAGGAAAGCAGTAAAATTTCATTTGTGAAAAAGAGGTTTGAAATGGAGCTATTTAAAGAAAGATTCAAAATAGTAGTGGAATATTGTTTGTTCATCATTGCACTATTACTCTTTATTGTGTTGGTTTGCTATATTATTGAGACTTTTAAATTGATTGGAGTACTATTTGCTCTCCTAATGCTTGTTTTAGCAATATATGTTGCTGCAATAGTGATAGGACAGCTTATTTGCTGGATGATTATTGAGCCACTTAGGAACAGAAAACGTTAATGTATGATTAATAAATATTTATAAAAAGGAGTGTGATTAAATGGCAGTTCAAGTTAGAGCTAATTTTGTATTTACGGAAGATGATTTTGAGAATCTCAGTTTTGATAAGCAGGGGGATATTATTGAGCAATTACTGATGAGCAATCCTAATTGGGAGGTTGAGATTTTAGGAATTGAATTAGAAGAAGTAAATGTTGACTCCGATGATTGAATAATAATAGATTTTGTTGATTGATGATTGTTGATTAGTAAGAATTTAGAAAGAGGCGATTGCTATTAAGAAGAAATTGAAGGTGCTTGATTTATTTGCGGGTACGAGAAGTATTGCACGTGCGTTTGAAGCGAGAGGGCACGAAACATATTCAATTGAATGGGACGAGCAACATGAAAATATTGATTGGTATGCAGATATTAGCAAAATCACCGCTCAGGATATCATTGACAGATTTGGGTATCCAGACGTAATCTGGGGATCTTTTGATTGTACGACGTACTCTGTGGCCGGAATCTCTCACCACAGACGAAAAGAAGAAAGTGGTAATCTACGACCAATTTCTGAAAGTGCGATATTTGCTGATAATATGCATTCACATGTTGTTGAGTTAATTAAAGAACTGAAGCCCAAATATTATTTCATTGAGAATCCTCGTGGTGGACTACGTAAAATGGATTTTATGCAAGGACTTCCACGACATACCACCACTTATTGTCAATGGGGCTTTGAATACATGAAAGCTACCGATTTATTTACGAATCATCCGAACCCTAATTTCAAACCTCCTTGTAAGAATGGTTCAAGTTGCCACGTTGCTGCGCCACGAGGGAGCAGAACTGGTTTACAGGGAGTTAAAGGAACAGTTGATAGATCACGAGTTCCAGATGAACTATGCAATCATATTGTGAGTATTTGCGAGGAAGACTAAAAGTTTGTGAAATTTGACAACCTCTTAACCCCGTAAGTATCGGGGTTGAAAATTCCATTTCACAAACTATAATCGAGTAAAATCGACATTTTATCGAAAAATAGTAAACGCATAAGTAGACATTAATAAAGATTTATGATATAGTAGGGATGTGGTATTAATTTTCGGATTAATTACTACATCCCTAATGTTAATATATAGAGAGATAGGAAGGAGAATGATAGTGGAGATAGATAGACAGAATGAAAGAATTTTTGATGAATCGATTGAGTTAGCTGACAATGCTATGCTAAAGCATCGAAAGGAGCTATTTTATGAATGGGACTTTGACAAGAACGATGAGTTAGGATTGGATGTTTATAAGGCAACCTACGGAGGCAACAAAAAAGTATGGTGGAAGTGTCTTAATTGCAAGAGCTCTTATGATATGAAAACATATAACAAGGTAAATGACAGAGAATGCCCATACTGCTCAGGTAGAAAAGTAAACGATACTAACTCTCTTGCATCTATTGAGCCAGAGCTTCTAAAAGAGTGGAACTACTCCAAGAACAAATTTTCCCCTCAAACTGTCTTTTGGAAAGGTAGTAAAATAGTGGCATGGAGATGCTCTACATGCAAAAGCCTTTACGATATGAAGGTTAGAGACAGAACAGTACAAGGCAACAACTGCCCTTATTGTGCAGGAGTAAGAGTCAACCACACAAACTCATTGGCTTCATTGATGCCCGATTTAGCGTCTGAGTGGCATCCAACTAAGAATGAGAAACTGAGTCCCGACAGCGTTACGCTCGGTAGTGGTCAAAAAGTTTGGTGGCTAAGTAAGGAATGTGGTCATTGGTGGGATGCCGTTATTAGTAAAAGAACAGGTAGGGCAAAAAGTGGGTGTCCTTATTGTGCAACATCTAACGCTAGACTACTAGTAGGTTTTAACGATATGTGGACGACTAATCCAAAGCTGGCTGGATTATTAGCCAACCCAGAAGATGGGTATAAGCATATGCAAATGAGTAGCAAGAAGCTGGATTGGACGTGCTTAGAGTGTGGCATCACTATCAAAAACAAGACTATATCAGACATTAATGTAAACGGTCTATCATGTCCGAAGTGCTCAGATGGTGTCAGTTACCCTGAAAAATTTATGATGAGCTTATTGACTCAGGCGAGTGTCGAATTCACAGGAGAAGAAGTATTTGACTGGTCAAATGGAAGAAGATATGACTTCTACATCCCTTCTTTAAATATGATTATTGAAACTCATGGACGACAGCACTATGAGGAAAGCTTTTCAAGAATGAATGGGAGAAGCAGGACACTTAAAGAAGAACAAGAGAACGATAAACTCAAATATAGTATGGCAATCAACAATAAAATTAGTAATTATATTGTTGTTGATTGCAGAGAGTCAACAATTGAATGGATTAAAAATAGCATACTAGATAGCGATTTAGGATTATTTTTAAACATTGAGAACATCAACTGGCAAATGTGCCATGAGTTTACCTTTAAGACACTAGTTAAGGAAGCAGCGAGATTATGGAATTCTGGAGTAAGAAGCGCTACAGAGATAGGAGGTATTATTAAAGCCAGTAGACCAACAGCACGTAAATATCTGAGACAGGCAGCTGAAATAGGATGGTGCGATTACGATGCTAAAGAAGCTTTAAGAGAAAGGAGTTTTAAAAACAACGAGAAGAGACGGAAACCTGTGGTTCAGTTGACCGTAGATGGACTGCTTATCAGGGAGTGGGACTATTCCCAAGCTGCACAGAACAGCCTGGGAATAGAAAGGTCATGTATAACCTTGTCCTGTCTTGACAATACCCGTATAGCAGGTGGTTTTCGATGGATGTACAAAACGGACTATAATGAGCATTTGGAAAGTGGGTTGGAGTTGGTTGATCTAAAGAGAAGAGGAAGCTCAAATGCTAAGAAGGTAATACAGCTGGATTTGAAGATGAACCTTGTAAAGAAGTGGAGCTCTCTTACAGAGGCATCAAATAAGCTAGGGATTTCGATAGGTCTCATTACCTCGGTGTGCAGAGGGAGACGCAAAACAACTGGAGGTTTCAAATGGATGTACGCAGAGGACTACAAGGAGGTTAATTAATTGGCATATTTTTCAGTTCATAATCACAGCATGTATAGCAATTTAAAAGTTTTGGATTCTACGAATAGACCGAAGGCAATGATTGAATACGCAAATGAAATCGGACTACTTGGAGTATGCTTGACGGATCATGAGATATTGTCGGGGCATGTTAAAATGATTCAAGAGTACAAAAAACTAAAAGAAGCAGGGAAACTAAGGGATGACTTCATCATTGGATTAGGAAATGAAATATATTTGGTTGAAGAAAACGACATCGACACACTTAAAGAAAACGTAGCGAACA
>Ga0134126_10012178_pt1 | contig 10863 bp, 8 predicted proteins | sample KB31752_FD_96881 | JGI IMG/M metagenome (GOLD analysis project Ga0134126, IMG submission 96881) | Terrestrial soil microbial communities with excess Nitrogen fertilizer from Kellogg Biological Station, Michigan, USA - KB3-175-2 | ecosystem: Environmental > Terrestrial > Soil > Unclassified ...
ACCCAAATCGGATTTGTCCACGCTCGCCGGCCGGCGGCGTCAATGACGACGACGCGAAACCAGGGAATGGCGCCGGGATCGACCCAAGCCTGCCGCGTCGCCTCCTCGACTTCCAGCGTCGCGCCGGTGAGTTGTCGCCCGATGCGCGAGATCGCGCGCGAGGTGCCGGTGACGAGCGCGATGGAGTTGACCGGCGAGCAGACCACCGTCACCTCTTTGCGCCGCACCTCGACATCGATCAGGCGCGGCCCCTGGCTGGCGTAGAACTGCCCGGCTTTTAGCGCCGCAAGCAGCGCCTCCGGCTCCAGGCTCTCGGCCTTCACTTCCACGAAGCCGCCGAAAGCGTCGTGATCGCCGTTGCGGAAATGCGCGTCGTCGGTGGCGATCGCCGTCAGCCGGCGGCCCTCGTTGCAGAGTTGGTCGAGCAGATAGAAGCCATCGCCGCGATCGGTCTCGACGGCGCAACTGTGATTGTAGATTTCCACCGCATGCGCGGCGGCAAGCGACCTGCCGTCGCCGATGGCGAGTTGCGACCACGCCGGATGAGCGACGGCGACAAAGGCGCCGGCCGCGCGCGCCCGCTGCGCCAGCGCGACCCCGGTTTCGTCGGCTCGCGCGGCGGGAAAACCGAGAGGCAACCCGACCGCGAGAATATGCCAGAGTTCGCCAACCTCGGTGCCCATCGCATGCAACTCGGCGCCGATCAGCGTCGTGAAATTGTTAGCGCGAAAGGCCCGCGTATCGGCGATCGGCCAGTCATAGCGGCCGAGAAAATGATCGGAAAGCGCCAGAAAATCATAGCCCGCGCGCTTATAGGCCTCCACGACCTGCTCCGGCGGCAGCAAGCCGTCGGAATGGGTGGAGTGGGTGTGCAGATTGCCGCGCCAGAACCGGCCCGGCGTCGAGAACGGGGGAATGCGCATCGGATCTCCGGGCGGCTTCTGGAGGATCAAACGTCGAAATGCGGGCCGCCATAGCCGGCGTCGGCCGGAATGGTCAGCCGGTAGCCGCTCGCGGTCTTCTCGGCGATCGGCTCGATCGGCGCAACGCGACGAGACGTCGCCGCCGCGATCGCCTGGGCCGCCGTCTCGCTCTGGCCGAGCAGTTCGAGGTTGAGGCGGGTCGGCAGCACCAGGGCGTAGCGCCCGCGCGCCGCCTCTTCGAGCGCCCGCCGCGGCTCGATCCAGATCGAATCGACCGCCTCGCCGCCGTCATGGACCGCCGTCTGATCGGCCGGCGCGTCGACGATATAAAAGCGTGTGTCGAAGCGCTTCGGCAGGATCGGCGGCGTAATCCAGTGTGCGAACAGCGTCAGCGCGTCGAGCGAAAGTTCGAGGTTCTCGGCGTTCACGCGCTCGTAAAAGAGCGAGGCGGAAGCCGCCGCCAGCGCCCCGCCGTCGCGCCGCCGGGCCAGCAGGACGCCACATTCCTCGTAGGTTTCGCGCACCGCCGCAACGCGCGAAATGCGCTCGACGTCGTCGCCGGCCAGCGCGCGATCCCCGGGATCGACGCCGCCGCCGGGAAATACCAGCGCGCCCGAGGCGAACTCGATCTTGCGGTGGCGCGTCACCATGAACACTTGCACCCCGTGCGCCCCGTCGCGGACCAGCAGCACGGTCGCCGCCAAGCGTAGTGGCGCGATTTCCCCGTTCGACGACGGCTTCATGGCGAGCGACACATCGATCTCCTTGTTCCGGCCTCAGGCCGTGCGCCCCGCTCCGCTCTCGCCGAGCGCCGCCTGCGCCGCCGCAAGGCGGGCGATGGGCACACGGAACGGCGAACACGACACATAGTCCAAACCGACGCTCTCGCAAAAGCCGATGCTGGCGGGATCGCCGCCATGCTCGCCGCAGATGCCGAGCTTGATCCCGGGCCGGGCCGCGCGACCGCGCTCGGCCGCAAGCTTGACGAGTTCGCCGACGCCCTCCTGGTCGAGCGTCACGAACGGATCGTTGGCGAGCAGCCCCTTGGAGGTATAGGCGCCGAGAAACGCCGCGGCGTCGTCGCGCGACAGGCCGAGCGCCGTCTGCGTGAGATCATTGGTGCCGAAGGAAAAGAACTCGGCGCTTTCGGCGATCTCGCCCGCCCGCAGCGCCGCGCGCGGCAATTCGATCATCGTGCCGACCTGGTAAGGCGCCTTGACGCCGGTCTCCTTGGCGACCTTCTGCGCCATCTCGTCGATGATTGTCTTGACCAAGTCGAACTCGGGCCGGCCCATTACCAGCGGCACCATGATCTCGGCGGTGATCGGCGCCCCGGTTTTGCGGCTCGCCTCGACCGCGCCCTCGAAGATGGCGCGCGCCTGCATCTCCGCGATCTCCGGGTATCGCACCGCCAGCCGCACGCCGCGAAAGCCCAGCATCGGGTTGAACTCGTGCAATTCGTTGGCGCGCTGGCGCAGCTTCTCGACCGAGGCGCCGGTCGATTTCGCCACCTCCGCCATGTCGGCCTCTGTCTGCGGCAGGAACTCGTGCAGCGGCGGATCGAGCAGGCGGATCGTAACCGGCAGACCTTGCATGATCTCGAACAGCTCGGCGAAGTCCTTGCGCTGCATCGGCAACAGCTTGGCCAGCGCCGCGCGTCGCCCGGCCTCGTCATCGGCCAGGATCATCTCGCGCACCGCAACGATGCGCTCGCCTTCGAAAAACATGTGCTCGGTGCGGCAGAGCCCGATGCCCTCGGCGCCGAAGCTGCGCGCCGTGCGGGCGTCGAGCGGCGTCTCGGCGTTGGCCCGCACCTTCATGCGCCGCACCGCATCGGCCCATTGCATGAGCGTCAAGAAATCCCCGGTCATCTCCGGCTTCACCATCGCGATTGCGCCGGCGAATACCTGCCCCGTGGCGCCATCGATGGTCAGAATGTCGCCCTTCTTCAGCGTCTGCCCGCTGGCGACGAGTTGCTGGCGCGCGTAATCGATGCGAATGGCGCCGACGCCGGAGACGCAGGGCTTGCCCATGCCGCGCGCCACCACCGCCGCGTGGCTGGTCATGCCGCCGCGCGTGGTGATGATGCCCTCCGCCGCATGCATGCCCTGGATGTCCTCCGGTGAGGTCTCGACGCGCACCAGGATCGTCTTACGGCCCGCCTGCCTCAACGCCTCCGCCTCCTCGGCCGAGAACACGATCTCGCCGGTCGCCGCGCCCGGTGAGGCCGGCAGGCCGACGGCGATCGGATCGCGTTTGACGCTGGGGTCGATGGTCGGGTGCAGCAATTGGTCGAGCGACGCCGGCTCGATGCGGGCGATCGCCTCCTGCCGGCTGATGAGGCCCTCGTTGGCCATTTCGACCGCCAGCCTCAGCGCCGCGCGACCGGTGCGCTTGCCGTTGCGGGTTTGCAGCATCCAGAGCTTGCCGCGCTCGACGGTGAACTCCAGATCCTGCATGTCCTTGTAGTGCTTCTCCAGCAATTGCGTGGTGGCGACGAATTGCTGGAACACCTCCGGCATGATCGCCTCCAGCGACGGCCGGTCGGAGCCGGCGGCGGCGCGCGCGACTTCCGTGATGTTCTGCGGCGTGCGGATGCCAGCGACCACGTCCTCGCCCTGCGCGTTGACGAGGAACTCGCCGTAGAGCTCCTTGGCGCCGGTCGAGGGATTGCGGGTGAAGGCGACGCCGGTGGCGCTCGTCGGCCCCATATTGCCGAACACCATCGCCTGCACGTTGACGGCGGTGCCCCAGGTGGCGGGAATCTGGTTGAGCCGGCGATAGGTGATGGCGCGTGCATTCATCCACGAGCCCAACACCGCGCCGATCGCACCCCATAGCTGGTCGCGCGGCTTCTGCGGGAACGGCTTGCCGGTCTCCTCCTCCACCTTTTGCTCGTAGTCGGCGATGACTTCGCGCCAGTCTTGCGCCGAGAGATCGGTGTCGAGCACGAAGCCGCGGCGGTCCTTGTAGCCCTCGATGATCTCCTCGAAATTGTGGCTGTCGACCTCCAGCACGACGTTGGAGTACATCTGGATGAAGCGGCGATAGCTATCGTAGGCGAAGCGCTCGTCGCCGGAACTGGCGGCGAGGGTCTTCACCGATTCGTCGTTGAGGCCGAGATTCAGCACCGTGTCCATCATGCCCGGCATCGAGGCGCGTGCGCCGGAGCGCACCGAGACCAGCAGCGGATTGGCGGCGTCGCCGAAGACGCGACCGGTCTGCCGCCCGACAGCCGCGATCGCCTCCTCGGCCTGGGCCATGAGATCGGCGGGATAGCTCTTGTCGTTTTCGTAGAAGTAGGCGCAGACCTCGGTGGTGATCGTGAAGCCCGGCGGAACCGGCAGGCCGAGCGAGGCCATCTCCGCCAGATTGGCCCCCTTGCCACCCAGCAGGTTCTTCATCTGCCCGCGACCCTCGGTCTTCTCCGGCCCGAACGAGTAAATCCACTTCGTCATGCAAAGCTCCAGATGCGGCAAGCTCTAGACGAGAATCGCGCGTTTCAGCGATGCGCGCGCAAGCCCAAAGCAAAGGAAGCCCAGCCCGCGCCGTGGGACAACAGATCCACGCCAAGCAACGTTCCCAGGACATAGAGGCTCGACATCGGCCAGTGAACGACAATGATCAAGCCGAGCAGAAACGTCACCGCGCAGCCGAGCCACACCAGGCTGCGACGCGGGCTCGCAGGCAGCTCGAAGGCGAGATAGGCGCGCACCGCGGCGGCGGCGATGAGCCCCGCGCCGATCATCAGCGTCAGGATTTTCGAGGCCGCGAACGGATCGAGGATGCAGAACACGCCGGCCAGCGTGTAGAGCACGCCGCCCGCCACCCACAGGAAGAACCGGCCCCAGGAGCGCGCGTGCATGCCGACGCCGATCTCCGCCGCGCCCGCGACCACAAGCAGCACGCCATTCAGCGTCACCATCGCCAGCGTCGAGAACGAGACGAAGGCGAACGAGACCACGCCTAGCAGCATCAGCAGCAGTCCGAAAGCGAGGATCGCGCCCCATTTCGCGCGCAGGCGATGGATCGCCTCGCCGAGGTTGTGCCGCTCGCCAATTGCGCTCAAGGGTTCCTCCTCCCCGTCGGGCGGCCGTTCGTCGCCGGCCGCGTCCGCAATGTCAACGCCCGCGTCGCAGATCGCCCAGAATCTGGGCCGCATATTCGACCATCGGCACGATCCGTCCATAGTTGAGCCGGGTCGGACCGATGACGCCGAGCACGCCGGCGATGCGCTGGTCGGCGCCGCGCAACGGCGCGGCGATCATCGAGGAGCCGGAAAGCGAGAACAGCTTGTTTTCGGAGCCGATGAAAATCTTCACCCCCTCGCCGTTCTCGGCGCGGTGTAACAGTTCGATGACGTCGGTCTGGGTTTCGAGGTCGGAAAACAGCAACCTTATGCGTTCGAGGTCCTGCGCCTCGTTCGAGGGGCCGATGAGATTGGCCTGGCCGCGCACGATGAGCTGTTGGCGCCCCCCACCTGCCCCGGCCCAGAACGCCAGCCCAGCATCGACCAGCCCCGACGCCAGCGCGTCGATCTCGTTGCGCGCCGCGTCGCGGGCGTGCTCGATCTTCGCCCGCGCCTCCGCCAGAGTGCCGCCGCGCGCATGGGCGTTGAGATAGTTGCCGGCCTCGGTGAGGGCGGAAGCGGAGATATTGGCGGGAATGGCGACAATGCGATTCTCGACCCCGCCATCCTCGCCGACCAGCACGGCGAGCGCCTTTTCCGCCTCGACGCGCACGAATTCGATGTGGCGCACCCGCACGTCGTCCTTGGTCGTCAGCACCAGCCCGGCGCCGCGGGTGAGATCGGACAGCAACGTCGTGGTGCGGGTCAGCGCATTCTCGTAGCCGCCCTCGGCGGCCTGGCGCGCCTGCTGCTCGATGCGCGCCCGCTCCTCGTCCGCCAACCCGCCGAATTCCAGCAGCGCGTCGACATAGAACCGCAAGCCGCCCTGCGTCGGCAGCCGGCCGGCGCTGGTGTGCGGGGCGTAGATCAGGCCGAGTTCTTCGAGATCCTGCATGACGTTGCGGATCGAGGCCGGCGACAAGGTCATCGGCAATTGCCGGGCAAGGCTGCGCGAGCCCACCGGCTCGCCGCTGGCGAGATAGGATTCGACGATACGGCGGAAAATCTCGCGTGATCGCGAGTCGAGGGCCGAAAGCGCGCTCGGCTCCGGCGGTCGGTCTGGGGGCGCGGACATGGGGCCAATTTGGCGACATCGGCGACGCCGCGCAAGCGCCGCCGCAATCGACAGGCTGCGCGCCGCGCCATAAACATCGCCCCATGTGAAACCTCTACTCGCTCTCGAAGGGCCACCAGCGATCCGCGAACTCGCCGGCGCGATGCACGATTTGACCGGCAACCTGCCGATCCTGCCCGGCGCTTTCCCCGATTACGCCGCCCCGATCGTGCGCAACGCATACCGCCGCCGAAATCGAGATCTGGCTCACCGGCTCGACGCAGGAGGCGCTGGCGCTGCAAAGGCCGCTTGCCGACGCTGCGCATCGTCGCGCGCGGGCGCCAGCAGGACGAACCCACCGACCTCTGAACCCGCCGCCGCACCTAACGGTGCGGCTTCGGCCTCGCCATATCGGTCGGACACATCGTCTGCAAACCGCCGCGCCCAACCACCGTCTGCGTGCATTGATGTTGCTGTTGTTGGGCGGCGCTGTTGGCGGCGCCGGCGATCGCGCCGCTGGCGACTTCCGGGACCGTCAGCACGCCGGGTGCGCCAAACGGCGCATACATTTGCGCCGTCGCCGGGGCGACGAGCGCCAGCAGCGTCGCCGCGGCTCCGATCATCGAGCTTTTGCGCACGATCCCACTCCCTCCGTCCCGCCGGCAAGGCGGGAGTGCGCCTTATATCACGAGTCGTCGTGGTTTTTGCGTGCTGCGCGGCGCGCCGACGTCACCGCTCCGCCTGCTGCGCGAGCAGCCGCGCCTGGCGGTCGGCGGCGAGCGCGTCGATCACCTCATCGAGGCCCTCGCTCTCGATGAGCCGGTCGAGCGAATAAAGCGTCAGGTTGATCCGGTGGTCGGTCATCCGCCCCTGCGGGAAATTATAGGTGCGGATGCGCTGCGAGCGATCGCCGGAGCCGACCTGGTCGCGCCGGTCCTGGGCGCGCTCGGCGTCGGCGCGCTCGTTCTCCCCCTTCAGGATGCGCGAACGCAACAGCGCCATCGCCTTGGCGCGGTTGCGATGCTGCGAGCGCTCCTCCTGCACGGCGACGACGATGCCGGTCGGCAGATGGGTGATGCGGATCGCCGATTCGGTCTTGTTGACGTGCTGGCCGCCAGCGCCGCTGGCGCGCATCGTGTCGATCTTGAGGTCGCTTTCCTTGATCTCGACGTCGACCTCGCGCGCCTCGGGCATGACGGCGACGGTGGCGGCGGAAGTGTGGATTCGTCCCTGCGTCTCGGTCGCCGGCACGCGCTGCACGCGATGCACGCCGCTCTCGTATTTGAGCCGCGCATAGGCGCCGCGGCCGGCGATCTCGGCGATGATCTCCTTGTAGCCGCCCTCCGTCCCCTCGCTCGCCGACAGCACGTCGATCTTCCAGCCGCGCGCCTCGGCGTATTTGACATACATGCGCAGCAGGTCGCCGGCGAACAGCGCCGCCTCGTCGCCGCCGGCGCCCGCACGCACTTCCAAAATGACGTTGCCCTCGTCGGCGGCATCCTTGGGCAGCAAAGCGAGGCGGATGTCGCGGGTCATCGCCTCGATGGCCGCGCCGGCCTCCTCGATCTCGGCGGCGGCGATCGCACGCATCTCGGCTTCGAGCGCGGGATCGGCAAGCATGGCCTGGAGCTCGGCGCGCTCCTTCTGCTTGGCGCGCAGCGCGCTGATTGCGGCCGCCAGCGGCTCCAGCTCCGCGTATTCGCGCGCGATGTCGGCGTATTCAGCCCCGCCGGCGCCCTCGCCGAGCTTGTGCGCGAGTTCCTCGTGGCGGCGCAGAATCGGGTCGAGATGAGCGTCGAGGTTCATGGCGCGCGCAATGCCCTAAAGCCGGACGCCGTGGCGCTCGGCGATCTCGCGCAGCGGCTCGCGCAGCGAATCGCAAGCGCCGCGCTCGGCGAGGAGCGCCTCGACCTCGGCGCGCACCGGCGCCAGCGGCAGCGACAGCACCATCGCCTTGATCGGGCCGATCGCCGTGGCCGACATCGACAGATTGCGAAAACCGAGCGCGATTAGCGTCATCGCCTCCAGCGGCCGGCCGCCGATCTCGCCACACAGCGCCACCGGCGCGAGGCCCCGCTCGCCCACCTGCGCGATGCGGCGCAGCGCGCGCAGGAAGGCCGGCGCCAGGGTGTCGAAGCGCCCGGAGACGCGCTTGTTGTCGCGGTCGGCGGCGAACAGATATTGCATCAGGTCGTTGGAGCCGACCGAGAGGAAATCGGCGGCCGAGGCGATCTCCTCCAACTGCCACAGCAGCGAGGGCACCTCCAGCATGACGCCGAGTTCGACCGAGGCCGGCGGCGCGCGGCCGAGCCGCAAGAGGAAGGTGAACTCGCGATCGAGCAGCGCCCGCCCGCGCCGGTATTCGTCGACGGTGGAGACCATCGGCAGCATCAGCCGCAGCCGCCGGCCGGCGGCGGCGCGCAACATGGCGCGCATCTGGATGCGCAGCAGCGCCGGCTTGTCGAGCCCGATGCGCACCGCGCGCCAGCCGAGCGCCGGGTTCTCCTCCTCATTCGCCTTCATATAAGGCAACCGCTTGTCGCCGCCAATGTCGAGCGTGCGGAAGGTGACGGGCTTGTCGCCGGCCGCTTGCAGCACGGCGCGATAGAGCGTCTCCTGCGAATCGAGCCGCGGGAAGCGCGAGGCCAGCATGAACTGCAATTCGGTGCGAAACAGACCGATCGATTGCGCGCCGGTCTCCTCCAGATGCGGCAGGTCGATGAGCAGGCCCGCGTTCATGTGCAGGCCGATCGAAACGCCGTCGAGCGTGGTGGCGGGGGTGTCGCGCAGCGCGCGATACTGATCCTGCCGGCGCGCCCTGAGCCTCGCCTTCTCCTGATAGGCGGCCTCGACCTCGGGCGGCGGCAGCACATGCACTTCGCCAGTGACGCCGTCGACGATGAGCGGGTCGCCGTGCTCGACGATCTCGGAGATATTGGGAATGTCGCTGACCGCCGGCACGCCCAAAGCGCGTGCGACGATGGCGATATGGCTCGCCGCGCCCGCCTCCTCCAGCACCAGGCCGCGCAGCCGCGCGCGGTCGTAATCGAGCAGCGCCGCCGGGCTCATCGAGCGCGCAACGAGGATGGCGTTGTCCGGCAGCTCGTCCGGCTTCAGCACCAGGCTTTGCCCGGCAAGCTGATGCAGCAGACGGTTGGCGATGTCGGTGAGGTCGTGCAATCGGTCGCGCAAATAAGGGTCGGTCTGGCGTTGCAGCTTCGCGCGCGCGTCGTTCTGCACGCGCTCGACCGCCGCCTCCGCCGTCAGGCCGCTGGTGACGGCCTCGCGCAGGCGGCGCAGCCAGCCGCGGTCATGGGCGATCATGCGGAAGGCTTCGAGCACGTCGCGATGCTCGCCCTCGCCGGCATCGTCGCTGGAATCGATAAGCGCGTCGACCGAGGCGCGCATCGCTCCGATCGCCGTCTCCAGCCGCGCCAGTTCCGCGCTCGCATCGTCGGCGACGATCTTGGTGACGACGATGCGCGGCTGGTGCAGCACGACATGGCCGAGCCCGAGGCCTTCGGCGATCGGCTGGCCCTTGAGCACGGCCGCCTTGCGCACCGCCACCGCTGAGGGCTGGCCGGCGAACGCCTGTAACTCGCCCGAGGCGATCATCTCGGCGAGCAGCATGGCGGTGGTTTGAAGCGCCTCGATCTCCTCTTCCGAGTAACTGCGCCGGGCGCGATTCTGCACCACGAGCACGCCGAGCGTCGCGCCGCCGCGCAGCACCGGCACGCCGAGGAAGGACTGGTAGATCTCCTCGCCGGTCTCCGGCCTATAGGAGAAGGAGGGATGGTTCTGCGCGTCCGACAGCGCCAGCGGCTCCGCCGTGGCGGCGATGAGGCCGACGAGACCTTCGCCAGGCCGCATCGTCGTCATATGCACGGCCTCGCGGTTGAGGCCCTCGGTCGAGAACAGCTCCAGCGGCCCGTCGGCGCGCGCCACATAGAGCGAGCACACCTCCGCCACCATGTTCGAGGCGATCAGCACGACGATGCGGTCGAGGCGCGCCTGCGCGACGACGGGCTCCGCCATGACCTCGCGGAGCCGACGAAGCAAGAGTCGGGGTCCGCCCGGCGCGCGCATCCAATTTCCCGCTTGAACCTTGAAAGCCCGCCGCCCAGCCCGGCCGCCGAGCCCCTGAAGCTTCAGCCTATAGGCCCAGACGAAGCCGCTCGGCAAGGCCGCCCCGGCAAACCGCCGTGAAGCTCGATTACCAATTTTTAACCCTGAAATGAAACAACTCCAGCACCTGATCCGACCGCCCCTGCGTCAAGGGCGCCGAGCCCGGACGAGCGACATATCCGGGCGGTGGCGAAGGCCGGCTTGCCGCATCGAGGAGCCTGGACATGAACGAAGCTTTCAACACCACCGGTTTCGAACAGCGCGTGCGCGACCGCGCCTATGCGCTATGGGAGAGCGAGGGCCGCCCGTTCGGCCGCGACGCCGAACACTGGCGCATGAGCGAGGACGGGATGCGAGCCGAACTCGCCAAGCCCGCGCCGGCCAAGCCCGCGCACTCCAAGAAGAGCGCTCGCAAACGCTCGGCGGCGAGGCACTGAGTAAAAACTCCGCGAGGACTTTAGAGCGCAATCCGATTCCGCCGGATCGGATTGCGCTTCAGGTCAACCGCAGGTGGTTTTCGGGCTGCCGACTCGATCGATCGCCGCCCAGGCATGGCCGGGACAATCGCGACCCGTGCGGCGCCGGCGCTCAGCCGAGCGCCCGCTCCATGACGCGGCGCAGCCGCGCCGCGA
>Ga0134126_10012179_pt1 | contig 10862 bp, 10 predicted proteins | sample KB31752_FD_96881 | JGI IMG/M metagenome (GOLD analysis project Ga0134126, IMG submission 96881) | Terrestrial soil microbial communities with excess Nitrogen fertilizer from Kellogg Biological Station, Michigan, USA - KB3-175-2 | ecosystem: Environmental > Terrestrial > Soil > Unclassified ...
CTTGAGATCGCCCTGTCCTTGGATTCGGGAGCAGCGCACTTTCAGGCGCGGCGGCGGCGCTCTGGACGGGTCCCGGAGTAGCCGGCTGCGCAAATGGCGGCGGTGGGGACAGAGCGGGAGGAGGCGGGGACAGAGCTGGAGGGGGGGATGCAGCGGGCGGCGGCGCATCAATTTGCGGCGTCTGCTGTGCAACGCACGGTGATGCCATCGCAAAAAGCAGCGACGCGGTGATGCAAAAAGTTGGTATCCGCATGGCAGGCTCTCCTGTTTTTCGGAATGCTGGGCCTCATCAGAAGATTTTTCCAGCATAGAGCGGCGGCCGTACGGGAAAAACGAGAATCGCTCCGCTGAGCGCAACCCAATCAGGCCTTTGCTAGCTATGCTGCTCCATACAGTGCAAGTGTAATGCAACGGCGCCTTCTAGCCGCTTTTTGCCCCGCCTGCCCCACTTCTGAAATTATTGCGATGCAAACTTCGTCGCAAGGACCATCTTCGAACCAAAGGACTGCCGCTGCGACAATCACTGCCGCGATCAAAACATCAATTCGAATGTCTTGCCGAAATAGGACGCCATAAACGTGAAGCACGTGGCGAAGCAGTGCTGCCATAAGCACAGCAGCTAGAACGATCGCGGCAAAATATCTCAATCGAAATTGAGTTGGATCGAGCATTCGAGCCCCACACCTACTTTGCATTCTTGGCACATGACCGACATCCAAACCATTGACGCTTGCTCAGCGCAGTCTTCTGGTGCCTTCGCGCCGGGGATCGCGGGTTCTGCTGCGATCTCCAAAACCTTTCGCGCGCTCGACCGCCGGCGCCTCTGAGGCAGCGATGTCATCCGCAATAGATTCGCGATCAGTATTCATGCGACGCAGTGAATCACAGATTTCGCACGTTCAGACTGGTCGAAATGCCGACCACCACAAATCTGTCAGCTCGGCCCGCGATCCGCGTTCGGCAAGTCAACGCAACCGCCGGAGGAAAATCATCCGACCCGCCTCGGCGATTACCCTGCCGCCGACAGCATATATGGCCTAGAGGCAAATGAACGAAAAAAACTGATGACATTATCTCGAAGCAAATTGCAGAGAGATCGATGTGTAGTCGCGGAGCATTGAGGTTGCCAGCTGGCCGCTCTCGAGCTGACTTCCATCTCTCTGAGGGATAGAGGCAACCACTTCGTGCGAGCCCCCGGGGCGAGGCGGCAGCCTTCTCGCGATGACATCATTACGTGGAAGAATTACGTGGAAGACCCAAAGCATTGCAGGTGAGAAACAGGAGTTGGTGCGTTGGTTCGGTCTCGCGGTCGCTGTCATTGCGATCCTAATCGGATCCTTGTCATTTTATTTGAGAAAAAGGGGATGAATATGGGTACCGCTCATTGGATAGCTCGCGGCATCTTGTGGCTGTTATTCTGATCGGCATGCGCATGACACTCGGCTGGAGGCTGGTGCGACCACTATTTTTTGAAATCGCTGAGTGTGCGTCATCAATCACACCGCCCAGCTGGGTGTGGCGAGCCGACGGTGCAACCAAAGCATAATTCCGCGCCGGCAGCGAACGGTTCGCATGATCAGCAGCCGGTGAATCTCGGATCGCGATCCTCATGCATTTCTTTGAGATAAGCGCGAGCATATTCAGCCAATTTTTGGGGATCCTTCTGTCCAGCTGCAACGAGCTTATCGATGTAACGGCAGATTCTCTCGCGGGATTGTGCCAGTTGCTCCGCGCTCAACCTGTCCGCCAACTCGTAGCTCCCCAAGGCTCGATCGATAATCTCCTTCATTGAAAATCTCCGACGCCGCACTGCAATGAGCGCACTGCAGCAGTCCGGCCGTACGCCGTCAAGCTCATTGCGTGGGCCGCTGAGCCTCGACCAGCCATCGACGCCCGCCGTCTGGCGCCTGAGAGTGGTGGCGTCAATAACCCCGATTCCAGAGCCTGCAACAAAGCGGTAACGGTTACGGGTGTACTGAAGCCTTGGCGATGCCCGTTGGGCGTGGCTTCGATTTCGTTTGTTGGCTTGCCCAGTGAATATCGTTGAAAATTCTTCCTATTTCTCCGCGAAAATACGGGGTCGTGAAGCTCTGATAGCCGGCTAAGCTCCTGAAAATGCGCATTAACGAGGCGATGCAAACATTGCACAGCCTCCACTTGAGGCAATTTGAGGGCCTTTAGAGCGCCGCTATTGTGTGCGTCAAACACGGGCCACAGTTGGAACAACGCGGGAACCAAATGCTTGGTTCTTTTGATCGACGTGCCGTCGGTTTGGCAGGGACACGCATGCCAGCTACAGAAAACCACTATTACGACGCCCGCTCTGCGCAAGATGCTCTCGATAGAGTAGACCGCGCAATAGAGCCGGCCGAGCTTACTAGCGGTCCGCCCTTACAATATTCGTCTCCGTGGCCCTGGGTCCGTGCGCTCGCTATCGGCGCCACCATGTGGGCAGGTATCGGTTGGCTGATCTGGAAACTCGTATGACTGGGTCGCCCCGCGCCACTTTGCAGGCTGCAAGCTCAATGCAATAAGGAGCGGCGCGCAAAGCCGGAAATAGTTGCGCCACATCTGGGCCTACGTCTCAAGCCTGCCGTAGATTGCCAATCTCAGACGCTGCTTGCTGACCTCCCTCGCCTTTCTGTAATCTTCCTTCTCATGGCGTGTGAGGCCATCGACGATGCCAGGCGTTCCATTTCATCAAGGTACAGTTCGGCGCTATGCCTCCAAGAGAACAGGGCCGCTCGCTGTCTGCCCTTGGAAGAAAGCGAGGCGCGAAGGTCTCCATTGCCTGCAAGGCCAATGATCGTTTCCCGCCATTGGTCGCCATCATCGGGATCGACGTACAGGACTGCATCTCCTCCCACATCGATAAGACTTGCAGCATTGGAGGATATAACCGGACATCCCTTGGCCATTGCCTCCAACGGCGGGATTCCGAATCCCTCCGTCTTTGACGGGAAAACCAAACACAGCGCTCCCTCATACAGTGCAGCTAGTTCGTCGTCACCGACGAAGCCGACATGATGAATGTTGGGTCGGCTTGCGATCGGCGTACTGGTGGAAAAAATGCTGAAGGCCCCCCCGGCCACAACGATCTCGATCCCGGCTCGGTCCAGCGCCTCTGCTTGTTTGAAGATGATTTCTATATTCTTGTGCTTGGCAGTGCTGCCGAGCAAAAGAACATACGGACGCCTAAGCTTGCCCAGGAGCGGGATCTGCGCGCGCCTCGCGTCCCAACGCAGGACATGTTCGTGACCATTCGGAGCGACAAAAATCTTTTCGGCCCGGCATATGCCATGTTTCACGAGCATGTCCGCGGAAAAACGGGACACCGTGGCAACCCTCCTCGCGCACTTGCCCACCAACGGCAGCAATGTTCGATAAGCCAATCGAAAGGCGCGAGAGTAGCTTTCCGGGAGGATGAAAGTGTTTGCGTCGTGAATGCACACGATGTGACGCCGCGCGATGACGGGTCCGAAATTGCCGAGGCTCAGGACCCCCTCCCCTTCGTAGAACGGTAGCACGCACTGATCCCAGGGGTGGCCTGACCCGACACGAGTTTGGAAGATCACAATCTTCGACAGCGAGGGTTTCGTTTTGACACCCGGGGGCAGGACGAGTCGCATTGGAGTGCTGGCCGGGTTGCTAGCGTCCGCAAGGATATTATCAAGCGCACTCACGATCTCATGGGCGTAACGCTGCACTCCAGTCATGCGCTGGGCCAGAAAGCGACCATTGATGGTCCAAGACTGTCCCTTAATCCAGTGCTCAGCCATGTGGATCAATACCGCTGGAGGCTATGCAATCGATTTCCTGCGCGTTCTTTGTAGACATTTGCGGTTTATCGAACCGCCGCACCGAGGTGGTAAGCGCAATCTGCGTTTTTCGATGGTTCGGCGCAGCCCATCCGCGCGAAACCGTGCCACAACGACCTACCCGATTACAAGTTCCGGGTGTTCGTATCAGGCAGAAGCAGCGCCTCACATCAAACACGCGCTGCGTCGGTGCTCCGCCGTCGAACGAGGCGTCAAGCTTCCAGTAAGAGGGGCGCTGCTTTTGCTCGATGGATATCGGCCGCAACCATTTCCTCAACGATCCCTTCCAGGGTGATCTGCGCCGCCCAGCCAAGTTTCTCGGCTGCTTTGCTCGCGTCTCCGACCAGTGCAGGTACTTCCGAGGGACGGAAGTACGCTTTGTCCACGGCCACCAGCGTCTTTCCAGATTTACGACACAACGCGCGTTCGTCCTTACCCGAACCCTGCCACTCGAGTTCAATGCCTTGCGTCCCGTAGGCGAGATTTACGAAGGTCCGTATGGTTTCCGTCCGCCCAGTCGCCAGAACGAATGCATCTGGTGATGGCGCTTGCAAGATACGCCACATGCCATCGACATACTCTTTCGCGGCCCCCCAATCCCGCTTGGCCGAAAGATTACCGAGCAGGAGTGGGCATCGGTTATGAACAACGAAATCCGCGACCCCCGAGGTTATCTTGCGGGTAACGAACTCCGTCGATCGAAGCGGAGACTCGTAGTTGAAGAAGATGCCGTTCGAAACGAACAGCCCGTAAGCTTCGAAATAATTAACGGCCAAGCTATAGGCAAATAACTTTGCCGCTCCATACGGGCTTCGCACTTTAAACGTAGTGTTCTCATTTTGAGGAAGAATGGAGGTATTCCCAAACAGCTCGGCCGAGGACGCTTGGAGAAAGCGGGCAAATGGGGCACACCTGCGCATCGCTTCCAGCATATTCAGCGCGCCAATGCCGGTTACCAAGGCTGTTGCATGCGGCAGATCGAACGACCGTCCCACATGGGCTTGAGCGGCAAGATGATAAATTTCATCGGGATGCGAAGCTTCCACCAACTGAACCGACGATCCAGGATCGGTAGCATCGTATTCGCGAAGAGAGAAATTCTCATTCGTCAAAATTCCGAGCTCCTGCAATCTCCACAGGTCAGCGCTTCCCATGCGGCGGCAACCGCCAAATACGCGATACCCTCTCTCGAGCAGGAACTTCGATAGATGGGCTCCGCCCTGCCCGGTGACTCCGGTTATCAATGCGCGTTTCACGCGGATCCCCTTGGTTGAATCGATTTACAATGGGCCTTCCATTGCTGGGATACAAATTCTTGAAATTCAGAACAGAATCTTTCCGTGCTGAAGCGCTCCGAATGCCGTCGAATTCGGTTGCGATCGAAATTGACTCTGCAACGCTCGAAATCGTCAACCGCCTTAACGATCGCTGCGCTGGTCTGCTCGTAGAAGAATAGGCCCGTCTCACCATCGATCACGGTCTCGGTTGCGCCGCCGCGACCGTACGCAATCACAGGCGTGCCGCAAGCCTGTGCCTCCACGGGGGCAATTCCAAAATCCTCCTCCGCCGCAAAGATGAAAGCACGAGCGCGCCTGAGGTGAGCATGCAAAACATGATCCGGCTGATATCCGAGAACCTTCACATTTGGCGGCGCGAACGCAATGCATTTGTTAAGTAGCGGGCCTGTGCCAATGACTATCAATTTTTTGGAGGGCATCGATCTGAACGCCTCAATGATGAGGGGAATCTGCTTGTATGGCACGAGACGTGACGCGGTTACATAGAAATCACCGTCTTGCTCGCCGAGCTCAAACTTATCGATGTCGACATTGGGATGGATGACCGTCGACTCCCTTCGATAAGTCTTTTTTATTCGACACGCGATGTAGTGTGAGCATGCAATAAATGCATCAACCAAGAACGGCGTTCTCGCGTCCCATATTCGAACCTTGTGAAGCGTCCACCGCGCTATGATGCTTCGCAGTCCCCATAACAGTCCCGATTCGGCAAGATATTGAAATTGCAGGTCCCAAGCGTATCGAATTGGCGTGTAACAATAGCAGATGTGGAGCTGCCCGGCGCTGGTGAGGCACCCCTTCGCAGCAGCGTGACTATTTGAGATCACGATGTCATAACCGGATAGGTCGTACTGCTCGACTGCGAATGGCATCAATGCCAGAAGATGACGATGAAGGTGACGCGCAAACGGAATCTTCTGAATGAAACTGGTTCGGATCCTTTTGTCCTTGAGATTGCCCCGAAATTGTTCCGGCAAGAAGTCCATCGCACAAAAAATGTCGGCCTGCGGAAACACCCGCAGCATGGCTTCCAGGACCTTTTCTGAGCCAGCGTACGTCACGAGCCACTCGTGGACGATAGCTACACGTGGAGCGGCTGACGTCATCAAAAATTCCTGCATTATCAAAATATCCAGTCAGCTGGCGCTAGCCGCTGGATAACGGATATGCATCGCTCAAACATCGAATTCAGCAATGCTGCCTACCACTCCCTAGTCTCACACTCCGCCTATCTCTTGACAAGTCATAAACCGCCTCGATCGCCTAAGGTAGGCAGGAGCCATTGCCAGATTAACCAAATCTATTAAATTATGTCCGTATTACCTCTTTTGGACTGTCTCCTGCATCTTGCGCGAAACTGACCTATTAATTCGACAGTTCCTGTGGCGGCTGACAGAGGGATTCTTTGGTTGGGCGAAGCGCTCCATTGACCAGCAACCAAGTCCGGTACGTTCCTAGGTACGTCATGTTTCGTGCTGTCAATCGTGCCTATTGCCGCAATTTGGCGCCCACGCGGCTCCCATACCACCTCGCGCTTGAACCGTTCTAAAGACCGACACGTTTTGAGCTCTCTCGGAATTGGTACTCACGTGGACCAGGCCTACCAGGCCGACTCCTATGAACCCGCCCTACAGATCTCGGTGCTCGCAACATCCCTGGCTGCCCTCCCGCCGCTCGCACATACCGTGGTTAAACGTGCGCCGCCTTGGTGCTTCCGATTACCGGCCCCCCCAGGCCACCAACGTTAAGTACGAAATCGAAGACGGCCGGTTCGTGTGGCGACTCCCGTCACCGTTGCGCCTGTGGGATCGCTGCTGCTACGGTAAGTCGGCCCGCCGTCTTCTTGAGAAGGGGTTTAATCTCCGGCGCAGCTTCACGGAATTAACCGAACTGTCACACGCGCATTATCATCTGCAAATCGAGAGCCCATGAAAGACCAACCTTTGGCGAAGAGACCAATTCGGGTTTTCGCTCATCTGGCGTACGGCTACGATGGAACATCATGGAATCGCAAATGGAAGAATGGCAAGATTTTCGGCATCAACGAACCCTTTCCTTATGGCTATTATCGCGCGACTGAGATGGGATGTTCGGTAGTGTACTCACAGGACCTGACCGAAACCGTGGTTGGAAAATTCTTCCGCCTTGGATTACGTGCGCTGCTAGGATTTGATCTGGTCCATGCCTGGCGCAATTTCGCAGGCATGCGACAGGCTGACGTCATTTGGACACACACTGAATCGCAATTTCTCGGTATCCTTATGCTGTTTCGGTTGAAGTCACGTGCGCCACGGCCAAAACTGATTGCTCAGAGCATATGGCTTTTTGATCACTGGATGCAGTGCTCGCGCCCGAGGCGGTGGTTGTTTTCCCAATTGATCCAGCAAGCGGATATTCTCACCTTCCATTCACCGGAAAATCTATCGGTGGCCAAGAGGCTGTTTCCTGATGTCCCATCTGAGCTTGTGCTCTTTGGAATAGCGGCAGAAACGAAGATTGCACCCAGCACGCGACCACCGAGAAGAGAGCTGAACATTATTTCGCTCGGGAATGACGTTCATCGCGACTGGAAGCTCTTGGCTGATGCGATCAGCGGCCAGCAGCATTGGTTCCTGAAGATCGCGTCCCGGACAATTGACCCATCTGTAATGGCCCGAGCGGGACACCACATCGAGTTAGTCAGTCCACAAGCAAATGAAGAGTTGCTCGCTCTATATAAATGGGCCGATCTGCTGGTCTTGGCCATCGAACCCAACCTTCATGCGTCTGGTATAACAGTTATACAGGAAGCCGCACTGTTGGGTGTGCCTGTCGTCTGCTCGGACTGCGGAGGCCTTCGCGCCTATTTTTCGGATGACGAAGTCAGGTTCGTTCCGCCGCAAAACGCCGCGGCGCTTCGAGAAGCCATTCAGGCCTTGGCGGACAGGCCTGACCTGCGGTTCGCGATGGCTCAGAAGGCTCAGAATCGCATGGGGCCGCACGGCTTGAGCTCGGAGTCGTTCGTGCGCCGGCACGTCGAGTTGTCGCGAGATTTGCTCCGCTTCGCTAAAGCCTAAGGACCGGCTGCCTGTATTGGATTTTTGTCTCTCACTAAAAAAATTATCTAGAAGAGTATCAGTGACTTGCGCGAAGCAGGAACTAGCGTCAAAGCGGCGGATCGAACGTCGAAAGGAGCCCGGAGTTCAATAGCTACGCCGTTGATGGCGGGACATTGCTTGCGGATGTACTTAAAATACTTGAATCGCGGAAACCATTAGGGTGAATAGTGCGCTCAAGCGCAAACTAATAAAGTGCAAAGTCAGGCGCTTTGTTCAAAATAGCGTCGCGAAATCCGATTTGAAGGCGCTTTAACAGGCTAAAGCGGTATGCTTCATGGTTAAGTGGTGTGCCCCACGGCTAGGCAATGAAATTGGCTTATATCGCCGCTGCGGAAGCAAATCTGACCCTTCACGGAACTCATTCTCGATGATGTCTGGATCCGTCTCGGATCGAGCAATGAAATGCCGGCAGACAAAATTGCCCGACTCTACTTCCTGCTCGCCTTGGGACGTCCATCCAACTCGACGAAGTCCAGGAAACGGCTGCGCCGCTCCCGTTTCCACGCCAAACGAACTGATGCAATTTCCTCCACATCCTGCGGCTCGCGCGTTTTGATGCAATGCGATCGGGATTATGGAGATGATAATTGGCCGTGTCGCGCGTATCGGGAGCAATGTTTAGATTGAGCGGGGGTCCTGCCGGCTCGGCAGGCGCAATCTCGACTGCCTTGCTCAAGAGGCATTTGGAAAATTTGCCAACTCGCTTCCCCTGGGTTATTTCATCAGGGCGATGATTTTAATCAGCACCTTCTCTGCTCACAGGGAAAATTGGATTTGAACACCGCTGCTCCCGGCGGGGTAAGCACCCGCGCGGCTGCCGGGGCAACGCTTCTGATTGCCTCGCGACTGATCACCCGCTGCATCGATCTAGCAACACTCGTAATCCTCGGGCGGTTGTTGTCACCTGCCGACTTTGGGTTGGTCGCGATAGCGATGGCGATCATGTTCGTCGTCGAGGCGGTATCGGAATTACCGATCGGACCGGTGCTGATCCGGGTATCTGTTTTGAACAAGGGACATTATGACACTGCTTTCACGGTAGGGATTTTGCGCGCCCTAATTCTAGCGGTGATCCTTTGCGCCTTGGCCTGGCCCATCGCCCAGCTCTATGGCGATGATCGTCTGATCGGACTTCTGTGCAGCTTATGGCTTGCGCCGGCAGCCCGCAGCCTCGGCAGCCCCCTCTTCGTCGAATTTGCAAGGAAATTTCACTTCCAACCTGCTGTTGCGATAGAAATCGCCGGCAAATCTTCGGCCTTTTTGACCTCCGTCAGCCTTGCATGGTGGACGGCAAGCTACTGGTCTATTTCGGCGGGCACAATTATCGCCCCCGTCAGCATGGCTACAATATCTTACTTTGTGGCGCCCTACCGCCCCAAACTCTCGCTTGTGGAATGGCGCGAGTTCGCAAGCTTCTTGGGCTGGTCATCCGCCTCACAGTTCGTTAACGCCATCAACATTCAACTTGATCAACTGGTACTGGCACGGTTCATCAGCCCAAAGGAACTCGGCCGGTTCTCAATGGCCAATAATTTGGCCAATCTTCCGACTCAGGTCGTCATCGGACAGGTGGTCACTCCGCTCGTGGCAGCATTCTCCCATATCAGGGGAGACAAGCGCCGATTGGCTGCGGCTTACCGAGCCAGCGCCGTCACGATGGTCGCGATTGGCATTCCCGCCATGATTGGCCTCGGCATGATCGCAGAGCCAGCCGTTCGACTGGTCCTAGGACCGAAATGGCTCGAAGCGGTACCGGTTCTGCATTGGCTGTGCATTGCCGCGATTCCCTACTTTTTTGTCTCGACGCTCGGGCCGTTGTCGATGGCTCTGGGCCAGACAAAAGTCTTTCTCAAGCTATCAACGGTGGAATTCCTTCTGAGACTTCCCCTCACCGTGCCGGCGGTCGTCTATTTTGGAATTACCGGCGCCATCGCAGTGCGCCTGGGACTGGCGGTCATCATGACGATATACTCGATGTTCATTATCCGCCAGTTGACCGGACTATCCGTCGTGACCCAATTGGTGGGCCCCTGGCGGCCGATCGCAAGCGGAATGATCATGGCTTTGGCGCTCAGCCTGTTGGGAGGCTGGATGTCCGATCTGCACGGTTTCCTGCCGCTCACCATTGGCCTTACCGTCGTGGTCGGCATCGCGGCCACCGTTTACGGTGCAGCGCTTTTCCTGCTGTGGCAGTTTGCAGGTCGGCCTGACGGGTTTGAAACGAAAATCGCCGTTTTCCTCGGTATATGCGTCCGAAAGTTGATTGCTCTGCGCGGCTGAAGCTCATGCTTGACGCCGCATCGGACCTTGGCGAGGAAATACACTCGTCAGCTGTAGCACCTTCGGGCTCAGCCGCGCCGGACGAGCGCGTCTGGAGTTCATCTTCCTGTTGCTTGAGGTACGGTCTACCCCAGCTATCCTTTGCCCAGGAGCTTACGGAACTGCCGCGCCCCGGTACGTCTAAGCGAACAGCTAACAGGGTCCAGCTTTCGGCGACCGTATATTCGTGATCCCTCTCTAGGTACTGCTTGGGATGCACAAGCGATAGCGGGAACGCCGGCACCTTGGACAATCCCGGACACCTGCTTACCAAGTCATCGCGGCAGTACAGAATGGTATTCTGGCGATACCATCGTTCAACCGTAAGC
>Ga0134126_10012181_pt1 | contig 10861 bp, 8 predicted proteins | sample KB31752_FD_96881 | JGI IMG/M metagenome (GOLD analysis project Ga0134126, IMG submission 96881) | Terrestrial soil microbial communities with excess Nitrogen fertilizer from Kellogg Biological Station, Michigan, USA - KB3-175-2 | ecosystem: Environmental > Terrestrial > Soil > Unclassified ...
CATTATTGCTATCATCCGAAGCTGCCCGTCGCGGGAAACTGCCGCATGTGCCTCGTCGAGTTCGGCACGCCGATGATCGGGCCAGATCGCAAGCCGCTCTTGAATGAGGACGGCACACCGAAGATCGCACGATCAGTGCTGCCTTACGAGCCCACGACACCACGCGGCGCCATCGCCTGCGCCACGCCGATTTCGCCCGGCATGGAGATTTACCCGGGTTCGCCCGCGACGAAGCAGATGCGCGAAAGCGTTCTCGAGTTCCTGCTCATCAACCATCCTCTCGACTGCCCGATTTGCGACCAGGCCGGGGAATGCAAACTTCAGGAATATTCCGTGGACTACGGCCAGGCGGCCAGCCGGTTCGCCGAGGCGAAAGTTCACAAACCAAAGGCTGTTGATCTCGGCCCGCGCATCGTGCTCGACGACGAGCGCTGCATTCTGTGCTCTCGTTGCGTCCGGTTCACGAAAGACATCGTCGGCGATGACGCGCTCGGTTTCGCGAGTCGCGGCAGCTACAACACGCTCACCCATCAACCCGGCAGGCCGTTCGACAACAATTACACGCTGAACACGGTTGACATCTGCCCGGTCGGCGCGCTCACCTCGAAGGATTTTCGCTTCCAGATGCGCGTCTGGTTTTTGAAGGAAACAAAGTCCATCTGCGCGAGTTGCGGCACGGGTTGCAACATTGTCATCGGCTCGCGCGAGGAAAAAATCTATCGCTACGAACCCCGGCAGAACGACGCGGTGAATTCCTGCTGGATGTGCGACGCCGGACGGCTGAATTACAAATGGGCGGGCCGACCGGACCGGCTCACTCAAGTCTTGAGTCGCAAGTCTGGCGTGTTGAGTCCGACGACCTGGACATCGGCGCTGAACGAAGTTGCTGACAAATTGAAAAACGCGCCGGCAGGTTCAGTCGCTATCGTCGCCTCGGCTCGACAAACCAATGAAGAACTTTGGTTGCTGAGCAAACTGAAATCGAAACTCGGCGCAATCAGTGACTCCGTCCCGCGCACCGGCGAGGGCGACAAACTGCTGGTCAACGCGGACAAAAATCCGAACACGAACGGCGCGCGATTGACCGGCATTGGCGCGGAGCCGATGGGATCAAACCTCCCGAGGATTGCCGAAAGCATTCGTAACGCCGGCATCAAGACGTTAATTGTCTTCGGAGAAGACGTGACAAATTGCGGCATCGGCACGGATTTGCTCGACAAACTGGAGACGCTCATCGTCAGCGACATTTTGCCGAACGAGACGACTGCGGCGGCGCATTTTCTGTTGCCCGGCTGCGCGCACGCCGAGAAGCGTGGAACCTTTACCAATGTCAAAGGCCGCGTGCAGAAATTCATGAAGGCGGTCGAGCCGCGCGGCGACGCACGACCGGAATGGGAATTCCTGCATGAACTGGTCTTCGACGTCACGGGGCAGAACGGCTTTGTCACGATCGAAGGCTTGTTCAACCAGATGGCAAAGGAAGTTCCGGCGTTCAACGGACTCACCTGGGCCGCTCTTGGTGACACCGGCGTGACGGTTCAGATTTAATCGCGCATGGACTGGAACTTTATCCTCTTCAGTTTGATCAAGATCGTCTGCGTGATCGGCGCGGTGCTGACGATGTTTGCCTACTCGGTCCTGGCGGAGCGCAAGATTTCGGCGTTCATTCAGGACCGGGTCGGTCCGAATCGTGTCGCCCTGCCGCTGATCGGAAGCGTGCCGGTCATCGGGCCGTTTCTGACAAGGATCGGTTTCTGGCAGCCGATCGCCGACGGTTTGAAGGCCTTGCTCAAGGAGGACTTCACGCCCTCCTATGTGCGCAAGGCTTACTTCTGGCTCGCGCCCGCGATTGCTCTCATCCCGGCGTTTCTCACGGTGGCGGTGATTCCGTTCGGCTCGAATCTCGGTCATCAACGCATGGTCATCGCCGACCTGAATGTGGGCATCCTTTACACGTTCGGCATCGTGTCGCTGGGTGTGTATGGCATCGTGCTGGCGGGTTATGCGGCGAACTCGAAGTATCCGTTTCTCGGCGGCATCCGCTCGAGCGCGCAGATGATTTCGTATGAAATCGCGATGGGCATGAGCGTCATTCCCCTGTTCCTGCTGGTCGGCAATCTGAACCTGGGCCAGGTAATCGAATATCAGGCCCGGCACGGCTGGTTGATTCTTTATGCGCCGCTGTCGTTCTTCATTTTCCTGGTGTCGGCGTTTGCCGAAACCAACCGATTGCCGTTCGACCTGCCGGAATGCGAGACCGAACTGGTCGCGGGTTATAACACCGAATACAGCTCGATGAAATTCGCGCTCTTTTTCATGGGCGAATACGCAAACATGGTCGCCGGCTCGGCGATGATGGTGACGTTGTTTTTCGGCGGCTGGACGCTGCCGTTCGCCGGAATGGATCAACCGGCGGCCACGGTCCTGATGGGGCTGGTTCACATCGGCATTTTCGTCGGAAAAGTTCTGGTTCTCATGGTGGTGTTCATCTGGGTGCGCTGGATGTTGCCGCGCTTCCGGTATGACCAGTTGATGGACCTGGGCTGGCGCCGGTTCATTCCGCTCGCGCTGGCGAACATTCTCGTGACGGCGTTCGTGCTGTGGTGGAGAAGCGGAAGTTAACCGCAGAAGCGCGGAGAAGAATGAAGAAGCGCAGCCGTGCGGCTCCGCGTCTCCGCGGTGAAAAGAATTTGAAATGATTGTTCAACGCAAACAACTGACCTTGTGGGAGCGGCTTTACCTGCCGGCGATCATCGCCGGGCTCAAGGTCACGCTGCGTCATTTCTTCAAAAAGAAAGTGACGATGGAGTATCCCGAGGAGAAATGGGTCGTGCCCGAAGGTTATCGCGGCGCGCCCTATCTCGTGCGGGATCAGGAAGGCAACACCAAATGCGTCTCCTGCCAGCTTTGCGAGTTCGTCTGCCCGCCCAAGGCTATCCGGATTATTCCTCCCGGACCGGACGGCCCGCCCGCCGACCGCCCGAACGCGGAAAAGATCCCGCTCGAATTCGAGATCAACATGCTCCGCTGCATCTTTTGCGGCTATTGCCAGGAGGTGTGCCCCGAGGAGGCGATCTTCCTGATGAAGGACTACTCGCTCACCGGCACGAGTCGCGAGGAGATGATCTATAACAAAGAGAAACTGCTCGAGCTTGGCGGCGAGCACCGTGGCATTCAGAAGTGGAAACAGAAACTCGAAGAGGCGAAGGCGCAGGCAACCTTTCCGGGGGAGGTTTAGCAATGAACAACCTTCTCCGGCTAACAACTCGATTCTGTTCAGTGCTGCTGATCGCAACGCTTATCGGTTGTTCACAGAGAGAAAAGAACACGATGTTTACAGACACGAACAAATCTGAGTTCAAAGTCGGGCAAGTCTGGAACTACAAGACACGACCGACCGAAGACGGCTCGTCACTTGTAATTTTGAAGGTCGAAACCGCTCCCGGATGGAAAACAATTGTCCACGTCGGGATTACGGGTTTGAAGATTAGGACACCCAAAGGAATTCAGGACGTTGTTCCGCACATGCCCTTCGATGAGTCCGCGGTTAAGGAGAGTGTTACGGCTAAGGTCAGCGACAGCGGTAAGTTGACCAATTTCCAAAAAGGTTATGAGCTTTGGCGCGATGCAGCCAGCTCCGGTAAGGGTGGCGTTTTCACAATTTCAGTCGCTGATGCCGTTGCGACAATTGAAGAAGGTTTGAACAAGGCGCAAGAAAGATGACGCAAGAGATTTTATTTTATGTCTTCGCGTTCCTGACGCTGCTGTGCGGCGCGCTGGTGGTGGCCAATCCCTTCAGCCGGAATCCGGTCACGAGCGCGATGTTTCTCGTGCTGACCATCGTTTCCATGGCCGGGTTGTTCGTGCTCCTGCACGCCTTCTTCCTCGCGGCGGTGCAAATCCTCGTTTATGCCGGCGCGGTAATGGTGCTCTTCCTCTTCGTCATCATGCTCCTTGATCTGAAAGCGGAGCAGCGGCGCAAGTTCAACAAATTCGGCATTGCCACCGGACTGGTCTCTGTCGGTGCCATCACCGCCATTTTCATCCGGGCCATCGCCGGTTCCGGTTCCGCCGCCCGCACGATCTCGCCAACCGTTGAAGGCTCGACGCCGGCGCTTGGCCGCATGTTGTTCACCGAGTATTTGCTCCCGTTTGAAATCCTTTCCGTGCTGCTGCTGGTCGCGATGGTGGGTGTGATTTTGTTGAGCAAGAAAGACCTGAAATGAGCGTCGGCCTCGAACATTACCTGGTCGTCAGCGTGTTGCTCTTCTGCCTCGGTTTGCTGGGCGTCATCATGCGGCGCAATCTGCTGATAATTTACATGTCGCTGGAACTGATGCTCAACGCGGCGAACCTTGCGCTGGTGGCGTTCTCCCGCTTCAACGACAGGCTCAACGGACAGGTGATGGTCTTCTTCATCATCACCGTTGCGGCAGCGGAAGTGGCGGTCGGCCTGGCGCTGATCGTCGCGCTTTATCGCAAGCGCCAGACCGCGCACGTGGAGGACCTGACCACGATGAAGCTCTGATGCATGCAATGAAAAGCTGGAGCCACTCAAAAAGAAGACGAACCCTCATGGGTTTTGGCGTCGCCTGTCTTTATGTGTTGATGACGGTCTGGCTCTGTTGGTTCATCCCGGATTTCAAAATCTTTTTCGCCATCTGCTTGGTCTTGTCGGCGGTAGTTGCCTGTTTTTTAGGATACCGGGCATTCTTCTTTTCAGATGATTGGTATAGAGCGAAAGAAGATGAGAGAGCTGATTGGTGGTACAGGCACCCTCGCTTGCGAATCGTGAGCACAGCTTTTTATTGGCTCAGCTACTCCTTGGTTTTTGCCTATTTTATTTGGCGCGGCTTCTTTAGATGAAACTCGAATTCCTCCCCTGGCTCATCCTGTCCCTGCCGCTGCTTTCGGCGGCGGCCATCGCGCTGTTCACGAAAAAAAATCGGGAACTGAGCGCCAAACTCTCCATCGGCGCCATCATCGCCGGCTTCGTGCTAAGTGTGGTCTTCATCGCAGTCAACGGCTGGGAGCCCTTGAAAAAGGAAACATTGGTGACCTGGCTGGAGGTCGGCGATTTACAGGTGGACTTCGGCCTGCGGCTCGATCCGCTCAGTCTGATGATGCTGCTCATCGTCACGGGCGTTGGTGGCGCGATCCACATCTACTCGTTGGGTTACATGCGTGAGGACCGCGGTTTCTCGCGTTACTTCGCCGGATTGAGCCTGTTTACCTTTTCAATGCTCGGCATCGTGCTGGCGAACAATTTTCTGATGATGTTCATCTTCTGGGAACTGGTCGGTGTCTCCAGTTACCTGCTCATCGGCCACTGGTTCGATCGCCCCGCTGCGGCCGACGCGGCAAAAAAGGCGTTTATCACCAATCGCCTTGGTGATTTCGGTTTCCTGTTCGGCATCATTATGGTCTGGTCGCTGGCCGGCGGACTCAATTTCTCGTTGATCGAAGATCAATTGAAACAAAATCCGGCGTTGTTCGGCCCGATGGCAACGGCCGCGGGGTTGCTGATTTTCTGCGGCGCCGCCGGCAAGTCCGCGCAATTCCCGCTGCACGTCTGGTTGCCGGACGCGATGGAGGGTCCCACGCCGGTCAGCGCGCTGATCCATGCGGCGACAATGGTGGCCGCGGGCGTTTACATGCTCTGCCGGGTGATCTTTATCTTCAACGCCCCGGCGCTTCAGGTCATCGCGTCGGTGGGCGGCTTCACGGCCTTGCTCGCCGCGTTGATTGCGATTCAGCAGAACGACATCAAACGCATCCTCGCCTACTCGACCCTTTCACAACTCGGCTACATGGTCATGGCGGTTGGACTCGGCGGCCCGGCCCCAGCGATGTATCACCTCACCACGCACGCGTTCTTCAAAGCGCTCCTGTTCCTCGGCGCCGGCTCGGTCATCATCGCGTTGCACCACGAGCAGGACATCTGGAAAATGGGTGGCCTGCGCCATAAAATGCCGGTGACGTTCTGGACGTTCCTCGTCGGGACGCTCGCGCTCTGCGGCGGCCCGCCGTTCAGCGGCTTCTACTCGAAGGACGCCATCCTGGCGCGGGCGGCGCAGCAACACAACTGGCTGCTCTTCGCCCTCGGCGTGTTCGTCGCGGCGCTGACCACGTTCTACATGTTCCGACTGTTGTTCGTCGCGTTCCTCGGTGAGCCCAAGGCGCACGAGGCCGAACAGGCGCGGGAATCGCCCGGCGTCATGATCTGGCCGCTGCGCGCGTTGGCCGCTTTTTCATTGGTCGGCGGCATAATTGGCATCGAACGCCTTTTCTGTTACGTCTTTGGATTTGAAGACAAGGGATTTCCTCGCGGGACAATGGAACAACTCACCTACCCATTCAGACACGACCCTTTGGTTGTGTTCATCGGTCTGGCGGCGGTCGCCATTGGATTCTTTGCGGCTTACAAGTTCTACGCGGGGGCAAAGGTCGATCCGTTGTCCGCCAGACTCACCGGGCTGTCCGCAGCTTTGCGCAGCCGCTTTTACTTCGACGAATTCTACGAAGCCACAGTCATCAAACTGCACGATGCCGCCGCGGCTGTCGCAGACTGGTTTGATCAATGGATTGTCGAGGGATTTTGCGTCGGTCTCGTGCGCGGCGGCACGGATCTGACGGGCCGCGCGCTGCGCCTCTTCCAGACCGGCAACCTCCAGACCTATGCCTTTCTCTTTGTGCTCGGCGTGGCGGTGGTGCTGTGGTTCGTTTTAGGTAAATAATATGAAGAATTTTAACCGCGGAGACGCGGAGGCGCAGAACGGCGGAAGAAGGATTCTTTCTCCGCGTCTCTGCGTCTCTGCGGTGCGTTCAAGATGACCTCTTTGGCTTCGATTCTGGTTTTGCCGTTTCTGGCCGCGATAGGCCTCGCGTTCGTGCCGCGCAATTACCGGTTCGTCATGCGGCTCGTGACGCTGGCAACCACTCTGCTGGTGGCGCTGCTTGCCGTCACGCTCTTCTGGCGCTTCAACGCGGACGACGCGGGATATCAATTCGTCACCACAATCCCCTTCCTCGGCGCCGGGTCACTCGGCATCCAGTGCAAACTCGGTGTGGACGGCATCAACGTCGGGCTGATTTTGATGGGTGCCCTCGTCGCCTTCGCCGCCGCCTGTGTGTCCTGGGAAATCGAGTCGCGTGAAAAAGAGTTTTACATTCTGTTGTTGGTGATGACGGGCGGCATCCTCGGCGCGTTCGCCTCGCTCGACCTGTTCTTCTTCTACTTTTTCCACGAACTCGCGCTGGTGCCCACGTTCATCATGATCGGCGTCTGGGGGCGGGGCGAGCGAAAGAATTACGCGACATTCCAGATCACGCTTTACCTCAGCCTTGGCGCGCTCATTGCGTTGATCGGCCTCATCGCGCTTTACCTGCAACTGCCCGACGGCCTGCGCACGTTCGACATCCGGGAAATCACGGGTTATTTCAAGGACAAGCCGATGGCTCAAAGCGCCCAGCATTTCATCTTTCCCCTGCTCATGTTCGGCTTCGGAATCCTCGTATCGCTCTGGCCGTTCCATACCTGGGCGCCGCTCGGCTATGGTTCGGCGCCGACCGCCACCGCAATGCTGCACGCCGGGGTGCTGAAAAAATTCGGGCTCTACGGCCTGATCCGCGTCGCGCTGCCGCTGATGCCATACGGCGCGAGATCGTGGCTCAACGTTCTGGCGCTGCTTTGCCTTGGCAATATTCTCTACTGCGGCTTCGTCGCCATGCGGCAGAAAGACCTCAACCTGCTCGTCGGCAACTCCAGTGTGGCCCACATGGGTTTCGTGTTTCTGGGCATCGCGAGCCTTAACCTGATCGGCGTGACTGGCGCCGTGGTGGTGATGATCGCGCACGGTTTGCTGGTGGCTTTGACGTTCGGCCTGAGCGGCTATCTCCATCAACAGACGAAAACCCTGGACATGGTTCAACTGGGCGGATTGCTCCAGCGCCTCCCGTTCGTCGGCGCGGCGATGGTGATGGCGATGCTGGCCGGCTGCGGTTTGCCGGGTTTTGCAAATTTCGTCGGCGAAGTCATGGTGTTCTTCGGCGCATGGAGCCAGCCGTCGCTGCGCGTCATCATGGTGCCGGCGGTCTGGGGAGGGCTGATCATCGGCGCCGTGTATATGCTGCGCGCGGTGCGAAACATTCTGCACGGTCCCGTGGCGGAGAGATGTGAAATCATGACCGACGCGAACCCGTGGCGCAAAGTGCCGTTTGTCCTGTTGCTCACCGCGTTGATCCTGTTCGGTTTCTTCCCGAAGCTGCTGACCGAAAAAATCAGGCCCAGCGCTGCCCTGATCGTAAACATGGCCACCGGCGGCGATCAGAAAAGTCCGGGCGCTCCGCAGTCCAGTCCGGCGCTCGCACAGACTGCAACTTCCGATATGGCGAAATAATTACTTGAGTGGAGCGCGACGATCCCGTCGTGCCGAAGCGGCGGCGTGCCGGGGACAGTCCGCGCCGCGGGTAGATTGAAATTTGCGATGAACTATTCATTGACGATTTTGGAAACATCGGTGATCGCCCTCGGGCTTGCTTTGCTTTTGCTGGATTTGTGGACCCCGGCAGGACAGAAGCGCCAGCTTGGCTATGGGGCCGCCGCGGCGCTGGGGCTCATCTTTGCATTCAGCTTCACCAGCTTCGTGGATCCCGGCGCGCCAGCCACGGCATTCAACGGCATGTTTGTGCAGGACGGGCTGTCGCTCTTTTTCAAACGGTTTTTTCTCATCGCGACAATCATCGTGCTGATCCTGTCCGTCGAGTTCGCGGACCATTTTCCAGCGGGGATCTCGGAATACTACGCGCTGCTCCTCTTCGCGCTGTCGGGCATGATGTTCGCCGCATCGGCGAACGACTTCAGCCTGTTGTTCGTCTCGGTCGAACTCATCACGGTCACGTTTTACGTCCTCACGAGTTTTCAGCGCACCCGGCTGGCTTCGCTCGAGGCAGGCGTGAAATACCTGATCCTCGGCGCGTTGTCGTCGGCATTCCTCGTCTTCGGCATCGCGCTGGTCTGGGGAACCACAGGCAGTTTTAATTTCGCCGAAATCGCAAACTCATCGAGCCGGGAAACGGGCGCGGTTTTTAAACTTGGTTTGTTGCTCGTGTTGGTGGGGCTGGGATTCAAGATCGCCGCGTTCCCGATGCAACTATGGGCGCCGGACGTTTATCAGGGTTCGCCCACGCCGACGACCGCTTTCCTGGCGGTGGGCTCGAAGGCCGCGGGTTTTGTCCTGTTGCTGCGCGTGTTGTTCAGCGCCGTGCCGGACGTCACGGCGCACTGGACGGAGCTGCTGATTCTCATTTCCGCCGTGACGATTCTCTACGGAAACCTCTGCGCCATCCCGCAACGCAATCTCAAGCGCCTGCTCGGTTACTCCAGCATCGCCAACGCAGGGTACATGCTGCTCGGCGTCGCCTCGCTCACCCATGCCGGACAGTCCGCGGTGCTCTACTATCTCGCCGGCTATCTCTTTACCGTGCTCGCCGCGTTCATGGTGATTTGCCTGGTGACGCGCCAGGCCGGAAACGAAGACATCAGCGCCCTGGCGGGGTTGAATCAACGCTCCCCCTTGCTCGCCGCGACGATGACACTGGCGATGGTTTCGCTCGCGGGCATTCCGCCGATGGCCGGTTTCTTTGGAAAATTTCTGCTCTTGAAGGCGGCTGTTGAACAAGGCGCGTCGAACTCCGCTTACTACTGGCTTGCTGGCGCCGCCATCATCGGGGTCGTCATTTCACTCTACTACTACTTTGGCGTCGTGCGCGCGATCTACTGGTCGCAGGACACCACTGATCTGCCCGCGATTCAGATTTCCGCGCCGATCAAAGCGGTGCTCGTCGCCTGCATCGGAGGAATGTTTTACCTGGGCTTGTACCCGGGTCCCGCCCTGGATTCAACCACTCAGGCCGTGGCCACGCTCAAAGCGCCAAACGCGACCGCCAGCGCGGTCAACGGCGCGTCGGTTGTGCGGAAATAGTCCGGCCTGTTTGAAGGCTTCGCGCGTCAGACCACGCGCATCTGCACCGCGTCCACGATCTGCTCGCCGACGCCAATGGAACTGATGATGACAACCGTATTGCCTTTTTGCAGCATTCCTTTGGCGATGAGATTCTGAAGTGCGGGCTCGATGGTTTTTTCCGGATCGGCGTGGTTGAACGCCGCGATCAACGGCGTCACGCCCCAATTCAAGGCCAGGGTTCTGCCGACGGTCCAGTTCTCGCACACTGCGTAAATCTTCGAGTGGCGCGGGCGCATCCAGGCTGTGTAGCGGGCCATGTTGCCGCGAACTGTAAAAACGACAATGGCGTCGGCCTTCAACTCGTTGGCCATGACGACGGCGCTTTTGACCAGTTTTTGCCTCGGGCTGGCCAGCTCCGCCTGCTCGTAAAAGTTCGCCCCCCCGCTGCGCTCGATTCGCTGCGCGATGCGGTCGAAAACCTCGACGCACTTGACCGGGTACTTGCCGACGGTCGTTTCGCCGCTGAGCATGATGGCGTCGGCCTGCTCAAACACGGCATTCGCGACATCCGTGACCTCGGCACGCGTGGGCATGGGACTGTCTATCATGCTTTCGAGCATGTGCGTGGCGACGATGACCGGCTTGCCAACCCGCAGGCAGATTTTCACAATTTTGCGCTGGATGATCGGAAGTTCCTCGTAAGGCACCTCGATGCCCAGATCACCGCGCGCGACCATGACCGCATCCGCTTCGGCGACAATTTCACTGAGGTTCCTGACCGCCTGCTGGTCTTCAATCTTGGCGATAATCAGGGGTCGGTGTGGCCCGCGCTCGATGATCGCCCTCAGCTGCCGGATGTCCTTGGCCTCGCGAACGAACGAGAGCGCGATGTAATC
>Ga0134126_10012182_pt1 | contig 10861 bp, 10 predicted proteins | sample KB31752_FD_96881 | JGI IMG/M metagenome (GOLD analysis project Ga0134126, IMG submission 96881) | Terrestrial soil microbial communities with excess Nitrogen fertilizer from Kellogg Biological Station, Michigan, USA - KB3-175-2 | ecosystem: Environmental > Terrestrial > Soil > Unclassified ...
GAGGCGTACGCCACCGCGCACGGGCTCTCGATCATGGCCCGCATCACCGGCTACGCCACCGGCGGCGGCGAGCCGCGCGACCTTTTCTTCGCGCCGATCATCGCCGTGAACAACCTCATGCGGAAGACCGGCGCCGCCATCGGCGACTACGACCTCATCGAAGCCAACGAAGCCTTCGCCGCGCAGGCGCTGGCCGATGGCCGGGCGCTCGAGTGGGATTGGGATCGCGTCAACGTCAACGGCGGCGCGATTGCGTTAGGCCATCCGATCGGCGCCAGCGGCGCGCGCATCCTCACCACGCTGCTCTACGCGATGCGCGATCGCGACGCGCACACCGGCATGGCGACGCTCTGTTTGGGCGGCGGCAACGCCGTCGCGCTGAGCGTGGAGCGCGTCAACTGATGCCGAACGCAGCGGTCCTCGCGTCGCGCGACCGGCGGATAGCGGTCGCGGGCGTTTTCGGTTTTGCCGTGGCGCTGGCGGCGGCGTCGCAGGTGGCGATCCCCGTGCCGGGCACCGCGGTCCCGATGACGCTCCAACCGCTGGTGGTCGTGCTGGCCGGCATCTGCCTTGGCCCCGTGACCGGCGCCGCGAGCATGGTGCTGTACCTGGCCGCCGGCGCCGCCGGGCTTCCCGTGTTCGCGCCGGAGGGACTGCCGGGCGTGGCGCGGCTCATCGGCCCGACGGGCGGCTATCTCATCGCCTATCCGTTAGGCGCGTGGGCCGCCGGATGGCTGGTGCGCGTCCATCCGCGCCGGTTCGCCTGGCGCGTGCTGGCCGCCGCGTCCGGGATCGCCGTCATCCACGTTGGTGGCGTGGCGCAGTTGGCGATCCTCACCGGAAGCCTGACGCGAGCGTTCGTGTTGGGGTCGCTGCCGTTCCTCGGAATGGACGCGGTGAAGGCGGTCCTCGCCGCGCTCTACTCACCCCGGTTCTCCGATCGCGCGCCCGCTTGAAGGCGCGCGATTTCTTTTATCGATCCTCGGGATCGCTTCGCGCGCCGTGGCAGTGGATCGGCTTTCTCCTCATTACGCTCTCCGTCAGCCTTCTGACGGCGGCGCTCGTCGCGCCGTATGCGCTGCGGGTGCTGTCGCAGGCAGCCCTGAGCTTCTGGTCGCTCCTGGCCGGACTCATCGTGGCGCACGTCGTCATGGTGCGGTTGGTCGATCACGGAACGTGGGCGCCGATCGGTCTCGCGCCGCGGCAGGCCGCGCCCAGCCGCCTCGCGGTGGGCCTCGCCGCCGGATCGTTAGGCATTCTCGCGCCGTCGGGCGTGCTCCTGGCGGCGCACTGGTTGGGCGGCGAGCCGGCCACCGCGCCGTACTCGTGGATCCATTACGCGGCCGCGTGGGTGGCGTTCTTTCTCCCGCAGTCGTTGGCCGAGGAGATGCTGTCGCGCGGCTATCTGTTCGCGCGCACGCGCGACGCCATAGGCTGGAAGGGCGCGCTCGCGATTACGAGCGTCGGATTCGGCCTGCTGCACATGGCCAATCCCGGGGCGACGCCGGAGAGCATCGCGATCGTCATCATCGCTGGCGGATTTCTGGGCGGCATTCTGCTGCTCACCGACAGTCTCTACGCGGCGTGGATGGCGCACTTCGCGTGGAACTGGTCGATGGCCGCGCTGCTGCATGCCCCGGTGAGCGGACTGCCGGCGAATCCGCCCGACTATCGCATGGTGGACCATGGACCGGCGTGGCTCACCGGCGGTGGGTGGGGACCGGAGGGCGGCGTCGCCGCCGCGTTGGGCATGGCCATCTGTATGATCGTACTCGTCGCGTGGTACCGCCGGTCGCCGCGCGCTGCACCCTTTTTTCGCTCGAGAGATGACTGAACGCATCGTGGTGGTTGGCGCGGGACAGATGGGCAACGGCATCGCGCACGTGTTCGCGGCCGCGGGTCATTCGGTGACGATGGTCGACGTCTCGCGCGACGCGCTCGCGCGCGGCCGCGCCACGATCGAAAAGAACATGGCCCGCCAGGTCCAGAAAGGCGGCCTGGACGCCGCCGCGCGCGACGCGGCGCTCGGCCGCATCGCCCTCTCGGAAACGCTCGACCCGGTGCGCGACGCCGACATCGTGATCGAGGCGGCCACCGAGAACGCGGAGCTCAAGTTCCGCATCTTCGCCGACCTCGACGCCGCCGCGCCTAACGGAGCGATCCTCGCCTCCAACACCAGCTCGATTTCCATCACCGAGATCGCGGCCCGCACCGGACGCCCGGCGCTCGTCATCGGCATGCACTTCATGAACCCCGTGCCGGTGATGCAGCTGGTCGAAGTCATCCGCGGACTCGCCACCTCCGACGAGACCACCACGCGCGTGCTCGAGCTGTCCACGCGCCTCGGCAAAACGCCGGTGGAGGTGAACGACTACCCCGGCTTCGTGGCCAATCGCGTGCTCATGCCGATGATCAACGAAGCGGTCTACTGCCTGATGGAAGGCGTGGGCGGCGCCCACGCCATCGACACGGTGATGAAGTTAGGCATGAACCACCCGATGGGACCGCTCGCCCTCGCCGACCTCATCGGCCTCGACACGTGCGTGTCCATCCTCGAGGTGCTGCACCGCGGGTTAGGCGACCCCAAGTATCGTCCGTGCCCGTTGCTCCGGAAGTACGTCGCCGCGGGATGGTTGGGCCGCAAGACGGGCCGCGGCTTCTTCTCTTACTGATTCCCGCGAGCGATCCATGTCCTGGGCACTCATTCCACTCACCGAAGAACAGCGCGGCATCCAGCAGCTGGCGCGCGACTTCGCGCGCGAGGAAATCGCCCCGCACTCCGACGCGTGGGACCGCGACGCCGTATTCGATCGCCCCACCATCGCCCGGTTAGGCGAGCTCGGATTCCTCGGCATGCTCATCCCCGAGGAGCTGGGCGGCCTCGGCCTCGACACCTGTACGTACCTCGTGGCGCTCGAGGAAATCGCCGCCGTCGATGCGTCGATCGCCGTCGCCATGAGCGTGCACAACTCGCTCCCCACGCAGATGCTCCTGCGCTGGGGCACCGACGAACAGAAAGAACGCTATCTGCGGCCGCTGGCGCGCGGCGAGTGGTTAGGCGCGTTCGCGCTGTCCGAGCCCGACGCCGGCTCCGATGCCGCGTCCATGCGCACGCAGGCCGTGCGCGACGGCGACTGCTGGGTGCTGAATGGCACCAAGGCCTGGGTCTCGAGCGGCAGCCACGCCGAGGTCATCCTCGCCATGGCGCGCACCGACAAGCCGGGCGACCGCCGCGGCGCCCGCGGCATCAGCGCGTTCATCGTCACGCCCGACATGCCCGGCTTCACGGTGGGCAAGAAAGAAGACAAGATGGGCCTCCGCGCCTCGCCCACCGTGCAGCTCATCTTCGAGAACCTCCGCGTGCCGGCGGCCAATCTGTTAGGCACCGAGGGCAGCGGCTTCATCTACGCCATGCAGTCGCTCGATAACGGACGACTCGGCATCGCCGCGCAATCGATCGGCATCGCGCGGGCCGCGCTCGAAGTGGCCACGGCGTACGCCGCCGAGCGCCGCCAGTTCGGCAAGCCGATCAAGGAATTTCAGGCCGTGCAGTTCAAGCTCGCCGACATGGCCACGCGCATTACCGCGGCACGGGCGCTGCTCTATGCTGCAGCGTCGGCCAAAGACCGGGGCGAGCCGATTACCCAGTTCAGCAGCATGAGCAAGCTCATGGCGAGCGAAACCGCCATGTGGGTCACCACGCAGGCGATCCAGATCCTCGGCGGCTACGGATACGTGCGCGATTACCCCGTCGAACGCCTCTTCCGCGACGCCAAGGTGACGGAGATCTACGAAGGGACGTCCGAAATACAACGGATTGTGATCGCCCGGGAGTTGTACGCGCGTTGACGGCGGCGGGCACCCTGCCCGCATGCCTTTTCACCAGCTATCCCACTCATGACTATCACCGAAATCGCTTCGCCGTCCGGTACGCAGAGTTTGTTCGAGCGCTTGGCCGACATGGGACACGAACAGCTCGTCCTGTGCAGCGATCCGTCCGCGGGCTACCGCGGCATCATCGCGGTCCACAGCACCACGCTGGGCCCTGCGTTAGGCGGAACGAGGTTCTGGAACTACGCGTCCGATGACGAAGCCATCGTCGACGCGCTGCGCCTCGCGCGCGGCATGACCTACAAGAACGCCGTGGCCGGTCTCAACTTGGGCGGCGGCAAGTCCGTCATCATCGGCGACAATCGCACCACCAACCGCGAGATGTTGTTCCGCGCTCACGGCCGCTTCGTCGAAGGACTGGGTGGACGCTACGTGACGGCCGAAGACGTCGGCACGAGCACCGCGGACATGGACTTCGTCCACATGGAGACCGAATACGTCACCGGTCTCGCGGGACGCTCGGGCGACCCGTCCCCCGTCACCGCGCACGGCGTGTTCCGCGCCATCCAGGCCTCGGCCAAACATCGCTGGGGCAGCGACGCGCTCTCCGGAAAGACGGTCGCCATTCAGGGATGCGGACACGTCGGCTACTATCTGGCGAAAGAGCTGCACGAGGCCGGCGCCAACCTCGTCGTCACCGACATCGATGCCGAGCGCGTCAAGCGCGTCGTGACCGATCTCGGCGCGCGCGCGGTGGAACCCGGTGAGATCTATGGCGTCAAGGCCGACATCTTCGCGCCGTGCGCACTCGGCGCGGTGATCAACGACAAGACCATCCCCCAGCTCAAGGTCGAGATCGTGGCCGGAGCGGCGAACAACGTGTTGCTCGAGGAGCGCCATGGCGTCGCCCTCGAGGATCGCGGCATCTTGTACGCGCCGGACTACGTGGCCAACGCCGGCGGCGTGATCAACGTCTACAGCGAGCTCGCCAACTGGGATCCGCAGCGCGCGCTCCGCAAGGCGGATGAGATTTACGCGACCACTCTGGGCGTGTTCGACATCGCGCGGGCCGAGGGCATCCCCACCTATGAGGCAGCCGATCGCCTGGCCGAACGGCGGTTGAAGGCAGTGGGGTCGCTGGTGAAGACTTGGCCGCAGTGGCCGAATCGGTAGTTCGTTTTTCGCTCCAATCCCGGACCCTGCATGCCTGACTGGTCTAACTGGTCGACCGAACGCCCGATGTCGGCGCTCAAGCGCACCGACCCTGAAATCGCGCGTGCGATCGAAGACGAGACGCGGCGGCAGGGCGAGGGATTGGAGCTCATCGCCAGCGAGAACTTCGTGTCGCCGGCGGTGATGGAGGCGATGGGATCGCCCCTCACCAACAAGTACGCCGAGGGGTATCCCGGCAAACGGTACTACGGCGGCTGCGAGTTCGTGGACGTGGCGGAGCAATTGGCCATCGATCGCGCCAAGATGCTCTTCGCCGCCGAGCACGCGAACGTGCAGCCGCACTCCGGCGCGCAGGCGAACATGGCGGTGTTCTTCGCCTTCGTGAAGCCCGGCGACACCGTGTTAGGCATGAGCCTGTCTAACGGAGGCCATCTCACGCACGGCTCGCCCGTCAATTTCTCCGGCTTTCTCTACCATGCCGTCGGCTACGGCGTGCGCGAGGACACCGGACGCATCGACATGGACCAGGTGCGCGATCTGGCGCGGCAGCACAAGCCGAAGATGATCATCGCCGGGTTCAGCGCCTATTCGCGAACGTTGGATTTCCCGGCCTTCGCCGACATCGCGCGCGACGTGGACGCCAAGCTGATGGTCGACATGGCGCACGTGGCCGGGCTCGTCGCCGTCGGCATCGTGCCGTCGCCGGTGCCGCACGCCGATGCGGTCACCACCACCACGCACAAAACGCTGCGCGGTCCGCGCGGCGGATTGATTCTCTGTAAACAGGAATACGCGGCGGCGATCAATAAGCAGGTTTTCCCGGGCATGCAGGGCGGGCCGCTCATGCACGTCATCGCGGCGAAAGCGGTGTCGCTGCTCGAAGCGTTGCAGCCATCGTTCGTCACGTATGCGCGGCAGGTGGTGGCTAACGCACGCGAGCTCGCGGCGGCGCTTGGGTCTCGCGGCTACGCGATCGTGTCCGGCGGCACCGACAACCACTTGATGTTGGTGGATCTCCGCGCGCGCGGCCTTACCGGAAAAGCGGCCGAGGCCGCCCTCGGCGCCGCGGACATCACCGTCAACAAGAACACCGTGCCTGGCGAAACGCAGTCGCCGTTCGTGACGAGCGGCATTCGCATCGGCACGCCCGCGGTCACCACGCGCGGGATGAAAGAGAGCGAGATGCGGCGCATCGCGGAGCTCATCGATCGCGTGCTCAAGAACCCGACTGATGAGCGTGCCGTCCGCGACGTGAAACGCGACGTGCACGAGCTCACATCGGGCTTCCCGCTCTACATGCCAACCGAAACGCCATCCGAAGAGCCTGTCGCACGGTTGTAATTCCGGCAGCGGGTCCACATCTTTGGCCTTGAGCCCGCTGGCGGCGTCTGCCGTACGTCTGGGCACAAGCTCTCTGTGAAGGGTCACACACTTTGCCGCAGCTTTGCTTTCAGGATGGCATCATGGACCGTCTCCGGGCGCGCGATGCGCGGTACCGGGAGGATGCCTACCTGTTTGTCCTCGCCGCGCTCGAATATTGCCAAACGCGTCTCGAGGAGCGCCGGCACATTACCGCCCGAGAGTTGGCAATCGCGTGCCGCGATCTCGCCCTCGATCATTTCGGTGTCATGGCGCGGCTGGTGCTCGAGCACTGGGGTGTGCGTTCGTCTGCCGACATCGGTGAGGTTGTGTTCAATCTCGTCGACGAAGGATTGCTCATCAGCCAGCCGACCGACACGCGCGACGAATTCGCCGGCGTGTTCGATTTCGACCAAGCGTTCGAACGTGAGTATCCGTGGAGCGTTCTGCAAACCGGCTGATCGGGCGCCGGACTGCGCGTTAGTGCGCGAGAGCAGGTCGTCGGAAGGGCGTTGAGCGGGAGGAGGTGAGGTCACATGGATGTCAACGAGCTTCCTGCATGCCGCAAGTGCGGCAAGGGCACGATGCTCCCTCTCAGCGACTACGGTCGCGACGGAGCGCCCATCACCTTCAAAGCCTGGGTGTGCAACAACCCCGAGTGCGGATTCAACATCCGCATCGACAACGGGGAAATCAGTTTTGGGCGCACCATCGGACAGTCGCACAAGTGAGAGGGGGCTGACGACACGGGAATCACACGTCGTGCGCGATGCACGACGTGTGACTCCCGGCGTCGCTCGTTTCGACACTGTCCCTCGACCTGTCCGTCACCAGCGCGCGCGAAGCGAGCGCACGCGATTCGGCCGCGATTGCGCTCGGCGTTCCGTCGCGTGCGCTCATGCAGCGCGCTGGTGCCGCCGCCGCCGGAGAAATCGCGCGCGCGTATGCCGCCGACCTCGTGCACGGCGTGGTGGTGTACGCCGGCCCCGGCAACAACGGCGGTGACGGGTGGGTCGTGGCGCGCTGTCTCGCCGCGACCGGCGTGTCGGTGCATGTGGTGTCCACCGGCGACCCGTCCACCGAAGACGCGCGCGCTGAACGCGCGCTCGCGATCCCCGGCCTAACGCAAGCGCGGCCCGCCAATGCGCGGGTGATCGTCGACGCGCTGCTCGGCACCGGCGCCGGCGGCACCCCGCGCGGTGCGATCGCCGCGGCGATCCAGGACATCGCGCGGGCGCGAGCCGCCGGCGCGTCGGTCGTATCGCTCGACTTGCCCACCGGCGTCGATGCCGACACCGGCGACGCCGAGGGCGCCGTGCGCGCCGATCTCACGATCACGTTCGGAACGATGAAGCGCGGCCTGCTCATCGCGCGCGGCAACGCGGGGCGCATCGTGCTGGTGGACATCGGGCTGCCGCCGGGTGAGCCGACGACGCCCGCGCTCGTGACGCCGGCGTGGGTGCGGAGCGTGATTCCGCCGATCGCGGCCGACGCGCACAAGGGTGTGCGCCGCAAGCTGGTGATCGTGGGTGGTCAGTTAGGCATGGCCGGCGCGGCCGTGTTCGCGGCGCGCGCCGCGATGCGCGCCGGGATCGGGATGGTGCGCGTGGTGGTGGCGCGCGAGAGCGTGCCCATCGTCCAGGATGCCGCGCCGCACGCCATCGCGCGGGCGTGGCCCGGCGAGCGCCGCGAGGACATGGACGACGCGATCGTGCACTGGGCCGATGGCGTGCTGATCGGTCCCGGCCTGGGCGACTCGCCGCAGAGCCGCGCGCTCGTCGAGCGCGTGCTGCGCGCGTGGCGCGGTCCGGTGGTGGTGGATGCCGACGGCCTCAACGTGTTCAAGGGCGAGGCGGCAAAGTTAGGCGCGCTGCTCGCCGGCCGTCCGGCGCTGCTCACGCCGCACGCGTTGGAGCTGGCGCGGTTGTACGGCGCACACCCGCAGGAAGTGCTCGTGCGCCGGTTCGACATCGCCTCCGAGCTGGCGCGCGTCGCGCACGCGGCCGTGCTGCTCAAGGGCGTGCCCACGATCGTGGCCGACGCCTCCGGCGCGCGCCGCGTGAGCGCCGCCGGCACGCCCGCGCTCGCCGCCGCCGGCAGCGGCGACCTCCTGGCCGGCATCGCGGCCACGCTCCTCACTCAGTTAGGCGACGGTCTCGCCGCCGGCGCGGCGTCCGCCTGGGTGCACGGCCGCGCCGCTGAGCTTGCATCGTCGGGACGCGGACCGCGCGGCGTCACGCTCGACGACGTCGAGGTTGCCATCGGCGCCGTGTGGCCCGATCTCGCCGCCGGACATCCGCCGCGCTATCCCGTGCTCGCCGAGCTCCCGGCCATCGCCACCTCATAGACAGGAGGTGGTTTCCTGTACATCGTGAGTCGAGGGCAGTCGTTCGTTCACCTTTCACACGTCGAGCCTATGCGCGCATCTCTGGTCAGCATCGCCCTGCTCCTGCCGCTCACGGCGCGCTTTGCCGCGCCGGCAAACGAGCAGGCCAGCTTCGTCACCACGTTGGGCCGCGACACGGTCGTCGTCGAAAGCTTCACGCGCACGGCCCAGCGCCTCACCGGGGACATCGTCGTGCGCGTTCCCAGTACGATGCTCTGCCACTATGAGCTCGATCTGGGCAGCGCCGGCAACGTCACCCGCTCCGTGCTCGACGTGAAACCCGTCGGCACGAACGGTCCCGAGCGCCGCGTGACGCTCGACTACGTGGGCGATTCGCTCCGCATTGACGCCGACTCGGCGGGGCAGCACGAGAAGGTCACCCGCGCGGTCGAGAAGAACGCGTACCCGCAATTCATGACCGGCTTCGGATCCTCGTATGGGCTGTACTCGTCGCTCGGCGTGTACGAGGTGCTGCTGGCCCAGTTAGGCGCGAACTTCGATTCGGTCACCATCCCATCCATCGACATGCAGTCCGGCCGCACCGTGAAGCGGGACTTCGTGAAACGCTCGCCCACCAAGGTCGACGCCGACTATTTCCGCATCGCGTGGACGCACCTCACGCTGAGCGACTCGGGCCAGATCGTGAGCGCCGATGCCAGTGAAACCACGGAGAAGACGCAGACCCAGCGCACGGCGTACATCGATCCGCAGAAAGTCGCCAAACAGTTCGCGTCCGACGACAAGAGCGGGAAGGGACTCGGCGTCGCGTCCCCGAGCGTCACCGAGAAAGCCACGTTAGGCGGAAAGCTCGTCGTGATCCTGTACAGCAGCCCGCGCAAGCGCAATCGCACGATCCTCGGTACGGTGGTGCCGTACGATCAGGTGTGGCGCACCGGTGCCAACCAGTCGACCACGCTCGTCACCGATGCCGGGTTCGACGTGGGCGGCACGTCGTTCCCCGCCGGCAGCTACAGCGTGTGGACGCTTCCGAAGAAGGACGGGAGCGTGGATCTCATCATCAACGGCCAGTACGGCCAGTGGGGCACCGACTACGACAAGTCGCGCGACGTGGCGCACGTGCCGATGAAAGTGTCCACGGCATCCAAGCCGCAGGAGAACTTCACCATCGACATCACGCCGACGAACGGGAACAGCGGCGAGATCAAGATTGCCTGGGACACGTTCGTCTGGACCGTCCCGATCACGATGAAGTAGCGCCGGCATCGGGCCGGGCCTCCGGCGACGGGGCGGAGATGGGCCGGCACCACTCCGCCCCGCGCGTGTCTCGCGGTAGCCGCCTAACGCAAGGGGCGCGTGGCGCCGGGTGCGCGGCGCTGGAGCCATCCGCCTGTGAAGCCGGCCCGCCGCAACCCGGCCTGTACGTATGGACACGCCCGCATCAGCCGCCAGATCAGTCCCGATCGGAAGTTCTCGACCATGAGTCCCGCCGGCCCCTGATTGATGGAATAGTCTCGTGGCGAGATCCATCCCGATCCGCCCCGCGACGTGCGGAACGATGGATTGATGCTGCACATGTAGCCGTAGGTCCGCTTGGGCCCGGGATACGTCGCGGCCATCGATTGCAGGGTGGGCAGGACGATTTCGGGCGCGAACGGGAGCGAAGCGGCCACGGCCCACGGTGACAGGGTGCCGTCGTCCGGGCCGTGCGGTACGCCGCGCGCATGATAGCCATAGAACCGGCGCGGCGTCCCGTTCACGGAGCGCGTCGCGTTGCCGGGTCCGTCGCTCGCCGTCACGCCCCACCACGTGTCCCCGTACCAGTCGAAGCGCCGTGGATTCCTAACGGCGTATGCACGCTGGACGTACGTGGCGCGCCGACTGTTCTCGAAGTAGTCGATACCCTTGGTGCGCATGTATGCATCGCGAATACCGCGGAAATCGATCCAGATGTGGCTCAGGTGGTGGATGAATAGGGGGCCCGCATGCAAGTATGGGCACCCATACGCCCGCGTCCATCGGTATGTCGCAGTCCATCTCGCGAACGCGTCTCGCGGCAGCGGGTGGGTAGGGGAGCCGAGCCCGAGCACGTAGAGCAACAACGCCTCGGTGTATCCCCGCCACCGGCACGTCAGAAACCTGCCGCCATGCTCC
>Ga0134126_10012183_pt1 | contig 10860 bp, 6 predicted proteins | sample KB31752_FD_96881 | JGI IMG/M metagenome (GOLD analysis project Ga0134126, IMG submission 96881) | Terrestrial soil microbial communities with excess Nitrogen fertilizer from Kellogg Biological Station, Michigan, USA - KB3-175-2 | ecosystem: Environmental > Terrestrial > Soil > Unclassified ...
TCACTTGGCAAGGTAGACTTGCTTCGTTTTTGACAGCAGGTTTTTCCCAGCCATCAATAAGTTATTTACATCGACACGAAGAGTTGGCTCGATTAGCGTCTGATGGAAGTAGGAACTTTCCTTTTCGCATGTCGGAATGCCAAAGAGCTGTTTGCGCTCTTTCGTCGTTGCCAGCCTGTCCAGGTCCTTTGGAACAGCGTTGGGGTAATTCTTTACCCAAAAATGGGAATAAGAATAAATCAGAGATTTACGAATACAGGGGCTCGTGTTATCAAGAGCCATGTGGCGGACGTGAACGTTAAAAACGACCGCGTCTCCCGCTTTGGGCACAATCTTTGTTATCGCAGCCGATGTCCTGGTGTGGTCGATCTGGATCTGTGGGTGGCCAAGGGGGTATCGATGACTACCCGGAATAAATGCAAGGCAGCCCTGATCTGGCGCCAAGTCTTCAGGATAGTAATGCACTTTGAGCATGAAATTCCAAGAGTGTCCCAGTTCAATGCCGTTCATGCCTTCGAGGTCTGTATGCCACTTGCCCGTAAACGTCTCTCCTGGCGGGAAAATTCGGGCCATTGTTTGGTGGAGCTGTATATCGCCCCCCAAAAGCCCCAAAAGGACCGGAAACACAGCCGGCGCGTCCAGCAGATCGGAAAAAACGTCGTCTTCATCGAGGATGTGCGGGATATCGAAAAATTGCGGAGAAACACCGCTCTTCCAACGGTTTGAATACTTGTCGGCAGCGGCATCGAACGCTTTTTTGAACCTTCCCAGGAGTTGGGGGTCAAGCGCTCCTCGTATGTGGAGAAATCCCTGCGTTTCAAACTGAATTCTCTGTTCCGCGGTCATCATAATGAACGATCTCTTTCGCCTATTCTCCGCTATCGATAATTACACCGAGTTCCTCAATGGACATTGGCGCCTTCCCAGATTGCGAATCACAGTTTGGGACGACTTACCCATCCCGCAACAGCACGCGCAGTACCAGAAACGAGAATACGTACAGTTTCGGTTTGAATTAAGAAAAAAGGCATTTCCAGACAAATCGCAGCCCGCTGCTTGCTCATGAAAATACGCATTTCGTCGGGAGAGCAATTTGGAGATCGTCGCTGCGATTCACCGGCTCGTCATGCGATCAAGCACGTAAGACTGATTACGCTAAGACTGGCGCTGTCTCACATTGCGAATGAAATGTTCCCGTGAGAATGTATTGCTTTTTGGTAACAATTCTCTTAGATTCGACTAGAAATGCAGCGGCGCGGCACTTAGCATCCGCGCCCGCGATTCCTCTAAGTTCCACGGCTATCGGCTGAAATGCGCGTAGGTCTTGCTATAACCATTGCGGCTGTTGGTTACAGTGAAGGCGCCATCGGTTTGCACGGAGATCTTTATCCAATACGCGGGGGTATGCGCGGCGGCCTTGGCGCGTTCGGCCCGGCTCGCCGCGCTCAGCGGCGCGCGCCCCATGCCGGGAGGACGCGGAGGCGCGGTTAAAACATTGGCAATTGTTGCGGGATCGCCAATATTCGCAATGAAGATTCCGGGGCTGTTGTATTGGATGTCGGCCGCGTAGCCCCAATGGAGCTGCCAGATGTCCTCGATGCCGGGCGATGAGTACAACGTCCGGTATGTCTCAACCGCGCCCCCTTTGCGCGGGCCGTTCTGAAGAATCACAACGCGAGGTTGAATGGCGTGCACGAACTCCGGCGTACTGGCGTTGTTCAGCCCGTGGTTCGATACGAAATACATGTCCACCGTCCCGATTGGGTTGTCGGGGCACATCAGATCGTACTCGATGTCCGACGTCAGATCGCCTAAATCAATAGCGCGAAACCGCCCGAACGTGATCACACTGCCAACCGATTGACCGTTGTCAGGATCGTGCGGATCGACGATTCGGTGGGCTTGCGTGCACGCCGGATTGGGTTTGCCGCCACCGGGCAGAGGCGTTTTGATGACCTTACCAGCCGAAGAGACAATGCGCCAGTCGAGCCCAGGGATCGGAATGCGATCGCCCGGCTTGAGCACGGTATGTTGCGCCTTGCTGTAAATCCCGGCATATGCGGCCTGAAAGCCCGGAACCATCTCGGGCTGATGTCCGTTTACGCCATCTTCGACCGTCGGTCCGTGATCGAGAAAGTGCGCGATCGGAGGAATACGCTGCACCAGGTCCTGCACGCCGCCGACGTGATCGCTGTGGTAGTGCGTCAGAAGCAAATAGTCAATGCGCTTTACTCCGGCGGCCGCCATCACCTGTAGGATACGGTCCGTATCGCGCCCACCGGGATTGCCGGCATCGATCAGGAGTGTTTGCCCGGAAGGCGTGACCCAAAGATCCGCCTTTCCGCCCTCGGTGTCCACGACATAAATCTCAAGTGGCTTCGTGCTCTTGTATTGAGCAGCGTGGGCCGCCGTCGCGAAGGCGGCCATGGAGAGCAGAGCTATCGCCAAATGCTTCATGCAAACCTCTAAATGAGTGAAGCAACCGTGCGATAGTCGATTGTCGCCCGATTACCGGAATACCAGCGTACAGCACCTTCCGTTCGGGCTAGAACCAACTGGCACACCTGCGCATGAGAATCCGTCATAGTGGAAGTTGACTTTGCGACGGCGCGATTTCTTCAGCTTAGCGAGTTCGGCGCTCGGCGCCAGCACAATGGCCCGCGGCGCGGGGCGCGCATCGCCGGGTGACGCTTTCGTTGAAAACGCTCCGGGCTGTGCTCTGCTTTTCGACCTTCGATCGAAGCGAATGCTGATCGCTCACGGCGCTGTGCAGGCAAGCGAGTGGCTGGCGTCGCCCGGTTCGACGGTAAAACCTCTCAGCTTGTGGGCACTGCTGCGAGCCGGGAGAGTGAAGCCCGATGAATCGATCCCCTGCCCGCACCAGTTGCGATTGGCTGGCTTATCGATGGATTGCTCGCATCCCCGCTTGCCTTTTCCGGTCAATATTGCGCGCGCCATCTCGTATTCGTGCAATTGCACCACCGCGCAGTTTGCGAAACGGTTTGTTGGTGACGAACTCGCCCAGTTTTATTTAAGGCTCGGATTCGAATCCACAACCCAGCTCTTACAACGAAACGAGGCCGCCGGTCACGTGCAGAAAGGCATTTCCGGAGAACGCCTGCAGTTGCAGGCTCTAGGAGAACGGGGAGTGCGCGTCACAGCGCTCGAAGTGGCGAAAGCATATCGCCACATGGCAACCCTGGTTCATGATCCCGAATTCCAGCCCATCCTCGAAGGGATGGAAGGCGCCGTGCAGTTCGGAACGGGGCGAGCGGCCCAAGTGGCCGGGAAAACGGTAGCCGGCAAGACAGGCAGCGTGCAAACGGAACGGGGGCTGCACGCGGCGTGGTTCGCGGGATTTGCGCCGAGCCGCGATCCCGAGGTCGTGGTCACGGTGCTGACGCAAGGCCGCTCAGGAGCTGAAGCGGCAGCGCCGATCGCCGGGGAGCTTTTTCGCCGCTATTTTTTGGGCGAATCGTGATGCGCACGCTGTTACTGCTGGTTATGGCGGCGGCTATTGGCCGGGGCGAAATCATCTATAAAGTCCGATTGAGCGCCGGTGAAGGCGGCGCGGTCGTTGAACTTCCACAAGAGCGATATGTGGCGGCGGTTCTCGCCGGAGAGGTGGGCGCTTTCCGAAACGAAGAAGCCTTAAAGGCAATGGCGGTAGCCGCGCGCACGTACGCCGCTTATTTCCGATCACGACACCGGGCGGAAGGTTACGATTTTTGCTCGACCAGCCATTGCCAGCGAGCGATTTTGAAGGACGCCGGCGGCCGTTTTCAGAAAGCGGCGGAGGCCACCAGAGGGCAGTTGCTGTGGTTTCATTCAAGACCGGCGCTCGCTGTATATACGCAGGATTGCGGAGGTAGGAGTGAAGCAGCACGCGCGGTTTGGTCCGCCGCACGAGCGCCTTACCTGACTGTGCATGCCGATCCGTACTGTAGGATAAGCAGCCGGTCCGAATGGACATGGGAGATTGCCGCGGCAACATTGGGCGATGCGCTCAGAGAGGCGGGTATGCGGGTCCCCACGCGCTTCAGACAAGTGGTCGTGGTAAAGCAGACTACTTCGGGGCGAGTACGCACGCTGTCCCTTGCTGGAAATGGAGAATCGAGTCTCATCAGCGCGAGCAGCTTTCGCTTTGCAGTGGGTAGAACGCTTGGCTGGAAAACAATACGCAGCGATCGCTACGCCGTGAAATCTGTAAACGGAAACATCCGATTCGAAGGACGCGGCCAGGGGCATGGTGTGGGCTTATGTCAGGACGGAGCGGACGAGATGGCCGTCGAAGGCAAGACATACCGCCAGATTTTGAACTTCTACTATCCCGGCGCCAGCGTGTCGGTCCTGGCGAATGACGTGAAGTGGACCAGCGTGCACGGCGAGCACGCTTCGATCTTCGCGGCGCGGAAAACGACAGCGGCCGAGGTTGCCCAGCTCACGAACGAAGAGATTTCGGCGTTGCGGTCGCGGTATGGTTTGGCCGCTCCCGCGAATCTCAAAATCTATGTTTATCCCGATATGGAGAGTTATCGCAATGGAACCGGTGAACCGGGTTGGGTGGCGGCTCACACGTTCGGAACGCAAATAGAAACGCAGCCGCTGCAAACGTTGCAGCAGCATGGCGGGTTCCGGCCGGTGGTGCGGCACGAGCTGCTCCACGCAATCGTGGAGAGCATGGCGCGTTCGGGTCTGCCGCTTTGGTTTCGAGAAGGGTTGGTGGAAAACCTGGCCGGCGATCACGTCCACTTAGCGCCGGCGCAGAAAAGCGGGCAAGCAGCCGATGGAAATATCGGAAGTCGAGAGGACGCCGTGCGTACGCGCGATGCATACGCCGCAGCCGAAAAACGAGTAGCCCAACTTCGGGCTCGTTACGGAATCGCGGAACTCCTGCGCTGGGTGAGAGAAGGTCTGCCCGAGGAGATCGCCCGCTCGAGCGCCAGCAAGAAACCAGCGAACATCAGATAGGCGATGATGGCGCGCAGCAGAAAGCTGCCCATTTCGGCGGCGAAATTCGGCATCTCCGGAACCCACGCCAGCAGCCGCATGGGCGCCCATACCGCGCCGAGAAGCAACACAAAAATCGTGAGCGAGCGCAACAAACTAGGCTTTTCGATCAAACGCCGAATGCTTCCAAAGCCTTCTGCCGCAACTTTTGCCGCTGTTGGCACGAGTATCGCCGGCAGCACGAGCCATTGCACTAGCCAGACGATGCCATGGAACAATGCAAGAATTCGAGCCGGCGGCACGGGTTTGCGAATCGTCATGGTGAGCCATGAGGCCAATTGGAAAGCAGGCTGGTCCAACAGTCCGTTAACCACGGTTAGCAACCAGTAAAGGACGATGACGATCACCGCCAGGGCGAAAAGAGCCGGAAGATGTCGAAGAGCCACGACTGCGGAGTGCCGAAGGTTAGATTCGGGAGCACGCCGAAAATAGACGAACGCGGTCCCATGAAGCCACAGAGCCGAGCAGGCAAACACCAAAACAATGAGCAGGCTCCACAGAAGATGCGCGGCATTCGACTCGGGTATGCTGAGCCAGGCGTAGCCGAGCCAGAGTATCAACGCATTGCCAATTAAATGAAGAGCGCAAACAGCCGTCAGCGAGGACCTCATTGTTTTACCTCCAACGTTCTGCTTTCGGTCGTGGCCTGGATGCCGGGCTGATACATCGGCTTCACGCTGGCGGGACTGACGTGGAACAAGCCGGGGTTAACCACTTTTAACAGATAAAAGTACCGCTGCTGACCTTGATTGAAGTACGTCTGGAAAATCGCCATGTGGTCGTCGTGCAATTCACGGCGGCTGAAAGCATACTGCCACCAGGGCGGCCGGCTGCGGATCTGGTACAAATTGTCGCGTTCTATAAATTCTGTCCCGGCAGGAATGGGATCTTCCGCCAACAGGTACCTCCAATTAGAACCAGTGACGGTGAGGCGAACAGCGATAATGTCACCGGACGCAACAGGACCGTCCAGACTGGCCAGATCGTAGACCGTATGGTCCTTTTCTCTGGAGGGAACCAGGCGGAAGTAATCGCGAAGCACGTTGAGCGACACGGCGCCCTGTTGCTTCATTTGAGCGGCGTTGGAGTAGTAAACGCCGGCCACCGAATAATAAAGCTGGCCCTTGCCGGATGTCGCAATTGAGATCTGATTTGAGCCGGGGCGAAGCTTCGATTCATCGAGGAAGATCTCGGGAGGCGCCATCGGCGAACCGGCCGCAAAGTTTTGCGTTGCGACTACCTGGCCGTTGACACGGACGGTCGCGCTGAAATCCGCGCCAAGTTCATTGGTCGCCTTGACATAATCGAGCAGACCATAGATGACCATGGCGGTTTGTTTACTTGACGACCACCAGAAGCCTTCGTTGCGATGGTTCACCAGCCAGAGAGCAGCCTTAGGCAGAAGCGGGCTGTCCTTGCGCTCGTGCGTGAGTAACTTTACGGCATACGCGGTCGCCTCCGCGCTGACGTCCGCATCCAGGTCGAGCATTTCATCGCGAGTCGCAACCCACCAAGCCTCTTCCTCAGTTTGCTGGACGGAGTGCTCGAGATCTTCTGCTAAAGAAGACGCCCGATCGTCTTTCGCGGCCTCAAGCGCAAGGCCGAGAAGCGCGACGCCGTAAGGCGAGAGCTTGGAACGTTGTGAATAGAGACTTCCTACGAGAGTTGCATCGGGCGCTCCGGCCCCGGCGAGCGCGTAGGCAATGTAGGCTCGCATATCGGGTTTCAGATCGGTATTTTTGGCGAGTTGGGAATGAAGCCAGGAGATACCCTTCTGCAACTCGGCTTCTTTGATATGAACGTCTAAAGCTTTCGCTTCGGCGAGGCCGGCCACAACATATGCGGTCATGAACGGATGGGACGCATCGCTAGGCCACCAACCCCAGCCTCCATCTTCGTGCTGCATGCCATAGAGGCGATCGAGACCAGCCTTCACCTGCTCATTGAGCTTCGACTGATCGACAGGCGGAACGCCACTCAAATTCCGCATCGCTTTCGTCACCATCAGGTCAGGCAGGAAGCTGGACATGGTCTGCTCCACGCAACCGTACGGGAAGGAAGTGAGAAAGTCGAGGGCGTTGAAAATTGAGCCGGCAATGGACGAGGAAAGCCTGATGGATAGGGAACGCGACCCTGGTTCCGCACTGGTTGGAAAAACAATTTGTTGATTGGCGTCGCCGCCGGCCGAAACCGTTCCGCCCTTCGGCAGGTGAATCGCGACGCCTTGCGGACGAATGGGCACTGTCATTTCAAGCGCATCCGATTCCTCGTCGGTAAGCGCTGTTCCAGTGATCTTCGCTTCGACACCGGACCTCGTTCTGACACGCCAATCCACCCTGGCATCGCCATGGCTGGGAACATCGACATCCTGCGTGGCGTTTCCGGTCATCAGGTCAAGACCGGTCAGCGAAACGGACACACGAGCGCGCTTGGCCGCCGGCAAGTAATTGTGGACGATGCCGGAGATGACCGTTTCGTCCCCTTGAACGAAAAATCGGGGAATCGACAATTGCATGATGACGTTCTTGCGAACGACGGTTTTCGCGACGGCCCCGCCAAACCGACCGGCTGGGGTAGCGCCTTTCACTGTGGCGCGCCACGTGGTCAGCGAATCGGGGAATGACACCTTCGTTTGAACGCTTCCCGATGCATCGGTGGTGAGATCGGCTGCCCAAAACGACGTATCCGGAAATGCCTTGCGGATCTTCGGCTGAACCAGAGGTTCGCGCTTGATCTGGGCCAGGGGCCGCCGCGAAGCGGTCGAATATGCCAGCAGCATGCGGCGATTGCCGGCTTCTCCGCTGAAATAGTAAGTGAGCGAATCCTGCGTATTCACGCCATTACCTTCGTTACCGTAGAAGAACTTTAGCAAGTCCGGTGAGGTATCGGGGCGAATCGCATAGATCGCTTCATCGACGACGCCGAGACTCAGATCGGCGCCGGAAACCGGTTGCCCCGACGGGGTCGTGGCTTTTAGGCTGTATGTGGCGGTTTGGCCCGGCAAATATTGGGGTTTATCCGTTGTGATTTGGACATTCAGCTCATGATGTTCTGGTGGGACAACAACACGCTTCTGTCCCTGAAACATTTCACCGTTGCGCACAAACTGCGCTGTGACGAAGAAGCCGGGCTCGTCATCGGAGATCACTCGATACGCAAAGGAGACCGCGGGTCCAGTTGACCGGAGCAGCTTCACTAAACGAACATCGCGGCCTTCCACAGTCACTAGAACGGGAGTGTTCGGTTTCCCGGTGACTATCAGCATGTTGGCGGTCTCCCCTGGCAGGTACTTCTTTTTGTCGGGCACAATCTGCACGGAGTGCCCATTGCCGCCACCAAAGAAGCCGGTGTCGCCGGCGCCCGCGATCCAGATATAGGTCGAGCCCTGCACGATCCGGCCATTTCCGGACCGCGCCGAAATCGTGATCTGATAGGAGCCGCCTTCCGGCGGAAGGAGAACGGTGGAGACGCCGGTCCCATCGGCGTTTACCGTAGCATTTACAGTTCTGACGACCGTGGGAGGCGTGTTCCGGCGATTGCTCACTCGTGCAAGCGCAATCTCCACAGGCGTGCTAACGGGCTTGCCGTCATAATCGATGGCCTTCAGCGAAAGCTCGGCTTTATCTGACGGCTCATAAAAATAGCGCTGTGGATCGGCGTTGACAAGAAAGGTCCCGTAGGTGGCGACAGCCCAGCCTGTTCCCGCAATTTCGCGACGCGCTTCGTCCGTGACGCGAGATTCAATCCGGTATTTATAATCGTGGCGATCGCCGGAAACGGTTGTGTTGTAACTGACGTGCAGGTTGCCATTGTCATCCAGTTGGCCCTGCGCCTTCAGAACTTCTTCTCCGGCGCCGTCATCGTTGTTCGGATTTTCAAAAGCGGAATCGCCGCCCGAATCGTCATCGGCGTCGCGCCAGAGAGGATAAAAATAGCGAGCGCGGTAGACCGAGTACTCCACCTTGGCATTCTTAACGGGCTCTCCGTAGTAATAGCGGGCGTTGATTGTCAGATCTAACTTCTCTCCCTCGAGAACGCGCGGCTTCGCTGGTATAACTCGAACCTCGTATTCAGGTTTCTTATAATCCTGAATCTCAAAGTTGCCGGTCATTGCTCCATCGCTGCCGCCAACTTGAATGAAGTAGCCACCAAGCGAGGCGGTGCGATTCGTAATCAATTCATCGTGAATAATTCCGTTGCTGTTGGCCGTGAGATGCCTGGTGTACACCGATTTACCATCCGGGTCCTGGATCTGCACGGCGAAGCTCTGTCCAGCGGGAATCGCGTAGCCATTCGGAGATTTGCTGCGCCGTAGAATGCCCCGGAAGTGGACAGTGTCGCCTGGCCGATAGACCGGACGATCTGTGTAGATATAGCCAGTCCACGAGCGGGCAGATTCGCCAAAGTTCCAGAGCAATAACGAGTTGATGGTGACATCGTCACCCTTTTGTACGACGATCCGGAGATCGTCGGAATCGAGACCTGCTCCCGCTTCGGCCTTGATGTCAGTGAGCCCGTCCGAATTCGTGTGGAAGGCAGTAGGCGGTCCGTTGCGCTTCATCACCTGGACTGTCGCCGCTGAGACCGGTTCACCGGAAGTTCGATCCGCCACGAAGCCGAGAATCCGCTGTCTACCGACTTTCGTAACGAATACAAGATCTGATTTGATGACAATCGTGTAGGCGCGAAGACCGCCGCTGACAGCCTCAACCAAATAGATGCCCTTATCGTGTACACGGATGGGGACGTTCACCGAACTCCAGTTCTGCTTACTGAGAGGTTGGATGAATGAGAGCACTAATTGATCGCGGTTCAGGACAGGCGCTTCGGCAAAGTAGCTTTCTCGACTGCCGGCCGGCGCTTCTTTTGGTTGTTTCGCCGGCGACCTGAAATGAGCGCTGACAGACTCCGTGAACTGTCCACGGAGAAACAGCCGGATACGCCGGCGAAGACTGTGCTTCCAAATGCGGATCGATCCGAGGAAGCTCTTCTTATTGAGATTCTGCCGTTCGGCCGCGCCGAAGTTATGAGGAGATTCGATCTTCCGGTAGAATTCGACGGGATCTTTTATCCGGTAGACACGAATCTGTACGGCGGCCACATGCGAACCCGCTAGAGAAATAGCCGGCGTCTCTTCAGATCCGAATGTTCGGTCGCTCGAGAGAGAAAAATATGGTTGCAACTCACTCTGGCCGGCAATGGGTGCGGCGATCGTCAGCCCGAGCAACAGCCAAAGCAAAAATGTCCTTCGTCGAGAGGAAAGTTTCATGTTGGATTGCGAAGTATATTCCAGCGGAAGACGCCTAAGAACTGACGATTGGTGGCATAAGGGCGCCACTGAGTATCCGGAAATTGCAAGAGGTTGCGAATGCTCAACAGCTTGATCTCGCCCGATTTCGAACCATCGGCGCCCGTGTCGTACACAACGTATTGCGAAGGCGAAGGCTGAATCAGGCTATGGCCTAGAAAGATCATGGAATGGAAGCTGATCTGGTCTTCTCCTTCCGCCCGCCTGAAGAAAAGCAGATCTCCAGGCTGGGCGCGATGAATATCGCGGCTCACGCGGAAGGTATTGAAGCGTTGCAGGGTTTCGGCGTTCGCAAACTGGGCGAAGGAACCATCGCTCAGATCGGACGTTTTGAATGGTCCGCTGCGGATTCGGAACAATTCCGCATTAAGCGGAGTATGGGGATAACTATACTTTTTGACGGATGCGAGTGCCGGCGCCAACGGTAGATGCGCTTGCAGAGCCCATTCACTATCGTGCCGGCGAAGAGCTTCACGGTAGCAGTAACGAAGCAGCGATGAACAATCCACAATCTCCGGCGGACGTTTGCCGGGGGAATTGAA
>Ga0134126_10012185_pt1 | contig 10859 bp, 9 predicted proteins | sample KB31752_FD_96881 | JGI IMG/M metagenome (GOLD analysis project Ga0134126, IMG submission 96881) | Terrestrial soil microbial communities with excess Nitrogen fertilizer from Kellogg Biological Station, Michigan, USA - KB3-175-2 | ecosystem: Environmental > Terrestrial > Soil > Unclassified ...
AGCATCCCGCCGATCTTCAGCGCCCTGTGCCTCACACGCTCACCCCCTGCGTCCGTCCGTACGGTCCCGAGTCTGTAGTGCCCGCGTCGCCACCGGCGCCGTGGTCCGGGTCGACCGCGTCTGCCTCGGAGGCGAGCACGCCTTGGGCGTTCGAGGGGAACCTGAGCGTGAAGACGGCTCCGCCTTCCGGCCGGTTGCGTGCCGAGATCTGGCCGCCGTGCATCCGGGCGTTCTCGAACGCGATCGCCAGGCCGAGACCGCTGCCCTCCGACCGGCCGCGCGCCTTGTCCGCCTTGTAGAAGCGGTCGAAGATGTGCGGCAATGCGTCAGCCGGGATACCGGGACCTGAGTCGGCGACCTGGATCACCACGAAGGGCCCGTCGTCCGTGACGGTCAGCGCGACCGGCTCGCCACCGTGCTTGAGCGCGTTGCCCACGAGGTTCGCGATGACCACATCCATGCGCCGGGCGTCGATCTTGGTCGGCAGCGGCGAGGGCGCATTCACGATGACCTTGTTGGTCCATCCGCGCGTGGCCAGCGTCGCCTCGATCAGCTCGGGCAGGTTGATGTACTCGATCCGCATGGCGGCCGTGCCTGCGTCGAACCGGGAGATCTCCATCAGGTCCTCGACCAGGCGAGCCAGCCGCTTGGTCTCGTTGGCGATCAGGTGCGCGGCAGACACGGTCGTCGGGTCGGCGTCCTCGACGTCCTCAAGGACCTCCGTCACCGCGGTCATCGCGGTCAGCGGCGTGCGCAGCTCGTGCGACACATCCGCGACGAAACGGCGAGAGGCGGCGTCCATCGCACGTAGTTCGGCCATCGAGCGGGCCAACGCCTCGGCGGTCTCGTTGAAGGTGCGCGAGACGTCCGCGATCTCGTCGGTGCCCTTGACCTCGAGGCGCACGTCCAAGTCGCCCTGGCCGAGCATCCGCGCGGCATGTCCGATCCGCCGGATCGGCACCAGCACGTTGCGGGTCGCGAGCAACGCGACACCGCCCGCGCCGATCAGCGCGAGACCGCCGGAGGCCAGGCCGATCGTCATCAGCTCGGTCAGGATCGCCTGTTCCGACTCCAGCGAGGTGAACAGGTAGACCTCGGGTCCGTTCGGGTTGATCCGGGTGCCGGTCACCTCGTATGGCGTGCCGCCTATGATCTTGCGTTCCTGTACGACCTGGTCGTGCGCCGCCACCTGGAACGTCTTGGTGATGTCCTGGTTGCTGAACCGCGAGTCGCTGGCGACCGAGCCGCGGGTGGTGATCAGCAGGATCACCCCGCCGCCGTTCTTCGCCATGGTCTCCGCGATCGTGGTGTCGGTCTGCGCGGAGCCGGACTGCTGCAGCTGAGCGCCATTGGCCTGCACGTCCGCGATCAGCTGGGTGTGCGCGTTAGTGGCCACCCTGGAGACCAGCGCGTCACGGATCAGGAAGTACGAGGCGGCGGTGATGATCGCGGCGGTGATGGCGGCGACCGCGGCGAAGCCGAAAAGCAGCCGCGGGCGCAGGCCGGTCAGCCGTAGCCTGCGCCGATGCGCTCCCGAGCGCCGACGGCGGGCGTCGCGTCCGACCACGTCCGCGGCGGCCGCAACGGTCGGGTAAGTTCCGGGTCCGCCGCGCGGCGGACCCGGCGATTTTCGGCTCACCGCGCGGTCACCTCGGCGGATCCAGACGGTAGCCGATGCCGCGCACGGTTCGTATCAGCTGCGGCTCGGACGGCACCAGCTCGACCTTCGCGCGCAGCCGCTGCACGCAGGCGTCCACGAGACGCGAATCGCCGAGGTAGTCGTGATCCCAGACCAGCCGCAGCAACTGCTGCCTTGAAAGGGCCTGCCCGGGTCGCCGCGAGAGCTCGACCAGCAGCTTGAGCTCGGTCGGCGTGAGCGAGATCGGCTCGCCGGCGCGAGTCACCGTCATCGCCGCGCGGTCGACGACCAGATCGCCGAACACGGCCGTGTCCCCGGCATCCGGGACACCGTTACCGTGCCGACGCAATACCGCACGGATGCGCGCGTCCAGCACGCGTGGCTGTACCGGCTTGACTACATAGTCGTCCGCGCCCGACTCGAGCCCGACCACGACATCGATGTCGTCACTGCGCGCAGTGAGCAGGATGATCGGCACCTGGTCGGTGCGGCGGATCCGGCGGCAGATCTCGAAGCCGTCGATACCGGGGAGCATCACGTCGAGTACCACCAGCTCAGGCCGCTGGCTCTGCCACAACTCCAGCGCCTCCTCGCCGGTGGCCGCGGTCGCGACCTGGTGACCCTGGCGGGTCAGCGCGAGTTCGATGGCCATCCGGATCGACGGATCGTCTTCGACGAGAAGAAGGCTGGGCACCTACCCATTCTTACCTAACTCACACGTCCATGGTCGATACCACCGGCGGCTTTAGCAGTCCTTCACACAATCACGTATTACACGTGGTGAATGTGTGTTCGAATTGTGACTCCGTCGAGCGGGCTGGTCACCGCGTGTAGTCAGGTTCCGTAGTCAAAGCCGGATTCGACTGGCGGAAGGGGTGACGAACGCCTGTGGCAAAGCTGTGACGCGAGGCGTACGCGACGATGAAATGCGGGGGCCAGGCTTGTCACCATGAGCTTCCAGACTCTGGCAACACTTCCGACCCCCGCTAAGAGATTCGACGCGGGTACCTCCGCGACCGGTTCCAAGCGCGCGGGCGGCACATCTGACGCGCCCGCGGATTTCGCGGCGTACGTCGCGGAACGCCGCTCCTCGCTGCTGCGCACCGCGCACCAGGTCGCGGGCGACCGCACCGAGGCCGAAGACCTGCTGCAGGAGGGCCTGCTCAAGACCTACCAGGCCTGGCACCGGATCGAGGACAAGGCGGTCGTCGGCTCGTACCTGCGCCGCACGATGACGAACCACCAGATCTCGCAGTGGCGCAAGCGCCGGGTGGAGGAGTACCCCACCGACGAACTGCCCGAGCACGGCTACGACGGCGAATCGATGCCGCAGGTGGAGATGCGCGTCGCGGTGGCGCGGGCACTGATGCGGCTCTCGGCGCGGGACCGCGAGGCCCTTTCGCTGCGCTACTACGGCTCGTACACGGACACTGAGATCGCCGAGCGGATGGGCGTCTCGGTCGGCACGGTCAAGTCAGCACTGTGGCGCGCGCTGCGCAAGTTGCGCGACGACCCGGCGCTGCGCCCGCTGGCCGGGTACGTGTCGCAGAACAGCGAGTGGCTCACCGATTCCAAGGCTGCCTAACGCTGTAGGCGGCTAGCCGCGTAGCTGGTCACGGGGTACCCGTTCGTGGGCTGATGTCATGCGCCGACCGAGGCTGACGGGGATGAGGCGGCGCCTGCCACTTCAATCACGCTCGGTAATGTGGAAGTCTTGCGCCCGAAAAGACAGTCTGTCTGAAAAGACAGAGTGTCCAGAGACCAGCGGACCGACACGGGAGCGTTGCACCGCCATGCCTGAGACGTTGAAGAAGCTGCGCGAACCGGCGGCGCTGGCCGCCGTCGTGTTCGCGGGGCTCACCCTCCTTGTCGCAGTGATCAACCTGCTCGCGCCCCCGTCCTCGAACGGGTTCTCCGAGCCCTTCGCCAACCGCGCACACGACCAGGTCGGCACGTTCCTCGACGTGGTCGTCGCCGCGGCCGCGGCCTTCGCGGTCTACCTGGCCAACCACGTCAGCCCGGCGCTGGCCAAGGCGCGGCTGATCACGCTCGCCGCGCTGGTGGAGATGGGCGTCGCGCTGCTATTCGGCGTGGTGACCGCGCTGGCCCAGTTCGGCGCGGACGGCATCGGCGGCGAGGGCAAGTTCCTCACCTTCGTGATGGCGATCGGCGAGGGCGTCGTGGTCGTCGTCGCGGCCCTGTTCGTGTGGATGACCTGGCAGATCCTCAACCCGCAGACCGCGCGCCCGGCCGCTCAGCAGCCCGGCCAGTACGGCGGCGGCTGGACTGCCGGGCCCGGGGCGGGCAGCGGCGGCGGCCAGAGCGGCCAGCAGTATTCGCAGGCCGCGCCGCCGCCCGGCGGCTTCGGCTGGACCCCGCAGCAGGGCAGTAGCCAGCCGGGTCAGCAGCCTGGACAGCCAGGGCAGTCGGGTCAGCAGCCGGGCCAGTCCGGACAGGCGGGCTTCGCCCAGCAGCCTGGGCAGTCCGGGCCGACCGTGTTCGGACAGCAGGGGCAAGGGCAGGGTCAGGGCCCCGGCGGGGCCGGCGCGCCGCAGCCGTTCGGCTCGGACCGCACGCAGTTGCTTCCGCCGGTCCAGGGCGGCCAGCAGCCAGGTCAGGCCCCGGGCTACGACCAGAGCCAGCCTACGCAGCAGTTCGGCCAAGCACCCGGCGTCGCGGGTACCGGATCGCACCAGCCGCAGCAGCCCATGCCGCCAATGCCGCCGACCATGCAGGATTACGCCGCCGCGCCGAGTCCTTGGTCTCCCGGCGGGACTGGCAGTAGTGCGCAGCCCGGCGTGCAGAACCCGGCTCACGGCCACGGGCAAGGTCAGACGCAGGGCCAGGGCCAGCAGATCCCGCCCGCCCGTGGCGAGGAGTCGGAGCAGCGGCCTGGGCCGTTCCAGGTCGGCGACTGGCGTGCCGAGTAGTACATTTGCGCACTGGCCTATTAGGACAAAAACCTACTTAAGGCTCAATGTCCGCCAGCAGGGTGAGGCGGCGTGACTTCGGACTGGTATCCGAGTTGCCTCGGGTACCAGTCCGTTTTTTGCGCGGATCTCAGACCTCGGTGAGGAACGTTTCAAGATGCGTCAGTCAAGGACAGCCGGCCGAATCCCGAGCAGCGCGCGTCGCCTGGCGCTCACCTCGCTCGGCGCGGGCTTGGCGGTCGCGGCGGCGGCTCCGATGGCGTCGGCCGCGACGGTGGCCGCAGCCGCGCCTGCGGCCTCCTCGGACGTCGCGGACAGCGCTGCGCTGGGTTCTAACGCGACCAGCGCTAACGCGGTTCCGGTGACTTCCGCCGAGCTGCCGCAGCAGGCGCAGGAAGCGCCGCTGACCGCACCCGAGGCGGCGCCGGCCGCGGCCTGGTCGCGACTGGGCAAGCTCAAGCTTTACCCACTGGCCGGCACTGGAGTCGACCCGCTGTCGAATGTCGTGGAGACCAGCCTTGGCGGCATCCCGGTATCGACTCAGCCGGTGGCGGACACGTTTGCGGACGGTCTGCCAGTGGCGGATCTGCCGGTGCTCGGCTCGTTGCTCGGTGGACCGCTCGGCTGACCAGTGCGCGGATCGCGCGCCGCACGGGCGACCGGTCCGGCAATGCCTGCTGTGCGTGCGGCGTCGGTCGGCGGCTCCACAAGAGCCCGCCGACCGGCGCCGCAGCCACGCCTGCCAAGACGTGCGCAGCCCGGCCAGATCCTCGCCCGGCTAGATTTCGCCTGGTCGGTCAGATCCCGACCGGGTGCCAGACCGTCTTGGTTTCCAGGAACGACACCATCCGGTCCAGTCCGGGATCGGCCGTCCAATCCGGCTCGGGCTCCGGCCGCCTCAGCCGCTTGAGGTTCTGCGCGGCGGCCCGTTCCAGCTCAGTGGCTAGCTCCAGATCCGGCACGCCGGACAGATCCAGCGCGTCCACGTCGAGGTGGCTGGCGAGCGGCAGGCCCAGCTCGGCGATCCGCCCGGTCAAGATGTTGACCACGCCGCCGGGCAGGTCCGAGGTCGCCAGCACCTCCGCCAGCGTGATCGCGGGCAGCGCGGCCGAACCGGGCGCGACGAGGACCGCCGCGTTTCCCGAAACGATCACCGGGGCGAGCACCGAGACCAGCCCGAACAGCGAGGGCCGCTCGGGGGTGAACACCGCCACGACCCCGGTCGGCTCGGGGGACGAGACGTTCCAGTACGGTCCGGCCACCGGGTTGACCGTCCCGCGCACTTGGCTGATCTTGTCGGACCAGCCCGCGTACCAGACCCAGCGGTCGATCGCGGCGTCGGTCTGTGCGAGCGCTGATTCGCGGGTGACGCCCTCGGCCGCGGCCACCTCATCGGCGAACTGCTCGCGCCGGCCTTCGAGCATTTCGGCGATCCGGTAGAGGATCTGGCCGCGGTTGTACGCGGTCGCTGCGGACCAAACGCCGAACGCGGACCGGGCCGCCCGCACCGCGTCGCGGGCGTCCTTGCGGGAGGCCAGTGCGGCGTTGGCCAAGAACGCGCCCTGCGCAGAGGTCACCTCGTAGCTCCGTCCGCTCTCCGAGCGTGGGAAGGCCCCACCGATGTAGAGCTTGTAGGTCTTGCGCACGGTCAGCCGGGTCCGCGCGCCGGTTTCCTCAGCGACCGAAGCCGGGACCGCCGTCGATACCCGATCGGCGGGCACGGCCGCGGCGACGGACGCGGTCACAGTCGCCGCTGTCGGCGCGCTTGGCTCCGCAGCCGCCCGCTTCTTCGGGGTCGCCTTCTTCGCGGCAGCCTTCGTCGTCGTCTTCCGCGCGGTTGCCTTACTCGCGGTCGTCTTGCTCGCTGCGGCCGTCTTCGCCTTGTTGCCGGCTTCGGTCTTGTCAGACATCGAGGTACGCCTCCAGACCGTGTGCGCCGCCCTCGCGGCCGTAACCCGACTCGCGATAGCCGCCGAACGGAGAGGAGGGGTCGAACTTGTTGAACGTGTTCGCCCAGACCACCCCGGCGCGCAGCTTCTTCGCGATCGCCAGCATCCGCGAGCCCTTCTCCGTCCACACGCCCGCGGACAGGCCGTAGGGCGTGTTGTTCGCCTTAGCCACCGCCTCCTCGGGAGTGCGGAAGGTCAGCACCGAGAGCACCGGACCGAAGATCTCCTCGCGGGCGATCCGGTGCGTGGCCGAGACGTTCGTGAACACGGTCGGCGCGAACCAGTAGCCGGTGGACGGCAGCTCGCAGGCCGGGGACCAGCGCTGCGCGCCCTCCGCCTCGCCGACCTCGGTCAGCTCGGTGATCCTCGCCAGTTGCGCCGCCGAGTTGATCGCGCCGACGTCGGTGTTCTTATCCAGCGGATCGCCGATCCGCAGCGTCTCCATCCGGCGGCGCAGCGCGTCCAGCAGTTCCGGCTCGATCGACTCCTGCACCAGCAGCCGCGAGCCCGCGCAGCAAACCTGCCCCTGGTTGAAGAAGATCGAGTCGATCACGCCCTCGACTGCCTGGTCGATCGGCGCGTCGTCAAACACGATGTTCGCCGCCTTGCCGCCCAGCTCCAGCGTCACCTTCTTCCGGCTGCCCGCGACCGCCCGCGCGATACCGCGGCCGACCTCGGTGGAGCCGGTGAACGCGACCTTGTCAGTATCCGGATGCGCCACCAACGCCGCCCCGGTCTCTCCCGCGCCGGTCAGGATGTTGACCACGCCGGGCGGCAGGTCCGCCTGCTGGCAGATCTCCGCGAAGGCCAGCGCGGTCAGCGGAGTGGTCTCGGCCGGCTTGAGCACCACGGTGTTGCCGCAGGCCAGCGCCGGGGCGATCTTCCAGGCCAGCATGAGCAGCGGGAAGTTCCACGGGATGACCTGCGCTGCCACGCCCAGCGGCTTCGGATCCGGTCCATAGCCCGCGTAGGAGAGCTTGTCCGCCCAGCCCGCGTAGTGGAAGAAGTGCGCGGCGACCAGCGGCAGGTCCACGTCCCTGGTCTCGCGGATCGGCTTGCCGTTGTCGATCGACTCCAGCACGGCCAGTTCCCGCGAACGCTCCTGGATGATCCGCGCGATACGGAACAGGTACTTGGCCCGTTCCGAGCCCGGCATTCGCGACCAGATCCGGTCGTAGGCGGTGCGCGCGGCGGCCACCGCGCGATCCACGTCGGCCGCCGACGCGACGCCGACCTCGGCGAGCACCTCCTCGGTCGCCGGATTCAGCGTCTTGAGCGCGCCGCCCCTTGCCCGGACGAACTCGCCGCCGATGAAGAGGTCGTAGCTCGGATTGATCTTGACGATGGCCCGCGACTCGGGCGCCGGAGCGTACTCGAACAGGTTCGCCGCCGCCGCGGTCTTCTCAGGCAGTCGTTCTGTTTTCCGCTGTGCCATCGGGTCAGTCCACCGTCACGTAGTTGGGCCCTGAGTAGTATCCGGCCGCCTGCTTCTGACGCTGCATCAGCAGATCGTTGAGCAGCGAGGAGGCGCCGAACCTGAACCACAGCGGGTCGAGCCAGTCCGGGCCGCAGGTCTCGTTGACCACTACCAGATGCTTGATCGCGTCCTTCGCGGTACGGATGCCGCCGGCCGGCTTGAACCCGACCATCCGGCCGCTCACCGCCCGGAAATCACGCACCGCCTCCAGCATGACCAGCGACACCGGCAGCGTCGCCGCGGGGGAGACCTTGCCGGTGGAGGTCTTGATGTAATCGGCCCCGGCCAGCATCGCCAGCCAGGAGGCGCGCCGCACGTTGTCGTAGGTGACCAGCTCGCCGGTCTCCAGGATCACCTTGAGATGCGCCTCGCCGCAGGCTGCCTTCACCGCCGCGATCTGCTCGAACACCGTGCCGTAATGCCCGGCGAGGAAAGCGCCGCGGTCGATCACCATGTCGATCTCGTCGGCGCCGGCGGCGACGGCCATCCTCGTCTCGGCCAGCTTCACCTCGACCGAGCTGCGGCCGGAGGGGAAGGCGGTGGCGACCGAGGCGACCTTGATCGCGGTACCACGCAGCTCGTGTTTGGCCACCTCGACCAGGTCCGGGTATACGCACACCGCGGCGACCGAGGGGCAGGTCGGGTCGGCTGGATCGGGCCGCCGTGCCTTTGCGGCCAGCGAGCGCACCTTCCCGGGAGTGTCCGCCCCCTCAAGCGTGGTCAGGTCGATCATCCGGATCGCCAGGTCGAGCGCGAAGCCCTTGGCGGAGGTCTTGATCGACCGAGTGCCGAGCCGGGCCACCCGCGCCTCGGCGCCGACCTTGTCTACGCCCGGCAATCCGTGCAGGAAGCCGCGTAGCGCGGCCTCGTTCCGGGTAGCCGCGCGCAGATCTAGCCGGTCGGGCATGTGGTGGGCCCCGGCCGCGTCCGCGTCGGTGTCCCGGGCCGCGGTTATGTCCCGGCCCGGTCCGTCGTCTGGTTTCCCGCCCGGTTCGCGGGCTGGATCGGTGTGCGGCCGCTGCGCCGCTTCGGTGGTGCTGGTCACGCGATCCAGCGTAAGCGGCGGCGAGGAGCGCCGCTGGACCTGTCGCCCAGGTTGTGGATAACTTGTGCGATCCGTGCCCCGGCGTCCGATCCGGTATCACGCATGGATCGGAACCACCCCGTTATGCTGCCGTGACATGCACGGAAACCGGCCACCCTACATGGACCACACCCAGCCCGTGAGGCAGAATCCAGGGTCATGACGCCGCTCGCCACCGACTCCCGTTCGACCACCGAGAAGCCGACCGTCTACCGCGGTCCGGCCGCACTCATCGGCGGCGCGTTGGTCGTGCTGTTCTGCGGGTTCGGCGCGATCGATCTGCTGATCGAGTCCGGCACTCAGGACCTGGTCGCCGCGGCCATCCTGACGCTGGTCGCCGTCCTAGCCGCGTTGTACGGCGTCTATCCGGCGGCGTTCGCGTGGAATGACCGGCTTGTCGTGCGTAACCCGTTTCGCACGATTGACCTGCCGTGGGACGCGGTGACCGATCTCAGCGCCCGGCTTTCCTTCATGGCGCATACGGAAAGCCGCCGATTCACCGTCTGGGCCATCCCGGTCTCACTCCGGGAGCGGCGCCGCTTCGAACGGCACCGTCTCAAGGACCTGTCGCAGTCGCAGCGCTTGGCCAGTCGCGGGGTCCCGGCCAACATGCTGCAGTCGGGCAACCGCCGCCCTTACGACCCGGCCGATCGCCTGTCCATGGCGGACCAGGCAATCGAGGAGATGAACGCGCGGCGCGAGGCATACGCGGTTCAGGCCCGGTTCAAGGCCAAGGAAGCTGAGCAAGCCGCTGGGGCAGCATCGGATGCGGCTACCGCCGCAGTGCCGGTCGCTGACCCCGGCGATGTCGCCGATATCGCTGCTACCACGTCAAACGACGCCGTCAGCGCAGCGTCGAGCGACGCTACGGCGAGCGCTCAGAAGGCCACGCCTGTTCTGGAAACCGCCCCGGTTGATTCGGGCGTAGTGCGCTGGTCTGTGAGGTCGTTCGCGCTGCTCGGCGCGAGCGTCGTGTTCCTAGTAGTCGCTCTCGCCGTGAGCTGACTAGTCGTCAGTCTGCCTTGAGCCGCTCCGCCAGAGCAGCCTTAAGTGCATCTAGCAGCCCGACCGCGTCAGCCGCCGAACCGTGCGTTACGACCTCGATGTAGCACTTGAGCTTCGGCTCGGTGCCCGAAGGCCGCACCACCACGCGTGCGCCGCCGTCGAGCGAGAGTCGCAGTCCATCGGTCGGTGGCAAGCCGGGTGAGCCGAGTGACAGGTCGTCCAGCAGCGTCACCGCCAATCCGGCCAGTTCCTTCGGCGGGGCGGAACGCAGCGCGGCCATCATTCGCGCGATCTGCTCCAAGTCGTCGACGCGGATCGAGAGCTGATCCGTGGCATGCCGGCCGTACTCGGCGGCCAGCCGCTCCAGTTCACCCTCGAAGCTGCGGCCGTCCGCCTTGAGCGTTGCCGCCAACTCGGCGACCAGCAGCGCGGCGCTGATGCCGTCCTTGTCGCGCACGCCGTCCGGATCGACGCAGTACCCGAGCGCTTCCTCGTAGGCGTATGACAGATCCTCGACCTTCGTCAGCCACTTGAAGCCGGTCAGCGTCTCGCGATAGTCGATGCCGTGCCGCTGCGCGATCTTCCCAAGCAGGGAGGAGGAGACGATCGTCGTGGCAAAGGTGCGCGCGCCGCCACGTTCGGCGAGGTACGCGCCGAGCAGCGCACCGACCTCGTCGCCGCGCAGCATCCGCCACTCGCCACCCTCGTCACCGGTCGCGCCTGATGCCTTGTCACCTGAGCGAACGGGGATCGCGACGGCGCAGCGGTCTGCGTC
>Ga0134126_10012186_pt1 | contig 10857 bp, 6 predicted proteins | sample KB31752_FD_96881 | JGI IMG/M metagenome (GOLD analysis project Ga0134126, IMG submission 96881) | Terrestrial soil microbial communities with excess Nitrogen fertilizer from Kellogg Biological Station, Michigan, USA - KB3-175-2 | ecosystem: Environmental > Terrestrial > Soil > Unclassified ...
CGGCTGACGCTCCATATTTCGCCGCCATACGCGAAGGCGATATGCGAGGCACTCAGCGTGGGATTTTGCATCAGCAACGGTTTTTCGTTCTGCGCAGGAAGCACGGCGCAAGTGAAAAGGGCGAGCGCCAGAATGACGAATGTCTTTTTCATTCCCAAACCTCCATTAATTGCTTCATGTGATTGCCGCAAGCACGGAATCGACTACGTATCACGCAAACCGAAAGTCCATCGAAAAAACGTTTGAGAGCGGCGCGGTCCCCGGCGGGAACGTCTCGCGGGCCATTCATTATTTTTTCGGCGCAGCTGGCGCGACTTTCTTGAATTCCAAGCCCACAACCGTGAATTTGGCCACGTTGCCGGCGTCATCCAGGGAGAACGTGAGCCGCGTTTTTTCCTCAAAATTTACGACAAAGGTGTCGTACTGAAAATGATCGAGGCCAGTCTCGATCGAATGGAAGTGAAGGTTAAGTTTTCCATCTTGAAATGTGATTTTTGCATCGCCGTAGACGGGATTCTGATATGTCCCTGCGTATGCCGCGAGATCGCGCGATGGATGCGTGCCTGGCGTGCGCTTCGATTGCCACGCTTGGCCCGATTTTTCTTCCGCCCTCAAATCCGCGTCCATCTTCTTGAAACGCGCGTCCCACCCGGCATCGGGCAGATGCAGCAATTGGTCGGCAATGTGCAGACTCAAGACCTGCCGGTACAAACTGGTCATATTGATTACTTCGAAATAACCGGTGTGAATCTCTGGTATCAGCACGACCATCGTGGCGAAGCCATCGATATCGCCGGCGTGAAGGATCAGCTGATGTCCGCGATAATCCTGCACGAACCAGCCCAGGCCATAGTTGAGCTGCATCGAATCCGGGAAAAATATCTTGGGAATTTCACCGCCTGGCGGAATCACCATTTGGGGAATGTGCATCTCGCGCATGTTTTCCGCGGAGATCAGCCGCTTGCCGTCGTACGTGCCATCACCAAGCTGAAAAGTGATCCACTTGGCCATGTCTCGCGCGCTGGAATTGATCGATCCCGCTGGGCCCGCGTTGTCAATGTTGTGCCAGGGAACGGTCTTCACCGATCCGTCGGAATTCTGTTCGTGGGGCGCGGCGTAGTCGGGTGATTTCTGCGCGGCGGTGGAGCTGGTATCCGATTCAGTCATTCCCAACGGCCCGAAAATTCGAGATTGGACGAAATCATCCCAGGTGCTGTGCGTCACGTGGCCTACGGCGTAGCCAGCGGCGACATACATCAAATTCTGATATTGAAATTTTGCGCGGAAGCCGGCATTGGGTTCGACGTACGCGAGCCTGCGAATCAATTCTTCGCGGGTAGCCTGCGGATAGACGTACCACAGCAGATCCGTTCCGGGCACGCCTGTGCGATGGGTCAGCAGATCGCGAATGGTAACGTCTTCATCAGCCAGCGGATCGCGCAGATGGAAAAATGGAATGTACGCATCCACTTTTCCATCCCACTGCATCTTTCCTTCGTCAACCAGCATGGCGATGGCGGCCGACGTGAACGCTTTGGTGCAAGAGCCGATATCGAATAGCGTGTCGGGCGTGACTGGCTGCTTGGTGCGGATGTCACGGACGCCGAAGCCCTTCATGTAAACAACGGAGCCATCGCGCACAATGGCAACCGATGCGCCCGGCACCTTCCAATCTTTCATCGAGGAGTTGATGTATTGATCGAGCGAAGGCCAGCCAGCACTGTCCTGCGCCTTCACGGCAGTCGCGGCTGCAAGCAGGACGAAACCGAACAGAAGTATCTGCCAAACACGGAACAGCTTGTTCATAGTGGCTCCTGGTGCGTGCAATTTCGCGGACTGACTCCACTCAGGTGGCACAGCGATATCCGGCGAATCGGGCGCAGCCGATTCATACTTGCGCTTTCGACGAAGAGAGAGCTATTTCTTCGCGACGCGAGGTATGGGACGCCAGCCGTTTGGCGTTGACCTGAAAACCAATTCCCGGCCCGGGCGGCGCCTGAATCGTTCCCTGGGGGCTCACGGTGACGGGCGGATCGACGATGTCTTCTTCCCAGTAACGGCTGGAGGCTGAGACATCGCCCGGCAGCGTGAACCCAGGAAGCGTCGAGAGAGCAATGTTATGCGCGCGACCGACGCCGGTCTCGAGCATTCCGCCGCACCAGACGGGAACGCCTGCCTGCCGGGCCACGTCGTGAATTTTCTTTGCTTCGGAAAAGCCGCCAACGCGGCCGAGCTTAATATTGATGATCCCACACGCGCCCAATTCGAGAGCCTGCCGCGCGTCGGCTTCCTTGGTGATGGATTCATCAAGGCAAAGCCGCGTTTTCAATTGTTTTTGCAGATTCGCGTGGTCCACCAGATCGCCGGGAGCAAAGGGCTGTTCGATCATCAAAAGGTTATAACGATCGAGCTCCTTCATCACCGGCATATCGCGCTCAAGCGAATAGGCCGCGTTTGCGTCCACCGAAAGCAGAATCTTGGGATACTTTGAGCGCACCGCTGCCGCCAACTCCACATCCTGGCCCGGCTTGATTTTGATTTTGATCCGCTGATAGCCGCTCGCGAGTTCAGCGCTTACTTTCCCGATCAGCGCGTGGATGCTTGGCTGAATGCCAATCGAGACGCCGCACGCGATTTCGTTTCTTTCTCCCCCGATGTGTTTCCAGAGCGGCTTCCCTTCAAGCCGGGCTTCCAAATCCCAGATCGCCGCCTCGACGGCGCCCTTAGCCATTTGATTGCCGCGGATTCTCGCGAAGCACTTATTCACATCGCTGGCACGCTCCACCGGCGAGGAAACGAGCAGCGAAACGAGATGTTTGGTGATGATAATCCAGGCTGTATCGATCGTCTCAGCGTTGAAATACGGGTCTTCCATGGCGACGCATTCGCCGTAGCCCTCGGCGCCGTCGCCGTTGGTGACTTTCACAATGAGAACCCGGCGAGCCGTGAAGCGGCCGAAGCTGGTTTCGAACGGATGCTTCAGCGGCAAGCGCAATTCCCGAAGTTCCAAGCACTCTAATTGAAGTTGCGACACGGCAACCCTTCTTCCAGTTCTTGCAATGGCGGTATCGCTCCACTGTGCTACGGCCAAGCGGTGCCGCGCCGCGTCCAACGGGTCTGTGCCGGCCGGAATTACGTCCGCGGGCAGATCCCAGTTACGTGCCGGCTAAAAATTAAGTTTCAACGCGAGCTGAATGATTCGTGGCGCGACGCTCGTTGCTTGAATGACGCCAAAAGTAGGGTCGTTAAAAGCTGAATCGGGACTTGCGAATTGCGTGTGGTTAAACAGGTTATAGAACTCCGCACGGAACTCCAAGTTCCGGGCCTCGCTTGACCCCAGGGGGGTCCGTTTGACCAGAGCGAAATCGAAATTCACCTGGTCAGGGCCTCCGACAATACCCGGGCCCGCGTTGCCGAAAGTTGTGGCTATTCCGTCATCCCCGATTACAGGAGGAGTGGTGAAACACGCCGCGTTGAAATAGTTGCTCAGCTTGCTCTGCACCGAGCCACGGGTGACCAGTTGGCCGGCAGTGCAACCGGAAACGAGCTGCGCCGGATCGGTATTCAATGCTCCGGTGCCGATACCGAAAACGTTATTCGGGTCCGCGAATGTGAGATTGAGGCGGCGCCCGGATTGGATAGTGGTCACGCCCGAGACAGCCCACCCGGCCAGCAGTCGGCCGCTGGCAGAAAGATGGTTCTTCGGTCCAGGCAGGTCGTAAAGATAACTGAGGACGAGACGCTGCGGCCGGATGAAACCATCCGGGCCGTAGCGCGCATGCGCGTCGTTCTGGTTACCGGTGAGATTCGCTCCCTGCTGAGTGCCGGTGCTCGAGTTGGTGGCATCGGTCAGGGACCTCGCCCACGTGTAAGCGGCGAGGAACTGCAACCCATGACTGAACCGTTTGGTCAAACTGACATCCAAGGCGTTGTACCAAGACGCACCCGAGGTCTCGATCTGAAAGGCTCCTGGGGCGGAAAATCCCTCGAATGGCACGCGCTGCTGGATATTGGCAACAGTGTTCGTTGTCACTCCGCGGATCGGATTAGCCGGAGAAGCAAGCGCCGCTTGGTTGAATGCTCGCTCTACCTCGAGCTTCGTCCCGCGTGTACCGTTGTAGCCAACTTCCAATGCGAGATCCTTCGCCAATTGGACCTGCAGACTCTGGCTGTACTCTTGGATGATGGACGGCTGGAACCCCTGCGAGAACCCCTGCGGAGTTTGCGCAGTTGTGGGCGAGTAGGCCAGAGGCGTGAAATTCGGGAAGGTTGGCACCGGAGCGAAAGGAGTAGCGAAAGTAGAACCAAAAGCAGCAGCCGGCACGACTACACGGAAATCCGAAAAGGGAGGAACGGCAATCAGTTGCAGGAAAAGCTGCCCCGTAGACCGCTCGAAGTACATCCCATAGCCGCCGCGCAATACAAGCCGATTCGTGTGCGGCAATTGCCACGCATAGCCTATCCGTGGCGCAAACTTATTTTGGCCATCTCCGTTGATAGCCGCCGAGTTCGGAGTGCGCGTAACTCCCGCAGGAAGCGTTCCCTTAAAATTAGAGCCGACTACAATGCCCTGAAGAGTGCCGCCTGCAGGAGGATTCGGATTCACGAGACTCAAATCCACGTTAGATGACCGGCCAAGGGAGTCGCCGATTACTCCCTGTCGCTCGTACCGCAATCCCAGATTCACCGTGAGACGGGAGGACACCTGAATATTGTCTTGCGCGTACGCGTCGGCGTTCGTCGCTCTCCAAGCACGATCCACGAGGCCCTGAAGGTCGGCAACCAGCAGCGGGTTCCCGGTCAAGAAGTCCGGCACGTTGAAGAAATCGATCAATCCCGCGAATGAGAACTTTTCAAAATTGATTTCTTGCCGGGAGAGACCGCCGCCGAAACGGAATGAGTGGCGGCCATGAATGTAGGCGAGAGAATCCGAAAAGTTGTAGCTGTTTTGACTGAAAAGAAACCCATCGTTTCCGTTCCCGCCGACGTTGAAGCTTCCTAGAATGCCTATTTCCGGCGTGATGTTGTCATTCGGGGGTGCCGTGATCCCCAAGGCGCTCAAAGTTAGGGGAGCCGCTCCAGTTTGGCCGGGGACACTAACAGTTGCCTGGGTCTGGCTGCTGTCCAATACTTGCCGGTTGTATCCAAGCACGAACTGGTTAACCAGGTTGGGCGCAAATATGTAGTTATTGGAAATAGTAGCGTTGCGAAATTGGTTTGCGGTGGAAAACGGGAAACCCGGCACATTACCGCCGCCCGTGCCGGCACTTGGCCGGAAGTTTAATGCTTCGTCGTTGTTGGCCCAGAAGAACCGCTCAGACCATGTGGTTTTGTCCGATTGAGTGTAATCCGCATTGGCGAGGAACTGATTTTCCGTGAACGGGCAGGCCACGCTCACGCTTGAAGTTCCATTCGCATTTTGCGGCACGGGGATCAAGAATCCGCCGCCGGGGAGTGTGGCGTTGAGCAATGCCAGCGCCTGCGGGCTGATGTTCGAGCCATCGGGAGCGACCGGGGGGCCAAGCACACCAGGTTGATTGGCAAAAGCCGCTCCGAGCGACGCCGCTGAGCGGTCCGGAAGGCCAGTGAGCTCCGTAGGAGTGTTGAAAGATCCCAGACAATCAGAGTCCAAACCGTTTCTCTGCCGCGTGCCCTGATACGAGCCAAAAAAGAAAAGCTTATCCCTTCTTATGGGTCCGCCGAGAGAACCCCCGAACTGGTTCTGCTTGAGCACGGCCCGTGGCTTTCCCGCTGCATTCAAGAAGAAATCATTCGCATTGAAATCGTCGTTGCGCAGAAATTCAAAGGCATCGCCGTGAAACAGATTACCACCGCCTTTTGTGATGACATCCACATTGGCGCCAGCGTCTCTTCCGAAGGATGCATCGTACTGCCCGGTCTGCACTTTGAATTCCTGGATGGCGTCGGGATTGGGAACCGGAATGGCCCCACCGGAGTCGAGATCCGTCACGCTCACACCGTTCATCTGAAAGTTATTATCGTTGGTTACGGCGCCATGAGAAGATATTGTGGCGTTGCCGACGCCGATTGCGCCAGCATCATTAACGTCGCTTGAAACGCCCGGCGAGAGGTCCAGGATTTGCGTGTAATTACGCGTAACCAAAGGCAAGCCTTCCACCATTCTCTCGTCGGTCACGTGTCCTAGCGCCTGATTTTGGGTTTGCAGAAGCTGCGCCTCGGTAGAAACGGTCACATTCTGGGCCACCTCGCCAAGTTCGAGCCTCACGTTCAGCGTGCTGGTTTCCGCAACCGTGATGCTCACTCCGGTGACGTTGACAGTCTTGAAGCCATCCTTTGAAACTTCAACTCGATACGCTCCGGGCGCTAAGAACGGCGCGAGATAACTGCCATTCGATTGAGAAACGAAGCTGTGGCTATCGCCGGTAGCTATGTTGGTCACATGAACGGTCGCCCCGGGCACCACACCGCCGCTCGGGTCGGTGACCGTACCAGTCAACGCGCCCGTCGACGCGGTCTGCGCCAGCACGCGGTTTGCGCCGATTGGAGAGAGCATCAGCGCGAGCGTGAATAAAACCGCGCCAGCCCGCCTGATGAAGGATGCCGCCACCTGCCGCTTACACGAAACCAGAATCGTTCGCATCGTCTTTGCCTCCACCCCCGAGCTTCACGCGCGCCAACGCGCCCGTTTCAATGAGCGACATATAGACACAAGGCCTTAAGTGCTGTCAAGCGGAAATGCATCACATGCTGCTCTGACATTTGAATGGCATCATCTGTTGTATTGTGATATCAAGATGGCCTCACGCCGGATTGCCCGGGCAGCAGCTTGCTTGAGGGGCGGCAACGATGCGCAAGACTCGCGCGGAACGAATTGTTGACTTGCACTTTCGGCCGGCTGCCGGCTCTCTGACGGCGAATCCACCTGTGCGCAACATGAAAACGAAATCGCCGTATTCAGCCGGCGGTCCCGGCGGCAACTCGAATCGAAGCACGGCTCTTGAGGAAAACTTCGACCGGGCGATGAACGCGCTCGGTACACGCCGCAAGAATCTAATCCAAACCATTCTGGACGATTCCGAAGAAACTTATTTTCTTTCTTCGCGCGAACTGGCCAAGCGGTACCGCGTGGACGTGGGAACAATTGTTCGCACGACGCAGGCGCTGGGCTACAAGCGATATGCAGATTTCATTTCCGATTTGCGGGCGCACTTCGTGGTCCGGCTGAATCCTTATACGGTCATGAAGGCTGCCACGCTGCGTAAACGCCGCAGCGTGCCGGATCACATTCGCGATTGCATCGAGCTGGGAACAAACAATCTCGGCGCTCTTCGTTCCGAGGTGGACCCGCGAAAAGTAATGGATCTCGCAAAAGCGATCCGCCGGGCACGAAAGATTTTGATTGTAGGAGTCGATCTTGCGAACGCCCTCTCCTATTACTTTTCTTACTTATTGGTCGCTTACGGCGGTTTCGATGCGGAAGCCCCGGTGGGAACCGCTGCTCACTTGAATCAAAAAGCAAGCCTCCTGGGCCCCAGAGACTTGCTGATTGCCATCAGCTTTGGCCGCTGCCTGCAAGCCACGGTCGATTCAGCCATACATGCCAACGAGCGCGGCGCCCGGACATTTGGTATAACAGACAGCAATCGATCGCCCATCGCGCGATTCTGCGGCTCGTTCCTAATCGTTCCCACGTCCAGCGCCGAGCTCAGCGTTTCATACGTGGCCCCCGTCTCAGCGATTGAAGCTGTTATGACCGCCTGCGCCTTCTTCAACCCGAAACGCACTCTGGCCGTGCTAAAGCGCAAAGAAGAAGAGGAAAAAAATTCGCGGTGGTATTCGGCGTCCGGCTAGCGGGCGCGAAATGCGAAGAAAGTAACCACGAGATAGCCGCATTGGATGGTCGGAGGGGCGTGTGAAACATGGCGCCGACACCGGCGTAATCAACCAGGTAACTACACGAGATTAACAGGGAGGCAATAGTGTTCACACCAAAATATCCGGGTATGCGGGTAGCGGTTTGCGCCACAATCATGCTCGCCCTCTCCATTTCGACAACGCTTGCGGGGCATCCGGCAAACGCACGCGCGGCTGCCTTGCAAGGTCCTGCGTCGAAACCCGCCCAGAAAACCCGCATCAAGACCGCGCCGCCGACCGTGAATGCCGTTGCGAATCCAATACCATCTGCAACGGCTGAACTCACGGCTGCGGATCTAGAAGCATTTCTCGAGGGCCTGATGCCGGTGGAAATCCAGCGGGCGGACATTGCCGGGGCGGTGGTGGCCGTCGTGAAAGACGGCAAATTGCTGTTTGCGAAAGGCTATGGTTACGCAGATGTCGCGAAGAAAACACCGATATCCCCGGAAACGACGCTGTTCAGGCCGGGTTCGATTTCAAAAACGTTTACCTGGACGGCCGTGATGCAGCTCGTCGAACAGGGGAAGCTGAACCTCGACACCGATGTAAATCAGTACCTGGATTTCAAAATTCCACACGCTTTCGGCAAACCCATCACCCTCCGCGACATCATGACCCATCGCAGCGGCTACGAAGAAACGGTCAAGGACTTGTTTGTCGGCTCCGCGAAGGAGTTGCAGCCGATGGGAAGATATCTGCCCGCGCACATGCCCGCGCGTATTTTTCCACCGGGTGAAGTTCCGGCCTATTCAAATTACGCGGCGGACGTTGCCGGCTACATCGTCCAGCGTGTTTCGGGACAGTCCTACGAAGATTACGTCGAAGAACATATCTTCAAGCCGCTGCAAATGGAGTACGCCACATTCCAGCAGCCCCTTCCGCCAAACCTGCAGCCTTTCATGTCGAACGGATACATTCTTGCGTCAAGGGGCGCGAAACCGTTCGAGTATGTGCAAGTGGCTCCAGCGGGAGCGCTCTCCGCGTCCGCTGTCGCGATGTCGCATTTCATGATCGCCCATCTGCAGAATGGCCGGTATGGAGACACGCAAATTCTCAGGCCCGAAACAGCAAAGGAGATGCACGCGAGGCAAAGCGGCTGGCCGGCAACCATGAATGCGATGGCGCTGGGATTTTACGAGGAGTCGCGCAACGGACACCGCGTCATTGGTCATGGGGGCGACACGGAATGTTTTCACAGCGACCTTCATCTAATCCTGGATGCGAACGTGGGTCTCTTTGTTTCTTACAACAGTCTCGGGAGAGCGGAAGTGAGCGCGCGCCAGGTGCTGTTTGAAAAATTCATGGATCGTTACTTCCCGTACGAAGTGCCGAACTCTGCCTCGCCATCCACGGCAGCAGCAGATACGCAGAGCGTGGTCGGCAGCTACGCTTCGAGCAGACGCTTTCAGACCAATATCCTCGCGGTCACCGAGATGATCGGACAGCTCAATATATCGGCCGACAAGAAAGACAATACAATCTACTCGGACGCGCTAAACGGATTGAATGGGCAACCGACCCATTATCGCGAGATTGGACCGCTACTCTTCCGCTCCGTCGATGGCCAATCCAAGCTGCAATTCGAGAAAGATGCAACTGGCCGCCGAATCATCTATATCGATTATCCATTTATGATTTTCCAGCAGGTGAACAGCCCTCTCGGGAAAAAGGGCGTGAACTATTTGATTCTTGGCCTGAGCCTCGGAGTGATTGTGCTCACGCTCCTGTTGTGGCCAGTCGGCGCGATCATTCGGAAGCACTACGGCCGACCGCTTGCGCTTGATCGAGGAGCTCGTCGCTTGCGTACGTGGATGCACGTGGTCTGTATCATCGATCTCATTTTTGTCGCTGGAATGTTTGCGCTGGTGAGTGCCTTAAGCAACATCACCGCATTGACTGGCACGCTCGATAAATGGATGCATTTGCTACAGGCAATCGGCGTACTGGCGGGAATTGGAGCCCTCGTTGGAATTTACACTGCCGTGAAATCGTGGGGCGATGCTCGGCAGTGGATCTGGTACAAAGTGTGGAATACGCTGCTTGCAATTGGCTGCGTGGGATTTTTCTGGTTCATTTTCTATTGGCACTTGCTCAATTTCCATCTCAACTATTGAAGAATCGCGACTTGAGATGCTAGGTCAGCAATAATCCCGCAGCAAGGGTGGACTGAGTTATGTCGACGTGCCGAACCCGAGCATAATGCGGCAGCCCAAGCGCACAAGAAAACCCCGAGCACTAGCCGCAGCGAAGCCTCGTGCCTCGGTTTTCGAGCGGCCATACGATGACTCCCGGATCGTCGGCTATTCGAAAACAATCCAGTTCGCAAGCGGAGGGTGGTGACCTGTTAGGGTAATACTTCATGATAATAGTCTGCCACTCTTGACGCACTCTGGCATGGTAGTTCGCATATGTAGCCGCCCGTGCTTCCGTGTCTTTGTTGCTTATATACCGAACGCAGAAATAAATCTCAATTAGAGTACGCGACATTGCGAATGCTTCCGCCGGAAATCCGCCGTCAACAAGCACGCAGATCGCACGACCGACTGTGAGAGCCTTGGAAAGCAGCGCAAGAATCACTGCATTTCTGTATCGGCAACTGGCAGGAATCATATCCAACTTATTGAGATAATCTTCAAGCTCTTCGATTTTGTTAAGAATCTGCTGTGTTGTAGGTGTCGCCATATTTTTTGAGTATTCACAATTTGACTAACCGCTGAATCGATGATGTAAGGCAAGAATAAAATCGCCTATTCAAAGAGACATTATCGAAGACGCTTCTAAGCGTTGCAGGCTGTCGTCCGGCGCGTCGTTGAAATGCGCAATGCGTTGCCCATCGTAGTGACCCAAAACCCGAAAACGAGACAGTCGGAAAGTTGAAAGCGGCGAGGTGGATATGCTTCTCTGGACGAGAACGAAGGAGGAGCCATGCCGAGGAAGGGACACAGCGAGGAGCAGGTCGTC
>Ga0134126_10012187_pt1 | contig 10857 bp, 7 predicted proteins | sample KB31752_FD_96881 | JGI IMG/M metagenome (GOLD analysis project Ga0134126, IMG submission 96881) | Terrestrial soil microbial communities with excess Nitrogen fertilizer from Kellogg Biological Station, Michigan, USA - KB3-175-2 | ecosystem: Environmental > Terrestrial > Soil > Unclassified ...
CAGATATTTGCGCACCTGAGGGTTTTTATAGTCCGGCAAAGGCTGCGGCCAGAAGCCGCGAGCAATCTTTCCATCCTGCGTTTTCACAAAAAAGGATGGATTGTCCTTCATCATGATGTTGTCCGGCGCAGTGTGGTAGTAGACGATGTCGAGCATCACTTTCAAATGCAGCTTGTGCGCGGCTGCAACAAAATCGTGAAGATCCTGCGGCGTCCCCACGGACGGATCGATCGCGTTGTAGTCGGCAACGCTGTAGGGTGATGCATCGGGGCTGGCGGAATACTTCGCGATCGGTCCCAGATACACGATCGGCGCTCCTAAATCAGCTACGTGCTTCAGTCCAGGAATGGCGCCGCGCAAATTTCCTTCTTTGCTAAACGCAGGCAGCCACAGTTCATAAATGCTGGCCCTGTTGAGCCATTCCGGTACCGGCCGTGCTTCCCTTGTTCCGAATGAAAGGTTCTGCGCCGAGGCAACACCGAGGGTCAGGATTAAACATAACGCGAGAGCGGTCTTCGTTCCGGCGGCCACGCGCTTCTGTCGCTGCAGCCCGGAGGCTCTCATTTGGATCCTTGCGAGACGACGGCCACGGCAAATGGAGAAAGCGTGATTTCCTTGCCAGCCAACTTTTCCTTCCGTGGGGGCTGTTCGCCGGAGGATTCGTCGACAACATCCGCCCGAAATCCAGCGCCATTGAATGTACCCGCCAGATCCACCTTGACCGATCGGTCGCTGGTATTTACCAGCAAAACCTTGCGCCCCGCCGACGTGATGGATGCCTGCGCGACAATGTCGGGCGATGACGACCGCGTCGGAACCAGCTTATCGCCGGGACCGAAGTTGTCATGGATCAGGCTCAGCACCCAATAGTGCGCGTTCGGATGTGCTGTATCCCAATTGACCATAGTGATTGAAAGGCATTGCGTGGGATAGCCGAGCATTTGCGACATGCTGAAGATGGGAATGTCTGAGTTTTCGGCGGTAATGAAGTTGGCTGCCCAGTTGCCTCCCACGGCCACCCAGTAGAGCGGTTTGTAGGCTTGATATGGTTCGACAGCTTTGCAGGCGTCCTCTTTCGGCTTGATTAAGTTGAATGTACCCAATTCATCGATGATGAGCTTCGTCTTCGGCGACAACTCATCGCGTATTTTCATCACCTGATGAACCCGATCGACAAATGCCTTGGCTGAAGTGCCGTCGGTCGGATTGGTTGGCGGAGGGCCAGTGAAATAGCGGCTTTGCCACGTCGAAGGATCGTTCGGCGCGTCCACATAATTGTGGAAAGTGAAATATTTGACAGGCGGCGCGTTCGGATCGTGATTCTTCGGATTCAGAAAGTACCGCGCCCACGGCACCTCTGCCCCTGAGATCTCCGGCCCAAAAAACTGAACGTTCGGATCTACCTTGTGAATTGCGGTCGCGACCGCGTCATAAATCTTCGTGTATTGCTGGACGGTGATTTTGTTTTCGAAGTCCGGCTCGTTCAAAATTCCCCAATACGTGATTTTGTAGTGGTGTCCGGACTTGTGGTACTTGCCAATTTCATCGGTGAATCCGCCTTTTGTGTACCACTCGTAGATGCGAAGCTGGTAGTCGGCAAACTGCTTGCCGGTTGGGTCTTTCAGCAATGCGCCCGTCGTCCCGTCCGTGTACGGATGGAAAGATGCTCCCGGATCGCTCGGAATTTTGATGTCGGACACATTGAACATCCATCGCGGAATGGTGCCGACGTTCACGTGGCGCTGTCCAGAAGTGTTCGCGAAGAAGTCGCTGAACAATGGATCGATGTATTGGAAGTTCCAGAATGTCTCGGTAGCCGTTGGCTCTTTCAGTTCCGCAACCGCCTGCCGTGGAACTGTAAACCACAACTGCAGCCGCGTATCGTTGGTATGCAGATCGCGCAGTGCCTTCAGCAAAGGTTTGTTTAGCGGATTGCTCCTCAATGTGTAAGCGCTGGCTAGATGCTGCGTGGTCGGAACGGTTTCAGAAACATGTACCGTCCCGTTCCACCGAGCGCTGATCTTGACCGCGTTCGCATGTGATGGCGGAATCGCGGCAAAAGCTGGGGTTCCGGCGAAAACTGCAAAAAGCGCTATGATGACACCCGAACTCAATCGCATTTCTCTCCTGATTCCTTAAGCCATTTCAGTTGATCCGTTGCGGTCGATATGACCCGTCCCCATTGAGGTCGTTCGCCGACCTCCGATGTTCACACACCAAGCGCACTCATGTAGCATTCGGTGGAAACACGACGCCCTTCTTAATGAGAAGGCAGCCATAGGTTCGTGCCTCACCCGTGATGACGACCGCATATGCATTGCGGGCACGCTCATAAAACGCCTCGCGAGATATTCCCGCAAGCTTCTGATGCTTGCCCTCAGAGTCGTCAATGATTTTTTGGCAAATCTGCTGGACTTCCGGAATTTCATCCGGAGCGTGGACCTGCATCATGCGGATCGCAGGCTCTTTCACGAATGTATCCAAAGGGAACAACCGTAAACACGCTTCCAGCACCGATGGCAGATCCGCGCCGTCCAAACGCACGAGGCGTCGCGCAACAGAGGCTGCGGGAAAATTGGAATCCACCAGGGCAAGTTCGTCACCATGCCCCATCGAGGCCAGAGTGTGCAAAAGCTCCGGCGTGTGCAGAACACTCAAGGTCTTCAACATACTTTCACTTCCTTCGGCAACATTAATCGAAACGGAAATAGGACCGTGTTCTCCATATCTTCAAAGCTATCCTCCATGCGGATGCAATTCGCATGGGCTCCAACGAGTGGAAGGAGAGAAGAAGCAAGCTGCGTCCTTCTTGAATCGTTTCAAATATCGTACTGAATAATACTGCTGCGAAAACTTTGCGTCAACAATTTGTTATTTACCGGCGCGCTGCCCTGCAAAAGCAGCCCAATGGCTAGTTGCCGGCTAAGGTTTGGCGCGTCTTCGGTTTTTTGTGACCGCTATTTGCACTCGGCCTTAACTTTGGTGGGGGCGCCACAGAGCCTCGAACTTTCAGCTCAGTCTTCAGTACAACTCGCCTTATTGGACCGGTGCTGTGCGCGACGCGATCGAGCGCCAACTGGGCCGCGGCGGCTCCCATCTGATAGGCAGATTGGTACACGGAAGATAACTGAGGAGTCGTCATCTCCGTCAGGTCCAGCCCGTCAAAACCGATCAGTGAAATATCTTCCGGGCAACGCAGATTCTCATCGCGGATCGCCAATAGCGCGCCCAAAGCAATCATGTCGTTGCAGGCAAGAATAGCCGTCGGCCAGGGCGACATCTGCAACAGGATTTTGGTCTTGGCGTAGCCGCCCACCCTGTCAAAGGTAGTTTCCTGCAGGTAATCGGGCACGATCTCCAGGGCAGCATGGCGTAAGGCGCGCTTAAACCCGTTTAATCGATCCTGCGAATTGGTCAAATCCATGGGTCCGGTAATGGCCGCCAAACGACGATGGCCGATTTCTATCAGGTACGAAGTCGCATGAAAAGCGCCTGCGGCGTTGTTGATGGTGACGCTGTCGCCGTCCCAATTACGCGGCAGGCGATCAATACAGACGACAGCGGAACCTGACTTGCGAAAGGCTGCGGTCTGCGCGGTCAGATCGCTAAAGCTGGATGGAATCACTATGAGTCCGGAGGGAAGGTATGTTTGCAACGCGTTCAAGTGCTCCACTTCTTTCTCGTGGACGTTGTCCGTATTGCAGAGTACAAGTCGATATCCATTGGAGAACGCCACATCCTCCACTCCGCGCACGACACCCGGAAAAAAAGGATTCAGGATGTCGGGAATCACCATGCCAAGGATGTTCGTCTTGTCTCGGCGCAACCCTCGGCCCAGCTGACTCGGCATGTACCCAGTGTGTTGGACCGCCTCCAGAACTCGCTTGCGCAACGGTTCACGGACTCTGGCTGAATCGTTTAACACATGGGAGACGGTCCCCAGCGAGACTCCCGCGAGCGCCGCAATCTGCTTCATGTTTGCCATCGTTGCACCTTATCCCCAGACGATGCCGCATGCGTCGGCCCACGATCACCTGTAATCGAAACACGTGCCGAAATTGGTGTGCAAAGGAGTTTTGGTTGCACACCTAACTCTCGTTCTCGGATCATGGACAGAACAGATGATGATTTCAACAGAATACCAGTGTCTGCTTCGACCTCCGCACTGAGGAGCATGTACGACCACTTCAAAATGACGCGAAATAATCAGCAAACATAAGCCTCCCGATCGCCCGGCTCCTATGCTTGACAAGATTCTAATGCGAACCTATGCTCCGTTTGGAAGTCATTTGAAAGGTTTAAAAAAATTCGGACCGATTCGTCAGCCTCATTGTCGGGCTCCGAATCCCGAGAATTCGAAACCGAGCATGAGTCATCATGCTCACACTTCACCGTCGTTTCCGATCCAGGACAACCGTTGAACGGTAGCGAAAGGCGTAAAAACCAGCCATGATGATCGTGCATTCCTACCCGATTGCTGTAGCGCTGTGTATGTTGACCATGGTGTGCTGGGGCTCCTGGGCCAACACGCTGAAAATGGAACCTCCTTCCTACGGATTCTCTCTTTTCTATTGGGATCAGGCAATCGGGTATCTGCTGCTGCCTCTACTCATCGGACTGACCTTCGGTTCGTTCGGCACAGACGGAAGGAGCCTGATCGCCGATCTGATGCAGGGAAGCGCCAGCAGCTATGCTTGGGCTCTCCTGGGAGGCGTGGTCTTCAACCTCGCCAACATCCTATTTATGTCCGCCATCGACGTTGCCGGGATGGCCGTGGCTTATCCGATCGGCATCGGTATTGCCCTTGTCGAAGGCGTGCTTATCAACTACATTGCCCAGCCTCGTGGCAATCCCGTGCTGATTTTTACCGGCGTTGGCTTCATCATGACGGCGATCATTCTGGATGGCTTGGCGTATCGCAACCATCAATGCCGTACCAGCCAGCCCGGAGAGGTACGCAAAGGAGTTTCTCTTGCACTAACCGGCGGCATCCTGATGGGACTTTTTTACTATCTCGTTCTCCGGTCGGTTTCGCCGGACTTTCATCACCTGATCCCGGGAAAGTTCGGCCCGTACGCGGCTGTCTTAATGTATTCGGCGGGTTCCCTGGTTTCAAACCTGGTCTTCAATCGCTATTTGATGTCCCACCCGTTCAAGGGTGCGAGGGTTACGTACTCGGATTACTTCCGCTCTGGAACCATGAAGTACCACGCCATCGGCGCTCTTGGCGGAGTCATTAATGGAATTGGCGTAACAGCCAGCTTTGTCGCTTCAAAGGCAGCCAGTCCGGCAATCGCCTACGGTCTCGGACAGGGTGGAACCATGATCGCCGCGATCTGGGGAGTTTTCGTGTGGAAGGAATGCAAAGGCGCGACGCCCGCCACCAAATGGATGATCGCGTTCATGTTCGTTTTCTTTCTCTCCGGGCTCATCTTGCTCGTACGAGCGATGCTCTAGCGAAGAATACATTGAATGAGCCGACGCCACGCGGAGCCTCCGTCACTGGCGTTGCACGCGGCGAACTGCTAGCGGGATTGCGACGCACCCGCGAATCCGCGTACTACGCAGTGCACAAGGCGATCGACTTGCTGCGGACTCAACTGGCTTCCAAAGGCAGGCATGCCTCCCTCCGTACCATTTGTCACCGCATTCAATAGCGCTTCGTCACTTTTCGTGGCCTGCCAGGCCGGATCCGCGAAGTTTGGCGTGCGCGATACCGCGCCTCTCCCGTCCGGCCCGTGGCACATAGCGCAACGCTGCTTAAAAATTGCGCTCGCCTTGCCGCAGTCCGGAATCTTTGGGATTGAAGCAGCTTGTCGGACGGAAGTCGCAACTGTAGCCCGCGGAGGCGCGGAAACTACAGTCACCCGAGGCGTTCCTGCCCCGGGGCTTCTTAATCCAAAGGCGTAAATAGCGCCGTCTCGAGTAGTAGCAAAGATTTTGCCATCGCCAATTGCGAGTCCGGAAAAATGCGTCCAGCCAGCCATGCTGTCGCCGCTCGACCAAAGCTGTTTCCCGGTGCGGGCATCGAGCGCATACAGAATTGCATGTCCGGTTGCCCGGGATTGACGGTCTTCGAGAAGCTGCCCGATATTGCCGTTCAATACTTGCTGAGTATTCTCACCCGTGCCCAGAACAAAAAGAACTCCTCCTGTAATCGCGGCCGGAGTTGGCACCGCGATATCCGAAGAAATCCATGCTGGCTGAAGAATCGGCTTGTGATCCGCGCCCGGTACAACTTTGAATGCCATGATGCTGCCGCTCTTCACCAGGCCATAGGAGATGGGGAATTTCGCTGCCTCCGTCGGCGCTCCCCACGAAGGAACGTACAGCCAGGTTTGACCGCCCGCGTCTTTCCAGGCGCTCATCCCTCCCCAGATTCCGTTGCTTTCGAACGTCTGTTTGGCATTTGTATAGCGAGGAGAGATGTACGCCGCCGCGTGATGGTCGGCACCAGACATAGTCGCCGTGTCCGTCACGTAGATGGCTCCCTCTTTGCCGCCGACAGCCGTCAGCACGTGTGAATGCCAGCGAAAAATCACAGGCGTCGAAGCTCCCATATCCAGATCATGTCGCGTCAGATACTGCCAGATCTTCGGAGTGTAGTATCCGTCCAGTCGGAGAGTATGGGGAGCCAGCTTCAAAATCGTACTGCCAAATTCATTAGCCGCTGGTTCAAACGCCGCATCTCCGGTAGCACCATAGATAAATCCAGTAAAGTCGACCGCTGGACCGCCCAAGCCCCAGACACCCGCGCCACCATTGACTGCGCTGTAAAAGCGAACTACGGGTCTGCCGGGTTCATCCGGATTAAGCGCAACTACGCCGGAGAGGCTGTGATTGCAGCCTTGAGAAATGGATGTGTACAGCACTCCGCCTGCATAATTCAAACTCCATGTCTTGACGTATGCCGGAACAAACTGGGTCGGCGGCATGGCGGGCTGGCCATCGATAAGATTCAAGGTGTGCAGTCTGCCGTCGCTGGCGATGACAAACACCCTCGACTTAGCCTGATCGATCACTGGCGTATCGTTCAGCGCAAACGGGCAAAGCCAATCGCCCCCTTCGGGTCGCGATTGATTCGCCGAAAAATCTGTTTTCCAAGCCAATGCTCCCGTGTCGGCGTCCAGAGCGAAGATATGGTCGGAGCTTCCAGCGACAATGACCAGATTCCCGGTGCCATTTCCAGATTTGATTCCGCGCACCACTAGCGGCGCGGTAAGACCCGTGAGAACGAGCGGCTCATTGGGAACGACTGTCTTCCATTCCAAGCCAAGGCTCGACACGTTCGCCGGCGAAAAGGCGTGCTCGTCAGCCGCGAAGCCAGACCGTTGCGGATCATGACCGTAAGTCGTCCATTGACCGGATTGCGCCGATGCCGCGGATACAAATAAAAAAAAGGAGAGTAAAAGCCCAGAAACCTTGGTCGCCACCTATGGTGTGCTCCTGAATTTGGCGAGGAATGCGTTCACGCCGATGTTACGGTTTTATTTGTAAAGCCCGAGAATAAGTCGGGCCCGAACCTCGACAGATGGAATTGTTCAATCTGGGCGGGAGAGCCGCACCGTTGAAGATCGCGAAAACGACCGATCGAAACAAACACTGTTTGAGTAGGCATTCACACGGCGGAATCCATCTTCGTCAAGAAGCTTATGGTGGATTGGAATCGTTGGGAGATTGAGCCTCAGGACCCTGCGAGAGCGCGTCAGGAAGAGCGTTGCTATTTTCCTTCGTCAATACTGACGGCTGAGCATTCGTATGTTGCTCCGATTTCCGCTTGAGAGCGGCGTACTGCGCAAGCGCAGCCCGAGAGTCTGCCGGGCGGTTCAACGCACGATAGACTACGGAGAGCTGATAATACGCACGCTGCACCAAGTAATCAGTGGGGTGAGCCTCCACTGTCTTGTTGAGATACTTCATAGCTGCGTCGTAGTTCCCCAGTTTTTGCTCTCCCCATCCCAGGTAATAGTAGGCGCGGACCAGCGATGCATCCCCCGCAAGCGCCTTACGCAAAGATTCCACGCCGTCTTTGGTGTCATTGGTTTCCACCTGTACGACTCCCAGGCTGTACATGGCCCGATAGTTTCTGGGCGCGATGGCCAGTTCGGCAGAATACGCCTGCATTGCTTCGGCGGTTCTGGAGGTCGCGAGGTATTCATCTCCCAGCCACTCATGTAACTCGGGTTCCTGCGGAGCAAGCTTAATTGCGGCTAAATACTGGTTGATCGCCTGTTGATAATGATCCGAATCAGAATACGACTGCGCCAGCACTTCGTGGACGCGCCATGAATTTGGATCAACGTTGTACATCTTGTCGTACGCTTCTTTTGAAGCAAGCATGTGCGCACGTCCGCAAAAATACAATGCGTCGGCGTTGTGCGGATCGAGGGCAACGGCCTTATCCAGAATGTCAGCCGCATCCGCAGGCCGATTCATCGCAATCTCTGTCCGCCCCAGCCACTCCATCGCCGCCGCATCTTTGGGATCTCCGGCAACTTCGCGCTCGAACGCGAGCTTTGCAGGACCAAATTGATTGCTGGCATACAGCGTAATTCCAAGGAACAAGTTGGCGCCTCGAAGCCCTGGCTTCAGCTTGAGAGCAGCACGAAATTCTCGGGCTGCGGCTGGCGTCTCTCCTTGCCGCAGTAGTACCAGGCCCAAATTGAAGTGCCCCTCGGCAAATTGCGGCTCCATCTGCGTGACGCGGCGGAACGACTGCGCCGCGGTGGGCAAGTCTCCTTCGCTAAACGCCTGGGTGCCCTGACGAAAAATAGTTTGCCATTCGTCGTCCGACTGTGACTGCGCCTGTAGACCGGATACGGCGAGCAGAGCGACCGCCATGAAGAACGCCGCCACTTTACAGACGGTAGTCCATTTACCGGCTCGCGCGACTCGAATCGCTGCCGGTACCGGATGCTGGCCGAGTGGCTCGAGCATACGCAGCCTGATTCCAATCTGTAGAGGAAGGAACCGCAGACCCTCGCGGTCACCGCCGGGGTCCCCAATCATGTTTGCAAGCTGCATTCGGTGCCCTCCCACGATCATTGAGGCACGTCGTTATACTCCAGGTACACAGAAAGCTCCGCTTTGCCGACGTCCGTGCGACCTTGCGTCGCAGTCCAACTCAACTTTTGCGGCGCTTTTAACTTGGAATCCGGTGGGGCATTGAGAAAAATCTCGATCGGATAGGTACTGCCGGCTTCCAGATGATATTGGCGGTCTTCGGTGTTTCCAGTCCATCCGGCGGGCAGATCGGCGTGTAGAGTGACATTGGCCGATGCATTTGAATTGTCGTGCAACAGCAGCGGCACCCATAGTTCGCGATTGGCACTCAAGGCACTTTGCGGCAGCACCAGCGTTTCCAGAGAAGTCAGACGATGTGCCGCATAAAATTTTCGATAGAAGGCCCACGGACCGCCGAGCTCAAGGCTGATCCCGCTGACAGCAACCGGCGTATATGGAGGCATCGAGGCATAAGCAATCGGCTTCTCTCCTATCCCGGCCCACACGTCTGCGTCTACCGGCGCGGAAACCCGCGACTTCCCTAAAACAAGGTATTCCGGCATGTTGACGAAGTAGTTGAGCACTTGATCGCCGAAATCCAACTGGGTTGCATACTGCTTCCACATCTGGCGAGTGATCTCCGCGTAGGGCACTTTCTTCGCCGGAGAAATTTCGCTGGCGAGATAGGTGGGGCCGTGACCCTTCAGGAAATCCTGATGGCTTGCATCGGAGAAGAAGTATAGTTTTTTCACCTGCCACGTGTGCAGCCCTTCGCCCCAGTTGGCAACGCCTGCATGTTGACGTGGCGCCTCAAGCTGCTCGGGAAACACCACCGGGTTTCCAGCCAGATCAAAGCCTTCCGTCGCCATCACGCCGGAGGCCTGATGGTCCCCATGATTCTCTCCCGCAACGTAAGCGGGCATCCAGGTCAGAATTACCTCTGGCCGAGTAAGCCGGATGATTCGCACTACCTCTTCCAGAGACGCGCCATGGCCTACCGTTTCCAGGGAATGCAAAACGTCCTGGGTAGGCGTGTCCTGACCGCGCAAAAACCAGATGTCCGTGATTCCGAGAATGGCGAGCGCATGCCGAGCTTCCATCTCCCGCACATCCGCAAGCGCCTTGCTCTGCTCCATGCCCACAGCGTTTGGACCGGAATTTCCGCGCGTAGTGAAAATTACAGCAATGCGCTTATGCTCGTCAAGCGCAGCCTTCGCGAGATACGTAGAGACAGCGGTGTCATCGTCAGGATGGGCAACGATCAGCAGGATATCTGCCTTGTAGCGACTATCCGGCGCTGGGATGGGCGGCTGAACTTGCGAGCGAAGCTGCACGCAACTGAAAACAAGCAGTCCAAACATCGCCAGCCACTTATATTGAAACACCCTCATGCTTCTTCTCCGCATTCTGCAGCGTGGCGTACTGGCACAGAAAAAACGCGAGCGCAGCGATTTCGCGTCGCTGCGGCCGCTGCCATCAACGTCATATGGATTGTATGTCAGCCCGCTCCACGGGTTGGCAATGCGTTGAAGCAAGCGATGAATTCCGGCGCCCTGCAGCGCAGAACCCATCGCATTGTAGAATCGCGCGTTAGAACATCACCTTTGCGGCCACCTGGATAAAGCGTGGATCGTTGCGCGTACCGAATACCTGTCCAACGTCCCCATAGTCGAGCGTGTTCCCAATGTTGTATGGCCCTCCATAAATTGGATGGTTGAACACGTTCAGAAAATCTGCCCGGATCAGAGTACGTACTCTCTGCGGACCGAACTCCTTGGCAACGCTCAAATCCAGGTTCTTGGTTTCGGCCTCGCGAAGTGTTGAGTACCGCTGCGGCTCGTTCCCGTACTGAAA
>Ga0134126_10012188_pt1 | contig 10856 bp, 7 predicted proteins | sample KB31752_FD_96881 | JGI IMG/M metagenome (GOLD analysis project Ga0134126, IMG submission 96881) | Terrestrial soil microbial communities with excess Nitrogen fertilizer from Kellogg Biological Station, Michigan, USA - KB3-175-2 | ecosystem: Environmental > Terrestrial > Soil > Unclassified ...
ATTGAGGATGGGTTTATGATTCCCGCCCTTAAAACTGACCTTGTGGTAATAAGCCAAGATGAAGCTATACTAACACGTGTGGTTGATGAACGCACAAGCACATCTTTTACATCTGAGGAAAAAACTGTAACAACTACTACAGGAATATACTTTGCCTTTGTTCCTTTTAATGATAGACTACTTTCTTTGAATATTATTAATGATTCTGAACTGGAAATATTAGTAGTAGTATTTGAAGAAACAGAAAGAGGGCAGAGAGGTATATTTCGTGGCTTGGTAGAAGCAAAACAAGCTATAAAAATAGGAGATGCTTCATTACCTGACTTTGAAAAATGGCCTACCTACTATATTCAAGCAATTTTTTTCAGGAGTGGTAAAGCAGAAATTAAAGAACCTTTAAATAAAAAAATAAAATTTAAGGCGGAATCGTTTTTTAAAAGTAAACGGATAGCTCCTGTTATTAGTAAAGAAGCCTTTTTATACAGAATTGACAGTGAAACGCTGAAATTTTCACCAAAGGAACTGAGTGAAAGAATAAGTGAAAATACTTCAAAAAAGGAAACTGGCACTGTTATTGAAAGACCTTCTAAAGAGATTGACCTGCATATTGAAAAGCTTTCCAAAGATTTTTCTACCATGCAGAACGATGAGATTTTAAAGTTACAAGTTACAACCTTTGAGCTAGCACTTGAAAAAGCGATAGCTACAGGGATGGAAGAGATTACCTTTATTCATGGAGCGGGTAATGGCATATTAAGAAAGAACATCCATAAACTGCTGAGCGACAACAAAAGCATTAAGTATTATAAAGACGCCCAGAAAGAAAAGTTTGGATATGGGGCTACTCTGGTAAGAATAAGGGAATAAAATAGTAAATTTGTGGGAATGCAAGCTGTCTTATCGCTGCCTGGGTAAAACCAGGAAGAGTAAAGTCCGGGCAACATAGAGCACCATACTTCCTAACGGGAAGGTTCCAACGAAAGTTGGAAACAGACAGTGCCACAGAAAATAACCGTCCTGCTTGCGGGATAAGGGTGAAAAAGTGAGGTAAGAGCTCACTCGTGGCTGGGTGACCAGACATTGGGGTAAACCTTATGGGTTGAAAGGCCAAATAGGCTGGCAGTATGTAGGACTGCTCGTCCGATGCCAGTGGGTAGGCCGTTTGAGCCTGGAAGTGATTCCAGGCCTAGATAAATGATAAGACCCGACAGAACCCGGCTTACAGGCTTGCATTCTTTTTTTATTTATATTACTTTTTGATATGGCAAAGATTCTGATTATTGACGATGAAAAGAGTATCCGCAAAACTTTGCGGGAAATTCTAGAGTACGAAAACTATATTATAGAAGAGGCTGGCGACGGGGCTGAAGGCCTTGCTATGCTTGAGAAGAATGATTATGATGTTGTTCTTTGTGACATACAAATGCCAAAGGCAGATGGTATAGAAGTACTTGAAAAAACCATGGAGTCTGGTAAGGATGTGCAATTTATTATGGTATCGGCACACGGGACTATAGAAAATGCTGTGGAAGCTACTAAAATGGGAGCTTTTGACTTTATTCAGAAACCACCAGATTTAAACCGTTTACTACTTAATATTAGCAATGCGTTAGATAAATCTAACCTCGTTTCCGAAACCAAAACCCTTAAAAAGAAAATAAGCAAAACCTATGATATAATAGGGGAATCGGCCAAGATACAGGAAATAAAAAAGAACATAGAAAAAGTTGCTCCTACAGAGGCCAGGGTTTTAATAACAGGGCCTAATGGGTCTGGTAAGGAATTAGTAGCCCGCTGGCTTCATGCACAAAGTAAGCGTGCAAATGGGCCAATGATTGAAGTAAACTGTGCAGCTATTCCTTCAGAGCTAATTGAGGGTGAATTGTTCGGCCATGAAAAAGGAGCTTTTACTTCTGCCATAAAACAGCGTATAGGAAAATTTGAGCAGGCTAATGGAGGTACCTTATTCCTGGATGAAATTGGCGATATGAGCCTTTCTGCCCAAGCCAAGGTGTTAAGAGCTTTACAGGAAAATAAAATAACCCGTGTAGGCGGTGAGAAAGAAATAAAAGTAGATGTACGTATAGTAGCTGCTACTAATAAAGATATTCAAAAGGAAATAGAGGAGAACCGATTTAGAGAAGATTTATTTCACCGCATAAGTGTTATTCCATTATATGTTCCGCCGCTAAGAGAGCGACTTGAGGATATTCCTTTACTAGTAGATAAATTTCTTACTGAAATTGCGGAAGAATATGGTGATAATAAAAAGTCTATAGAACCTGAAGCAGTAAAATATTTACAAACTCTTAAATGGACAGGAAATATACGTGAACTGAAAAACGTGATTGAGCGACTAATAATAATGAGTGGAAAGACTATAACTGTAGAAGACGCTAAAGCTTATACAGTTATTAATAAATAAAAAATTACAAAACCATAAATAATAAAAGAGGCACCCCAAGAAAGGATGCCTTTTTTATTTATGATTTGAAAGAAGCTGGTTTTACTTCTTTAGTGTTCTTTAAATAAGTTGGGCAAGTTCTGTGACGAGCGCAGGAAAATATTGATATTGAAACAACTGCAAGCAGAACAAATATTACTTTTCTCATAAGGTTAAAGTTTTATATGGTAAAGATAGTTTTTTATACTTAATTATAAAAAGAATTAATGTTAATTTTTTTATACCTAAACAATATAAAAATTAGGTATATAGAAGGTTACACCCGCGAATATCCGAATTGTCAAACCTACCCAATATTTTAAACCTTCCATCGTCTAAGCAGCTTCCTATGTCCTTTGTTTCTATAAAGGCACAGGAATCAATATTGGCAAGGTCTATAATATTAACTCCACCAGAGTTTAAGTTATTGTCTATAGCAAATGGGTCATTTATTTCACGTATTAAAACTTTCATCCAGGGAGGACATTCATAAATACCTTCTCCTTTAGAATAGGCCTGAGAAAGCAACTCCGTCATCCCATACTCTGCATGAACACTGCTTATATTTAAAGATTGCTTCACTATTTGATGAAATTGTTCTTTGGGCATCTCTTCTCTCCTACCCTTCATTCCACCTGTTTCAATTATTATTAAATCTTTCAGGTTTTCTTTATTAAACTGAGCAAAATCCAGCAAGGCATAGGTTACACCAAATACTATGACTGGCTTCTTTTGTAAGAGCTTTTCTATTCCTTTATAATCTGCATTAATATATCCTGATTCGGGATGATTAGACTTTTTAATAAAAAAATCAATCATGGAAATAAGGGAAGACTGAGGGTTTTCCTGGTAAGATGGTAAGAGCGCCAGCAATATATAATCGGAAATATCACCATAAAATCTTCTGAAAATAATCTCTGAAACCTGCTGATAAAAATGTATATCTTTTATATAGTGTTTGCTACGCTCCGGCATGGTAGTTCCACTACTTAAGAAAATATGTGAATAATCATTTTCGCCAGTAATTACTTTGTGATACTTAAAAAACTCAATAGGTAGAAATGGAATCCTTTCTATGTCTTTGATAGTTATGGCATCAATTTTAAGAAATTTAAGGTATTCTTTATAAATTGGGTTGTTTTTAGCTTGGTAATAAAATAACTGTAGCGCTCTTTCTTCAAAAGAAGAGGGGGTAATTGTAAAAAGCTGTTGTTTAAAATTATTTGCAAAGCTCATTTATTACAAAAATACTAGCAATACTTTAAATGAAGCATTCATTTGTACTTTTTATAATTATAGCAACCTCAGTTTTGGTTTTTAATTCCTGTAAAAAACAACCAGACTTCTCTAATGTACCACAAATTAGTTTTGAAACTATGAAACAATACAGGACAACAGGAAGCAATCCCGAAGATTCTATTTTAATAACGCTCTCTTTCCAAGACGGCGATGGTGATTTGGGACTTGGCCAAGGTGATACGCTTTCTCCCTATAATTTATATAATATTACTACAGATAGTGCTGGCAACCCTATTAAATATGGTAGCAAGCCAGGAATGCCTCCTTATAACCAAAATGATCAATGTAATCCTTACCATATTTATTATGATACTACTACAAAAGTAAATGATACGCTATTAGTAAGCATCAACCCCCATTATTTTAATTATCATGTTGTTTTCTTAAAAAAAGTAGGAAGCAATTATGATACTATTAGCAGCTGCCCTATTCTTAACTTCTGTGGACGATTCCCTGTTTTATCTCCCACAAATTATTCAGGAGCATTGCAAGGTGATTTAACTATTACACTCTATAGTGATTTTTCTGACCCAAATCCGATAGCTCCCGAATTTGACTTAAAAGGCCAAACAGTAAAATTCAGAATATATATTGAAGATAGGGCTTTACACCAAAGCAATATCATTGAAACTACAGATATTAGCTTTTAATCAATAAAGAGAGGGATACTTTGAGGGGTTTACCTCGTTCATAATTTGATACACCAAATCTATAATGTCTTCTACATTAGGCTTAGAAAAATAATCGCCATCAGAAGCATAAGCAGGCCTATGGTCTTGAGCTGACAAGGTTCTTGGAGGGGAATCAAGATATTCATATACCCCCTGTAAATCCAATACCTGCTGCATCATAAATGCACTGGCACCACCAGCCACATCCTCATCTGTAAATAATACCCGATTAGTTTTTTTAATAGATTCTGAAATTTTATGATGTATGTCAAAAGGTAGTAAAGTCTGTACATCTATTACTTCGCAGGATATTCCTACTTCTTGCAACTGAGCTGCAGATTCTAATGCAATGCGGCACATAGAACCGTATGTTACTATAGTAATATCTGTTCCTTCTCTTAGTAATTCCGGCACTCCCAGAGGCACCGTATATTCTCCTAAGTTAGCTGGCAGCTTTTCTTTCAGCCTATAGCCATTAAGAGATTCTATTATCAAAGCAGGATCATCTGAACGGAGCATAGTGTTATAAAACCCTGCTGCCTGAGTCATATTTCTTGGTACTAATACATATACTCCCCTAAGCGCTCCTAATATCATACTCATCGGAGAACCGGAATGAAACATTCCTTCAAGCCTATGTCCTCTGGTACGTATAATCATAGGGGCTTTCTGCCCTCCTTTAGTCCTGTAATGTAACGTAGCCAAGTCGTCTGAGAGTGTTTGTATGGTAAAAACCAAATAGTCTAAATACTGTACTTCTGCTATAGGCTTTAGCCCCCTCATAGCTGTTCCTATTCCCTGGCCTATAATCGAAGTTTCGCGAATGCCAGTATCCATAACCCTTAATGTTCCAAACTTTTCCTGTAACCCAGCAAAACCCTGATTTACGTCACCAATCATTCCTACATCTTCCCCAAATGCAAATATACGTGGATCATTACGCATCAAGGCTTCAAAATTATATTGAAGTACTTCTCTGCCATCTACCATAGGGGAATCCTCATTGTAGACAGGGTTCACTTCTTTTACTTTTAAAGCAGAATCAATGGACTGGCTATAAAGATGAGAGTTAAATCTTTCTGCGTTTTCTAGGGTTGTTCTTTTTAACCACGCCTGCAAGTGTTCTTTTGCAGGTACATATTCATTCCTTGTTACCCGCAATACTTTCTTTACTGCTTTAACAACATCGCTACGGATAGGATTAACTGTTTTTTGTAGCGCTTCTTTGATTTGAAGAAGCTCCCCTTTTTCCTGAGCTTGTTCAGTGACTTCACCAATAAATTGTAAAGCTTCATCATAGTCTGGTTTCATTGATTCTAAATAAGAATTCCATGCATCCAGACGTGCTTGTTTTACCTTCTCTAAAGATTCGTTTTCAATAGTATTAAGCTCTTCTTCACTGGCAATACCACTTTCTAAAATCCATTCTCTGAATTTCTTATTGGAATCATATTCCTCTTCCCATGCCAGCCTTTCTTTTGATTTATATCTTTCGTGTGATCCTGAAGTTGAGTGCCCCAGAGGCTGCGCCAATTCTGTTATATGTAATAATACGGGCACATGTTCTTCACGACATATTTTTACTGCCTGTTTGTATGTTTGGCAAAGCTCATAGTAATTCCACCCTCGTGCCTTAAAAATCTCTATTCCACGTTCATGCTCTGTTCTTCTGAAACCTTCAAACATTTTAGAAATATCAACCTTTGTTGTCTGGTATTCCTGAGGAACTGAAATACCATAACCATCATCCCAAATAGAAACCAGCATTGGAATTTGTAATACCCCAGCAGCATTCATAGCTTCAAAGAAAATACCTTCTGCTGTAGCTGCATTACCAATAGTACCAAAGGCTACCTCATTACCATTGTGTGAAAACTGTGTAAATGAATGAAGTTCTGGATTTTGCCTGTATAGCTTGGAGGCATAGGCCAACCCAACTAACCGAGGCATTTGTGCTCCTGTAGGCGATATGTCAGGACTTGAACCTTTTATTTTTGTTAGGTCTTTCCATGTCCCATCATCATTAAGGCTTCTTGTCGCATAATGGCCAATCATCATCCTGCCAGCAGAATGAGGATCTGCATTGACATCGGTATGGGCATATAACTGGGCATAATATTGCTGAAGTGTAAGCTCCCCAATTGCCATCATAAAGGTCTGGTCGCGATAATACCCACTGCGAAAATCACCTGTCTGAAAATACTTAGCCATGGCTATCTGGGCAATCTCTTTACCGCTTCCGAATATTCCGAACTTGGCCTTACCCATAAATACTTCCTTCCTGCCTAAAATACTCGCCTGCCTGCTTTCGCTAGCTATACGATAATCTCCCAGGATTTCCTCTTTAGTAAGCAATAATTCCTCCAGTACCTGCATTATCAAAATTTAACGCTGAAAGATAAAGATTATATATAATAAAGAAATCAAAAATCCGATAAAAAGCTTATCTACTAAGTTTGAAAATAAAGTCTCTGATTTTTTTGTAGAATAATATTATTTTTGGTGTTATATTTGAAACACAACAATAAAAATATTTACCAAATGATAAGGAAAATCAGTCTTCTTTCAATTGTTAGCCTTCTTTTAATTTTTAATGTTTCAGCTCAGGGTACATTAAATTACCCGATTGACAAACACGATTTTGGTGTTGTAGAAGAAGGACAACTTGCCACTTACGAATTTGAATTTACTAATACGGGTTCTGCCCCTGTTATCCTTAGTGATGTAAGAGCGTCCTGCGGATGTACTACTCCATCTTGGCCTAAAGAGGCTATTGCTCCTGGAGGTAAAGGAGTTATTAAGGCTCAATATAACAGCCAGGGAAGACCAGGTACATTTAACAAAACCATTACAGTAACTTCTAACTCTACAGAACCTACTAAAATGTTGCAAATCAAAGGTATTGTAGAGCCTAAGCCAACTACCCCTGCTCCAGTTTATACTGCAGAAGAATTAAAGAAATCTCCAAAGTTTAACTTGGATAATACTACTTACAATTTTGGCAAAGTAGAAAGAGGACAAAAAGTAACTGCTAAATTTAAAATTAAGAATGGGGGAAAATCTCCATTGAATATAAAAAGCAGTAAATCAGCATGTAATTGTATTACATACAAACCTCTTGCTGAAGATATTGCTCCTGGAAAAAGCGCTGTACTAGAAGTAACATACGGGCCAAATTCTGACGGTAAAAACATGGATATCCTAATTCTGTCAACTAATGACCTTAATACCCCAGTAACAAAAATTACATTAACAGCTGATGTAGTAGAAAGCCTTACAACTACCACTCCTCTAAAAGAAGAGAAAAATGCTGTGCCTTTTGGCAAATAATATTGAAAATTGATACTTTAAAAAAGCCTCGATTAAATCGGGGCTTTTTTGTTAAAACATTTTTTCCTGATTTATATTTAAAAGAAAAAAGAGAGCGATGATAATAGGAGTTCCTAAGGAAATAAAACAAAGCGAATACAGAGTTGCGCTTACCCCTTCTGGTGTAGTTGAGTTAAAAAAATGCGGACATACTATATTAATAGAAACCCATGCAGGAGAAGGATCAGGTTATACTGATGACGACTATAAAGCGGCAGGAGCAGAAATAGTAAATGAAGCAAAAACAGTCTTTTCAAAAGCAGAACTACTACTAAAAGTAAAAGAGCCTTTAGAGCCAGAGTATAAACTGATAAAGGAAAATCAGGTTGTATTTACCTATTTCCATTTTGCCTCTTCTGAGCAACTTACTAAAGCTATGATAGCAAGTAAAGCTATTTGCATTGCTTATGAAACGGTAGAAAAAGACGGAATTCTTCCTTTGCTTGTTCCTATGTCTGAAGTAGCAGGAAGAATGGCTGTGCAGCAGGGAGCAAAATATTTAGAAAAACATAACCAGGGAAGGGGTGTATTGCTTGGCGGTGTTCCCGGTGTAAAACCTGCCAGTGTAGTTATTTTAGGAGGAGGAATAGTTGGCGCTGAAGCTGCAAAGATGGCTGCTGGATTAGGAGCAAGAGTGACATTGATGGATGTTAATTTGGTGCGCTTACGTCATTTGGCTGAGATACTGCCTGCCAATGTTACTACTATTATGTCTAACGAATATAACATTCGTGAGGCTGTAAAAGAGGCAGATTTGGTAATAGGCGCTGTACTAATACCAGGAGGAAAAGCCCCAATACTGGTAAGCAGAGCAATGCTAAAAGATATGAAGAAAGGCAGTGTATTGATAGATGTAGCTGTTGACCAAGGTGGTTGTATAGAAACCTGCAAACCAACTACACATGATAATCCTACTTATGTGATAGACGGAGTAGTTCACTACTGTGTAGCCAACATGCCAGGTGCCGTACCATATACCTCTACCATTGCGCTTACTAATTCTACTCTACCCTATATTTTAAAGCTTGCTAATAAAGGATGGAAAACTGCTTTAAAAGAAGATAGAGCCTTTGAAAAAGGGTTAAATATTTGCCAGGGTAAAATAGTATATAAAAAAGTAGCTGAAACTTTTAATATAAAATACGAGGAGTTGGATATATTTGCATAAATGCATTTTGAACAATTTGTAGTCTCTCTTAAAAGATTACTTATTCTTTTAGGGGTATATTTCTTATTAAGGCTTCTTTTTCTATTATTTAACTATCAGGAGTTTTCTGAAGCTCATTTTACCAATATTTTATTAGCTTTCCTTATAGGGATACGATTTGACCTTTCTTCTATTTGTCTTATTAATTCCCCTATTCTACTATTGTCTTTATTGCCCTTTAGCTTTGCTATAACAAGAAAGTACCAACTATTTTTAAGAATACTATTTTTAGTTCTCAATGTCCCTTTTATCTTCTTAAACTTAATAGATGTTGAGTTTTTTAAATTTATAAACAGAAGAATTTCTTTTAATATAGTCGGTATTGCTGGTGATGTCGGGAATCAATCTTTACAACTATTATATAACTATTGGCACATTCCTCTTCTTCTTATACTTTTTTCTATTGCCCTTTTTTATTTCTTTCCTTTTATAGGAAAGATAAAAACGAAGAAACTTAATTATAAATTAAGCTTACTGTATATATTATTAGCAGCCACTGTAATAGTATATTCCATACGAGGTGGATGGCAGTTAAAGCCTTTAAATCCTATTAATGCTTTTGTTATACAACCTAGTATTTTAGGAAATGTTGTCTTAAATTCTTCTTTTTCATTTATTACCTCAGCTTCTGCTCCTGCCATAGAAAAGGTAAATTATTTTGCGAGTGATGAAGATATGATGAGGCAACTTTTGCCTACCTCTTTCACTCACAAATTTCCTACTACAAAAGATAATGTAGTTATTATTATCCTGGAAAGCTTTAACAGGGAACATATGGGAAGAGGGCTTTCTAATGGTTATACTCCTTTCCTGGATTCGCTTGCTTCTGCAGGTTATTTTTTTAATAATAATTATGCTAATGGAATGACTTCTATAGATGGCGCTGCCGCTGTGCTAGCAAGTATTCCTTATTTTTCTAATGAATCCTACATTACATCCAGATACCAGAGTAATACTCTGTATGGATTAGGCAGAATTCTTGGATATAACAATTATACTACCGCCTTTTTTCATGGGGGTAAAAACGGTACTATGGGATTTGACGCCTTTACTTCTCGTGCTGGATTTGAGCACTACTATGGTAGAGATGAATACTATGATGATGGTGGAAGCAAAGAAAACTATGATGGTACCTGGGGGATTTTTGATGAACCATTTCTTCAATATAGCATAAAAAAGATTTCAGATTTTAAAGAGCCTTTCGGGATTTCTATTTTTACTTTAAGCTCTCATCAACCTTATACTATCCCTAAACAATATAAAGATAAATTTTCCAAAGGAGAGATTCCTGTACATGAAACAGTAGGTTATACAGATTATGCCTTAAAGAAGTTTTTTGAAAGCGCTCAAAAAACTAACTGGTATAAGAATACTCTTTTCATACTTACGGCAGATCATACCCAGGATCATTTTAGACCAGAGTATAGGAGTGTTCTAGGAGATTTTAGCATCCCATTGATTTTTTATCATCCTTCTAAAAAACTTCCATTAGATACTTCAAAGGTTACTCAACAGGCAGATATAATGCCTACTATTATTAATTACCTTGGAATTAAGACCAATAACCTTCTTCCCTTTGGAGGTTCTATTTTTAATGACTCCGAAGGAATGGCTATTAACTTTAGTTATCAGTTGTACCGCCTTATTACTAAAGATTATTTTTTAGAACTATCACCCCAGGGACAAAGTACTTTATACCATTACCATGACTGGTATAAACAGCATCCTGTCAAAGATAAAGAAGACATAAGACTGGCTTATGAAAAAAAGCTAAAAGCTTATATTCAATATTATTGCAATGGTATGCTTGAAAACGACTGGTACAAGCTTGTTAGAGAATATAAAAACTCTAATTAACATCCATACC
>Ga0134126_10012189_pt1 | contig 10855 bp, 8 predicted proteins | sample KB31752_FD_96881 | JGI IMG/M metagenome (GOLD analysis project Ga0134126, IMG submission 96881) | Terrestrial soil microbial communities with excess Nitrogen fertilizer from Kellogg Biological Station, Michigan, USA - KB3-175-2 | ecosystem: Environmental > Terrestrial > Soil > Unclassified ...
CCGTGTTGGCTTCGAAGTACCAGCCGCCTCCCGGGGAGAGCTGGGTTTCGAACTCAAATCCCTGTATGCGCCCTTGGCCTGCATTGGCCGTGATGGGCGCGATGGCCTGGAATATCTGCACCTGAATGTCGTCGTAGTTGGCCCGGTAGGCCGCCAGATTGGTACGAAGCCGGCCGTCCCATTCGGTTGATTTCAACCCGATCTCGTATGAAGTGACGCTCTCGGGGCCAAACGATGGAGTGGCAGGCAGCGGGGGAAACACGCGCTGGGTAAACCCACCCGACTTGAATCCCTGGCTGTAGGTCGCATAGAGCATCGCATTGCTGGTCACATGGTACGCCAGGTTCGCCAGGGGCGTGAACTTGGAGAACGCGGCACCGACCTCGAAAGGCGGCAACAACGGGGTGCCCACGGGAAAAGGGCCGCCCTTGCTATTCAGCACATGTTGATTCGGGGTGAAGGTCTTGCGGTCGCGCGTATAGCGTCCACCAGCGGTGAGTGACCACCCGGTGGTGATGTCATAAGTTGCCTGAGCGAAGCCGGCGATGCTGTTGGTGGTCGCCTCGCCACCCGAAAGAGCTTCTACCGGAGCGAAGTCGACGACGTTCGGATTGACTGAGTCTTCGGCGAAGGAATAGACCCCGCCCACCCATTTCAATGCCTTGTTGAATGATTCGCCCTCGAGCTGCAGTTCCTCACTGAACTGATGTTGGCTGAGACGGTCGATCAGGTGGTAGATCGTCAGTGGTGACTCGTCGCCATCGCGTTGGAAAGCGCTCTGCAGGTGGCGATATGCGGTAATGGACTTCAAGCGCAGCGTGTCGGTGATGTTCCAGTCATATGTAACGTGCGCGCCCCAGAGATTGTCGTTGCTGAAACTCGCAAGCGTGCCATAGCTCACGGACCGGGACGCGGCGTAGTACTGGGGCCCGTAACAAGCCGGATTCCTTTGGTCTCCCGCCGGATTGTAGGATGGCGATCCCAGGCCGAGACAGTTGCCCGTTCTGGTGACGAGCGTTGCCAGGTAGTTATTGAACAGGGAGAAATTGTCCACCGGAATGTCGGCCGGCGGATTGATCGTGTAGAACCCCGGTGTTTGCGGCGAGCCGGGCGGCAGCAGGGGAAGGCTCCGGGGGTTGAAGATCCCCGACTGGAAACTCACGCTCTTGAGAGCGAACGCCGGCCCATTCTCACGCGTCCGCGTCCCATCGACCGAGAAGTTCAGCTCCTGGCGCTCACCCTTCCAACGCACGGCCAGCTTGCCGACCAGATTGTCGTGGTTGCCCAGCCACTCGCCGGTCGCGATCTGATCGACGTAACCGCCTTGCTTGATGACCGCGCCGGACAGGCTGGCAGCCAAGGAGGGGCTCAGGGGAACATTTAATCGGGTCTTGACCTCAATGCGATCGTCGGTGCCGTAGAGAATGCTGGACGTACCGTTGGTGGAGTCGAAAGTCGGCTTCTGGGTCGTGACGCTGACAGCGCCACCGATCGTATTGCGCCCGAACAGCGTTCCCTGCGGCCCACGCAGAACCTCCACGTGGTCGATGTCGACCAGGTCGAGCAGCGACCCGACGCTACGCGCGACATAAACGCCGTCGACATAGAGCCCGACCCCCGCATCCACGGTCGGGATGAAATCGGATTGGCCGACGCCCCGGATGAATACCGCGGCATTCGACGCCGAACCCCCCGCACCCGGGTTTTCCTGGAAAATCAGATTGGGAACGATGCGCGCCAGGTCGTCCGCTCTCTCGACACCGCGCGCTTCGAGCGCCGCGCCTGAATAGGCCGCGATGGAGATGGGTGTGTCCTGTATGTTTTCTGCCCGGCGTCGTGCCGTGACCGTGATCTCCTCCATGAGGGTCGTTGTCGTGGAGACGGCCGGCGCATCGGATGCGGGAACGTTGTCCGCATGGGCCAGGGGAACGGCGGCGGCCAGAAGAATCAACAGATGGACGCGCCGAACATCGAGGGACTCTCGCATCCTGGGCTCCCCGCACGCTTTTTTATCGGGCGGGAAGCACACTATGACGTGTGTGAGTGCGGGTCCATGCACCAAGTGGGCCAGTTATATAACTTTAAGTTATGGCTGCGACAGTGTAGGAACAGGCGTGATGGGCGGCCGCGACACGGTGCCGCGTATCGCGGCCGCCTTACAACTTCAGCTACAGATGCATTTCGATCAGTACACGTAGAATTGCGACACCTGATTGCCCGGCGCGATCGCGAGATGCACCTTCATGTTCTTATCGCCGAACGTCGCGGTATAGGTGTATTCCGTGTCGTCCCCGACCTCGCGGCGCTTGATGAGATCCAGTTTGCTCAGGGGGGCCAGCGGTTTCAGGGTCGGTGCTAAGTGATCGTTCATCATCTTCACAAAGTCGGGCTTTGCCAACGGCAAATCTTTCGGGGTCAGCGCGCCGGCCCGTGCGGCCTCGATCAACGCGGTAACCCGGCGATCGACCTCGGGCTCGGGCTTCGGCCGCGCCAGAGGGGCGGTCAACTTGGGATCCCACAAACCTGCGATCCCATCGACAAACTTGTCGAGATCGGTGGCGGCGGAGTTGGTCAGCAGGATGATCGCCATCTCATCACCGAGATAGCGCGAATAGTAGATCCGGAAGCCCGCCCAGGCGCCGCCATGATGATAGCGGGGTTGGCCGCCCGCCTCATCGAGCTCCCAGCCGAAGCCGTAGGGATAGGGCTTGCCGCTGTTTAGTCGCACGGGGGTGTATATCTGCTTCCAACCCTCGCTGCCGACCACCGCGCCTTTCTCCACGCCACGGTTCCACGCGATCATGTCTTTGAGCGAGAAGTACAAAGAGCCATCCGCGGTTGAGTTCATCGTCGCCGAGGTCCAATCCTGATTCTTCAGCACGCCGTCCACGAGTTGGTATCCCGCCGCGCGGTGCGGCACGATGTCGAGATCGCTGATACCCCGTGCCGTCTTCATGCCCAGCGGCTTGAAGACCTCGCTCTGGAGGATGTCCAGATAGGACCTGCCGGTTGCCTTTTTCACCAGAATGCCGAGCACCTCATAGCCGGTGTTGCTGTAGCTCCAGCGCGCGCCTGGCTTGAAATCGAGCGGCAACGCGTAGGCGACCTTCAGGAGCTCGTCGTCCGTATAGTCGCGCTTATAGTTGAAATCCTCGCCATAGTTGGGAATGCCCGAAGTGTGGGTCAACAGATTGCGGACGGTGATCGGACTCCAGCTCGGCGGCGTGCCGGGCAGGTACTTGCTGACCGGATCATCGAGCTTGATCTTGCCGTGCTCCACCTGCGTCATGACGGCGACCGCGGTGAACATCTTTCCGACCGAGCCTGACTGGAAAATGGTGTCGGTCGTCACGGGGACATTGTGCTCGACATTCGCGAGGCCATAGCCCTTCGCCAATACGATCTCGCCCTTGTGCAGCACAGCGACCGCAACACCAGGCACCTTCTGCTCGTGCATCTGGCTCTCCACCAATGCATCGACCTGCTTGCCGAACGTGGCGCGATCGGGCGCTGAAATCGCGGGCGTGACCACACACGCTGCCGCCAACGCCGCTATTGCTGTGCTGAGCCTGAACATCATTCACCTCGTAAAGGTCGTGACAATATGGGTAACGAGCAGGCTCGTGCCTGTCGCCACCGGGTCGAAACACGGAAGCCCGAGACGATCCGAAAGAGCCTGTAGATGTGCCGCGCGTGCGTTCGCCGGGAGCGCGGACGTGTTGATACTGACACCGGCACAACACACGGTCGGATTGGTGCGGCGCGCCATGCGAAGATTGACCTCGATGCATTCCTCGAGATCGGGCAGAGGGAAGTCAGGATAGCCGTCGATATGCGTCCGGCCCGCCGCGTGACACAGTACGATCGCGTCCGGCTGCGAGCCATGAAGCAAACCTAGGGAAACACCGGCATAGGCAGGGTGGAGCAACGATCCCTGTCCTTCGATCACGTCCCAATGGTCGGGATCATTGTCAGGTGAGAGAGTCTCCGCTGCTCCGGCGACGAAATCGGCGACGATCGCGTCGATCGGCACGCCTTCACCCGCTATCAGGATGCCCGTCTGGCCGGTTGCTCGGAATGTGGCCTTCATACCGCGCGAGCGCATCTCACGCGCAATCGCGAGCGCTGTGTACTTCTTGCCCACGGCGCAATCGGTGCCGACCATGAGCACGCGACGGCCCGAGCGCTTGCGACCCGAAGCGACCGGGAAGCTCCGGCCGGGTACGCGAACGTTGAATAGGGAAACGCCAGAAGCGCGTGCGGCCGTCGCAATTTCGGGGACGCTCTCGAGACGAGTATGCATCCCGCTGGCCACATTCAGCCCCGCCTCGAGCGCCGCAACGATCGGCGCAATCCATGCGGGAGCGATCGCTCCGCCAAAGGGTGCAACTCCTATCACCAGTGTCTGCGCGCCGGCGGCACGCGCCTGCGCAAAGTCCAGATCATCCAGTCCGAGATCGATTCGACAGGAGGGCAATCGCCACTGGCCCACACATCGTTCGCGCGCCCAATCGGCCAGCCCGCATGCGGTCTTGGCATCCAAAGGCTCGGCGGCGTCGCCAAGAAACAGAAGGTACTTTCCAGGAATGCTCATGTGGTTATGATTATTTCTGTAAGGTGAAAATGTCAATAAAATAACATTCGTACTGACAGCCAATCCTCACGGGTGGTCGCCGCAGGGGGTTCCCCTCGCTGGCCGCTCGGTCCTCGCAGCCGACAGGTTTTAGGGCTTATTGCTCTTACGCGCTCCCGGGCTACCGACGTGTCCGGTATGCGCCTGGTAGAGTTCTGACAGTCGATCGAGTCGCTTTTCCACTGTTGTCCCGAGGCTTCCGATCACGTCATTGACCAGAAGATTGACCGCGCAGCCGAGGGATACTTGCGAGCTCCAGAACAGCTCGACCTCGGTGGTCACCGCAATGATGTGACTGGTGAACTTGCGCGCCCACTCGCAGAACTTGTCGGTGATCATCACCACTGGAATGCCTTCACGACTCGCTCTGGCGGCGAGATCGTACGACTGCTGCGAGTAGCGCCGCATTTCCACGATCACCAGACAGCGACCGGCGGGAGCCGCGGCGAAGATCTCGTGATAATTGCCGCCCGAGGTGTCGACGACACTGACCCCATCGCGCGCGTATTGAAGCAAATGCGCCAGCGTGATTGCGACACCGCGCTCGGTCTGGAAACCAACTATATGAACATGACCGCTATGGGCCAGCAGCGCGACGATCTGTTTCCAGGTATCGGTTTCGGCCATCGAGTAGACCTCGATGATCCCGGCCAGCTCGAGCTCGAGGCTGCCCTGCGTCCGATGGTTCGCGGCACGCGTGCCGACGAACTTGGTCATTTTGTCGCCGACCAGCCAGGGCACGCCGGACATGGTGGTACGCAAGCCGGCCTTCAGGTCCTTGAAATGGCGATACCCCATCTTGCGCGAGAAGCGGCCGACGGTGACCGCGCTCACCTGCAGTTTCTCGGCGATCGAATTGGCGGTCTCGAAGGCGATTCCGCCCCGATTGGTCAGGATGAAATTCGCGATTGTCCGTTCTGCCGGCGTGCAGCTCTCGAGGCTGTTTTCGAGCCTCTGCAGCAGATCGCGGGACGCATCAGCTCCACCTTGCACGGATCGCTTCTCCCTCAATTCGCCAACGACGGATCCTTCACAGAATAGCGGGTGTCGGGCCTCAGCTGGGCCATTTCCGGACGCTCGTCCGGCCCGGAAATGTTATTTATTTGACATTGAATGTGGATTTGAAATAAATATATCACACAAGGCGTCGCTGGTACATGTGTAACAGCCCGCACGCCAAATGGGGGATAACGAATGATGACCAAGTATCGCCGCATGCGAGCCCGGGCGGCAGCGATCGGGGCGGGCTCCGCCGCATCACTGCTGGTCCTGGCCAGCCCGGCTGCAGCTCTCGAGGCCGGTTCGGGGGAGGAGGGCAACGCGGGAAAACCCGAGCAAACCGTCGAAGAAGTCATTGTTACGGCAACGCGGCGCTCCGAGTCGGTCCGTGACGTGCCATTCAACATCCAGGCGATTTCCGCGGACGTGCTGGAGAAGACCGGCGCCACCGGCATCACCGATTTCGCCCGGACGGTTCCCGGACTTTCGTTTACTGACTACGGTCCGAGCGGGGGAGCCAAGCTGGTGCTGCGAGGCCTGCGCACTGGTAATGAGGCAGGGTTGGCTCCCACGACGACCGTGTACGTCGATGATGTTCCGATGGACATGCCGTTTCGCGGTACGCCGCTCGATCTGGAGCTCATCGATGTCGAGCGTGTTGAGGTACTACGCGGGCCGCAAGGCACGCTGTTCGGTGGGGGCGCGATCGGCGGTACGATACGCTACATCTCGAAAAAGCCGAGCTTCGCCGGGGTAGAGGGGCGGGTAAGCGCCGAGGTGTCGGACACCCATCACGGCGGTCTCAACTACAACACCTCCGGGTTGATCAACCTGCCGGTCAATGACTGGATCGCCGTGCGCGCCAGCATGGGTTATTTCGACAATGACGGGTTCATCGATAATACCCGCCTGGGTACGCACGACGTCAACTTCGACAAGACGCTCGCCTCACGGCTGGCGGTTTTGCTGAAGCCGACCCAGGACCTGGACGTCAACTTCACCTACCAACGGCAGGATGCGCGTTACGGCGAGAGTAATTCGCAGCGTGAAAGCCAACCCTATCTGACCGTCGACTACCCCAATCCGGCCCATATGCGCTATACGGCGCAGCTCTCGAATCTGACGCTGAACTACAATCTGGGTTGGGCGAACCTGACCTCCAGCTCTTCCCATGTCGATGAGCTCGAGAACTCTCGTGGGGATGACACGTTCTACATCCGCGATGTCGTCTTCGGCAGCTTTCTGCCTCCCGAAGACATCCCTGACCTGTCGATAGTGCAGGAGCGCTGGGCCAAGTCTCACAGCTTCACGCAAGAAATCCGGCTCGTGTCGCGCTCGGATGGACGCTTCGATTGGATCGCAGGCGGTTACTACAGCACGGTCCACATCCATGAGGACTATCAGGAGTTCGCTCCCACGCCCTTTGCGGGCCAGGCGGACTTCGAGCAGAACATCCTCGGCTTTCCGCTTACCGATAACAAGGAATACACGTACCACTCCGATACCCGTCGCCAGTCGCTCGCGGGATTCGGCGAGCTGAAATATCATTTCACGGACGCGTGGCAGGCTTCGGTCGGCGACCGCCTTTTCCGCGAACGCGGCGACGGCAACTTCTACTCGATCGACCAGTTCTTCGGTTTGGACGCCCGCACCGCCTCCGGTAATGCACGCACGACGCCCTTCCCGAATGAGCTATCCGACGGGTCGTACCGCGAGAACGGCAGCGTGTGGCGATTCAACAGCTCATACAAGCTCGGCAGTGCCGGCTTGCTCTACACTACCATTGCCCAGGGGTTCCGTCCGGGTGGCTTCAATCTCACGACACCCAACACCGGGATTCCGGACTCGGCGCGCCAGTTCGACTCCGACAGCCTGGTGAGCTACGAGCTGGGCGGCAAGTTTTCGCTGCTGGACAATCGTATCTACGTGAGCTCGGCGCTCTATCGCATCGACTGGTCGCACATCCAGACGACATTGATGACTCCATTGGGTTTCATCTTTCTGGGCAACGCCGGCAAGGCTGTGTCGCAGGGTTTGGAGTTGGAGCTCAACGCGCACGACGTTGGCGTCACCGGGCTGTCGCTCGATGCCGGGTATGCGTTCACCGATGCGAAGTTGACGCAGACGATCCCCGGGATCGGCTTCTCAGGCGAGCACATGCCCATGGTTCCGCGCCACACGTTGTCCTTGATGGCCGACTACAGCGTCCGCATCGGTGCCGGCCTCAAGGCCGGAGTGAACCTGCTCACGACCTATACTGATAGCAGCTACAGTGATTTTGGCCCCTACAAGCCCGTCGCGGACCCCGCTACGGGTGCGATTACGCGCAGTACCGATGTCAACTCGCAGTTTCTGCCCCTGTCGTCCTATTGGTTGACGAACCTGTCGCTGCGGCTGGAGGGCGAGAGGTGGGTGGCGCGCCTGTTCGCCAACAATCTGTTCGATAAGAGATATACGACGTTCAAGGATTTTTTCCCGGCAAACAGCCGGTTCGCAGGTCCCGATGTGATCTATAACTCCGATCGGCCGCGTACCATCGGAATCGAAATGACGCGGCGGTTCTGATGCGAAAGGGGCCCGCGGCCAGCAGCTGCGGGCCTCTTCAGAAGCCTTCTATGCGCGCAGCGACCGAAAGCCTGCCCGGATCTCTTTCTGAGAAGAGTGTGGATTGCTCCCCAGGCAGCGAAGTGCCCGTAACGTCTTGCCGGTGGGGCTATTGCCCCTGGCTCATGCGGCGACTACGTAAGTCAGCGAGTCGTCCATCGAAGTCTCCGGTACCGGCTCACCCCGCTGATCGAACAGCGCGGGCGCTTTGCGGAAGCCCACGGATTTGAGCTGTTCAACCTGTCGGTCGGGATTGATGTAGTACAGCATGGTGCTGTAATCATGGCAGCGATCGTTGATGATCGAGTATTCATCCGTCCGGATTTCGTGGCGCGCGAAGCGCATACGGTTGTAGAAACCATAGACGGCGTGCGCGCCAAACCGAACGGCCCGCGCTCCAAAGCGCAGCGGGTTGAGGCTCATGCTGAAACCGGGCGGGATGAAAAACCGTTCATGAGCTTTGTTGTTACGGTTGTACGTTGAGAAGATGAAGTGTCCATCGGGTGCCAGTAGCCGGCGCACTTCCTTCAGTATCGCAAGCCGCCCCTCGTGCGCCACCATGCTGATGCCGTTGCAGGCGAAGACGATGAGATCGAACGATCGGTCGGCGAAGGCGGTGAGACTACGGGCGTCGGCAACCTCGAATCGAACCTTCGGAAAACGGTCGCGGCAATGCGCCACCATCTCGGGCACATAGTCCACCCCGACGTAATGCTCGCTTAGGGCGTGCAGTGCAGGGACGGTTCTGCCGGCTCCTACCCCCAGATCGAGGATGCGTTTTCCTCTGGAAGAGCTGGCGATCGATGCGAGGGCGGCGTGCTCGGGTGGAGTCAGCCCATCGTAAGCATACTCGTCAACCGTGCGTTGCATCGTGCGACGATTGATCGAGTCCACGATCGATTCTGACTTCAAGATGCCCCCACCGCGCCGCCAAGAGTGTGATGCCTGGCTCGTCAGCGTAGCGGAGGTACCGTTCCCGACGGAACCTCGCTGGCCGAGACGTGACGCGGTTCACGAAACTCGGGCGATGGCCTTGCGGTCTCGCAAATGGCGCTCAATCAACGGGGCCCGAAATAAGTTGAAACGCTTGCTGGGCGACCCCGCCGCTGACCTGCGGCCTTCGCGAGACGCATCGTTGGGTGCCGATCCGAGACTGGCGCACGACGGGGCGGTGTAGCTGTCACTCACGGGTGAGTCCGGCTCGGGCGAGCTCGCTGCGCCGTGGCAATCTCCTGCCGCAGTGCTTCATGGTCTCGTTGCAGCTTTTCCATCGCGACTGCCAGAATGCTGGCCTGATCTTCCGATAGTTTCGTGTCTCCAGGCAGGTACGCGGAGTAGACCTATGAGTAAGCTCGTTCGAATCGCACTGGCGAATCTACGAATTGCGTCCACGCCCGAGGAGTCTGTGACTCTCGCGGCCGGTGCCATCCGGCAAGCCGGGCGCGAGCGCGCGGATCTTGTCTGTTTTCCGGAATGTTACGTTCCAGGATATCGAGCGTTCGAGAAACGGATCCCGCCTCCGGATGAAGCATTTCTCGAGAGTGCGTGGGCGGTGCTCGCCGGCGTTGCTCGTGAGTGCGGAATCGGTGTCGTGCTCGGCACGGAACGGATTGTCGATGGCGGATTGCGGATCTCGGCACTCGTCATCGATCGCGACGGCACAATTGCCGGATTCCAGGACAAAGTTCAGCTTGATCCGACCGAGGATGCAATCTATACGGCCGGCGGAGAACGGCATGTGTTTCAGGCCGGGCCGCTTACGTTTGGCATTGCGATCTGCCACGAAGGCTTCCGCTATCCTGAGACGGTGCGTTGGGCGGCCGTTCGCGGCGCTCAACTGGTGTTTCATCCGCACTTGTCGCAAGCCGAGGCCGGAAGTTACCGGCCCACCTGCTATGCCGATCCGGCCAACTCATTCCACGAGAAGTCGATCTTGTGTCGGGCCGCGGAGAACAATTGTTTCGTAGCAACGGTGAACTGCGCGAGCGAAGGCTCCCCGACCACATCGGCGGTAGCAGGGCCGGACGGAGCACTCTTGAGCTATCAACCCTATGGCCAGGAGGGATTGCTGGTTGCCGACATTGAGGTCGCCCGGGCAACCGGGTTGCTTGCGGCGAGATTCAGGGAAATTTGACCGGTATGCGCTGAACATAGTCCTCGTACCGCAGCAGGGCTCGCAGCGGTAGCCTCGAGCGACCTTGCCGGTATCGCCCGCAGATACCAGGCCTGCAAAGCGGGTAAAGCGTACGGTCTCCCCCTTACGCTGCGCCTCCATCGGAATGAGAGATGGGGGTTGTCGTGTCCGTACTGTTTATCTGTGTCGCCGTCGTGTTGTTTGCGATGGTGTTGCTTTGGGAGGTCGACTCCGGATCCCGGCGGAGGGTCTTGCAGCCTGCCGGCTTGTTCGTTGGTTGATCGCGGGAAACTGGACCACGAAGATCGGCGGCCTGCTGGTGAGTATTGGCGCTGGCGCGCTGCTGCTCAATTTCGATCTTTCCGCACGCGCGAAGATCACGGCGGGTGTGCTGATCGCAGCGGTCCTGGCGGCGGCCTCGGCGGTGCTTTCCGCGCGTTCGAATCGGCGAGCCCTCTCCATTGCTCTGGCCGGGGCATCGCTCG
>Ga0134126_10012190_pt1 | contig 10855 bp, 8 predicted proteins | sample KB31752_FD_96881 | JGI IMG/M metagenome (GOLD analysis project Ga0134126, IMG submission 96881) | Terrestrial soil microbial communities with excess Nitrogen fertilizer from Kellogg Biological Station, Michigan, USA - KB3-175-2 | ecosystem: Environmental > Terrestrial > Soil > Unclassified ...
CTTCTCCATGTTCTGGGGCGTTGCCATTGAGATGTATGAGTCCACTCTGGTCTCCGACAATTCGCGTTTCGATCAATACATGGACGGAAACCGCAATGCTCTGACAGCTCTTGAGCAGCGTGGCCTTGATCGTTTTCAGGGTAAAGGCGGCTGCACGAACTGCCACAACGGCGCTGAGTTCAGTGACGCGACCATCTCCAGCGTCACGGCTCGTGGCATCATTGAGAAGCTGGCGAACGGCCGCTGGCACGACGTCGGCTTCCACAACATCGGTGTAAGACCCGTCGATGACGACCAGGGAATCGGAGCCTCTGACCCGTCAGGCCTGGCCTCGCTCTCTGCAGCGCAGCTTGCCTCTATGGGACAGCTCACCGGAACCGCCGTTCCTTTAGGCGCGCCTGTTTCTGTAAATGGTGCTGTGAAGACTCCGATCCTGCGGAACATCGAATTGACGGCTCCCTACTTCCTCAACGGAGGCCAGGCCACGCTTGATCAGTTGGTTCAGTTCTACAGCCGCGGCGGCGACTTCCCTTCTACGGATGTTGATCCCAGCTTAAAACGCGCCGGGTTCAGCTCCGACGACATCGCTGCCGTAGTGGCTTTCCTCAAATCCCTTACCGATGAAAGAGTCCGCGCCCAGAGCGCACCGTTTGATCATCCTTCTTTGATTGTTGGTGACGGTGAAGTTCTGAAGAGTGGCGCGATGGTTGAACAAACCATCACGATTCCTGCCACGGGCGCCGCAGGGGGGCCACCGATGCAGAAATTCTGTGACTCACTGGAGGGCAGTGGCGGCCAGTGTAATTGACCGTTGCTGAGCCGCGGCCGGCGCAAACTGAAGACACACAGCGTTCGGCCGCGCCTCCAGGTCTAAATCGCGAAAATTTCAGCAAGATGGCCAGCGCAGAGTCGCTCCTCGCTTCTTGAGCGTTGGCTATAGGGAGCGGAGGCTGGGCCTGCCTCCGCTCCGAAAAATCAAAAGATGAGGAGGTGTTCGGCAGTAAAAACGATGGAATGAAAAGCTCTCCTGAAACAAGTCCATGAAGAAAGGACCGGAAGCTAAACCTGCTTCGCCGGTCTTTCTTCTTTTGTGACTGGAAGTTCTGTGAGTTCCAGGCTTGCCTCCGCTTCCACCTCTGTACCCTGGCCTGGCATTGTATGGATCTGCATCGCTCCGCCGATCATTCTGAGTCGCTCCTGCATCGAGATCAATCCGAGGCCGCTCCGCTGCATCTCCGGATCAAACCCCCGTCCGAAATCCTTGATCCGCATGCGTAAAACTTTTCCCTCAGTCAACAGATTAACCTCGATTCGCGTTGATTTGCTATGCTTCGCGGCGTTTGCCAGCGCCTCTTGGGCGACGCGATAGAAGCAAAGCGAAACCTCCCTGGGTAGCTCCGGCAATTCCTCCGCTGTCAGGTGAACCGTGATGTGATATTGGGTTCCAAACTGCTGGCAAATATCCTTGAGCGCCGCGCTCAACCCAAGAAATTGCAGTTTTCTCGAGTGGAGTTGATGCGACATGTTATGGATGTCGCTCCCGAGTTCGCCAAGTTCGCCAAGCAACCGGCCAATCTTCGCATGTCCGGCAGTTTCTTCCGGCAATTCGCGGCCGAGCGCATCCAGTTCAACCATGAGAAGAGAAAGTCTCTGTCCAAAATCGTCGTGCAGCTCGCGCGAGATGCGCCGCCTTTCCTCTTCCTGGGCTGCAAGAAGCAGGGGTGTGAATTGCTGCAGCTCCGAATGTGCGCGAGTCAATTCTTCAAGGGCTGCTCTTTTTTCCGTAATGTCTTCAACCGTGGCAAGCACCATGGTTGGCTGCCCCGAACGCACCAGCATTGAAACGTTGAGCTGTCCCCAGATGCGACTGCCACCTTTTCTCAGGTACCTCTTCTCGATCTGGTAAGAACGTACGATCCCCGCGCGCAGAGCCTGAAACTGCTCCCAATCTTCTTTTTCATCTTCAGGATCAGCGAATTGAGTGCAGTTCATGCCTGTCAGCTCCTGTTGCGTATACCCCAGCATGGAGCACAACGCTGGATTCACGAACAGGAGATTGCCCTCCATGTCCTCGAGAGCAATTCCAATGGGCGCCTGGCTGAACAGATATCGGAATCTTTCTTCACTCTCGAGAGTGGCCTGGTGGGCCATCCTGCGCTCCTGAATCACAGCCGCCAGCGCAAGCACGGGAGCAGAAATCATCATCCAGAACAACTGCAGGACGACAACACGGTCAATAGAGACGGACCGCAGGAAAGGTCCCTCTCCCAGGTAGGCGCACCAACTGGAAACAGAGACCAGCAGCGCGAGACAAAGGCATGCCCCGGCCGAGCCAAATCGTACAGCCGCCCATAGCAAGAGCGGTATAGGAATGAGATAGACCACCGGAGAGGCATTTCGTGTAGCGTACACGTGTCCGTATATCTGGAACGTAAGCATGACAACCAGGAGAGCCAGAAGTGCCGCCTCACCAAAACGCCGCCATGATAAGTTCCGAAGCCACGAGCGCCATTCTGTGATGCACACCAGAATCGCCGGCACAAATACCATGATGGAAGCGCTGTTAGTGATCCAGCGTCCAGCCCAGACCGGACCGAATTCATGCGACCAGCCGTGGGCGCTAAGCGTGGCTTGCGACGCCAGCTTTTCAACCACATATACTGCTATGACGGATACCAGCGCTGGTATACCGACAGCCACTACAAGAAAGATGAGAACCTCTTTCAGGGTTTCAAAGTGAAGAACTGCGGGTCGGAACCTCTGCAGAATTGCCGCGCAACCGATCGCCATTGCCGAGTTGCTCAAGATCTGATAAACCAGCCACCAGAATCCCACATGGTAAGAACTCATGCCTGCGATGTGCGCCGGGATGACAGCCAGCAGATAGACCCACCATTGGCGTTTCGGATTCAACAGAAGAACTGCAATCAGCAGCGCGTTGGAGGGCCAGATCAATGCCAGAGTTGAGTCTGAGAGGCGTAGCTTCAAGGCCACCACTACCAGCATGTAGTACAGAAGGGCCAGGAGAAGGCTCTTTGCCAGCAGGGGCATCGTCACGCGAAGCGAATTTTTTAATGGATGCAAGTAAGTGCGCAGCCGGCACGTTTCTTAAGGACCGGTCAGCCCGTTCATAATAAGATGCGTTCCGGTATTACGGAAATAGCTTTTGTTTGGTAGTGCCACAGGTTTCGAGCCGCGTGCTGACAATGCATCCGTCATAAATGCCTGATCGGCCGAAAGATTAGGGATCGTTAATGCTGCAGAGTCAATCTCCTAGTTTGGCCCTCATTAAACGCCTACAACAGCGGCGTATTTTTCTGGATGCTTCTCAAAAGCGTCCTTGCAACCGGCGCAGCAAAAGTAAAACCACTTTCCCTGGTGCTGCGTTTTGTATCGCGCATTGCTGGTATCCACCATCATGCCGCAGATCGGGTCTTTTGCTTCCGTGTTGAAAACTGGTAGCACCTGAGAAGGTTTTGTGGCTTTCGCGATCGCACTCTTCCCTTCCGCGGCGCCTTGCATCTTGATAATCTCTGCCAGAATGCTCACGGCAATTTCCTCCGGAGCTCCCGAGCCGATATTCAGCCCGGCAGGCGCGTGCACCGCGTCAAGCTTTGCCTGCGCGATGCCCTTCCCGCGAAGATACTCGAATACTTTTTGCGTCTTGGTTCTGCTGGCCACAAACGCAAGGTAACCGACATCAGATAGCACCGCCTGCTCCAGCGCTTCTTCGTCGCCTTCTCCCTGGGTCGAAACCACAACAAATGTTCGCGCCGGCATCCTCACCTTGCCCAAACTGAAATCTTTATCTTCAATCAGCGTCGCATCCGCAAACAGCTCAGGCTTCAGTTCCTCAGCCGCCACCACGCTGACCGCATAGCCAATGGTTCTGGCCAGGCGTGCCAGGGTCTGCGCGACGGGCGACCGACCGAGAATCATTACGTGCGGTTTGGGGAACACCGGTTCGATGTAAATATCCAATGCTCCGCCGCTGTGGCAAGTCATGCTGTAGTCAACAATCCCCTCTTCTGAACCATCGGCTGAAGGACTTATGCGAACCAGACGTGGTCGTCGGTCCGCCAATGATTTCAACGCTTCTTTTACCACCACCGGCTGCGCGCAACCTCCACCGATCCATCCCCAGATCTCGCCATTGGGATAAATGATGGCTTTGTCGCCCGGTTTGCCTGAACTCGGCGCCTGGCAGCGCACCACTGTGGCGGTCGCAAACGATTGGCCCTGTGCCATGAGGTCCGCCGATTTTTTGAGGAACTCATCAAACATGCGCTTAGACCTTACTTTCGCTCAAAGCCCTACGTGCTCGTCAAATGCCGCTCCAGGGCCAGCAAGCTTTCCAGATTATGCCCCGGCGCAAACAAGTCAATATAGGGCAAAGCAGCGCTCATTCCTCTCGTGACCGGCTGGTAATCTTTCATGCCCAGCAGCGGATTCAACCAGATCAGCTTTCGCACACGGGCTTTGATGGCCGCCAGCTCAGCCGCAAGGGCTTCAGGCTCGCCTGTGTCCCAACCATCACTCAGAATTATGAAAATGGTATCGCGCGTGAGCAGCCGGCGCGCATGATGGAAATTGAATTCGTGCAGGGATTCCCCAATCTGCGTTCCGCTTGACCATCCGGCCGACTCCTGCGCCAACTCCTGTAGAGACTGCCGCAGGTCTCTGCTGCGCAGCAACACTGTAATGTCGGTCAGGCGGGTACTGAACAGAAATGTATTCACCTTCCTGAAGTGCTTTTGCAAGGCATAGGCAAAGCGTAGAAGAAACAGGCTGTACGGATTCATGGACCCACTGACATCCAGAAGAATTACAAGCCGGCTCTGCTGCAGTTTGCGGTTCTTGAAGCTGAGCTCAATTGGGTCGCCGCCGCGGCTGATGTTTTTGCGGATGGTGCGACGAAGATCGATCTGCCGGCCCGCTTTCATGATCTTCAACCGCCGCGAAACCCGCAGACTCATTCGTTTGATCAACTGAATAGCAATCTTCTCGAGCTCCGCCAGATCATTCTGCGTAACCTGGGAAAAATCGGCTTTTTTGAGATGCTCCCCGCGGCTCGCTCCCACTACGGCTTTGCCTCCCTCGTCCGCCGTCTTTCCTTTCGAAGAGTTGCCGAGAAGCGACGTTACAGCTCCCTTCAGAGGCTCTTTCTGGTGCTTGCTGCCGTTGGTTCCAGGTCGCTTCTCAGCGTTCGTGTCGGCATCACGCCAGAAAATCCAGAACAGGTCCTCAAACCGGTCCCACTCTTCTTTCGACGAACAAAGCACTGATCGTAATCCAATCTTTAACTGGTCTCGATCTTCAATTCCGATGAGGTTTGCAACTTGCAGCGCATCTACACTTTCCTTAATTCCAGTCGAGAGTCCTTCCGCGCGCACAAAGCGGCAGAACCCTGTAATCGTCTGCGCCATGCTTTGCTCTCGAAACATATCCTTCTTCTAGGAAATGAGACTTTTAGGAAATGAGACTTTCAATTCCTGCGGCCCTGATCTTGCCTGTATCCTCCACAGATTTTGACAAACACCCGAGCGTCTCTTCCGCCGCCACCGGGTCCAGGCGGTGCTTGCTCAGGGACATCAGTGCCTGGGCCCAATCCAGGGTCTCCGCAACGCCGGGTGATTTGCTCAAATGAAGTTTCCTCGCCGCCTGTACGAAGCTCACCACTTGGCGGCCAAGCTCCTCTTCAATGCCCGGCAGGCGAGCCGTCACGATCTTCAACTCCTTGTCCAGGCTCGGATAGTCAATCCAGTGATAGAGACAGCGTCGTTTCAGCGCATCGCTCAGCTCGCGGCTGCGGTTCGAAGTCAGGATTACGAAAGGCACGTGCCGGGCACCAATCGTGCCCATTTCAGGAATGCTGATCTGGAAGTCAGACAGCAGCTCAAGCAGAAATGCCTCGAAAGCTTCGTCGGCACGGTCCACTTCATCCACCAGCAGCACCGGTGAAATTTCTTCCGCCTGGATTGCCTGCAGCAGGGGCCGCTCCATCAGGAACTCGCGGCTGAAGATGTGTTTTTCCTTTTCCTCGACTGATTGTGTTGTGGCTTCTTCAATCTTGATTGCCAGCAGTTGCTTCTGATAATTCCACTCGTAAACGGCGGAGTTTATATCGAGCCCTTCATAACATTGCAGGCGAATGAGGCGAGTGCCGAGGAACGCGGCGAGAACTTTTCCCACTTCCGTTTTTCCCAGGCCCGCATGACCTTCCAGCAGCACCGGCTTTCCCAGCTTTATGCCGAGAAACAGCACTGTCGCTAATGCCGGGTCAGTAATGTACCCCAGGCTCTCAAATCCGCGAACTACATCCTGGACTTCATTGATCTGCTTTCCCTTGGCGAGGGTCGGAGGAGCCATAAACGCTGTTACCGCTTTCCTCCAGTGCCATCGGCAGGCTTATCTGCCTGCGGCTCTGTTTCTGCCTCCTGGGAAGATCCTTTGCCCGTGAAGCTTGCTTTTAATGCGGAGAACGCCAGTCCAACTCCGCTGATTGGCTTCGGGCTGCCGGCAGGCGGCGTGTTTTCGCCTGACTGCAGCATCTGGCGAAAGTTGCTGGTGAACTGGTTAAACATGATATTGGAAACTTCATTAATCATGCGGCCGCCCATCTGCGCCAGGATTCCGATCACGCCCAATTCGGAGACACTGGTGACTTCCGTTCCACCATTGTCGAGCGAGCGCAGCTTGCCGGTCATCTTCATCGACGCGCTGCCTTTGCCGCGTGTGTCCTGGCCCTTGCCCAGAATTTCAATTTCATGCGCCACAGGATCCAGCCGGAGGATTTGCACCTGTCCGCGATAATCGCTGACGCTGGGCCCAACCTTCACGCTGATGGCGCCTTTGTAGGTGTGCTCGTCCACCTGTTCTGTGATCTGCGCCCCGGGGACACAGGTGACCACTTTGCGCGGATCGCTCAAGAACGCCCACACCTTGTCCACTGGCTCAGGCACTTCAAACTTTTTTTCAATGACTACGGCCATGAGGTGTTAACCCGTGAGTCCCTTCTCCTTCAGGATATTCCAGACTTTCCACGGCGTAACCGGCATATCGATGTGTTTCACGCCGAGATGTGCCAGTGCGTCCACAACAGCATTGACAAAGGCGGCGGGCGAACCCACGTTCGGCGATTCGCCAATGCCTTTCGCACCGAACGGATGATGCGGCGAAGGCGTGACAGTCTTATCCGTCTCCCAATTCGGCGTTTCCACCGCGGTTGGCAGCAGGTAATCCATAAACGTGCCGCCCTGCACGTTGCCGTTTTCGTCGTAGTCGATCTGCTGCATAAAGGCGATCGCCAGGCCCTCGGCCAGGCCCCCGTGAATCTGCCCTTCCACAATCATCGGATTGATGATGTTGCCGCAATCATCGACGGCCAGGAAACGCCGCACCTTGATCTCTCCCGTGCCCTTATCAATGTCAACCACGCAGATGTAGGTTCCGAACGGGAACGTCAGGTTCGGCGGGTTGTAATAATCAACAGCTTCCAAACCGGCTTCCACATCGGGTGGATGATTGGTGTAGGCGGCAAACGCAATTTCCTGGATTGTCTTGGCCTTAGTCGGCGAGCCTTTGACGTAGAACTTACCCGGCTCCCATTCCAGATCCTGCTCGCCGGCTTCCAGCAGATATGCGGCAATCTTTCTCGCCTTCTCGCGGATCTTGCGTGCTGCGATCGCCGTGGCTGCGCCGGAAGTCGGCGTACTGCGACTGGCATACGTACCCAGCCCGTAAGGAGCTGTGTCCGTGTCACCTTCTTCAACCGTGACGTCCGCTGCTGGAATTCCCAGTTCCTGCGCGACAATCTGAGCGTAAGTCGTTTCGTGTCCCTGACCCTGGCTCTTGGTTCCCATACGACAGATCGCTTTGCCGGTAGGATGAATGCGGATTTCGGCGCTGTCGAACATCTTGATACCGGCGATATCAAATGTATGCGCCGGGCCGGCACCCACGATCTCCACGAAGGTGGAGATGCCAATCCCCATCAGCTCGCCCTTCTTGCGCTTTTCCTGTTGCTCCTTGCGCAGAGCGTCGTAGCCGATCTTGTCGAGCGCGAGCTTGAGATTCTTTTCATAGTCGCCACTGTCATATTCCCAGCCCAGCGGGGACTTGTAGGGAAATTTATTGGAAGCAATAAAATTCTTGCGTCGCAGTTCCACAGGGTCCATCTTGAGTTCCTGCGCCAGCACATCGACTGCTCGCTCGATCAAGTAAGCAGCCTCAGTCACACGGAATGAGCAGCGATACGCAATCCCTCCCGGGGCTTTGTTTGTATAAACCCCGTCGACCTCGCAGAACGCGTCCTTCAGGTCGTAATTGCCAGTACAAATGCTAAACAGGCCTGCTGGAAATTTTGTGGGCTGAGCTGCCGCATTGAACGCTCCATGATCGGCCAGCGTCTTCACGCGCAACGCTTTCATCTTGCCGTCTTTGTCCGCGGCAATTTCCGCCTCCATGTGATAATCGCGCGCAAAACCCGTGGACATCAGGTTCTCTGAGCGCGTCTCAATCCATTTCACCGGAATGCCCGTGGTCAGCGACGCAACGATGGCACAAACATAACCCGGGTAAATCGGAACTTTGTTGCCAAAACCTCCGCCGATGTCCGGCGAAATTACGCGAATGTTGTTTTCCGGAATGCCGCCAACCAGAGCAAACAGCGTGCGGTGCGCGTGGGGCGCCTGCGAAGTGAGATAGACGGTCAGCCGGCCGGTTGCTCGGTTGAAATCAGCCACGCAGCCACAGGTCTCGAGCGGCGCAGGATGACAGCGCTGAAAGAACGCATTCACCTTAGCTTTGACCGGCGCATCGGCAATGGCTTTGCTGGTCGCCTGTTTGTCGCCCACTTCCCAATGAAAAATGTGGTTGCTCTTTTCTTCGCGGTCCTCGCGCAAAATCGGGGCGCCCGGGTCCTGCGCTTTCTTGGGATCCACCAGCACCGGCAGCTCTTCGTATTCCACTTCTACCAGTTCGGCGGCATCGGCAGCGGTATATCGATCTTCCGCAACCACGAACGCGACTTCCTGAGCCTGGAACAGGACTTTGCCGGTTGCCAGCACCATCTGCTTGTCGCCGGAGAGAGTTGGCATCCAGGCGAGGCCAGCTTTGGCAAGGTCTTCACCTGTGATGATCGCGAGCACACCCGGGACTGCCTTTGCTTTCTCGGTGTTGATGCTGACAATTTTTGCGTGCGCATAAGGGCTGCGCACCAGCTGCCCGTAGACCATGCCGGGCAGGTTCACGTCATCAACATAATTACCTTTGCCCTGGATGAACCGCAGGTCTTCTTTGCGCTTGATCGGATGGCCCATGCCACCGACTTCTGGAGTGGTCTTGAACATTACTTTGAACCTCCTTGAGCGACTGCCTTCTCGTTCATCCGTTTGGCGGCATCCTGCACCGCCTTCACAATGTTCTGGTAGCCCGTGCAACGGCAAAGATTTCCTGATATACCCCAGCGAATATCGTCTTCACTGGGATTGGCGTTGCGCTGCAGCAGCGCATAGGAAGACATCAGCATGCCGGGCGTGCAGAAACCGCATTGCAGACCATGCTCCTGCTTGAATCCTTCCTGCAGCGGATGCAGGGTTCCATCTTTGATCAGGCCTTCCACGGTCATGATTTCGGCGCCATCAGCCTGCACTGCGAACATGGTGCACGACTTCACTGTTTTGCCGTTCACGATCACCGTGCATGCACCGCAGTTGCTGGTGTCGCAGCCAATGTGCGTCCCGGTCAGGCTCAGGACTTCGCGGATGAAATGCACCAACAGCAGCCGCGGCTCAACCGCTGCTTCCCGTTCGCGGCCGTTGATTTTCACTTTGATCGTCTGCTTCGCCATCTGAATCCTCCGTCGCGAACTCTATTTGCCGGCCCGTTCCACAGCGCGAACAATGGCGCGCCTGGTTAGTTCCTTGGCCAGTCCTTTTTTGTATTCGGCCGGTCCACGCAAGTCAGACCCTGGTTCAATACCTTCCACCGCCAGCTTCGCCGCCTGCTCAATAGCAGCCGCATCAGGCTTCTTGCTCTTCAGGAAATCTTCGCCTTTTTTCGCCTTAATGGGCGTCGGCCCAACATTGGTCAACGCAATCCCGACTTTTTGGATGGCACCGGCGCCATCTAGTGTGAGCTGGACCGCAGCAGCGGCGGTAGCAAAATCCCCTACTTTGCGCTCCAGCTTAAAATATGCTCCGCCACTCCTGGATGGTGGGACGGGTATACGGATCTCCGTCAAGATTTCGTCATGCTGCAGCGCTGTGGTAAACAGGGTGACAAAGAACTCTTCAATGGGAATCACACGTTCGCCTTTTGCGCCAGTGGCGACAACCTGCGCGCCGAACGCGGTCATCGTCGCAGGGTGGTCGTTGGCTGGATCGCCGTGTGCAAGGTTTCCGCCCACCGTCGCCAGATTACGCACCTGCGGATCGGCAATTACGTGAGCGGTATCCAGCAAAAGCGGATATTTGGATTGAACGAGCTGTGAGCTTTCCAGCTCCGCCTCGCGCGTGAGGCCGCCGATCTTCAGAAATCCGCCATCTTCCTTGATATACGAGAGCCCGCGAATGCGGTTGATATCGATGAGGTACGCCGGTCGAGCCAGGCGCAATTTCATCATGGGGATCAGGCTCTGGCCGCCGCTGAGGATCTTGGCCTCGTCGCCGTGTTTCTGTAGCATCGCTACGGCTTCAGGAACAGTCTGCGGTCTGAGGTACTCGAAGGCTGGAGGAATCATCGGTTCCACCTCTTCTGCTGTAAGTATAGTCTCTAGAACTTCTGCTTTGCCTTGTTGAGAGGCTGTCCATTTAATCACATCAACAAAGAAACGCGAAACCAGGCCGCATAAGCC
>Ga0134126_10012191_pt1 | contig 10854 bp, 8 predicted proteins | sample KB31752_FD_96881 | JGI IMG/M metagenome (GOLD analysis project Ga0134126, IMG submission 96881) | Terrestrial soil microbial communities with excess Nitrogen fertilizer from Kellogg Biological Station, Michigan, USA - KB3-175-2 | ecosystem: Environmental > Terrestrial > Soil > Unclassified ...
GCAATTCGTCGTGCTCCCCGGCGCGCACACCGTAACCGTGATGAACGGCGTATCGACGTCGTATCCCGCCGAAGGATCGGGACCACTGTCCACGGTGATCGTCACGGCATTGGAAGCCTGGCCGCCGCCGCCGCCGCCACCACCGCCGCCGCTGCCGTTATTGGAGGTCATGGCGACATTGCCCGACGAACCGCCGCAGCCGGAAAGGACGAGGAGAAGGGCTTGGGTAATACCTAGCAGGACGAGCTTGCGCACCTTTCCCTCGCTGCGTTCAGTGGAGATCGGAGACGGAAACATTTTGGGGGAGCAGAGCCGGCACGTAGGCGAGGCCGAAGTACTGCCTCATGTGTCCGCCGGAATGCACGACCAGTGAGGGCGTGCGGATCTGCAGGTGATGGTGGCCCGAGCGCGCGGCCGAAGTGCGCTGCGCCTTGACGGCCGTCTGGTACTTGGCGAAGTAGCTGCCGAGCGTCTGCTGCAGATTGGGCATCGCCGGACCGCTCCAGCTCACGGCGAATATCACGCCGGAGGGCGATACGTACTCCCGGACGATGGTGCCGTTGGCCGCCGTGATCTCCTGGACGGAGTACCCGGCTTCCGATCGGGCGCGGAGCTGCCCCTTCATGCTGACCCGGTCGGCCTGCACGGAGGCGACGGTCTCGCCGAGGCCTGCCTTGGCGGGCACCACGGTCCCGGCGGCGAAGAGAGCGGCCCCGAGGGCCAGTGCCAGGGGAAGCGCCGATCCGAATGCTTTCATTGATCTCGACCTCGAGCCTCGCGCAAAAAGACCCTGCCTGTGCCGCATTTAGCGTTCCGCCGCACGCCGGGTTGACGCCGGCGCCGCCCTGGCCGAGCCTCGAGTGACGCTAGCACGCCCGACCCCCTGCTGCGACTGTCGTAGATCACAGACGCGGCGAAGCCCCTCCCGGTGAGCCAAGCGGCTCCCGGGCCGGCTCTGCCGCCGTGGACAGCGGACGGGGCGTCCGATAGGATTCGCCCCCCCAAAGTCGGAGCGGTAGTTCAGCTGGTTAGAATACCGGCCTGTCACGCCGGGGGTCGCGGGTTCGAGTCCCGTCCGCTCCGCCAGTTGTCCTTTTAAAAAGGATAATTTCGTGGCATATTGTCCTTCCTCGAAGGACAATATGCGCGACCTCATTCGCCGAAAGATCGTCGACGCCCTCGCCGAGCCGATACCTGGCTTTATTCGGCGCGACGTCCATGTGCCTGCGATCCGGAACAAGGCAATCGCGGTGATCGGTATGCGGCGTGCCGGCAAGTCGACCTTTCTGTGGCAGATTCTGCAGGATCGCCTTGCACGTGGTACCGGAAGGGAAGGGCTTCTCTACTTCTCATTCGAAGACGAGCGCCTCGCCGGAATGAGAGTTGCCGACCTCGATCTCATCGTCGAGGAGTATTACCGCCTGCAGCCGGAATGGCGGGACGGCCGGCGGCCCGTCTTTTTGCTGGATGAGATTCAAAACGTGGCGGGCTGGGAAATGTTCGCTCGTCGCCTTCTCGATACCGAACGAGTAGAGCTCTTCCTATCCGGCTCGTCGGCGCGTCTCCTGTCGCGCGAAGTGGCCACAAGCATGCGCGGCCGCGCGATGGAAGCGTTGGTGCATCCGTTCAGCTTGCGCGAGTACCTGAGGTATTTCGGGCGGGAACCGACGCGACCCGTAGACCGGCTACCGAAGTCGCAGCGGTCGGCGCTCGAGAAGGATCTACGCTCCTACCTCGCCTACGGCGGATTCCCGGAGTCGCTCGGCGCAGCGGCGAGAGACCGCACGGAGCTTCTGCGCGGCTACGTAGATACAACCTTGCTGCGCGATGTGATCGAAAGGCACTCTGTATCGAATCCGATCGCTCTCAGGTGGATGGTTCGCCATCTTCTCGCCAGTCCAGCCGGCTCCTTCAGCGTGAACAAGTTTCACGGAGATCTTCGCTCGCAAGGCATTGGCGTCGCGAAGGATACTCTGCACGAGTATCTCGGCTATCTCGAAGACGCATTCCTGATTCGCACCGTTTCGATGTGGTCCGGTTCCGAGCGGCAGCGCATGGTGAATCCGCGCAAGGCCTATGCAATCGACATGGGACTGATTCCCGTGTTTGACCCGACCGGGCGAGCCAATTCGGGACACGCACTTGAAACGGCTATACTGCTCGAGTTGGAGCGACGCGGAGCGCAGCGCTTCTACGCGCGTACCAAGGATGGCCGCGAAGTAGATTTCCTGGCTCGGTATCCGGACGGAAGCGAAGATCTCATCCAGGTATGTGCAGACCTCGACGATGCGGTTACGCGTGATCGGGAGATACGGGCACTACTGGCCGCCGCCACTGAGCATCCACGTGCAACGCTGCGCTTGATCAGTCTTACGCCGGAGATTCCGCGCGACTTGCCGTCAGCCATCGCGTGGCAGCCGGCGTCCGAGTGGCTGTTGAGTGATCGCCGGTGACGCCGTTAGGAGGGTCGACGGGAAATCTTGATGGTTGACCGTATACATGGCCAGCCCTAGGGGCGCACGTCAGGAGTGCGGAGATGTCAGATCGCGCAGCAACGCATCCTGTACACGATCGTCGTAAAAGCAGTTCCGCGACCGTCGTATCATCCAACGGCCACTGGCCGTTAGCGGTCCTATTATTACTACAATCCGGCAACCAAGGTCCTGACCTCCGTGCCGGAAGAGACTGTGTATTGCAATACCTATGGGCCTTCTACTGAATGCCTAAACGGCACAGAGAATGGGTACGACGTACTTCTTCCTGCCGGACCGCAGGCTGCAATTCTGGCGAACGGTAGCGGCAACTCTGCGGACGCGATGGGTATATACATAAGTGACTTGAACAGATTGGCTACATGAATCAGCTCTACACGTGGAGCGTCAAATCGAGGTGATTGCAGCGGCAGTCACCCAATGCCCTTCAGGTCCTCAGCTTCGGGTTGAGGCTCGTCTCTCGAGGCCTCGAGCACGTGAGACCATGGTGTAGCGGAGCTACCGGTTCCGCATAGGGGCTTTGGTTTGACCCGTGGAGACGATGACCCCTGGCGCTGCGCTAACCACAGACTCTAGGTCCGACCTGGCATGAGAGTTGCCGGTCGGAAGCGATGGGCTTCCGAGCTTGCAAAGGATGTCGAGAGTTGGCGACGAAGTCGCCTGGATGAAGAGTAGTCCGAGAAACCCCGGCAGTCCGGGCCGGCACGCGACTCCCAGGCTATCCAGCCTGCGCGGCCTTCCCTGGGCTCGCCGCACATTCCCCGCGTGCCCGCTTCTTTTTCACGATCTCAGCATCTCCTCACCGCAGATTGCGCCCGGGAAGGCAAGCCGCGGCGCGGATTTGCTATGCTTCGCGATTCGCCAGCGCCCCTCCTCATTCGATCATGCTGCAGAAACTCACCGATACCATCGAGACCCACAAGTGGGCGTGGTACACCATCCTCGGTGTGCTCGCGCTCGTCTTCGCCGCCTGGGGCGCCTACGGCATCGTCAATCTGAATTTCAGCACCTCGAGCTACGCGGCCGAGGCCGACGGCCAGACGATCTCGCTCGATCAGGCACGCAACGCCTGGCTGCAGCAGCAGGGGCAGCTGCAGCAGCAGTACGGCGGCAATATCCCGCCCTCCGTGGAAAAGGACGTCCAAAACCAGGTGCTGGAGAACCTGATTACCGACGCTCTGGTCTCGGCACGTACGGAGAAGCTCGGCTACCGGGTCAGCGATCCTGAGCTCATCGCCGCCATCCGCGCCGAGCCCGCCTTCCAGGCCGGCGGCCAGTACTCCCCGGAGGTCGCCAAGTACGTCCTGAGCGAGAACCGTCTTACGATCGACCAGTACAAGGACGACAAGCGCAGCAGCCTGCGGCGCGAGCAGCTCATCGGCGGCATCATTTCCTCGGATTTCGTCACGCCGGCGGAAGCCGCCCGCGCACAGGCGCTGCGTGGCGAGGAGCGCCAGATTCAATACGCGCTTTTGCCCGCGGACCGCTACAAGAGCGATGCCCCGATCGGGCCGGCGGCCATCCAAGCCTACTACGAGACTCACCAGGCCGAATACCACGTGCCGGAATCGGTGGACCTCAAGTACGCGCAGCTCACCCTGGAGCAGGTCGCGAGCACCCAGACCGTGTCCGACGCCGATCTGCAGAAAGCCTACGACAAGGAAAAGAGCGGCTTCGTCGTGCCGGAGCGGCGCGAGGCCAGCCAGATCCTCATTCCCTTCGGCAAGGACCCGGCCGCGGCCCTGAAGCAGGCGCAGCAGATCCTGGCGCGCGCGAAGTCGGGACAGAGCTTCGCCGCACTGGCGAAGAAGTACTCCAAGGACCCGTCCGCCAGGAACGGCGGCAGTCTCGGTTGGGTGGACCGCGGCAGTTTCGCCCAGCTGCAGGCGTTCGGCGATGCGCTCTTCGGCATCAAGTCAGTCGGCGACATCGCCGGGCCGGTGAAGACCCAGTACGGCTACCACCTCATCAAGCTGGACGGCATCCAGCCGGGCAGGACCAAGACGCTGGCCGAGGCCAAGCCGCAGCTCGAGGCGCAGCTCAAGCAGAGCGAGGCGACGAACCACTTCGGCGACATCGAGGATAGCCTGCAGGGGAGGCTCCAGGACCCGGGCGTGACCCTGGCCAGCCTGGCGAAGGAATTCAACCTGACGCTCGGCGAGGTGCCGCAGTTCCTGCAAGGCAGCGGCGGCGCGCCGCTCGGCACCGCGACGGCCCTGCAGAGTCAGGTTTTCGGAGCCAATGCCATCGCGACCGACACGCTGGGCGGCCCGGTGATTCTCGACAACGACAAGATGGTGATCTTCAACATCGCGGCGCGCCAGCCGCCGCACGTCAAGCCGCTCGCGGACGTCCGCGATAGCATCATCGCGGCCCTAAAAAAGCAGCGTCAGACCGATGCGGCGCTCGCTGCCGCGAAAGCCGCGCGCACGCAGTTGTTGTCGGGCACGTCCTTCGATCAGATCGCGAAGAGCCTCGGGGTCAGCGTCGACCCGGCCAGGTTCGTCGGCCGCGGCGATCCCTCGGTGCCGGCGGAGGTCGAGTCCGTAGCGTTCGACTCGCCGAAGCCGACTCACGGCCCGGTGTACGAGGCCGTGCCGCTGCAGAAGGGCGGCGCCGCTCTGATCGCGATCACCGGGATCCGTCAGGGCGGCCCAACCAATCAGTACCTCGAGCAGGCGCTGGAGCAGCAGCAAGTCACCCGCGACGGCGAGGCCGACGTGTTGGGTTACCTGGCACAGATGCGCGCGACCGCCAAGGTCAGCAAGAACCCCGACGCCTTCCAGTAGAGGGCTTCCTAGCCCTCTGATTCCTGGGGAAAGCTCATTCCCACGGTGCTGAAGCCGCTGTCCACGTAGAGGATCTCACCGGTGATCCCGGCCGCGAGGTCAGAGCAGAGGAATGCGGCGGCGTTGCCGACATCCTCGTGAGTCACGTTGCGTCGCAGCGGCGCCACTTCGGCGACCCGGCTCAGCATCTTGCGAAAGCCGGCGATGCCGGCGGCGGCCAGCGTCCTGATGGGACCGGCGGAGATGGCGTTGACGCGGATGCCCCGCGGCCCGAGGTCCGCGGCCAGAAAGCGGACGTTCGCCTCCAGGCTCGCCTTGGCGAGGCCCATGACGTTGTAGCTCGGAATGGAGCGTACGGCGCCGAGATAAGACAGGGTGAGGAGTGCCCCCGAGCGGCCCGCCATCAGGGGCGCGGCGCCGCGGGCGAGCGCGGTGAAGCTGTAGCTGGAGACGTCGTGCGCGATCCGGAACGCCTCGCGGCTCGTGTTCTCCACGAACCCGCCGGCAATGGCTTCGCGCGGCGCGTAAGCCACCGCGTGAACGACGATATCGAGGCTGCCCCACTCGCGCTTCAGCAGCGCGAACGCGGCGTCGATCTGGCCGTCGTCCGTCACATCGAGCGGCATGACGAGCCGGGAGCCGACCGATTGCGCCAGCGGCTCGACGCGCTCCTTCATCTTCTCGTTGACGTAGGAGAAGGCAAGCTCCGCGCCCTCGCGATGCATCGCCTGTGCGATACCCCATGCGATCGAGCGGTCGGTCGCGACGCCGACGATGAACGCGCGCTTGCCTGAGAGAAATCCCATGCCGGTTCCTGCCGAAAGTGAGGAAGCCGGCAGTGTAGTCGAATCAGGTACGGGCGTCGGCGCGGATTAGCTGCCGGACTGCGCCAGACGGATGGTGAGCTTCTGGCCGGCCAGGAGCGGGGTGTGCATGCCGATGGCGTTCCAGGCGAGGATCTGCGCGACTCTGACCTGGAAAACCCTGGCGATCCGCCAGAGGGTGTCACCGGCGCGGACCGTGTAGATGACCCGGCGCGTGTGATGGGCGCCGTGGCCCGGTTCGGCCGAAGCCGCTTCCGCCGAAGCCACCCGCGCCGAGTGCCGGGTGCGCGAGGCCGGGGTATAGAGCTTCAACCGCTCACCCGGGTGCAGCGTCTCGCCGCGATGGAGGCCGTTCAGGCTCAACAGGGTCTTCACGCTCATCCCGTGCCGGCGGGCGATCGACCAGAGCGTATCCCCGGTGCGCACCACCTGGAACCGGAGCTCGCCGTGCCGCTCGACAGGGACCCTGGCGTAGAGCCGCAGCCTCTGCCCGGGGCGCAGGAGGTGATGCACCGAGATTCCATTCATCCGTGCGAGCGTGTGGACGTTCATGCGGTAACGGCGGGCGATGCTCCAGAGCGAGTCTCCGCGCCGCACGACCTGAAACTGCACGTGCGTGCCCCAGCCGGCGCGGCCGTCCACGCGGGCCGCAGCCATTCTCACCTGCTCCGGGAGCACATAGGCGGTCGCCGGCACCTCGAGGTCGGAGCCCACCACCAGCCGCCCGTCGATCGTGTTGAGCTTGCGCAGGATCTCCACGCTCGTCTTGAAACGGCGTGCGACGCTGTAAATCGAGTCGCCGCGGCGGACCACGTAATGCTCGAGGCCCATGCGCTCATCGCTCGTGAGCTCGGCCAGGTTCTGCTCGAACACCGGCGCTGCGTTGACCGGCAGAAGAAGATAGAACGGTCCGGTGGGATCGGTGGCCCAGCGGTGGAAAGCGGGGTTGAGATCGTAGACCTCATCGGCCGTGATGCCGGCGATCTGCGCCGCCACCTGCAGGTTGACCTGCCCGTCGGTGTTCACCTGCACGAAATACGGCTGATTCGGGATGGGGCTGAAGTCGAGCCCATACTTCGTCGGGTCCGCTACCAGGCGGGTCATGGCGAGCAGCTTCGGCACGTATGCCTCGGTCTCCCGCGGCAGGCGCAGATCCCAGAAGTCGGTCGGCCGATGCTCGGCCTGATTCACCTGCACGGCGTGCTCGACGGCGAGCTCGCCGCAGTTGTAGGCCGCGATGGCGAGCAGCCAGTCACCGTTGAACTCATCGTGCAGCGCCTGCAGGTAATCGAGCGCCGCCTTCGTGGAGGCTACGACGTCTCGCCGCCCGTCGTACCACCAGTCCTGCTTCAGGCCGAAGCGCGACCCGGTGCCGCGGATGAACTGCCACAGGCCCGCCGCGCGCGCGCGCGAATAAGCATAGGGCTGGTAGGCACTCTCGATGACGGGCAGGAGCGCGAGCTCGAGCGGCATGTGCCGCGCCTCGAGCTGCGTGACGATGTAATAGAGATACATGTCCGCGCGGCCGAAGGCGCGCTGCAGGTACTCGGGATTGGAGGCATACCAATCGAGCTGCCGGTCGATCGGCGCCTCGTCCGGGTCCGGGAGCGTGAAGCCGGCGCGAATGCGATCGAAAAGATCGGCATACTGCGCAGGGGTGAGGCTGGCCTGCGGCGTGCTCGCGGGGGCGGGGGTCGGAGCGGCGGGCGGTGGGGGCGGTGCGGGTTGCGGGACCGGCACGACGGCCTGCGCCGACGCCTGCGGCTGCAACGGCTGGCGAGTCGCGCAGGCGCCGAGCGCCCCGAGCACGAGAATCAGCAGCACATGACGAGTGGTTCGAATCAAATCCGTCGCCAAGTTCCCGGCCCTCTGATCGGCATGTTAACTTCTTTTCGCACCGGAGCACGAGCCCCTGGCTCGAAGACCTTACTTAATCGGACCGGGAAATTTAACCGTTAACTTCACACTATTGCCAGTACTTCATGGCACCGGCGCACAAATCTTCATCGCACGAACCGCAGGCCGCACGACTCGCCTGGTGGGCGAGCCCCCTGGGCGGAGCGCTCGTCGCCGCGGAATCGCAGCTTCTCGGCGAAGCGCTCGAGGACGTGTTTGGCTGGGAATTGCTGCAGATCGGCGCCTGGGGACCGGGCAGGGAGTTGTTGTCCGGCGCGCGCACGCGCCATCAGGCGATTCTCGCCGCTCCCGGTCTGTCGGCGAGCGCCGACATTCGCGGGCGCCCCACCCGGCTTCCGATCATCAGCGATTCCGTCGACGCGGTCCTGCTGCCGCACATTCTGGAATTCGCCACCGACCCTTATGCCATCGTCCGCGAGGCGGATCGCGTGCTCGTCGGCGAGGGGCGGCTGCTCGTGCTCGGGTTTCGGCCATGGAGCCTCTGGGGCGTACGCGCGCGCTGGAGCCGCAGCGGTTTTCCACCGGGGATGCGCCGCGTACTCTCCGAGAGAAGGATCCGTGAATGGCTGGTCTTGCTCGGCTACGAAGTAGTTTCCGCTCAGCATTATTTGTTCCGGGGCCCGTGGAGCGGCGGCCTCGCCGCGGGCCAGGATGTGGGCCATGGCGTGGGCCGGATGCTGCGCCGGGGGCTCACGTATCCGCTGCCGGCCAACGCGTATCTGCTCAAGGCGCGCAAGCGCATCTACACGCTGACACCCATCCGGCCGCGATTCCGGGAGCGGCCCGCGGTCCTCGGCGGGCTCGTCAAGCCCTCGCCCCACTAACTTTCCGACAGGGCGAACATGACGAGTGAGGGAACCACGGGGGTGGTCGACATTTATACCGACGGCGCGTGCCGCGGCAATCCGGGCCCGGGCGGCTGGGCGGCGTTGCTGAGCATCGCCGGCCGCGAGAAGGAGCTGGCGGGCGCCGAGGTGCTGACGACCAACAACCGCATGGAGTTGACGGCGGTCATCCGCGCGCTCGAGGCGCTGAAGCGCCCGGTGCGGGCGCGCATCTATACGGACTCGGAATACGTTCGGCGCGGCATCCTCGAGTGGATGCATGCGTGGAAGGCGCGGGGGTGGCTCACGGCGGACCGCAAGCCCGTCAAGAACCAGGACCTGTGGCAAAGGCTCGATGAGCTGGCGGCGGGTCATTCGCTCGAGTGGCATTGGGTGCCGGGCCATGCGGGCGTGCCGGGCAACGAGCGGGTCGATCGGCTCGCCAATGAAGCCATCGATGCGATGAGGTCCCGCTAGATCCAGCGTTTTGGAAATTACTGCTAGACTTCGGCCATGCGACAGATCGTTCTCGACACCGAGACCACCGGTCTCGAGCCCTCGCTCGGCCACCGGATCATCGAGGTCGGCTGCGTCGAGCTCCTCAACCGCAGGGCGACGGGGCGCACCTTCCACAGCTACTTGAATCCGGAGCGTGACATCGACCTGGGTGCCGAGGCGGTGCACGGCCTGCAGCGCGAGGATCTCGCGCGCCAGCCGCGGTTCGCGGAGATTGCGGACGCGCTGCTCGAGTTCATCGGCGGCTCGGAGCTCGTCATCCACAACGCGGAGTTCGACGTCGCCTTCCTGGACTCGGAGCTGCGCCGCGCCGGGCGCACGGTGATGATGAGCGAGCTCTGCCGGGTCCTCGATACCCTGGTGCTCGCGCGGGAGATGCATCCCGGCCAGCGCAACAATCTCGATGCGCTGGCCAAGCGCTACAACGTCGACAACTCCCGCCGGGAGCTGCACGGGGCGCTGCTCGATGCGCGCATCCTGGCCGACGTCTATCTCGCGATGACCGGCGGCCAGGGCGCGCTCGCCCTCACGGAGAGCGCTTCCGGCTCCGCGGCCGTCGCGGCGGGGCAGGTGCGCGCGCTCGTGCGGCCGCCGGCACCGCTGCGCGTGATCGGCGCGACTGAGCAGGAATTGCGGGCCCATCGCGAAATGTTGGCCGTGATCGCGAAGTCGAGCGGCGGGCGTTGTCTCTGGCCCGCGGCCGGAAATGATGCGGCTGCCGCGGCGAATCACGCCTGAAAGTGGATCTCATGTTTCATATGCGCAAGTGCCGCATCGGCATCGTCGGCCTGGGTTACGTCGGGCTGCCGCTCGCCGTGGAGTTCGGCAGGCATTTCGATACCGTCGGCTTCGACATCAAGGCGCACCGCATCGCGGAGCTCGCGAGCGGGCGCGACAGCACCCTCGAGGTCTCGCGGGCGGAGCTGAAGGCCGCCGCGCGGCTTTCCTTCAGCACGGAAGTCGACAGCCTGAGGCGCTGCCGCGTCCTCATCGTGACGGTGCCCACGCCGATCGACGAGTACAAGCGGCCGGATCTCACGCCCCTTGTGAAGGCGAGCGAGACCGTGGGCAAGGCCCTGACCAAGGGTGCGGTGGTCGTGTACGAGTCGACCGTGTATCCGGGCTGTACCGAGGAAATCTGCGTCCCGATCCTCGAGCGGGAATCGGGGCTGAAGTTCAACCGCGACTTCTTCGTGGGCTACAGCCCGGAGCGGATCAACCCCGGCGACAAGGAGCACCGGCTGCCCACGATCAGGAAGGTGACCTCCGGCTCGACGCCCGAAGCCGCGGAGTTCATCGACAAGCTCTACGGCGCCATCATCACGGCAGGGACCCATAAGGCCTCGAGCATCAAGGTCGCCGAGGCCGCCAAGGTGATCGAGAACACCCAGCGCGACGTGAACATCGCCCTCATCAACGAGCTGGCGCTGATCTTCGGCCGCTTGGGGATAGACACCGAGGAGGTCCTGAACGCCGCCGGGACCAAGTGGAA
>Ga0134126_10012192_pt1 | contig 10854 bp, 6 predicted proteins | sample KB31752_FD_96881 | JGI IMG/M metagenome (GOLD analysis project Ga0134126, IMG submission 96881) | Terrestrial soil microbial communities with excess Nitrogen fertilizer from Kellogg Biological Station, Michigan, USA - KB3-175-2 | ecosystem: Environmental > Terrestrial > Soil > Unclassified ...
GAAGATTCATTAGCCGCAATCTTGGCGCGCAGCAGGTTCGGGATGGCAATCGCGGCGATGATCAAAATGATCGCGACCACGATCAGCAACTCGATTAATGAGAAACCCTTCTGTTTACGCATTGTGAATATTTCCCCCAATTGTATTCGTTGGGTCCGTTCGATCTCAGCGACCCCGATGACGAGCATCTTTGCATTTCGCTCGCCACTGTCCAAATTACGAAAGTTCTCTCACCCGGTTACGCCTATCGGTCTAAATAGCCCACTAAAAAGCAATACTTTGGCCAAGAGTAAAGGTATGCCAGTTCTCTTTGCCCTCGGAACCTGTGCCGCCATCTAGCTCAAAACAGGCCAGCAGCGCGATTTTTTAAAAAACAGGTGCTCACTTCAGAAAAGCGGAGTACAATTCCGGCGACTTCGCGTTCGATTTTCCAGTGACATGATTTCAGGTTGGATGTCGTAGAGGGGCGGAGTGCGGCCAGTATTGTTCTGGGCGCATTATTCGCATTCTCCTTAGTCGGCGTCCTGACCAGAATCACTCCTGGAAGCACTCGTTTTTGGCAGCCGAAATAATTCAGCAGCCGAATATTTCCCCCCACATCGGCAGCTGATTGGGCCCCGTTCCGCGCAAAAATTTCCAGCAAGGAGACAATATGAACAATGTGAGAGTCCGTACCATGCAAATCCTGGTGATCGCGGTAACCATCGCGTTGAGTACACCCGGATTGCTCGCCCAGGCAAAACGCCCACCAAGTAAAGCTTCCGTTCAAGCACAACAGCAGAATTCCACTGAAACCCAAACCACTCCAGTAGCCGCTCAGACCTCGCTTTGCGCTAATCGACCGCTTTGTTATGAAGGTAATGACTTCGTGGCGACAGTGACTGAATTCCGCACCAGTACTGATCCTCGGGGGATCAGAATCATTGACGCAATGATGCACTTCCAAAACAAAACTAACCAACAGATCAGTCTCGGATACGTGGACGGCTCCGGGTCGGCTATCGACGACATGGGCAATCGGCTTGCACTTAACGCCTATAACGGCGGCGTCCGTGGCATGGGCATCGTAGCTGGAAACAACGTGGATCCGAAGTTTTCTTTGCCTCCGGGTGGCGGTGGCGACACACGCTTTGAGCTGTACTGGATGCCCGGCGGCAAGCTGTCGGGCGTGAACTACGAAATGGAGTTGTCTATTCGCGAAATGAATCGCGTAGAAGGCAATCAATGGACCCTTGGCGACGAGACCTTGCTCCACTATCAGGGGCTCGCCAATGGAATGGGCGTCGCTCCGCTTTCAAAGGTGAACTCAGCAGGAATGGGTTCGGCCGGCATGAGTTCGGGAACCGGTGCTACTTCGACCGTCGGGTCCACCGTCAACGCCTTCACGCCGGGACAGGCGAATGCTTCTGTGCCGTCGGCTCAACCGATGATGGCGGCATCGGGGCAGCCTTGCCCGCCGGGTGCGAGGACATCAGGAACACTAACGAACGTGGCAAACACAGCTGGGGCGCAAAATGACACTGCCAACAACGCAGTTACAAACGCCTCTGCGGCGATTTCCAATCTCGGGTCGATTTTCGGCCGCAAGAAGAAACCGGCGGCCGCGGCAACTACTGCCAATGCGGCAGCGCCGTGCTCTCCCGCGGTAAATGCAAATACGAAAGCCAACACAATGGGAACTACGGTGGCCAACACTGCTACCACGCAGCCGGCCAGCGTTGTTCCAGCGGCCAACACAAATGCTGCAGTCCAGCCGAGGTCGGCAGTAAGCCGACGAGCAGTTGCGAATACTGCGACTCAGCCAACTACGGCGGCGGTAGTCACAAAAACCTCAATGAAACAGCCCCTTCCAGCAACCAGAAAAACAGCAGCTCCAGCCGCCAAAAAGCCGGCACAAGCTCCCGCAACGACTATTAACGGCACTGGTGCAGCGAAATGACGGACTGAAAATACCAGGCTCGATCAGCAAAAAAAGGGGCGGACATTCAGTCCGCCCCTTTCACTCTGGCGGAACTTTTCTACGGCCAAGTGCTCCACTTCTGCCCGGTGGCGGAGAACTGGGATTCTGCAATGTATTCTCGTTCTCAGAAGCCATTATCGAGCCGCACTGCCAATTCGCCTTTGCAGCTTTATATCTGGCATGAAGAAAAGGGCGTCACAGATCTCGGGATTAATTCGCTCCAGCCGCGATACTACGGTGCTGCGAACGCAACCATTGAGTGTTGAATTAGAGTCTCACCATTTTTTCCGCCTTCACGCTCACTGCGGCACTTCTCACAGCTAGACATGCAGACCCGCGCGGAACGCTTGCGTGAGAACCAAGACAGACAATCAATGCTGAACAACGCCAGCTTATTATTGCGGAGAGGAAAATAGGTCAGCTCTTGGCTGTTTCTTCAATCGCCGTTCCGCTTCAAAACTCGCAAGCCTCAATTCTTATTCCTTTGTCTAGTCCGAAGATCGAGCGGAGCAGGTTTTACCGGCCCGAGCTGGATGGTTTGCGTTTTTTTGCCTTTCTAGCAGTATTTCTTCATCACGCTTTACCAAGTTTCGAGCTGACTCACCACTCGGGATCTCTTCTGTTTCTCGTGCGTTTAGAAAACTCGTTGAAGGAAGCGGGGGCTTTTGGGGTATGCCTTTTTTTTCTTTTAAGCGCATATCTGATTACAGAATTGCTCGAAAGGGAGCGCCAGAATGTCGGGAGGATCCACGTGCGATCTTTTTATGCACGGAGGATGTTGCGCATATGGCCATTGTATTTCTTATTTTTGTTTGCGGCAGTCTTACTCGGCCTGACCGTCCAATCATATCGAGTCGAGCCGCATCGCATATGGGCATTCCTCCTGCTAGTTGGTAATTGGTATGTTGCGTCGACAAGTTGTGGTGGCAGCCCGATAGCGCCTCTGTGGAGCATCTCCGTCGAAGAACAGTTCTACCTGAGTTGGCCTTGGATTTCTAAGTGTGGCAGAAGTTTCGTGTTCTGGCTTTCGTTGATTTTAGTGCCAATCGCGTGGCTGACTCTTTTTGGAATGTCACATGGTACAAGTCCGAATCGAGCGATATGGGTGAATAGCCTCGTTCAATTTCAATTTTTTGCCTTCGGAGCGTTACTAGCACTCGGTCTGAAGTCCCGGTTGCCTCAATTCAAACCCATTTTGCGAGTTGCCCTCGTTTCCGGAGGCGTTCTTTCATGGATCATTGTTTCGGAGATATTTCGGATTAAGGATGATCTTGTGAGGCCCACGGCTTCTTGCTTAATCGCTGGATATACGGTTGTCGCACTCGGTTGCGTCCTGCTCTTCATTGGATTCTTGGGCGCACGAATTCCGTTCTCATCACCGCTGGCCTACTTGGGCAAGATATCGTTCGGCCTTTATGTCTTTCATATGCTCGCAATCGATCTGACATGGAGAGTTCTCGGTTCCGAAGCTCATTTAGAGCGCGGCGCTTCGAGCGCAACCTGGAAACTGGGTGCGCGATTCCTTGAAATTCAGGTCGTCGCCATGCTGATGACTATCCTTTTGGCGTCCATTTCTTATCGCATGTTGGAGCGTCCGTTCCTGCGGCTAAAACACCGGTTCACTCTGGTTAAATCGAGACTCGATTAAGCCGGGCCCCATGGCAAATTGGACAAGAATTTAATGACATTTCGAGTCACCTTATGGCGGTGTCCTCGTTGCGGAGATGATGACCTGCGTCCGTCTCAGCAACGAAATCTACTCGAAAAGATATTCTTTACCATCTTGCAGATCAGTCCTGTTAGGTGCATGCATTGCATGCGAAGAAGTTTTCTAATTTCACCGATGACACGGAGAACTGCTCGCGGCCCGGTCAAGGATTCATCGGACAGCCGAAGTGCGAAAAGCAATAACTCAATTGGACACTGGCTCCTAATTTGGGCCGCGTTGCTGAGCTGTGCATTCCAGCTCTGGTGGTTCGGGGTCAGATGTATTCACCAGATCGATTACGATGCAATCGGGTACACGGGAATTTCCACTGAACTGAAACAAGGACTTTTTCACTCCTCAATTAATGGTTTTCGAAGTCCTCTGATCTCATGGCTTATAGCAGCCGTTCCCGCGCTCACAGTATTTCAGTCCGGGAAGCTCATTAGTATTGCGGCATATCTTTTAATTATTTTTTTTCTCTATATTTTCACTTATAGACTTTGGAGATCAAAAATCGTCGCCGGAACGACGGTACTACTTTTTACCTTGGCGCGTGGAATAACGTTCGACGCTGTGGGTTTCATCAGTCCAGACCTTCTAGTCACACTCTTGGTCGTAATCTATTTCTTGGTCTTAGTTGAATGTCTAAGACATGATCGTCACTGGCTACTCCTCGGCGGAGTTCACGGTGCTGCTTTTTTGGCAAAGGCATTTGCGCTTCCTTGGCTTGCGCTGATAACGCTTGCCGCGGTAATCATTTCTTCTGGTCGACTTAGACAAAAAACGATCAGGCTGGGAGCAGCGGCTTTGATGCCAATATTGGTGGCCGTTCTGTGGGCGTCATTCTTGCATTCTAAATATGATGTATTCACCACCGGCACACAATTCAAGACGAATTATCTGCAATGGACAGTTCGAGCATACCGAGATCATCGATCTACGACGTACACAGTATTGCGGGATATAACTGTGGACACCGACGATCACATGGTCGACGATCCGATGGCACCGGGTACGTGGCCTTGGTCTTACAAGCTGTCGGTCGGCCAAGCACTCCCTGCCATATTTAAAGCAGAACTGAGAAACGTCCCCCAAATGACCAAAGAGATGCTAATCCTTGTTAATCCAGGTGTCTTGCTGGCATTTTTTGTCCTGTTTTTCCTCCTGTGGAGGAAAAGAGACGCAGGGTCAAGAAGTGAATGGGCACTGATGGCCATTATGCTCTTCGCATCGTTAGCACTTGTCATCGCGTATTCAATGTTGGTTTTCGATAGTCGCTACCTGCTTCCCCTTGTCCCCTTGTATATGGCTTTTGGGGTGCGGTTTCTAATCCATTATCCGGTTGTTAACAAACCGCGATTGCGATATGCCTGTTGGGTACTGGTCATTGTTGGTGTCGTGACGTCGCTTGTGTATCGCTCTTCCCCATTTCGCACGCAAACTCGGGACTTCCAGGAAGTTTGCTATCGGGCTGGTGCTACTCTCGCTAAAAATAACGGAACCAGTGTGGTGAGCATCGGATCAGGGCCCTTTCAAGAACATGGCGTGGGGTGGGAGGCAGGTTACAAAGCAGCCTATTTTGGGGGGAAAAGATTGATTGCGACGCATGAGACATCACCAACTTCAGAGGAGCTGTTTGCTTTAGAGGTAGACGTAAGAAAGGCTTCAGCCGCCTCAGTTATCTTTTGGGGCCATGACGATTCAGTACGCCGGGGATTGATTAATGCGCTGAGTGACTCGTATGTGCTGCAAGATAAGATTCTTGACCCTAAGCTTGGAGATGTCGGGGTGGTGCTATTTCGCAGAAAGGCGACGTAGTAAGTGACAACTGGAACATTCGGACGAGCCGAAATTTCTGTTCGATTCCCAATCTGATTTGCTGTTGAGTGATTTTCGGTATTCGCGATTCTTAAAAACGCGCCGCTTGAGACCGCCTTATACCTCTCCATTTGATTCTTCCCGACCAACCTCTTAAACTTGCTCTCCTACGGGTTTTTTCCTTTGATTGGTTCAACCGTTTCGCACTACAAAGTTATTTCTGAGGTCGGCCGGGGCGGCATGGGCGTCGTCTATGAGGCCGAAGACCTCACGCTTGGCCGACGGGTGGCGCTAAAATTCCTTCCCCGCGATATCGCTCCGAACGGCGCGGCGCTCGAGCGTTTTCGCAATGAAGCCCGCACGGCGTCGTCCATCAATCACGAAAATATCTGTACGATTTATGAGATCAGCGAGCATGATGGCCAGCCGTTCATTGCCATGGAACTGCTCGAAGGCGAATCGCTGGCAGAGCGCCTGGTATCACGGCCTTTTACCAACGATCAGCTTCTGGATATCGCCATTCAGGTTGCCGACGCGCTCGATGCCGCTCATCGCAAAGGAATCGTTCATCGCGACATCAAGCCGGCGAACATCTTTATTACTACGCGTGGCCGTGCCAAGGTCCTCGACTTCGGTTTGGCCAAGCTTGCGCGCGAGCATGAGCAAGCTGCGGTGGCTGCCGGGGCCACCCTCGATAGCCCGCTGCTTACCAGTCCGGGATCAACGGTCGGCACGGTTGCTTACATGTCGCCCGAGCAGGCGCGCGGCGAACCGCTCGACGCTCGCACCGATCTCTTCAGCTTTGGCGCAGTGCTTTATCAAATGTCGACTGGCCGTCTGCCTTTCGAGGGCGCGACTTCAGCGGTAATTTTCCACGCCATCCTGGAAAAGGACCCTCCACCACCGACTGAGATCAATCCCTTACTGCCGCCTGCGTTGAACGACGTGACCATGAAGTGCCTGGAGAAGGATGTCGATCTGCGCTGCCAATCGGCGGCAGAACTTCGAGCCGACTTGAAGCGCATGAAGCGTGGGTCGGGTTCATCATCCGACAGGGAACGGGTGAACCGAGCGGGTCTCAGTGGAACTGAAAAGCTTGAATCGAGCGGCAGAAATCCCGTCGCACCTTACGCGAGTTCGCCCTCTACGCGCGCAGCTTCCTCCGGCACGGTAACGACTGGAGAAAAAAAGGCCCAGACCAGCGTGTGGCGTCACCTGATGACCACTCGACGATTGCCAATCCTGTCAAGACTCATCATTGCCGCAATCGTATTCGCTGGTATCGGTCTGTACCGGTATCTCAATTCCCCTGCGAAGCCGACTATCAATCCGCTCAATATGCAAATCTCCAAACTGACGGACAACGGCAGCGCGGTCGAGGGCGCCATTTCTCCGGATGGCCGCTATGCAGCGTTCATCAAACGCGGAAACCAACAGAGTCTCTGGGTAAAACAAATTGTTACTGGCAGCGAGGCCCAGGTAGTTGCTCCGGGGCCCGGCAATTTCACACATCGTCCGACTTTTTCTCCGGATGGCAACTATATTTATTACGCACACACCGATCCGCAGAACGAAGATGAGCAGATCCTCTATTCCGTTCCCAGCCTGGGTGGCACGCCGCAACGAGTGCTGACCGATCTGAGCACGGCAGTGAGTTTTTCTCCCGACGGCAAGCAGATCGTCTTTGTTCATTATGATTTCGGCGGCGCCAAGCCTCAGCTTGTTGTCGCCAACAGCGACGGCACGGGCCGGCGAACTATTGTCGAGCGTGAAGCGATAGGTTTGAATGGAGGCGCTCCCTCGTGGTCTGGGGATGGCAAACTGATCGCAGTTGCTCAAACAGCACTCACAAAGCAAAGCCTGAGCAATCTTCTCATCTTTAGTTCTGACGGCAAGCTGGTGAAGTCCTTCTCTTATCCATTTCTGCTCGACGACGTTGCCTGGCTGCCGGATTCGACTGGCATATTCCTGGAATGCCGGCCGCCGGAAAAGAGCTTCCATAGGCAGGTCAAATTTCAACCGTATCCTTCCGGCAACGTCCAGAACGTGACCAATGATTTAAGCGAGTACCGCAATCTGACGGTTACCGCAGATGGAAAGTCACTGGTGACCACTCAGGAACAACAATCCTCTGCCATTTACGTAGGAACTGCTCCGATGAAATGGCCGGGAGATGTCAAGATGAGCACAACCCCAATCACTTCGGGGCAAGCTGAAGGTGGAGACGTAAACTGGGGTAGCGATGGCAAAATTTATTATGGAGACAACGATTTTCACTCCTTCCGCATGAATCCGGACGGCAGTTCCCGCGCGCGCGTACCGGACCGAGAAACCAACGCCGCCTTCGGTATTTCCTGCGGATCCGACGGCGTTCTCTTCGACAACCTGCTCAACAATAGCCTCACTCTATTCCGCCATAGCCTGGCTACTGGCGAAACCAAACAAGTGACCTCCGGGCGCGATGCCGAGTGGCCGGTTTGTACGAGCGACGGCAAGACGGTTTTTTATAACGACTACTTTGCCGGACCGGCGTTGATGCGAGCCGCTACCGACGGAAGTTCGCCCGCTGCTGTTTATTCAAACGCTTCGTATAATGCCGCGCTCTCTCCTGACAACAAGCGGATCGCCTTCTTCCAATTTTCCGATGCTGGCGGCGAGCACAAGGAGCAGATCGTCGTGCAAGACCTCGACGGCGGGAACCGATCTTTTCTGCCGGAAAATGGAGTCGTATTTCGGCCTGCATGGGCGCCGGATGGCAATGCACTTATTCTCGACAAAGCCACCGGTTCAGGTTCGAATCTTTTTTATCAGCCACTCAACGGCACTAAGCCAACCCAAATTACCCATTTTGATGTCGAGCCGCTCTGGATTTCTTCTTACTCTGTCTCTCCCGATGGCAAACAGATCGCAATCGGCCGCGCTCACGTGAATGACTCAGACCTGGTGATGTTCAGCAACTATCGCTGAATAAAATCGTCAGAACCACCTCCCTTAAAAAGTCATAAAATTTATTCATGCAAGCCGCAGTCCTTTCCACCCCCGCTCAAATCTCTCAATCGCCTCTGAAAATCGAAGATGTACCCGCGCCGGAACCCAAGCCGGGACACGTGCTGTTGAAAGTCTTGGCTTGCGGAGTGTGCCGCACCGATCTTCATATAGTCGAAGGCGAGCTTCCGCCCCGAATGCCGCGAGTGATACCGGGCCACCAGATAGTTGGCGAGATTGTTGGCGGTGATTTCGAAACGAGTATTAATGTGGGGACGGGCGTCCACTCACGTCCGGTTGAGCAAGGCTCGACGAAATTTTCCCGGGGCACCCGGGTCGGCGTTTCATGGATCGGCGGCACTGACGGCACTTGTTCCTATTGCCGCCGCAACATCGAAAATTTATGCGACTTCCCCACTTTCACGGGATACACAGTGAATGGTGGATACGCGGAGTACACTCTGGCCCGAGCCGATTTCTGTTTTCCTATTCCACAGCAGCTCGACGCCCTTCACGCCGCCCCGCTGTTGTGCGCTGGAATTATCGGCTTCCGCGCGCTTCGCGTGGCCGGGGTAGAAAAGGGAGAGCGCGTAGGCCTGTTTGGATTTGGCGCCTCGGCTCATCTTGCCATCCGAGTCTTGCAAGCCTGGAATTGCGAGGTCTATGTTTCAACTCGCGGGGAATCGCATCGCAAATTGGCGGAGTCGCTCGGCGCAACTTGGGTTGGCGATGAAATCACCAAACCGCCAGTCGAACTGGATCGCGCGATCACCTTCGCACCCAGCGGCGACGTAGTAATCGCCGCGCTCGCTAGCTTGCGCAAAGGCGGAGTGGTAGCGATTAACGCAATTCATCTCGACCGCATGCCGCAGTTCGATTACGACCGCCTGCTGTGGGGTGAGCGCCAGATTCGCAGCGTTGCCAATATGACTCGCGCCGATGCCCGCGATTTTCTGCAGCTTGCCGCGGACATCAAACTGAAGCCGAAGGTGACATCATTCCCATTGGAAAAAGCGAACGAAGCGCTGATGGCAGTAAAGAACGATGCAATCGACGGCGCGGCCGTAATTATCACCTAGTCGTCGCGGTGAAGGACATTTATGTCGATGGGGCCTGCCATGTCAACACCGCTGGATTTATTCAGACTCGTCGTGAAAGGGGTTCGATTAAGGCATGCCGTTCCACTTGGGGCTGCTGCAACCGACGTGGCTAATGTTTGAGCCGAAAGGAAGAGCGTTCTTTCCCACCGATTACTCAATTGGTTCATGGAGTGATGTTTACTACTTCGATCCCAGGAAGCCAACCTGAGATATATAGACTTAAGACGATGGCGGCGTGAAGTGGCCAGATCACAAAGCCGAGTTCGCGCTCTATTTTGCTGAAATGCTCCAGTCCCGCAGGGACGACATTTAGATAGCCCAGGACGTGAGTCCTGGGTGCGCGAAAAAGAAAGTTTAACGCGAAGGCCGCGCGGACGCTCGGCAGCCTCGCGGTTAATTGCCTTTGAACGAATACCCAGCACTCACGTGCTGGGCTAATTATCTGCCGTCCGTGCGGGACTAACGTTCATCAGAGAATTCGTCCGAGCTTTGTCGGGCACCGTGAACTGGAATTCGCGCGGTGTAGTGTGCTTCAGCAGCTGGCATTTGGCAGTTAGCACTTAATGAACTGGGACTCGCAAGGCCAACTGCCAACTCCCAAATGCCAACTGCATTCAGTTGCAGCAAGCCGGACCGCAGCAGCTCTTGGATGCGGGCTTCACTGCCCGAACAAATGCGCTCATGATTTTGCCGTCCACTTGCGGAGCAATCGCATCCACGTCAACTCCCGCTGCAGACAGGAACTCTCGCGCGTCATCCACTCGATAAACGCGAGTTGGTTCAATCGTGATCTCGCCGAATCCAGACACCCTCAATTTCGCGCGATACTCGTTTTCATCGAGTGCACCGGCGACGCATCCGACCCAGAGCAGCACGCTTTTTCGAATCTGATCATTGATCTCACCGCGAGTGACAACATCTGAAATAGCGAATCGCCCGCCTGGCTTTAACACGCGAAATGCTTCGCGCAGGACTCTGTCTTTATCCGCGGATAAATTAATCACGCAATTTGAGATGATCACGTCGACGGAATTATCCGGCAGCGGAATGTTTTCGATTTCGCCTTTAAGGAATTCGACATTCTCCGCGCCCGCTTTGCGCTTGTTCTCATTCGCCAGCGCAAGCATTTCGTCAGTCATGTCCAAGCCGTACGCTTTGCCGGTCGGACCCACGCGCTGGGCCGAGAGCAAAACATCGATGCCGCCTCCGCTGCCCAGGTCGAGCACAACTTCTCCGGGATTCAATTGCGCGAGTGCGGTGGGATTACCGCATCCGAGCGACGC
>Ga0134126_10012193_pt1 | contig 10854 bp, 14 predicted proteins | sample KB31752_FD_96881 | JGI IMG/M metagenome (GOLD analysis project Ga0134126, IMG submission 96881) | Terrestrial soil microbial communities with excess Nitrogen fertilizer from Kellogg Biological Station, Michigan, USA - KB3-175-2 | ecosystem: Environmental > Terrestrial > Soil > Unclassified ...
ATCGTGCTGCCGGGCGTCGGCGCCTTCGGCGATTGCCGCGCCGGCCTGCTGGCCGTCGCCGGCATGCGGGAGGCCCTGGAGGAGCGGGTGATCCGAGGCGGCGCGCCGTTCCTCGGCATCTGCGTCGGCATGCAGCTCATGGCCAGCCGTGGCCTTGAAAAGGGTGTTCACGAGGGCCTCGGCTGGATCGAAGGCGACGTAAAGCTGCTGGAGCCCGCCGACCCGTCGCTGAAGGTGCCGCATATGGGCTGGAACACGCTGACCTTCAGGCAGCCGCACAAGCTGCTGGAGGGCCTGATCGACGGCGACGATGGCCTCCATGCCTATTTCGTCCACTCCTATCACCTGGTGACCGCGACGCCCGAAACGCTGCTGGCGACGGCCGACTACGGCGGCCCCGTCACTGCCATCGTCGGTCGCGACAACCTGTTCGGCACCCAGTTCCACCCTGAAAAGAGCCAGACGCTCGGCCTGGCCCTGATCCGCAATTTCCTGCGGTGGCGGCCGTGATCCTCTTCCCCGCCATCGACCTCAAGGACGGCCAGTGCGTCCGCCTCAAGCTCGGCGACATGGCGCAGGCGACCGTCTTCAACGACGATCCCGCCGCGCAGGCCAGGAGCTTCGAGCAGCAGGGATTTGAGTACCTGCACGTCGTCGACCTCAACGGCGCCTTCGCCGGGGAAAGCGTCAATGGCGCGGCGGTAGAGAACATTCTCAAGGCCGTGAGGATGCCCGTGCAGCTCGGCGGCGGCATCCGCACGATCGCCCACGTCGAGAGTTGGCTGGCGAAGGGCCTTGCCCGCGTCATCCTCGGCACGGTCGCGGTCCGCGATCCGGCGCTGGTGAAAGAGGCGGCCCGGAAATTCCCCGGTCAGGTCGCGGTCGGTATCGACGCCCGTGGCGGCAAGGTCGCGGTCGAAGGCTGGGCCGAAACCTCCGAGCTCGACCTGATCGACCTGGCCCGCCGCTTCGAGGGCGCCGGTGTCGCCGCGATCATTTATACCGACATCGACCGCGACGGCATCCTCAAGGGCATCAACTGGGACTCGACCCTCCACCTTGCCCGCTCGGTGCGAATCCCGGTCATCGCCTCGGGCGGGCTGGCGTCCATGGCCGACATCCGCCGCATGACCGAGCCGGATGCCCAGGTCCTCGAAGGCGCGATCTCCGGCCGTGCTCTCTATGACGGCCGCATTGATTCACGTGAAGCACTGGCCCTGCTCAGGGCGCATGCCGCCTGACCGGCGGCACGGCTTGCCGCGCGGCAATTGTGCGGTCTATGACCGGCCCGAAAGGATCGAACGACCGTGACCCTCAAGCACCGCCTCATCCCCTGCCTCGACGTCAAGGACGGCCGCGTGGTGAAGGGCGTGCAGTTCGCCGAGCTGCGCGACGCCGGCGATCCGGTCGAGGCGGCGATCGCCTATGACGCGGCGGGCGCCGACGAGCTTTGTTTTCTCGACATCACCGCCAGCCACGAGAATCGCGCGACGATTTTCGACGTCGTGGCGCGCACCGCCGAGCACTGCTTCATGCCGGTGACGGTGGGCGGCGGCGTCCGCACCGTCGAGGATATCCGCAAGCTCTTGCTCGCCGGTGCCGACAAGGTCTCGATCAACACCGCCGCGGTGACCGATCCGGATTTCGTGGCCCGGGCGGCCGACAAGTTCGGCGACCAGTGCATCGTCGTCTCCGTCGACGCGCGGCGGCGCCAGACCCGCGCCGTGGGCGGCGCCAACGTCTCGGCGTGGGAGGTCTTCACCCATGGCGGGCGCAATGCGACGGGGATCGACGCGGTGGAATTCGCCGTCCGCTCGGTCGAACGCGGGGCAGGGGAACTGCTCGTGACCTCGATGGATCGCGACGGCACCAAGTCCGGCTTCGACCTCGAGCTGACGCGCACAATCGCCGATGCGGTGCACGTCCCGGTCATCGCCTCGGGCGGCGTCGGCAGCCTCGACGATCTCGTCGATGGCGTGATCAAGGGCCACGCCTCGGCCGTGCTCGCTGCCTCGATCTTCCATTTCGGCACCTATACGATCCCGCAGGCCAAGGCCTATCTCGAAGCGCATGGCGTGCCGATGCGGCACGACGGCGACGTGAAGTTGCAGGAGCCTGTGTGATGGCGTTTTCCTTCGAAGACCTCGATGCCCGGGTCGCCGCCCGCGCCGCGGCCTCGCCCGACGAGAGTTACACGGCCAGGCTGCTCGCGCGCGGCGTCGAGAAATGCGCGCAGAAGCTGGGCGAGGAAGCGGTGGAGGCGGCGATCGCCGCCGTAGCCGGCAAGCGCGACGAGCTCGCCAAGGAAGCGAGCGACGTGCTCTACCACCTTCTGGTGCTGCTCAAGGCGGCGAACGTCCCGCTAGCGGCGGTGATGGCCGAGCTCGAAAGCCGCACCGCCCAGTCCGGCCTCGCCGAAAAAGCCTCTCGTCCCAAGGAGTGAGCGTGGCCAAGCTCGATCTCGCGCCCTATCACCGCTTCACCCGCAAGGAGTGGAGCCGCTTCCGCGACGGCGAGCCGATGACGCTGACCGACGAGGACATCCGCCGGCTCCGCAGCCTTACCGATCCGATCTCGCTGTTCGAGGCGGAGGACGTCTATCTGCCGCTGGCGCGCCTCATCTCGTTCTATGTCGAGGCGACGCAGGCGGTGCACCGCGTCTCGACCCGCTTCCTCGGCGCCGACGACCGCAAGGTGCCCTATATCATCGGCGTCGTCGGCTCGGTCGCCTCGGGCAAGTCGACCACTTCGCGCATCCTGCGCACGCTGCTGCAGCGCTGGCGGACCTCGCCCAAGGTCGATCTCGTCACCACCGACGGCTTTCTCTATCCCAATGCCGAGCTGGACCGGCGCGGCCTGATGAATCGCAAGGGCTTTCCCGAAAGCTACGATCGCGCCCGCTTCGTCGCCTTTCTCGCCGACATCAAGTCGGGCAAGGCCGATGTCGCCGTGCCGGTTTACTCGCACCTCTTCTACGACGTGGTGCCCGGCGAGCAGGTCATCATCGACCGGCCTGACGTGCTGATCGTCGAGGGGCTGAACATCCTGCAGCCCGGGGAGCTGCCGAAGAACGGCAGGCCGATCCTCTTCGCCTCCGACTTCCTCGATTTCTCGATCTATATCGACGCCGCGGAGGCCGATCTGCGCGACTGGTTCATGGCCCGCTTCCGCGCCCTGCGCGAGACGGCCTTTACCGACGAAAAATCCTTCTTCCACCGCTTCGCCCAGATGAGCCAGGAAGAAGCAGAAAAATTCGGCCTCTGGGCTTGGGAAGAGATCAACCTGCCGAACCTGCTCGAAAACATCCAGCCCACCCGCGGCCGCGCCGACCTCGTCCTGAGGAAGGGCAAGAGCCACGCCGTGGAGGTGGTGGAGCTGAGGAAGGTCTGAACCTGCACTCTTTTCCCTCCCCACAGGGGAAGAGGGAAACTTACGCTACCGCCTCGCCGACCAGTCCCTTCTCCCGCGCTAGCGCTTCGAGGTCCTCGACCGGCCGCGCGCCATAGTGGGTGATCACCTCGGAAGCGGCGAGGCAGCCCAGACGCAGCGCCGTATCGAGACTCTGGCCGCGTGCGACGGCGAGCAGGAAGCCCGAGGCGAAGAGGTCGCCGGCGCCGGTGGCGTCGACCACGCGGTCGATCGGATAGGCGGGGACCGTGGTGATCTCGCCGTTATGCACAACCATGGCGCCGTCGGCGCCCATGGTGATCGCGGCGAGTTCCGCGTCTTTGGCGATCGCCTGCACCGCCTTGCCGAAATCGTCGGTCTCATAGAGCGATTTCAGCTCCTCGACATTGCCGAGCACGTAGTCGATGGTCCTGGAGCGGATGAGGTCGAGGAATTCGTCGCGGAAGCGGCCGACGCAGAACGGGTCGGAGAGCGTGAACGAGGTCGCCCGCTCGTGCTTGTGGGCAAAATGCGCGGCAGTGACGAAGGCCTTCTTGGCCTCCGGCGGGTCCCACAGAAACCCTTCCATATAGGTGATCGTCGCCGCCCCGATCTCGTCCTCCTTGATGTCGGCGGTGGTGAGCTGGTGGCAGGCGCCGAGATAGGTGTTCATCGTCCGTTCGCCGCCCGGCGAGACCAGGATCATCGAGCGCGCCGTGGCGGGGCCGCTGCTGAGCCGGCTGACGCCGTAATGCACGCCGATCCGGCGCATGTCTTCGGCAAAGATATCGCCGAGATCGTCGTCGGCCACCTTGCCGACAAACGCGCCGCGGCCGCCGAGCGAGGCGACGCCCGCCGCCGTGTTGCCGGCGCTGCCGCCGGACACCTGGCGCTTGTCGGCCGGCATCCGCTCGTAGAGGTAGGTCGAGCGCTCGGCGTCGACCAGGTGCATGATGCCCTCGGTCATCCCTTCGCGGGCGAGAAACCCGTCGTCGATGGGCGCGATGACGTCGACAATGGCATTGCCGATGGTCAGGACGTCGAAGCGATGATCGGGCAAGAGCAGCACTCCCGGAGGGGGACAAAACCTCGGGCGAGATACGGGATCGCTGCCGCCGAGGCAATGATTTCCTCGCCTGTCGATCTATTTCTTCGGCTTGGGCGCCTTCGTCTTCGGTTCGTAGAGGCACCACTCGGCGATAATGCAGTGATAGCACTCGGGCACCCGCGCCTTGCAGATATAGCGCCCATGCAGGATCAGCCAGTGATGGGCGTGGAGCAGATATTTTTCCGGTATGACCTTGAGGAGTCTCTCTTCAACCTCGATCGGCGTCTTGCCGGGGGCCAGGCCCGTCCGGTTGGCGACACGGTAGAGATGCGTGTCGACGGCGATCGTCGGCTGGCCGTAAATGACATTCAGCACGACATTGGCGGTCTTGCGGCCGACGCCGGGCAGGGTCTCCAGCGCCTCGCGCGTCTCCGGTACCCGCGAATTGAACTTTTCGACCAGCAACTGCGACAGCGCAAAGACGTTCTTCGCCTTGCCGCGGTAAAGTCCGATGGTCTTGATATGGCTCTCGATGCCCTCCACCCCGAGCGCGATCATTTTCTCCGGTGTGTCGGCCGCCTTGAAGAGGCCGGGCGTCGCCTTGTTGACGCCGGCGTCGGTCGCCTGCGCCGAGAGCACGACGGCGACGAGCAGCGTGAAGGCGTTGGTGTAGTCGAGCTCGGTCTTCGGTTCGGGCTCGGCGGCCGCAAAGGCGCCAAAAATGGCGTCGACAGCTTCTCTGGAAAGGCGAGTCGGTTTCTTCGCGGCAGCCATTTTAGCCTATCGGTTATGGTTCTACATTGGTCTTGAAGATGACCACTGAAACTCAGGCCCGTCCACTGTTTGCCGCAAGGCTGACGCCGCACCGCTCGTTGAGCCCGCGCGGCATCAGGATCGTCGTCGCCGTCGCGGTCGCGATCCTCTTGGTGCCAGCCCTGACCTTTCTGGAGCTGGGCGCCTGGCCGGTACTCTGCTTCATGGCGGTGGGCGTGTTCGCCCTCTACGCGGCGCTCAAATGGTCGTTCCGCGACGGCCGGCGCGCCGAGCAGGTGACGCTCTGGGCCGACCGGCTCGAAATTCGCCGCATCGCCCCCTCCGGCGAGGAGCAGGCTGAAAGCTTCAACCCGTTTTTCCTGCGCCTGCGCATCACCCGCGACTTCGATGAGCATGTCACCGAGATCGCCCTGCAGCAGCGCGAACAGAAGACCATCGTCGGCTCCTTCCTCAACCCCGACGACAAGGCGACCTTTGCCCAGGCGTTCGGCACCGCGCTGCGCAAGGCGCGGAACGGCTGAATTCATCGCCGCGGGGAGAGGAAGGCTCCACCTCTCGCCCGGGGAGAGAGGCGAGGATTACGCCGCCCCCACCCCGCACTCCCAGCCGAGGATCGCCCGCTTGCGCGGTACGCCCCAGTGATAGCCCGTGAGCGCGCCGTTCGAGCCGACGACGCGATGGCAGGGCACCACGAAGGAGATCGGGTTCTTGCCCACCGCCGCGCCGACCGCCCGGGCCGCCGTCGGCTTGCCGATGCGGTTGGCGACCTCCTGATAGGTCGTGGCCTTTCCGACCGGGATCGTGAGCAGGGTTTCCCAGACTTTCACCTCGAAATCGGTGCCGATGAGCACCACCCGCACCGGTTGGTCGGCCGACCAGCGGCTCGAATCGAAGATCCGCCGGGCAAGCGGGGCAATCGCCGCGTCGTCGCGCACGAAGCGGGCATTCGGCCAGCGCCCGGCGAGGTCGGCGAAAGCCTGCTCGACCGTGGTTTCCTCGTCGGCGAAGCCGAGGCCCGAAACGCCGTAATCGGTGATCGTCAGCACGGCGGTCCCGAACGGCGACGGCGCCGCGCCCCAGCGCATGAGGAGTCCTGCTCCCTTGGCGCGAAAGGCCCCCGGCGGCATCGCCTCGTAGGCAACGAACAGATCATGCAGCCGGGATGTCGAGGAAAGGCCGACCTCATAGGTCGTGTCGAGGACGCTCCTTTCGGCCTTGAGCAGCGTCTTGGCGTGGTCGAGCGCCACCGCCTGGGCGAAGGATTTGGGGCTGAGCCCGCACCAGCGGCGGAAAAGCTCCACCAGCTGGCGCTCCGTCAGTCCCAAAGCGCGGGCGAAACGGCCGAGGTCGAGCTCGTCCGGCCCGGTCTCGCTGAGATAGGCGATGGCGGCGCGGACGGTCTCGTAGTCCCCGGCGGGGGTGAGGGTCTGGTGCTGTGTCATGATGGCCATGACATAGGTCTCTTCGCGGCTGCGTGCGACCCGGTTTTGACGCTGCGAACCGTTCGTGCCGGCAATTGCCGGCACGACTGCCACAACTCAGTCGACGGGGAAGGCGGGGTTCCAGAGAATCTCCCACAGATGCCCGTCAGGGTCTTCGAAATACCCAGAATAGCCGCCCCAGAAGGCATTCTGCGCGGGTTTGACGATCTTGGCGCCCGCCTTTGCAGCCTCGGCCATGGTCGCATCGACTGCCTCCCTGCTGCTGCACAGCTGGCCGATGCTGAATTCCGTCGGGCTCGCCGGCGTTTGCTCGATCGCGGCATCGATGGCGAGATTGCCGCGCTCGAACAGCGACAGGATCATGCCGCCCTCGAGCTCGAAGAGGGCGACGGCGCCGTGCTCGAACTCCGTTCCGATTATCCCGTTGGTCGGCAATCCCAGCCCGTCGCGGTAGAATTTCAGCGACCGCTCCAGATTGTCGACGCCGAGCGTGATGATGTTGAACCTGGCCTTCATCATGCCCTCCCCGAGCGCTTCGGAAGCCGCGACCGCGAAAACACTGCTACGCCGTCAGCGTCCGCTCCAGCTGACCGGTCGCATCGAGCTGGTAGATCACCGGCTCGCCGGTCGCGAGCTCGCGCTTCAAGATCTGCTCGGGCGTCAGCCCTTCGATCGCCATGACCATCGAGCGCAGCGAATTGCCGTGCGCGGCGACGAGGACCGTTTTGCCGGCGACGACCATCGGCCGGATCGTCTCTTCGTAATAGGGCAGGGTGCGCGCCGCGGTATCCCTGAGGCTCTCGCCGCCCGGCGGCGGCACGTCGTAGGAACGGCGCCAGATCAGCACCTGCTCCTCGCCCCACTTCTTGCGCGCGTCGTCCTTGTTGAGGCCGGACAGGTCACCATAGTCGCGCTCGTTGAGCGCCTGGTTGCGCGAGATCGTCATATTGACGATCCCCATCTCCTCGAGAATCAGGTCGAGCGTGTGCTGGGCGCGTTTCAGGGCGGAGGTGAAGCAATAGTCCGGTACGAACCCCGCCGCCTTGAGGCGCTGGCCGGCGTCCCTTGCCTCGCGAATCCCCTTCTCGGTCAGGTCCGGATTTTTCCAGCCGGTGAACAGGTTCTTGAGATTCCACTCGCTTTCGCCGTGGCGGACCAGGATCAGTGTACGGGACATTTTTTCTCCTCGGAGCCCACTCGGCATGCTGGTTGGGGGCAGCTTGTTTGATTGCGCGGCTATTTGGAATCGAGGCCGAGCACGTCGGCCATGGTGTAAAAGCCCGGGCGCTGCCCGGCGGCCCAGAGTGCGGCGCGCACGGCGCCATTGGCGAAGATATTGCGGCTCTCTGCACGATGCGTGAGCTCGATCCGCTCGGAATCGCCCGCCAGGATCACCGTATGCTCGCCCACCACGGTTCCGCCGCGCAATGCGGCAAAACCGATCGTGCCACTTTGTCGCGCCCCGGTGATGCCGTCGCGACCGCTGACGCTGTGGCTGGCGAGCTCGATGCCGCGTCCGGCCGCCGCCGCCTCGCCCAGCATCAGCGCCGTGCCCGAAGGCGCGTCCACCTTGCGGTTGTGGTGCATCTCGACGATTTCGATGTCGAACTCCTCGCCGAGCGCCCGGGCCGCCTGTTTGACGAGGCCCGCGAGGAGGTTGACGCCCAGCGAGAAATTCCCGGCCTTGACGATCCGCGCGCCCGAGGCGCCTGCCTGCCGGATCGCGGCATCCTGCTGCGCCGTGCAGCCCGTCGTGCCGATCACGTCGATGAGCCCCGCCTTCGCCGCGCGCTGCGCCAGCGCCACCGAAGCCTCGGGCGTCGTGAAGTCGATCAGGGCGTCGGCACCGGCAAGTGCGGCCTCGACATCGTCGGTGATGATGACGCCGAGCGGTTCGATCCCTGCGAAAACGCCCGCGTCCTTGCCGATCGCCTCGCTGCCTTTGCGGTCGAAGGCCGAATGCACCGAAATGCCGCTCAGCGCCGCATGCAGGCGCGCGCCACGGGCGGCGGCGACCGCGCGGATATTGGCGGCGCCCATTCGTCCGCCGGCGCCGGCGATAGCGACCTTGAGCTCGTTCATCTCATCTCCTGCAGCCGGCACTTGCTCGCCGCCGCTCTCACCGTCGGCCATGCGGGGAACGCGGAACCCCGCACTTACGGAGCCGGGTCCGGAACTCGAGCCCACCTGAGGATCGCAACTGGAACTTTGGGAACGCTATGGATTTCGCCCTTAATAGCCCAGCATGGCCTTTCGGCGTAAGCAAAATCTGCGAAGCGGATTTTACGCAATCTGCGTTTCGCCTGCCATTTCGGCCTTGATGCGCCGCGCCGCGGCCACCGGATCTGCCGCCGCGGTGATCGGCCGGCCGACGACAAGATGGCTGGCGCCCGCCTCGAGCGCCGCGGCCGGCGTGGCAATCCGCTTCTGATCGCCCGCGTCGCCGCCGGCGAGCCGAATGCCCGGGGTGACGATCGCCATGCCCGGCCCGACAGCGCCGCGCACCATTTTCGCTTCGTTGGGTGAGCAGACCAGCCCGCCGATCCCTGCCGCGCGGGCCTGTCCGGCGCGCAGCAGCACGAGCCCCGCCGCGTCGCGTCCATAGCCGGCTTCGGCAACGTCGGCATCGTCCATCGAGGTCAGCACCGTGACGCCAAGCACGGTGAGGCCGGAGCCCGCCGCCGCCTTGGCCGCCACGCGCATGGTTTTCGGGTAGGCGTGGACCGTGAGCATTGACGCCCCGGTCCGGGCGATCGCGGCCACGCCCTTTTCGACCGTGTTGTCGATATCGAGCAGCTTGAGGTCGAAGAACACCTTCTTGCCTTTCGCAATCAGCGCCTTGCCGAGACCCAGCCCGTCGCTGCCGTAAACCAGCTGGTAGCCGATCTTGTAGAAGTCGACGGCGTCCCCCAGCCGCTCGACGAGAGCCTCCGCCTCCGCGCGGGTATCCAGATCGAGCGCGACAATCAGTGTTCCTGTCATGGTGCTGGGTCCTCCCGTTCGGCAGCTCCCTACTGCCACGCCGCAGGGCGCCGGGCAACCGTACGCTTCCTACGTAAAGACAGCCGGCAGCCGGCGAGTCCGCACCGGATCGGAGGGATGGCGGGACGCTTTTGCCGGTCGGTTCAACCGATTCAACCGGCTACAGAATATCGCCATGCTATGGCGCCATAGCACCGCCGACGTTCAGCGCGGCGGATCCTCCTCGTATTGCGGCACGCCTTCGGCCGGTTCGATCCAGTGCTCGCGCCGTTTCACCCAGCCTTCCTGCATGGGGACGAGCAGGTTCGGCGCGTCGTCGAGCGTGCCGATGCGGATTTCGACGTCGGCGTCATGCAGGTTGAACAGCCGGGAGCCGCAGACCGGGCAGAAGTGGCGGTCGCCATAGGTCGCCGTCTTGCCGTCGACGCGAAAGCTCGCGCGCGGCCATTTGGCATAGGCGACCAGCACCGAGCCGCTTTCCTTGCGGCAGTTCGTGCAGTGGCAGGTGCCGACCAGAAAAGGTTCGCCATCGAGCTCGTATCGGATGGCGCCACAGAGGCATCCGCCGCTTCGCGTCCGCATCTTATCTCCTGACTTCTTGCCCCCAGAACGCGGCGGGCCTGCCGGAGTTGCGGCCGAAACGGCATCAAGGCTTGCCCGCCAAATATTATGGTGCCATAAGACCGGAGAATTGATTTGTATGTAGAAGACGATGCAGCAGCAGGCGCTTTCCGCCATTGTCGCCTGGGTGCGGCTCGACCGGGCCTTCGAGGCCTTCAACCTGGAGCTGAAAAGGCGCTTCGGCCTGACCGGATTGCAGCTCGCGATCCTCAGGATTCTGGCCGAGCGCCCGACCCTGAAGCTGGCGGCGCTGCGCAAGGCGCTGGTCATGCATCCGGCGACGCTGGGTCAGGCCGTCGACGAGCTGCGCGTCAAGGGTCTCTGCACCGTCGGCCGCGATCCCGCCGATCGCCGGGCCCGCCTCGTGGCGCTGACGCCCGCGGGGCAGGCGCTGCTCGGGGCGGCGCCGCTCGCCGGTCCGGTACGCCTGCGGCAGGTGGCCGCCGATCCGGCGCGTCTCGACGCGCTGGCCCGGGCGCTGGAGGATGCGATCGATCTTTTCGTCCTCGCCGACTGGGCGCCCGGAGGCAAGTCCTGAGCGAAAGTCCGGACGATCTGCTCAATGTCGGCCCGGTCTTGGCCGAACGCCTGCGCCAAGCC
>Ga0134126_10012194_pt1 | contig 10854 bp, 9 predicted proteins | sample KB31752_FD_96881 | JGI IMG/M metagenome (GOLD analysis project Ga0134126, IMG submission 96881) | Terrestrial soil microbial communities with excess Nitrogen fertilizer from Kellogg Biological Station, Michigan, USA - KB3-175-2 | ecosystem: Environmental > Terrestrial > Soil > Unclassified ...
GGGTCCCGCAGTCCGACGGCGCGCTGCTCAACCCCAACTCCGGCAAGTGCCTGGACGACACCGGCTACGGCGGCTCCGGCACCCAGGCCCAGATCTGGTCCTGCACCGGCAACGCCAACCAGACCTGGGCCCTGCCCAGCGGGACGCCCGCCGGCAACACGCCGAACCTCGGGCCGAACGTCTACGTGTTCAGCACCTCGATGTCGACCAGCACGATCCAGGCCGACATCAACCAGGTCTACGCCACCCAGCAGTCCAACCAGTTCGGCACGCAGCGCTACGAGCTGATGTTCGAGCCGGGCACCTACAACGTCAGCGTCCCGGTCGGCTTCTACACCGAGGTCGTCGGCCTCGGCCAGAGCCCGACCCAGACGGTCATCACCGGTGGCGGGATCTCCGCCAACGCCGCCTGGAACGGTGGCAACGCGACAGAGAATTTCTGGCGCGGCGTGGAGAACATCACCATCGACCCGTCCTCGGGCAGCACCGAGTGGGCGGTCTCGCAGGCCGACCCGATGCGCCGGGTGAACATCGACGGCAACCTGGTGCTCGACGATGACACCTCGGGCAACACCACCAGCAACTGGTCGTCCGGCGGCTTCATCAGCGACTCGATCATCACCGGCCAGGTGAACTCGGGTACCCAGCAGCAGTTCATCATGCGCAACGACCGGCTGGGCAGCTGGACGGGCTCCAACTGGAACATGGTGTTCGTGGGTGACACCGGGGTTCCGGCCCAGAGCTTCCCGAGCCCTCCGTACACGACCGTGGGCCAGACCCCGACGGTCGACGAGAAGCCCTACCTGTACATCGACTCCTCCGGGAACTGGGACGTGTTCGTGCCCTCGAACCGGACCAGCGCGCAGGGCGTCTCGTGGGCCAGCGGGAACACGCCGGGCACCTCGCTGCCGCTGAGCGACTTCTACATCGCGACGCCCAGCAGCACGGTGGCCCAGATCAACGCCGCGCTGGCGGGCGGTCAGGACCTGCTGTTCACCCCCGGCGTCTACCAGATCAACGGCACCATCGACGTCACCAACCCGGACACCGTGGTGCTCGGCCTCGGCCTGGCCACCCTGGTATCCGGCGGCGGCAACACGATCCTGCAGACCGCGGACGTGAACGGCATCCGCATCGGCGGGCTGATCTTCGACGCGGGCACGACGAACAGCTCGGTGCTGGTCCAGATCGGCCCGTCCGGGTCCAGCGCCAGCCACGCCTTCGACCCGACCGTCTTGTCGGATGTCTTCGCCCGCATCGGCGGCGCCACCGTCGGCAAGGCCACCCAGACGCTGCAAATCAACAGCAACAACGTCGTCGGCGACGACCTGTGGCTGTGGCGGGCGGACCACGGCAACAGCGGCACGGTCGGCTGGACGACCAACACCGCCGCCAATGGCCTGGTCGTCAACGGCGCCAACGTGACCATGTACGGACTCGCGGTCGAGCACTACCAGGCCATGCAGGTCCAGTGGAACGGCAACGGCGGAGCCGACTACTTCTACCAGAGCGAGATGCCCTACGACCCGCCCAGCCAGTCGGCCTGGATGGACGGAACCTCCGACGGCTATCCATCGATCGCGGTCGCCAGCGACGTGACCAGCTTCCAGGCCTACGGCCTGGGCGTGTACTGCTTCTTCGACGTGAACCCGAGCGAGGTCAGCGCGAACGCCCTGACCTCACCGACCTCGTCCGGAGTCCAGTGGCACGACATGGTCACCGTCTCGCTGGGCGGCACCGGAACCATCGAGCACATCATTAACGGCAACGGCGCGACGGTCGATTCCGGCAGCACGGTAGCCGACCTGAACAGCTACAACTAGCCCACCTAGACCGGGCCCGGCCGCACAAGCCAGCGCCAGTGCGGCCGGGTCCTTCCATGCCCGCCGGGCCGCCCGCGGTCATGGGACACGGAGATCGGGCGAGCCCAGGCAGGTGTCCTGGAGGCGGGCGGGGCCGATGGGGGCGCCGCCTTCATCTGGCAGCTTGCCGGCCAGCGCGTACTGGGCTAGCTGGCCGACTAGCTCGGCCGTGACGAGCGAGTTGCTGCCGTCGGCCGGCTCGAAGACGTTGGCGCCTGGCGGCTGCTCCAGCGGCGCCCCGATGTAGAAGAACGGCGTGTGCCCGGCGGCTTCGCCGGCCGGGTTCGGCCAGCCGCAGGGGTTGAAGTTCAGCGCGTCGGCGGCGGCCTGGCCGACCGCGAGTACCAGGCCGGAGCCCCCGCTCACGTCGGTCCACGCCTGGCTGAAGTTCCCGGTCACGTCGCTGGCCGGGAGGGCCAGGCTCCGCGCGGTCGCCACCGCCACGGCCATGCTCGCGGGATCGGCCGCGTACAACGTCACCGGGTAGCGGGTTGGCAGCGTGGTATCTGCCTGGACGACGCTGACCAGCTCGAAGGTCTCGGTAAGGACCTGGTGTCCGGCGGTAGCGGTCACCGTCACCTGGTACCGCCCCGGAGCCAGCGATGCGTCCGCGGTCACGTGCAGCGGCACCAGCCGCACCGCGCCAGGAGGCACGAACGTGGTGCCCTGACTCGGCGTGACGGTCAGGCCGACCGGGGCCTGAACCTGCCAGCTGACCATGGCCGGCGCCGTGCCGGCGCCCTGGATGACGAGCGCGGCGGCGGTGGCGTTTCCCGGTGCCACGGGCACTGCGTCAGGTTCGCCGAGCACGGCGGGCCGGCTTTGCTGCGGCACGTCGGCCAGGCCGGCCACGGTGCCGCCGATTGAGTCGTTGTCGATGTTCAGCGTCACCCCGCCCCAGGTCTCGTTGTGGCTGCCGTAGTACTGGCGCAGCCGATGAGCGGGCCAGTCGCTATCGGGCAGATGCGGATCGGTGAGCTCGGGGCTGCCGTCCCAGTCAGCGATCCAGACGTCATCGGGACTGGCATAACCCGGCGTCCCGTATTCGGACGCCAGATCGGCGATCCCGGACCCGGCGCTGGAGTACACACCGGACAGGTAACCCGCCGCATGCAGGCCCTGCGTCCACGCGCCGAGGAACGTGAGCACGGCCTGGGCACAGGCGACGTTGGAGCGGGCGTAGCCCTCCATGTCGAAGTAGATCGGCGAGCCTTGGCCATAACCGAAGCTTTGCGCCGTCGCCGACGCGCTCGCGGCGGCCGCCTGCCCCTCGGCGGTGGCATCGGCCGGGTTAATGACCGAGACCCCGCGTATCGTCGAGCAGGGTGCCTGCAAGCCGACCCAGATCGGGATGTACCGCCAGCCCTCGCCGGCCACCTGGGTTACCCACGCCGCAGTGAAGTTCCCGTAAGTACAGGCCCAGTTCTCCCCGCCCAGGTAGGTGCCGATCACCCGGTAAGGGGACGACAGCCAGGCTGTCATGGTTGCCGCCGAGGGAGCTGTGCAGGCGTCGAAGCCCAGGCCGCTGCCCGGCAGCCCGGTCAGCTCAGCGGGCTGGGAGGACTGGCCGGGCCTCGTCGCACTGGTCGTCCCGGCTGCGGTGGTCACGGCCGACCTGGTCATCGTTGCGCCGGCCAGGATGGAGCGGATCAGCTTCGGGTCCCGGCCATAGCTCGCGGTCACCAGTACGCCCGGTCCGGGCGCCGACACGTGGATCGTGTGGTTCGCGTTGTCCATCGCCGCCGCCCTGGCGGACAAGGCGACCGGGCTGGCCGCAAGCGCGGCGGTGCTGGCTGGAAGAACCACGGTCTGCGGCGGAAGCGCCGCGGCCGACGGGTCGGGCTGCACCAGCACGGCGTCGGCATGCCCGTAGGCTCGAGCCGGGCAGTGCTGGCTCGCACCGGGAGTGCCCAGGTAGACGGCCTTCGTATTGAACAGGACACAGCGCCCAGGGTCGGCCGACAGTCGGTAGACCGGCCACGACGCCGGGACGCTGATCCGGTACCCGTGGTACTGCACCAGTTGCGTGCCGGCGGCCGGGGGTGCTGCGGCCTGCGAGGCGGATGCGACCCCGCCCGGTAAGAGCAGCGCTAACGCCGCACTTAACGCCCCGGCCCTCGCTGCCGTTCTACGGTTGGCCATGTCAGCTCCTGTTCGACCGCGCGGGCAAATCGCAACAAAATTACTAACACGGTGATTCTGGCGTCAATGGGCAACATGCCGGGCGGCGCGGCGGGCGCGGGTGCGCGGCGGGCGCGGGTGCGCGGCGGGCGCGGGTGCTCGGCCCGCCGCCATCATCAGCCCCGGCCGACGAACTCGCGCCACTGCCAGTGCTGGCGCAGCGTCTTGTTCACGCCCTTCATGTAGCTCTCGATCTTGTCCGCCACGAACGGGCGCTGCTCGGGGGCGAATTCGGCCTCGACCGTGAGCCGTTCCGTCCAGTAGCCGCGGCCCGCGTGCTCGTACTCCCGCAGGAGGCCGAGCGGGACGTCCTGGCTGTCGCGGTAGGACTTGATCTGCGCCCCCGCGCGGGTCATCGCCTCCCACAAGTCGAGCGCCTGCCGCTCGGCCAGGGCCGACGCGCCGACCGTGGCGAACATGCGCAGCGCCACGCCGGGCTCGATCGTGTTCATGGCCCGGCAGTAGCCGCACTCGGCGTTGAGCGCCATGCCCGAGAGCCTGATCCGGTCCAGCGAGGCACCGCATCTCCGGCACCCGCGGGTGCGGGCATCCGCCTGGAGGGCGCGGTCGCGCAGGACCTCCGCGGCGGCGGCCACGGCCAGCCGGCGTGCCCGTGTGTACCTGATCTCGATCTCCCTGCTGGCCCAGTCGCGCTTGCCGCCCTCCCGCCACGCGGTGCCCTCGGGGAGGCCATCGACGTCGGAGAACTCGTCGCTGATGCGGTTCCAGGTGGCCGAGACCTGCTCGCGGTACTTGTGCATCTGGCTTTCTACGGCTCCCCACGGGAGCACCAGCGGGGTCAGGTCGGACCCCAGGCTCGGGATCAGCGCCTGGCTGCCGGCCGCCGCTTCGGCGAGGGTGACATCCACGCGCCCGAGCACATCGGTTATCGCCGCGTTCCATCGCTCAATGACTTGCTGCATGATCATGACTTGCTGCATGTTCCTGTCAGTCCTCTGCTACGTCTAGCTCAGCCGCGCGGGGGGAAGAAGGCGGTGCCGCAGAACCCGCAGTACCCGTAGAGGGTGTCTGCTTCCCGCGGGGCCCCGCACCTGCGGCAGGTACGAACCGTGACCGACGGCCTGGAGCCGGCCGCCGCTGCGAGCGGCCGACTGCGGGTGGCGGCCTGCGCGAACAGCGACCGGACCTCCGGCTCCGGCTTCACCCGTGCGATGTAGGCGTCGGTCTCGGTACGGACGAGGTCGGCCAGGCGCCGACGGCGGAAGTCCCGGATGGCCTCACTCTCGCCGCCGGCCTCGGGCGGCAGCCGGGCCGCGTACGCGGCCTGCATGGCCACCAGCACCTCGCGGAACTCCGACGGGTGCGCCGCCTCGCCCAGGTACGACGCGGCGGCGGGAGCGCCCGGCAGCCAGGCACACCTGATCTGCTGCCACGCGTCCGGGTGCCGCCGCGCCGAGCACCCGACCGCCACCAGGTGGCCCAGCCGACGCTCGAACTCGGCCGGGATGGCGTCGCTCACCTGGCCGCTACCCGGCGTACTTGGCCCGGTACAGGTCCGAGTAGTGGGTGAACAGCTCGTGGTACTTCATCGCCTCCTGCTGCATCCGCTTACTCCAGAACATGCCGGCGTTGCTCCAGTCCAGGGCCGACATCCCGAAGTGCGCCAGCACGGCGTTGGCGTCGTAGCCACGGCGGGCAGCCGCGCTCATCGCCTCCTGGATCTCGACGAAGCGCTCCAGCGAGAGCGGCTCGGCGCCCACGTCCCCGCCCACGCCGGCCGAGGCCGCCTGCGCCGCGTGCGCCCCGTACTGTCCCTGCGAGGCGCCGGCGAACGCATTGCCGTACGCGGTGACGACCGTGTGGGTCGTGTCGGTCTGCATGCGCTGCATCCATACCGCGCTGACCCGGTCCCACTTCGGACGGTCCATCCGGGCCTGCGCGATCAGCTGGTCAATGTCGCCGCCGCCGGCCAGCGCGGCCTGCATGTGGGCCCACTGCTCTACGCTCACGCCCTCCACCGGGTCAAGCGCGCCGCCGCCGCCTGGCCCCGTCATCGCGCTGGCCTTCTCTCGCTGCATCCGCTCGCGCACGATGCCGACCATCCGGAACTCGAGGTCGGTCCGGTTCTGTCGCGCGTGTGCGGCCCAGGACGTCGCGCCCCAGTTGCGGAACGCCTCCCAGTGCCCGCCGTCCCGGAACCCGTACGCGCGGATGAGCAGCACCTCCTCGGGGTCCAGCGGACGGCCGCTGTCGTCGTAGATCGGCTGGAGGTCCTCCTCGTCGGCGTGAATCATCCGGTCACGGACGCTTTCGATCTGGTAGAACCAGTCCTCCATCGACAGCCCGTCCCAGCCCTGCGGCATGGGGTATGCGCGTCCATTCCATTGAAAATGGCTCACTGGTCTCCTTAACGGCCCCTGGGCTGGCTAGATCTCGGCAGAGCGCCGAGCACAGCGGGGCCGCTGACAGCGCGATGCTCGCCCCGCTACGCGAAGAATAGTCAGATTCATGGCAGTTTCGGAGGCTTAATGACCCGGACGATGCCGACCAATCCGGTCTTTTGACCTGGGCGTTGCCGGGCTGAGCGGAGCGGTTGCCGCATCCTGGCCCTGGGAACGCTCAGGGAGCGCCGCGTGGTTACGTCTGTGATGACAGCATGGCCACACGCCACCAGGCGTCGCACTCTTCCCTCGGACGGAGACAACATGAGCCTGACGATCGGTGACACCGCCCCGGACTTCGTCGCCACGACCACAGAAGGCCCGGTCAGCTTCCATGACTGGATCGGCGATTCCTGGGCCGTCCTGTTCTCGCACCCCAAGGACTTCACCCCGATCTGCACCACCGAGCTCGGCTACATGGCCTCGATCAAGCCCGACTTCGACCGCCGCGGTGTGAAGATCATGGCCCTGTCGGTCGACCCCGTCGACAAGCACGCCGCCTGGGCCGCGGACATCGAGGAGACCCAGGGCACCGCCCCGAACTACCCCATGATCGGCGACGCCGACTTCACCGTCTCCAAGGCCTACGGGATGCTCGGCGCCGACGTTAGCGGCGACCCAGCCGACCGCACGGCGGCCGACAACCAGACCGTGCGCAGCGTCTTCGTGGTCGGCCCGGACAAGAAGATCAAGCTGATCATGCTCTACCCGATGACCACCGGCCGCAACTTCGACGAGATCCTCCGCGTGATCGACTCCCTGCAGCTGACCGCTCAGCACAAGGTCGCCACGCCCGCGAACTGGAAGCAGGGCGAGGATGTGGTGATCGCCGGCTCGGTCTCCAACGAGCAGGCCAAGGCGATCTTCGGCGACTGGGCCGAGCCCAAGCCCTACATCAGGATCGTTCCCCAGCCAAGCTGACCGGCCCGTACCTGGCCGAGACCGCCAGTCAGCAGACGAATCACCGCGCTCGGCGCGGCACCCGAACCGACCCAGGAGACCGGTTCTGGATCAGCGCCTCGATGCCCGCGATGAGTCGTTCCAGGCCGAAGCGGTAGGCATGCTCGGGGTCGTAGGCGGACTGATGCTCCTGGCCGGCCGCTTGCCCGACGCGGGCGGCGATCGGGAATTGAGCTGGATCGAAGACTTCAGCGAGCACGGGGCCAGTCGCGGCCCACCACTGGGCGTCGGTCAGGCCGGTTCGGCGTTCGGTGTTCTCGGCCTCGACCTTGAGCCGGGCCAGGCCCTGAATGTGGGTGTGGACCGTGGTGATCACCGCGTCCATCTCCAGGTCGGTCAGGCCGATGTCGTCGACTACGCGCAGCTCGAGTTCGTACTTGGTGATCGCGTTGGGGCCGAGGGGCGGGCGCCCCGTGAAGACTTGCAGCATCCAGGGGTGGCGCAGGTACATCTGCCAGTTGGCGGTGCCGACCTGCGCCAGTCCGGCTGGCCAGCCGACGGTGCCCGCGTCGGCCAGCTGCGGCACGACCTCGGCATAGGCCGCGTCGAGCATCGCTTCGACTAGCTCCGCCCGCGAGGCGATGTAGGTGTAGAGCGTCATCGTTCCCACCCCGAGCGCCTCAGCGACCCGGCGCATCGACAAGGGAGCAAGGTCGCGATCGGCGTCGGCGATGGCGGTCGCGGTCTCGACGATCTGAGCGATGGACAGCGCGTGCTTGCGTCCGCGGCGGGGCAGTTCCCGGCGCCCCCACAGCAGCGCGATAGTCCGCGCTGGATCACCGCTGCCGCTGCTGTCACTGCCCATCCAGACATCCTAGAACAGAAAGACGTACACCCTACGGATTAAGGTGGTACCATATCCGTATGGTGTACGGATCAGGGGTGACGGGCCTGGCGCCGGAGCCCGCCGGCGGCATCCTGGCTCACGGCCTCAGCAAGCGCTATGGCGATCACCTGGTTCTGGACCGCTTTGACCTGAGCGTCGAGCCGGGAACGGTGTGCGCGCTGCTCGGGCCGAACGGGGCGGGCAAGACCACCGCGGTACGGATCCTGGCGACGCTGCTGCGCCCGGATGCGGGCCAGGCGCGTGTCGCCGGGCGCGACGTGATTCGCGAGCCGCGCCAGGTACGCGCCCGGATCGGAGTAGTCGGACAGCACGTCTCGCTCGACGAGATCCTCACCGGCCGGCAGAACCTGCAGCTGTTCGGCCGCCTGTACCACCTGCGCGAGGCGGAAGCGACGCGCCGGGCGGACGAGCTGCTGATCCGGTTCGGCCTCAGCGACGCCGCCGGACGGCCCGTGGCCGCGTACTCGGGGGGCATGCGCAGGCGACTGGACCTGGCGGTGAGCCTCATCCTGGCTCCGCCCGTGATGTTTCTCGACGAGCCGACCACCGGCGTGGATCCCGGCGCCCGCCTCGACTTGTGGGCGTCCATCCGGGCCATCGTGGACGGCGGCACGACAGTGCTCCTGACGACCCAGTACCTCGAAGAGGCCGACCAGCTGGCCGATCACGTCGTGATTCTCGCCGCCGGGCGGGTCGCCGCCCAAGGCACCCCGGACGAGCTCAAGGCCCTGGTCGGGCCCGATCGCGTCGAGACGATTACCCGCAAGCCCACCCTTGATGACGTGTTCGTCCACCTGACCAGCCACGCCAGCGCCATCGAGCCGGCCAGAAAGGCGCGCCCGTGATGACCACCGCGACGCTCGCTGCCGTCCCGTCAGGGCTGGCTCGGTCGGCCCGTGACGCGGCGACGCTGACCCGCCGGATCCTGCTGCACTGGAAACAGCGGCCGGTCTCGGTCGTGCTCGGGCTGCTGTTCCCCGTCCTGGTGGTGGTGATGTTCGGCTACCTGTTCGGCGGCGCCATGGCCATCCCGAACGGCAGCTACCTCGACTTCCTGATACCCGGCATGCTCGCGATGACCATGCTGTTCGGCCTCGAGGCGATGGTGGTCGCGGTCACGACCGACAACGCCAAGGGCGTCACCGCGCGGCTTCGGACCATGCCGGTGAGCGCGGTTTCCATCCTGGCCGGACGAAGCTGGGCCGACCTGCTCAACGGCATCGTCGGCATCGTCGTCATGGTGATCACCGGCCTGATCGTGGGCTGGCGGCCCGACCGGGGACCCCTGCTCGGCCTGGCCGCGATCGGACTGCTGCTGTGGCTGCGGTTCGCCTTCGCCTGGATCGGCATCTACCTCGGGGTGCTGCTCAAGGCCCCCGAGTCAGCCATCGCCGTCCAGGTCCTGGTATGGCCCGTCGGATTCCTGTCCAGCGTCTACGTCTCACCCGCCACCATGCCCGGATGGCTTGACGCCATCGCGACCTGGAACCCACTGTCGGCAACCGCGACTGCCGTCCGGAACCTGTACGGCAACCCCACCTGGTCCACCAGCGCCTGGGCCGCCCAGCACGCGACCCTGCTGGCACTGCTGTGGCCAGCCCTGCTCACCATCGTGTTTCTCCCGCTCGCCGCACGGCAGTACCGGCGCCAAGATCGATGACACCCGACCGGCCGGGTGTATCAGCCTGATGTCAGCAGGTTCAGCCGGGCGTCGAGCTGCAGGTACTGGCCGTACCGGCGGGCGGTGTCCTCGAGGGCGCGGACCTGCGGGGGCGTCAGGGGCCGGTAGGGCCGCAGTTCGAACTCCACGTGGCCGGGGGCGATGGTGCGTCGCATGGACGCCACGAGCTGTGCGTCGACGAGCGCCATCCCGATCATGGATTCGCGGGTGCGCGGCACGGCGCCGGCGGTGTCGAGCAGCCAGCGGGAGTCCTGGTAGCCGCGGTAGGTCTCGTCGAGGATCTGCAGGAGGTGGCCCGCCGGTTCTTGTGACCGGTCTGGCGCCTGGCCGGGCGCGTGCCAGAAGGTGCGCCCGTCGTGCTGAAACGACTCGAGCTGGTCGCGGGCGTGGTGCAGGCCGAGGCGCACGTCGGTGAGGGTCAGCGTGGCCCAGTAGGCGAGATCGCGCTCGGTCGCCGGGCCGTGGCCGGTGAAGTAGCGCCGGGCGAGCTCGGTCAGGGCCTCGGTCCGGTCGAGCCGTCGTGGCGCCGGCACGCGCTGGTCCATGAGCGCATAGGTGTGCTCGCCGGCGTCGACCGGGCCGCTGCAGATCAGCCCGTCTAGCTCGGTGTGGGCCAGCAGGATCATCAGCATCTGCCCGCTGCCGGCGAGACCGCGCTGGCGCAGCTCCTCAGCCAGCTGCCCGCGCGTCAGATATCCGCCCCTGGCCAGGACGTCGGTGATGGTAGTAACCGCCTGGCCGGTCGAGCGATCGTCGAGGGCCGCGGCCGCCGAAGCGGCATGCGGCCCGACCAGGTGCTGCTGCCACGGGCCGGCTACCTCAGTAGCGGGCGCCGGTGGCCTGGGCGGCGAGCGGTTCCAGGGCTGTGAGGTCACTGTCGGTGAGCTGGACGTCGAGCGCGTCGGCGTTCTCCTCGATCCA
>Ga0134126_10012195_pt1 | contig 10854 bp, 6 predicted proteins | sample KB31752_FD_96881 | JGI IMG/M metagenome (GOLD analysis project Ga0134126, IMG submission 96881) | Terrestrial soil microbial communities with excess Nitrogen fertilizer from Kellogg Biological Station, Michigan, USA - KB3-175-2 | ecosystem: Environmental > Terrestrial > Soil > Unclassified ...
GAGGGGTACTCCGGTGTCCAGACGCGAGATCGGTCCAGACACGCGGAGCGACTGAGAGGGGGAGGGGGCCAGTACAGTAGCCACGGCTCGTGCTGGACGAAGGCTGGGCTGGCCTCGCCGCCTGACACGGCGGCCACAGGCGTAACCGAGGCGCCGGCGGATTCCACCGAGACGATGTTGCCGATTCCGCCGTACGCGCCGCTCACGGCAAGACACATCTGCGCGTTGCATGAGGGCTGTCCGAGCGCGGCCGTGTCCGTGGCGAAGTCGACGGTTTCACCCGTGGCGACGGTCACCTGGCGAAGGTACGGCGTCCCGGTGGCCGAGACGAACACGATCTGCGTACCGTCGGCCGACCACGCCGGGTCGAACGCGCCGCCTGCTTCGTGCGTGACCTGCACTGCCTGACCGCCGGCGGCCGGCACGACGAACACCTGCGAGATACCCGAACGCGTCGACGTGAACGCGATCTGCGAGCCCGAGGGACTCCATGTGGGGGCGCGCTCGGGAACCCACGTGTCCGAGCCGGTCGTGAGCGCCGTCTGGTTCGCGCCCGAAATGTCCATGGTGAAGAGGCGGAGCGTGCCGCTGCGGTCGCTCACGAATACGATGTGCGCGCCGGTCGGGTCGATCGCCGCTTCGTCATCGAGGCCGGCGCTGTTCGTCAAGCGGGTCTGCGCGGAACCGTCGATGCCGGAGATATAGATTTCAGGATTCAGATCGCGATACGACGTGAAGACCAGGTGTCCCGCCGCTGTCTTCGGATTGTTGTCCGTCGAGTTGTCGAACGTGAGCCGCGTGCTGGTGCCGTTGTGGCTCCAGTAGATCTGCGGCGTGCCCGACGCATCGGAGGCATATACGAAATCGGCGACCGGAGCGGCCGACTGGGAGCGCTGCTGCTGCGGCGCCAGAGGGCTCGAGGAACTCGAGCACGCGCTGGCCAGGAGAGCCGCGCAACCCACCGCGAACGCACGCGGCGCGGGACCAACGAGTGGAGAGTTCATGCGGGACATGGAAGTGCTCCTCGAGAGTTCAATGGGACTGCGATTTATTTTCGAGTTCGCCTACGCTGACATCGAGGAGTATCGTGAGGCCCATTGGTGCCTTGAGATCGCGAGCAATTAAAGACGGCTCATGTCGCGCCCGCCTCGACGCGCCCTCAGTGAGGGGCTTAGGCGTCAGTCGCGCCCGCAGCAGGGCGTGGCGGTGCGGGGTATATTTTTGCCGGCATGAGATCACCGGCCGGCAATAGGCGCCGCGCACCCTCGGTGCGCGATAAGCCCGTCTTTCTCGACGAGAGCGGACGGCGCTGGCGCTATCTGCGTCTGTTAGCCATCGGCGTCGGCATGATCAGCACCATGGTCGCGGCGGTGGTCGTGTACGAGTTGCTGACGCCGCCGGTGCCTGCGTCCTTCCCGATGTCGGCCGCGCCACCCACGCAATCGCACCTGATCACCAGCAAGGCCCAACGCCGCCGCCTCGACAAGCGGCTGCAGCTGTGGTTCGAGCTGCGCCGCAATCATGCGCTGCCGGCGATGCACGCCGATCGTCTGCCCGTGCACGCGCGCACGGTGATCGGCAAAACGCCCCAACCAGGCCAGCCGATCGTCGCCGCATTCTACGTGAACTGGGACGACAATTCGCTCGCATCACTCGGCGAGCACGCCGATGACCTGGACTGGGTGATCTGCGAGTGGGGCTTCCTCATGCCGGGCGGCGACTCGCTGCGCATGAGCATCGACCGCCGCGTCCCCATCGCCATCGCCCACAAGGTGCCGGACGCGCGGCAGCGTCCGTGGGTGTTCGCGATGGTCACGAACTTCGATTCGGCTACCAAGAAGTGGGACACGCCGTCGCTGCGCCACATGCTCACCGATCCGGCGTCGCGCGAGCGCGCGCTCAGGCAGCTCACCGACAGCGTGATGCGCTACGGGTTAGGCGGCGTCACGTTGGACTTCGAGGAGGTGCCGCCGAGCCTCACTGACCCGATCGTGACGTTCGAGAAAATGCTCAAGGCGCGGTTGGCGCCCAAAGGCCGGTTGGTCACGCAGGCGGTGTCGTTCAACGACAACGACGTCCAGCTGGCGAAGTACGCGTCGGTGGCCGACAAGCTGTTTCTGATGTTGTACGACGAGCACTACGGCGGCGGCGATCCCGGGCCGGTGGCGAGCCAAGCGTGGTTCGTCAAGACGGCGCGCCACATGATGCGCTTCATCCCGCCCAACAAGGCGATCCTCACGTTGGGCGCCTACGGATACGACTGGAACGACGCCGAAGACACGGCGTCGGCGATGACGTTCCAGGATGTCATGAGTGCGGTGCGCGACGCGGCGGTGGACGGGCAGCCGGCGGCGATCCGCTTCGACTCGACGGCGCTCAACCCGTACGCCACGTGGCGCGACCCCGATTCAACCGATCACGTGGACTGGTACCTCGACGGCGTCACGGCGTACAACGAGATCATCGCCGGCGATGCGTTAGGCGCGGGCGGCATGGCGGTGTGGCGGCTGGGGTCCGAGGATCCCGCGATCTGGGCGGTGATCGGCAAGCGCGGCATCGATGCGCCCGTCGAGAACCTGAGCACGATTCCCTCGGGCTACGACCCCGAGTTCCAGCCCAAGGTGGCGACGGGCGAGCTCCTCGAGCTGCGCGCGCGCCCAACGGACGGCAGCCGCGACATCACGGTCGATCCAGTGACGCGGCTCATCGTCGATGAACGGGTCACGCGGTACGCGACGCCGTGGATCATCCGCCGGTTCGGCGGCGGCTCGCCGCACAAGATTGCGTTGACCTTCGATGACGGACCCGACGGCCGGTACACGAGCTCGATTCTCGACACGCTCAAGTCGCGCCACGCCGCGGCCACGTTCTTCGTGATCGGGCAGAACGCCGAGGCGCACATCCCGCTCCTCCGGCGCGAGTACAACGAAGGGCACGAGATCGGCAACCACACGTTCACGCACCCGAACCTCAGGTACGCGAGCACGCGGGTGGTGCAGCTGCAGCTGGATGCCACCGAGCGGCTGCTCGAGGCTGCGTTAGGCAGGCGGAGCGCGTTCTTCCGCGCGCCGTACTTCGGCGACGCCGAGCCGACCACGTCGGACGAGCTCGAGCCGATCGCGGTGGCGACGGACCGCGGATACATCAGCGTCGGCTTGCGCATCGATGCCGAAGACTGGCAGTCGCCGGGCGTCGAGACGATCGTCGACACCGTGCTCCACCAGCTGCAGTCGGGCAAGGGCGGCAACGTCGTCTTGTTGCACGACGGCGGCGGCAACCGCCAGCAGACGGTCGCTGCGTTAGGCCCGCTCATCGACTCGCTGCGGGCGCGCGGCGACACGCTGGTGCCGCTGTCCGAGCTGGTCGGGATCTCGCGCGACGTCGCCATGCCGCCGCTCCCGCCGCAAACCCGCCTCAGCCGCTTCGGCGAGCTGCTCGCCTTTGGCAGCGTCGGCGTCGCCGAATGGGTGTTCTACTGGCTCTTCACGCTCGCCGTCGGACTCGGCTTCGCCCGGCTGTTGTTCATCACGACGCTCGCCATCATCCAACGCATCAAGCGGCACCAGAATCCGGATGCGCCGGTGACGTACGCGCCGACGGTGAGCGTGATCGTCCCGGCGTTCAACGAGGAAAAGGTGATCGTCAACACCATCCAGAGTCTCGTGACCCAGGAATATCCGGGACGGCTCGAGGTGGTGATGGTGGACGATGGCTCGCCGGACCGGACGATGGAGGTGGCGCAGGCCGCGTTCGGCGATCACCCGCGCGTGCTGCTGCTGCGCAAGCCTAACGGAGGGAAGGCGAGCGCCCTCAACTACGGACTGAAGCACACGCACGGCGAGATCGTGATCTGCCTGGACGCCGACACCATCTTCGCGTCCAACACGGTGGCCGAGCTGGTCGAGCCGCTGCACGATCCGGTCGTCGGCGCCGTCGCCGGCAACGCCAAGGTCGGCAATCGCGTGAACCTGGTGACACGCTGGCAGGCGATCGAGTACGTCACGAGCCAGAACCTGGATCGCCGCGCGTTTTCGCTGCTCAATTGCATCACGGTGGTGCCGGGCGCGGTGGGTGCCTGGCGCAAATCGCTCATCGATGAGGTGGGCGGCTTCAGCGAAGACACGCTCGCCGAAGATCAGGACCTCACGTTGTCGATCCGCCGGCGCGGCCACTCGATCGCGTACGCCGACGAGGCCATTGGCTACACCGAAGCGCCGGACTCGCTGCGCGCCCTGGCGAAACAGCGCTTCCGGTGGTCCTTCGGCACGCTGCAGTGCCTGTGGAAGCACAAGCGCGTGTTTCTCGACCCGCGCTACGGCTCGTTAGGCCTGGTAGCGATGCCTAACGTACTGATCTTCCAGTTGTTCTTCCCGTTCGTGTCGCCGATCGCCGATTTGATGTTCGTATGGAGTCTCATCTCGGTGTGGCTGGTGCGCGCGCAGCACGGCGCGACCTACGCGCTCACGAGCCTCGAGCAGGTGCTCACGTACTATGCGGTGTTCCTGCTCGTCGACTGGATCGCCACGATCGTCGGCTTCTTCCTCGAGCCCGGCGAAGACCGCTCGCTCACGTGGCTCGTATTCCTCCAACGCTTCGCCTACCGCCAGGTGATGTATTGGGTGGTGGTGCGTTCGGTCGTGGCCGCGCTCAGAGGACGGGTGGTTGGTTGGGGCAAACTCGAGCGCAAAGCGACGGTGGCCAAGGAAGAAGAAACGCGGCTCCGCGAAGCGTTGACCTAGGGAAGCGCGCGCTGGCGCGCGCTTCCCTTATTCCAGCATGCGTCCGAGTCGCGGGTCGTCGATTTCTTCCGGCACGCGGTTCTCGTTCTTCCGCGTGACGATCCACACGACGATCGCGACGATGATCACGAGTGCAACCGCGAAGCGGTCTTCGTGCCGGCGCACGTGGCCGATCATCACCACGGCGGTCTGGCCGAAGATCCAGCCGACCGCGGTGAATAGTCCGCTCCAGACCCACGCGCTCACACCGCTCCCGATCACGAAGCCGGTGAAGGATGTGCGCGCCGCGCCGCACGTGATGGGGAGCAGCAGACGCGCGCCGTAGGCGAAGCGCACCACGAGCGATGCGCGCCATGGGTGTCGCTGCACGGCGCCCAACAGACGCGACATCGGCCTTTGCAAACGCGGCCAGCGCGCGGCGGTCTGCAACGCGCGCCATCGGCCGAGCATGTAGAGCACGATGTCCGCTGCCCAACTGCCGACGGCGCACGCCATCGCGGCGCGGACCACGTGCAGGTGTCCCTGATGCGCCGCGAACCCGGCCACGACCGGCGCCGCTTCCTCGGTGATGATGCTCGTCGCGCCGAGCGTCACGTACGCCCAGAGTTGCGACAGCTTGCTGAGAATCGAGTGCTGGGCAGCGAGCGCGAGAACCATCAGACCTCGGTTGGTGCGTAGACGCGTCCGCGGAACTTCGACGCTGCGGCCGCGTTTGGCAACCGCCTACTGTTCCCGCAGCGCCGCCATCGGTGTTTCGGCGAACACATCCCGGCTGCTCGACAATCCGACGATGGCCGTCAGCGCCACAATAATGAGTGCCAAGACGGCCAGCGGCAGCGCCGCCGGCGAGAACGGCGCGTCGAACAAATAGTGCATCAACGCCCAGGCGCCGCCTAACGACAGCACCAATCCGGTGGCCGCCGACAACGCGCCGAGCACCGTGTACTCGCTCAGCATGATGCGGCCGATCTGCGCCCGCGTAGCGCCGAGGGTCTTGAGCAGCACGCCTTCCCGCAGCCGTTGGCGCCGCGCCGCCGCGACGGCGCTCAGGAGCACCAGCACCCCCGTCGCCACGCTGAACAGCGCCATGAACCGGATCGCAATCGACACCTTGTCGAGAATCGAGTCCAGCGCCTGTTGGATGAGCGCCAGGTCGATCGTCGACACGTTCGGGTCGTGCACCACCACGGCTCGTTGGAGCGAGGCGCGTGCCGCCGGATCGGTGACGCGCGTCAGGAACACCACCGTCTGCGGCGCATCGGTGAGCGCGCCGGGCGCGAAGATCACGAAGAAGTTGGGCTCGAACCGGGCCCACACCACCTCGCGCAGACTGGTGACGATCGATGCGACCTTGACGCCCTGCACGTCCCACGTGATCGTGTCGCCTAACGTAACGCCTAACTCGTTGGCTACGTCGCGCTCCATCGACACGGGCCACGGCGGACCGTGCGGCGTGCGATCGGCGCCGAACCACGTGCCGGCCACCAGTTTCTCGGACGAGATGAGCGTGTCGCGATAGCTCGACCGGTATTCCCGCTTGAGCGCCCACGACGCGCGGCGCCCGTTCTGCTCGGCGTCGTCGGCGGTGCGGCCGTTGATCGACGCGATGCGCATGGGGACGATGGGCACCTCCTGCAGCACCGGCGCGCGCGCGACGCGAATGAGCGAGTCGACGCCTTTGGCCTGGTCGGCCTGCACGTCGAAGAACGCCAGGTTGGCGCGCGTCTCGATCGTGCTCGCGGTGAGGCGCGCGAGCAGATTCCGTTCGACCAGATACAGCGTGCTCATGAGAAACGCGCCGAATCCGAGGGCCAGCATCACGGCGCGGGTCTGATTGGCCGGGCGATAGAGGTTCGCCAACCCCTGGCGCACGACGAACGGCCAATGCTCCTTGATCACGCGCCGCGTGAGGCGCGACACGAGCGACGCCGCGAGGGCGAGCAGCAGCAACGCCGCGCCGACGCCCGCGCTCATGAAGATGCCGCGGCGCACCGTGCCCGCGCGGCCGATGGCAATGACGACGACGCTCGCGACGAGCGCGAGCGCCGCGATGAGGCGCGGCCAGTCGGACAGCATCCGGCGCACCGGCGTCGACGCCGCATCGCGGCGGATGGCTTCGAGCGGCGAGATGCGCCTAACGCCAAGGATCGGCAGCAGCGCGAAGATCACGGCGACCCACACGCCGATGGCGACGCCGGTGAGAATCGCGCGCGGCTCGAGGTGCGGCGTGACGGTCACCGGCACGACGCCGGCGGTGACGTGGGGCAGCGTCATCTGGGCTGCCACGCCGAGGACCGCGCCGACGGCCGCGCCGGCGAATCCGAGCGCGCCGGTCTCGAGCAGATAGATGGCCAGCACCTGCCGCGAGGTGGCGCCGAGCACGCGCAGCACGGCGATCGGGTCGCGCTTCTCCTCGATGTAGGCCCGGATGGCGCTGGCGACGCCCACGCCGCCTAACAGGAGCGACACCAGCGCCACCACGCCCAGAAAGCGATTGAGCTGCTGGATGTTGTAGGTGAGCGACCGCTCGGTGTCGCGCACGGTGCGGGTGCGCACGTGCGCCGCGTCGAGGGTGGGGCGATGCTGATTGACGACGGCGTCGGGCTCGGTGCCGGCCGGCAGCTCGAGCAGCGCCGCATATTCCGCGCGGCTGCCGAACACGAGCAGCTTGGTTTCGGGCACCCATTTGTCGGCGATGTAGACGCGCGGGCCTAACGACGAGGCGATACTGATGTCGCCGGGCACGTTCTGGAGCGTGCCGATAATCGCGAAGCGCGCCGAGCCTAACGATAGGCTGTCGCCTAACTTTGCGCCGAGCTCGACGAGGAGCGCGCCGTCGACGAGCACCGTGTGGCCGGTCTGCAAATCGCCGTAGCGGCCCGCGGGGTCGGTCGCGATGCTCCCGTAGAACGGCACGCCGGGGCTCACGGCGTTCACCTGCACGAGCCGCGGCGCCGGCGCGCGCGGCACGAGCGCCATGGACGTGAACGTGGTCGTCCGCCCAACGGTGATGCCGTCGTGGCGGAGCGTGTCGAGCAGCGAATCGACCGACGGCGGGAACGCGGTGCGCGACGAAAGCGACAGGTCGCCGCCCAATAATTCGCGCGACTGCTGGCGAATCGACGTGATCACGTTGGCCGTGTACGAATCGATGGCGACGAGTGCCGCCACGCCGAGCGAAATCGCCGACATGTAGAGCAGCAGACGGCTGCGCGCCGAGCGGCTGTCGCGCCAGGCGAGGCGGGCCAGATCGCGGAAGCGAGCGCTCACGCCGCGATCTCCGTGTCCTCGACCACGGCCCCGTCGCTCAACCGAATGATGCGCTTCGCTCGGCCGGCGAGGACGGAATCGTGGGTGACTAACACAATGGTCGTGCCCGATTCGCGGTTGAGCTCCTCGAGGAGCTCGATGATCCGGTCGCCGGTGGTCGAGTCGAGATTGCCGGTGGGCTCGTCGGCGAAGAGGACGCGCGGCGCGTTGGCGAAGGCGCGCGCCAGTGCGACGCGCTGCTGCTCCCCGCCCGAGAGCTGCGCCGGCAGATGACTCGCACGATCGGCGAGTCCGATCCGCTCGAGGAGGGTGCGCACACGCTCGCCGGCATTGCGGACGCCGCGCAATTCCAGCGGGACCGCGATGTTTTCCGCCGCGGTGAGCGTGGGGATGAGTTGAAAGCTCTGGAACACGAATCCAACTTTCTCACCACGGAGCTTGGCGCGCGCATCCTCGGAGAGCGTGCCGAGCTCGGCGCCGTCGAGGAGCACCGAGCCGGCGGTTGGTGTATCCAGTCCGGCGAGCAGGCCGAGCAGCGTGGTTTTGCCGCTGCCGGAGGGTCCGACGATGGCGACGAACGCACCGTCGGGAATCGTGAACGTGACATCGCGGAGCACCGTCAAGGCGCGTCCGCCGCTGGGGTACGATTTCGTCAACTGCCTAACGACGAGCATGAGAGCGGGATGGAAGTGGAGTCTGGTCGCGCTCGCGGCCGCTGCGGCCGCCGCAACCTGCGGCGGCTGCACCGGCCGCGAGCGCGACAGCACACGAGCCGCGGCGCCGGATACCGCGGCCCGTGAACGGGCCGCGGCATCCGCGCCCCGCGAGCACAAGCGTACCATCGTGTTCCTGGGAACCAGCCTCACCGCGGGATTCGGACTCGACCCCGACTCGAGCTTCACGTCGATCATCCAGCGGCGCGTGGACTCCCTCGGTCTAAGCTATGACGTGGTCAATGCAGGCGTCAGCGGCGAAACGTCCGCCGGCGCGCTTCGCCGCATCGGATGGGTGATGCGACAGCCCGCGTCGATTGTCGTGCTCGAGGTCGGCGCGAACGACGGACTGCGCGCGCTGAACGTCGATTCGCTGCGTTCGAACCTGCAGCACATCATCGACACGGTGCGTGCCACGCATCCCGAGGCGCGTCTCGTGATCGTCGGCATGGAAGCGCCGCCCAACTTGGGTGCGCGCTACGCGTCGGCGTTTCGCGCGGTCTATCCGGCGATCGCGAAGAAAAACGATGCGGTGCTGCTCCCGTTCCTGCTCGCGGGCGTGGGTGGCGTCGATTCGCTCAATCAGGGCGACGGCATCCACCCGAATTCCCATGGCGAGCGGATCGTTGCCGAGACCGTGTGGCGAACGCTGCGTCCACTGTTGGACGGCAAAGCGAGCGCGCGCGGCGACGACCGGGGAGGTGACGGGCGAGACCTCAAACGGACTCTCCATCCACCGGTGAGTCGTGGGTCGATTTGAAATTCGTGGACTTTCTGTGCAGCTGGCCCAAAGGACAACAGAAGTGATGCAAAGGATGGGATGATCGCCACGGCTGCCAGGGCCGGTTCGTCGCCTAACGCGCAGGGATGCGTCCAGCCCGGGAGGCTCGTGATCTTGCACTCGCAGCCTAGCGATCGTCCCCATCCCTCGCATCCCTTCTGGTATCCTTTGGGCCACCTACAGAGGCGCCACCCAAGCGACGCGCGTAGCACCGGTCGCCGCTCGACTTTGTTTAGGCTGACCCTGCTCCACTAAGCCGGCGCTTGACCCGACTTTTTCAAGCGGCTAAACTTAAAGGCTAGCTACTTTTACGCGATTCAGCGCCGGCCACGGCAGGAATCGCGTGTCGGTCCACAGCGCTCGCGTCGAAACGAGCGCGCGGGCGATATGTGAACCACCACGATCCTTAGGTCACGTTTATGGCATTACCGGCAACGCAGATCCGCCGCGGCATGGTGCTCGTCTTCGAGGGCGATCCGTGCCGCGTGCTCGACTTCCGGCATCACACGCCGGGCAATCTTCGCGCGATGGTGCAGACGAAGATGAAGAACCTGCGCACGGGCTCGAACTTCGAGCACCGCTTTCGCGCGGCCGACGCCATCGAGAAGGCGTCGCTCGAGACGCACGATTTGGAGTTCCTGTACCAGGGCGGCAACGAGTACCACTTCATGAACACCGAGAACTACGATCAGCTCGAGATGGATGACGAGATGCTCGGTGATGCGGCGCAGTGGATGCAGCCGGGCATGAAGATCGTCGCCGAGTACTACAACGGGAAACCGATCGGCATCGAGCTGCCCAACTCGATCGAGCTCGACATCGTCGAAACGGCGCCGGTGATGAAGTCGGCCACGAAGACGTCGTCGTTCAAGCAGGCGAAGCTCGAGAACGGTGTGACGGTGAACATCCCGGAGTTCATCCCGTCGGGGGTGCGCATTCGCGTGAACCCGAATACGGGCGAGTACATCGATCGCGCGAAGTGATCGTCCTGGGCGTTGATTCACCCCTCGTGCGCCGTTAACATTTGCATCTCGCCGAACGACCCTCGCCAGAGTGTGCGTTCGGCGTCATGGTGACCGTAGCTCAATTGGTTAGAGCACCGGACTGTGGCTCCGGGGGTTGTGGGTTCAATTCCCATCGGTCACCCTGGGGCGGGGAAGAGGGAAATAGGGAACGGGGAAAGGGGCGGGATGGGGAGTTCGGGGCGATTGGCACTACGGGAGTTGGGCGGTGGTTGGCCGCGTTCCAACAACAGAACGTGTAGGTCCGTAGCTCAATTGGTAGAGCACCGGTCTCCAAAACCGGCGGTTGGGGGTTCAAGTCCCTCCGGGCCTGTGGGAGATTGGCGGAA
>Ga0134126_10012196_pt1 | contig 10854 bp, 12 predicted proteins | sample KB31752_FD_96881 | JGI IMG/M metagenome (GOLD analysis project Ga0134126, IMG submission 96881) | Terrestrial soil microbial communities with excess Nitrogen fertilizer from Kellogg Biological Station, Michigan, USA - KB3-175-2 | ecosystem: Environmental > Terrestrial > Soil > Unclassified ...
AAGAGCTGTAAGGCCTCCGGCCATTGCTCGCCCTGGCGAAAGTGCTCGGCCAGCGTCCCCGCGGGGAAGCCGCGCCGTTGCAGGACAACCGCGGCGTGCCGGTGGAGCGCGCGCCGTCGGGCCGTCCCCAGTGCCTGGTAGGCTGCCTGGTGGATCAGAGGGTGGGTGAACTCATACGAAGAGGCGGGCGCGAGCATAGGCCGGACCAGGCGCTGCTGCTCCAGGGTCTCCAGGGCGAGGTATATCGCGTCCTCCGCCGATGCGCCGTCGGTTACGGTCAAGGGCATCACCGCCGCCAGGATTTCCGGCTCGAATTGCCGTCCGAGAATGGCGGCCACGGCCAGGGTCGATCGCTGGACGTCAGCCAGTCGGGCCAGTCGTGTCTCAATCACCGTCCGTACGGTAGGCGCGAGGGGAATCGGAGAAGCACTGTCTCTCGCCGGCGGGTCGAGATCACCGTCCGTACGCCACTGTCCTTCATGCTCGCGCAGCACGTTTCGGGCAATCAGCAGGCGCACGGTCTCGATGAGAAACAGGGGATTGCCGCCCGTCTCCTCGATTAGCTGCCGCTGCAACGCATCGGGAGACCAGCGTAAGCCGACCGCCGCGCGGAGCAGGGTGCTCATTTCCGCCCGGCCGAGCGGAGAAAGCGGTATCCGCTCGCATCGCCCCTGCCGCTCCAGATTTGCCAGGGCCGCCGCGACGGGCTGGTTCGCCGGTACATCCTCAATCCGTACCGTGCAGACGATCAGCATGCCGAGATCCTTCAGTTGCCAGGCCAGGCGATTTAGTACCCGCGTACTGGCTTCGTCGGCCCAATGGATATCCTCCAGCACGAGCGCCACGGGGGTTCTGGCCACCCCAGTTAGGAAATGACAGAGGGCTTGTTGCAGACGCATGCGATCTTCATCCGGCGGCAGCACGCCGAGGGGTTGGCACTCGGGAAGCCGTTGACGAACGGCCGGCAGCAGGCGGGCCAGTTCTCCGGCGTATAGTCCACTGGCCTGCTGGAGCATTTCCGGGGTGGCGGCCTCAATCAGCGGGACCAGGGCATCGAGAAAAGGATGGTAGGGAAGCTCGGACTCCACCTGGTGGCAATAGCCGTGCAGCACCCGCATGCCCAGCATGCCCGCCAGACTGGCCACCTCCTCCACCAATCGCGTCTTCCCGATCCCTGCCTCGCCTTCCACGATCAGCACGCCCCCGCGACCCTGGCATGCGGCTTCCAGGCCCGTCCGGAGCCGGCGTATCTCGTCATGCCGTCCCACCAGGCGGCTCTGGTCGAGCCGCGGGGAGAGGGGAGAAGCGGCGGGAGGCGGAGGGATGATCTCGGAGGCGACGCGGGCAGTATTCCGCCCTGCCTCCTTGGCCGCGTAGGCGGCGCGATCCGCCGCCGCGAACACCCTTTCGCGCTCATGACCATGGAGGGGGTAGGCGGCCACGCCAATCGAGAGGCTCAGCCGTAAACTGGCCGTGCTTCCGGGAGGAGTAAACGCGGCCTCGCCGGCGGCCGCGCGCAACCGCTCGGCCACCGCCAGCCCTCCCTCGATCGAAACGCCGGACAAGAGAATGACGAATTCATCGCCGCCATAGCGTCCCCCTACGTCGTCACCGCGGAGAATAGCCCGCAGGGCACCCGCCACGACCTGGAGGGCGGTATCGCCGGCCAGGTGCCCGTAGTGATCGTTAATGCTCTTGAGAAAGTCCAGATCCGCCACCAACAAGCAGAGCGGAACGCCATGCAGATTGGAGGAGGCCATGGCCTCCTCCATCCGGCGGAAGAACGCCGCGCGCGAGAGGAGACCGGTCAGATCATCAAGGTCAGCCATACGAAATCGCGCAACCTCCCGCTCAGCGGACGTGAAGACGCATCTTGTAGGAGTATAGCCAACCGTTCCCAGGGAAGCATCCAGGATGGAACCGGTCTCGCCTCTTCCAGCATCCTGCTCGGTCACGATCGGGCGCGAGAATCGACCTGCCTGGCTCAAGCATTCCCGGGGTGCACTGCGTCTGTCGACAAGCTCGGCATAGTATGCGACACTCGTTCTCAGAAAGGCTGAGATGCGGATTATCGCTAAACGGCGCCTCATGGAACTCGCGTCCAGTCACGCCGATAGCCTGGCATCAGTTGAGCGATGGTATGCTCTTGCAAAGGCGGCCCGCTGGAATAATTTGGTGGATGTCCGGAAAGTCCTTCCCCACGCGGATTTGGTAGGTGACAAAACCGTGTTTAACATCAAGGGCAATACCTATCGCCTTGTTGTGCACATCCGATATGACGTGGGCATTATCTATATCAAAAACCTGCTGACCCATAGTGAGTATGACAAGGGGAACTGGCATAATGACTGATGCATTGGCGTTAGCGGCACGAGCACACATTCCCCGGAGAGACGGGCCGCTTGATTCCGACTACCGGGCGCTTGTTGATGTGTTCCCCCTAGTATCGATCCGTGACGGTACCCATCTTGAATATGCTACGGCGCTCATTGATCAATTGCTTGAGAAGGGGCCGCTGTCGAGCGGCGAGAACGCATATTTGAGCGCGCTCACCGATCTTGTAGAGACGTACGAGGATGCACATGTCCCTATCCGAGAGGTGAGGGGTATGGAATTGGTACGATATCTAATGGAAGAGGGTGATCTCAGCGAGCGAGATGTAGCCCCGCTGTTCGGCGGCCCATCCAGCCTTGCCGAAGTGCTCTCGGGCAAGAGCCCGATCTCATGGTCGCAAAGTCTCCGCCTGGCCGATCATTTCCGGCTGCCGGCCCATCTATTTCTCGACCAGGCGCCAAAGATCGAGGATGATCCGCCGGTCTCGCAAAGGTATTCTCGGCCATAAGGTGCGTGGTGTGGCGTGGTGCTAACCGCCTGAACCATCCCCTCGTTCGGACATTGGTACTGGTTTCTACTTCCCCAACCTCCTGTTAGAGTGGTGATGGCGCCATTGAGCGCTTGGGGGTCGCCATGGAAACCAGCCTGAGTCTACGTACGCCCAATCTGCTTGTTCAGCACGCTATTGAGGCGACGCTCGCCGGCCAACCTGTTGAGGCCCGAAATGCTCTTGCCGGTCTTCCCACCCGGAAGACGGATCTCTGGATCCCACCCAAACTTGTGATCTTGACCGAGCCACCGCCTATCGGACCATGCCAGCGGCGCAAGAATGTGCCGGAAGACCAGCAGGCACGACTCTTCCAGCGCGACACTTTTACCTGCCGCTACCGTGGCGGTCAGGCGCTTTTTCTCCCTGCTCTTCGTCTACTCTCCCTGCTGTATCCGGATGTGTTCCCCTATGACCCACATGGACTGCAAGAGGGACGGGTTTCCCCCGCGCGCCCTGACGCGACACCGGGCCACATGCACTACTGGACCCATCCGGCCAGCGCCGACCAAATGCGCCCAGTCGTGCGGCACGGCACCAATGACGCCAGTAACCTGACGACTGCCTGCTATGGGTGCAACGACTGGAAAGGCGAGCGCATGGTGGAGGCACCCGCCCCTCGTCCTGTAGCAGGGTGGGATGGGCTTTCAGGCACCTATGAGACCCTGTATGAGTATGTCATAGCGCACAGCCCGGCGAACGACCTTCCCTACTTCAAGAAGTGGCGGCAAGCGCTGGTCACTGCTGATACGGCAGCCTGAAGACCAATCCGCGGGAAACGGAAACACGTTTGGTACGACGGGAACGTAGGTAGGAAGGCCTGCGTACCGCCAAGATAATCAACGCGCACGGTGGCGTGGTAATCAAGGATAGGGTGTTGATCTTACGCGCCGAGCCCGGCCCGCTCGGCCCACTCTTCCTGGGAGAGACCGGCGTCCAGGCGATACCGCCGCAACAGGTTGCCAAAGCGCGGCGTAATGGAGCTGATCATCCCTCTCCACACGCCTGGAGCGCGTAGTCGACGGCACTTTCGGTGGTCATATCTTGCCCCTCGGCCCAGTTGGCGGAGAACGCACTGTCTCCAAGTGACCGGCGTAGCTCCTCGACCGCCTGGTCATAGCGTACTTGGTCGTGCGCCGGTGGCGTCACCCCAAGTTGCCTACCCAGCGCCGCCGCCGCGGCTAGAATGCGCGCCGCGCGATCCGGGTCTCCCTGTTGAAGCGCTAGGAAGCCCACGGCGTGCAAGGTGAACCATATCCCTTGTTGGTCACCTAGATCGCGACGAAGGATCAGGCTCTCGCGATAGCAGTTCCGCGCCTGCTCGACATCACCATTGGCGCTGGCTACATTTCCCAGATTCGTGAGCGAGACCGCGGTCGACCAGGGATCACCAATCGCGCGATGCAACCGGCAGCACTCCTCGTACAGAGCCTGCGCCCGCACATGGTCGCCTTGCGCCCGCGCCAGCACGCCCAGGTTGTTCAGCATCCGAGCGCAACCGCGGGTGTTCTCCAACTCACGGTGAATGGCCAGACTCTCTTCGTACAGGATTTGAGCGCGTGCATAATCCCCTTGTTCAAAGGCCACGTTGCCCAGGTTGCCGACCGTGGCGGCCTCTTGCTCGCGACCCCCTACCGAACGCCGTACCACTAGCGCCTCTTCATACAAGATCCGTGCCCGGCTGGTGTCACCCTGGGCATAGGCCAGATTGCCCGCGTAGTTCAGCGCCCAGCCACGCAGGGCATCCTCTCCGGCGGGATGCCGGGTAAGGGCTTGCTCCAGCCAGAGGCGCCCCTCGCGAAAGTGGCCACGCCGTTCCCAGAACGGGGCTACGAAGCGCCCCAACCTGAGGCCCAGGCCGCTGTCTCCGCTCTCGCGGATGCTCCATTGCAGGGCGGCGCGCATGTTTTCGTGATCCAATTCCATGCGTGCCAGCCACACTATTTGCTCCGGCCCCGTCAACTCCGGTGCCGCCGCCTCCGCCAGGGCCAGGAAGTGCCGCGCATGCGCGCGGCGCGTGGTCTCCAGTTCCCCACTCTCGGTGAGCCGTTCCAGTCCATATTCCCGAATGGTCTCCAGCATGGCGAACCGCGGCTCTCCGTCAACCGCTTCAATTCGCCGGAGCAGGCTCTGGTCCGCCAACGAACTCAGCCACCCAGCTACGTCTCCTTCCAGGCCACTCGCCAGGCACACTGCTTCGATCGCCTCCAGCGCGCTGCTCCCGGCGAATACCGCCATGCGCCGGAAAAGGGCCTGTTCCCCTGCGTTCAGCAGATCGTAGCTCCAGTCAATCGTGGCGCCCATGGTGTGCTGCCGCGCCGGGAGGTCGCGTGGTCCCCCGGAGAGCGCGGCCAATCGACGGTCCAGGCGAGCGAGCAGCACCCTGGGCGAGAAGAGCCTGCCCTGGGCGGCGGCCAACTCCAGGGCCAGCGGCAGTCCTTCCAGCCGCACGCAGACCGCGGCCACGCTAGCCGCGTTCGTCGGGTTCAGGTCAAAGCTTGCCTGCTGTTCCTCCAGCCGCTCCAGGAAGAGGGCCACGGCGGGAATCCGCGCCAGGATCTCGGGCGGGGGCAGACGTTGGGGGTCTGGCACGGCGAGCGGCTCGACCGGCATCTCATGCTCTCCACGTAGGCGTAGGGCGGCCCGGCTGGTTACCAGCATGGTGAGCCGAGGACATGCCTCCAACAGGGCGGCCAGGTGCGGAGCGGCGGCAAGCAGGTGCTCGCAGTTATCGACCACCAGGAGCAGCCGCTTGGTATGTAAGTGCGCGGCCAGGTTTTCCGCTATGGAGCGACCGCCGGCGGCGCGTAGGCCCAGCCGCTGGGCCAGCACCGCGAGCACCAATTGGGGGTCACGCAGGTCCGCCAGGGGAACCCAAATCACCCCATCCGGGAACTCGGCCGTCAACTCCGCCGCCGCCGCCAAGGCCAGTCGCGTCTTGCCCACTCCGCCGGGGCCGGTCAGGGTGACCAAGCGTGCCTCGGGGCGGCGCAGCAACTCGGCCAGGGTACGCATCTCCTCCTCGCGCCCCAGCAGCGCCGTGAGGGGCATCGGCAGGCGGCTCTCCGTGCCCTCGGTGGTTCCGACGGCGATGCCGCGCCGTCGAGCCGCGGCTTCGAAGGCGGCGCGTTCCTCTCCGCTCAGGGCCAGGGCCTTGGCGAGCAGCAGCACGGTCTCGCGCTGGGGTGCGCGGTTGACGCCACGCTCCAGGGCGCTGATCCCGCGCGCGCTGATCCCGGCCCGCTCGGCCAACTCCTCCTGGGAGAGTCCGGCGTCCAGGCGCAGGCGCCGCAGGAGGTCGCCGAAGGGCAGGGTAATGGGGTTGGTGACCACGATGCACCTCCCACCAGGGATCAATCCGCTACTCGTAGCACGTCTCTCCCGCTGTGGTGCCGCCATTGTACACCACTGTTATTCGATGCGCACGCGCGAGTTTTCATCCGTTTATGTGAGTGCTTATGTGAGTCATGTCTGGCTCGGCGCCTCGGCGTGGAGCAGAATGAATGGCGGGTGGCCACCCGGACACACAGGACGCGAGGGACGGTTGAATGAGCAAGACCGCACGGTAGAACGTGCGGCCCTCAAGAGGGAGAAAACATCATGCCCATCCTTACTACCGAGACCACGGGGCGCGGCCACATGCGAGTGGCCAAGACAGCACTCGGGGTAGCCCTTCTTGGAAGTCTGCTATTCGGCGGTACTTCCGCCGTGGGAGCCGCGCCGGCCGGAGGCGCCATCCAGGTGTACGTGACCCCCAACAATACCGGCGGCGGCCCGATTGTGATCACCGGCGCTATCGGTGACTTCGGCAAGACGCAATCCATCAATAAAAACGGCACGCCGAATCCCAACGGGAATTTCGTCAAAATCACCTTGAAGAAGGGCACGTTTGAGGTGGATTCCACCGCGCTCAACACACTCGCGAACAAGATGCAACCCACAGTCAATCCCGTGACCTGCTCTGGGTCGCTTTCGGCGACCGGTCCGATCACGCTCTTTAACGGCACCGGGCTGTATAAAGGCATTTCCGGGACGGTGAAGATCACCGAGAAGTTCGCCTTCGTACTTCCGACTTTTGCCGGCGGCGCGAAGAAAGGTCAGTGCAACGAGAGTAACAGTGCCCAGCCGATTGCCCAGTACTCGTCGATCACCGGCTCAGGGATGGTGAGCTTCAGCTAGACCCGAATGCACGGGAGCGCAGTCACCGCCGCAGGTCCAGAAGAGCCACGTGTACAGGTCTGTGTTTGGCCAAAGGGAGACAAGTAATGTCCGTGGATACGACCAAGATCATGGGTCGGCGGCACCAGCTCAAGGGCGCCGCCGTGTTTGGGGTACTCGCTGCCGACACATCCGGACCGCGGAGGACGGCAACGCCATGAGCAGCGTGGGAATAGGCGTCGCGGGATCCTTCACTACGCGGGGGCGGCCGCGCTGGGAACTTCTGACCGGGATCGCCTTCGTCGTACTCTTTGTCGGCAGTGTCGTCGGCAGCAATGCGCTGGCTGACGGGGCCTCGGATAAGGCCTGGGTGGCCAATTACACGGGTCGAACGAACCAGGCGCAACATCTCGCGACGGGAATCCTTCTCCTGTTGGCGGCTCTCTGCTTGCTGTCCTTCCTGACCAGTATGTGGACACGGATCGCGGAGGCACGCCGGCCCGCGATAGTCAACCCACTCCCACTGGTCGCCGCCGGCGTCTCGGCGGCCTGCATAGCCGTGGGTGGGATCCTGATGGCCGGTATTTCCGGCAGCTTGCTCATCGGCCCGATGCCCATGCCTGGCGCCGACGTGCTGCGGTTGACGAATGACCTGGGGTTCGCGATGGTTGGCGTCGCCGGGATGAGCGCGGCCGCCCTCAGCATCGCCTGCCTGAGTGTACAGGCGCGCGCTGCCGGGCTCTTCGGGAGGAGGTTATTGATCTTCAGTCTGGTGGTAGCCCTGGCGCTCCTGGGGTCCATTGCGTTCCTTCCGATCATCACGCTCCTGATCTGGCTGGTCGTGGTGGGCATCGCTTTGTCTCGAAGTCCGGGAGCCACGGGATGACATCCTCCGGCATCCGGTAATCGGATCAATTGGCGAACGCGGCACCACCAGTCTTCACGAGAGGTGATCCATGGACCAACGCACCGCCCTCCTAGGCGTGGGCCACACCATCACGATCGCGGCGGGAAGGGAGGATACTGGAGGCGCCTTCGCCCTCCTCGACTATGAGTTGGCGCCCGGCTTCGGGAGCCCGTCGCCGCTCATCCATCATCGTGAGGACGAGGCCGCCTATGTTCTGGAGGGTCGGCTGCTGGTGCGGGTCGGGGAGACCGAGCGGCTGGTCGGCCCAGGAGAGTTCATCTTCCTGCCCAGGGGGATCGGGCACGCCCAGAGCAACCCCGGACCCGCGCCGGCCCGCTTCCTCGTGTTTCTAGTTCCGGCCGGTTTCGAGCAGTATTTTCCCGATCTCGAAGCGCTGTTGGAAGGCGGCGCCCAGTTCTCGCCGGAGACGATTGGTCCGCTCCTGGCCCACTATGGCGTTCGGTCCACGGTCGAGACATAAGTACCGCGGTATTATATCCTCCTCAGCGAACAGGATCATGAGTATTGAGGCTCGCGAAACTTGGTCAGGCATGGGTAGCCAGCCACTCCAGAATACCGGCCTGGGCCTCTGGATCCACGCAGGCATCGGGCGCATTGTAGCCAGCTAACACCTCGGCTGCCACTAACTCCGACCGAGACCTCGGCTCATGCTTGAGGACGTGATTCGCGTTCTCGGGGAAGAGGAAGGTCACATCCTCGCGTCCGGCGGCGGCCCACTGGAGCGGCTCGCCATCGGCCTGCCAATCTACCTGGATGTCCCGCTTCCCAATGATGACCAGCACCGGGACGTCTACCTGCTTGAGCAGGGCAGACGCATCCGCCACCCATAGCTCACGGGCAAAAGGCAGATTGGCCGGATTGACCAGACTTTGCAGCAGCATCTGGACCCCTTGTGGCAGCGAAGGATCCGGGTCGATGGGCTCTCCCGCCAGAAAGCGAGCGATGGCCGCGTCGTAGAGCCCCATCAACTCATCTCCATTCGGAATGCCGGCGGCCTGCTCGGCCAATTGTGATCGCCCGACCGTGCCGACCGGCCGGCCAGGAGGACCAGTAAGCACCAGTCCCACGAACGGAATCCCAGGGCTGCCCACCTGGTAGTTCAGGGCATGAAGGGCCCCCTCGCTGCTGGTGAGCGCGAAGATCCGGCCGTCATGAACATACGCCTGGCTTGCCATGGCGCGTACGGCGCCGGCGAGCTCATCGACATGGCTTTGCATGCTGAGCTTGCCGATGAGGGTCGGCACGTTCTCGCGCGCATACGGGCCGGCAACTCGCTTGTCGTAGCGCAGCGACGCGATGCCGGCCCGTGCCAACGCCTCCGCGATCAGGCGGGCGCTGCCATTGGATCCCGGAAGGAGGGGAGAATTCCAATCGCGGTCAGTGGGGCCGCTGCCCGCCACCATCACCACGGCGGGAAAAGGGCCGGGACCAAACGGCCTGACCAACGTGCCATGAACGGTCGTCGAACCCAGCGGCCAGTTAACTTCCGCGCTCTCTCCACACGAATCTTGATCAGTCATTATGCACATCCTTTCACGATTCTAACGCCACGCCCCTACACCTCGCGACGCGCCAGCGCCAGGCACGCCGCGCCCGCCGGGGACCGGCTCAGCATCGCCTGGTTGCTCGCGATCAGCGGCCCGGAAGCAAAAGGATGGCGCATGGTTATCTCATCTCCCTAGCCGCTGCTGATTCGGCTACCCGGTTCCGCAGATCCGCGATGAACGCATCGCGCCGGTCAACGTTGATCACCACCTCGCGTACTTTCCAGCCGGGCAGGAGATGAAGGAGGCGGAAGCGTTGGGGGCGGCGCAGCCGAATCGCCACCAGATTCACCGGCCACAAGGTCAGGAAGAGCGTGTGCGGGTACAGGCGGAGGGGAAGCCCGGTGGCAGTGCGCTCCGTGGCGTGCACGGCGGCGATGTCGCTGTAACGGATCGAGCCACCGAAGTTGAGGCCCTGGCGGAGCACCAGCCGATCCGCCCGCAGTTCGTGCCGCGTGAAGAACGGGCTGACGAAGATCCCGGCCAAGAGCACGGTATCACGCACCGAACCCAGCACGGTTTCTTTCTCCGGCAGCGGCCTACCGCGCGCCGCCAGGGCGAGGGCGGAGAGCGGGCGGAGCAGGAAACTCAGGGTCATCAAGCCCCACCCCCAGGCCACTTTGGGGGCACGGGTATAGGTATAGTGAACAGTCTCGGTCATTGATCCTCTCCCTCCTTCTCACCGCTGAGCCAGGCGTATTCGGCCAGCGCGCGTACGTCCCGCAGGAGCTCCCTGAACAGGCTGCTCAGCGAGGTGAGCAGCAAGAGCGCGCTCAGCGCCCGCGTCAGCCGGAACCAGAGCGGCATGTCAGTTTGCCGCGCCAGCTTCTTCAGGTCACGCAGCAGGCTCCATGCCGTGAGGGCAAAGATCACGGCCAGACCGGCGGTGAGCCCCGATCGGGCGCCCTGGCGGCGCAACCGGCGGCGGAACTCGCGGCGCAGCGCTGGCGCGGCGGGCGTGGGCGCCAGGGCAGCCAGCGCGTCGTCGCCGACCCGCAAGCCGGCCAACGTCTCCCGGCAGATCTGGCAGGTCGCGAGATGCGTGTCCACCAGCCGGCGCCGCTCGGCATCGAGCTCGCCGTCCAGATAGGCCGAGAGCAACGGTTCGACGGTCTCGTGCGGCTCCGGCATCATTCCTCTCCCTTGTGTCGCGCCGCATAGGCGGCGCGGAAGGCGTGGCGGGCTCGGTGGATCAGCGAGGTGACGGCCTCCACGGAGATCCCCAAGACCTCGGCAACCTCGGCATAGGCGAGACCTTGCAACTGCCGCAAGACCAGCGCCTGTCTATAATGCGCCGGCAGTGCGTCGAGCGCGGCTCGCACCTCGCGCCGCCGCTCGCGTTC
>Ga0134126_10012198_pt1 | contig 10851 bp, 8 predicted proteins | sample KB31752_FD_96881 | JGI IMG/M metagenome (GOLD analysis project Ga0134126, IMG submission 96881) | Terrestrial soil microbial communities with excess Nitrogen fertilizer from Kellogg Biological Station, Michigan, USA - KB3-175-2 | ecosystem: Environmental > Terrestrial > Soil > Unclassified ...
CGGCGTCGTGTTGATGCTGGCCATCACGCCCGGCTCATCGCCCGAATCCTGTCCGACATTCATCGACATAACTGCAAGCTCCTCACACGCCGCGCGCAGCCGGGGTCCAGCCACACCTGCCGCGCGGCCGGCTCAGCCCGGGAGCCGGCTCCACGCGGTGCGCGGAGCCGGCCCTGCGGCACTCTCGTGATTTCGACTCGTCGCTCACTTGCGGGCGGCAGCAGCGGCGGGAGCGGCAGCCGGACGGGCACCGCTCATCTCCGGGCCGGCGCTGACGCGCGCGCCGCTGACCAGATACGCGTGCAGGTCACCCGCGAAATTGCGCAGGGCATCCTGCAGGATCTTGTTGCGGCCGAGCAGCCAGTTGTAGCCCCACACCGCGGGCACCGCGACGAACAGGCCGAGCGCCGTCATGATGAGCGCGCCACCGACCGGGCCTGCCACCTTGTCGATGCTCGCCTGACCGGCCAGGCCGATCGCGATGAGCGCGTTCATGACGCCCCACACCGTGCCGAAGAGGCCGACGAACGGGGCGGAAGAGCCTACGGTGGCCAGGAAGCCCAGGCCCTTGCTCATGTTGCTGTTGACTTGATCGACCGACCGCTGCAGCGACATGGTGACCCACTCGTGCATGTCGATGCGGTCGGTCAGGCGGCCCTCGTGGTGCGATACGGCGCGCAGCCCGTCCTCGGCGACCACACGGAAGTTATCGCCCTTCTTCAGGCGCTCGACGCCGTCCTTGATGGAAGGCGCAGACCAGAACTGCTTTTCCGCAGCGCGCGCAGACTTCTTGATGCGGCTCTGATCCCACAGCTTCGTCAGGATGATGTACCAGGACATCAGTGACATCAGAAGCAGCAGGGCGACGACACCCTGGGCGACGATGTCGCCGGAGTTCAGGATGCCGGCCAGGCCGTACGGATTGTTGACGGTTGAAATGGCTTGATTACCCATATTTTCCTCGAATCACGAAAGGGCCGCGCTGGACGTTGCGGCATCGAAAGGCAGAGACATAAGGTTTAGAGGGCCAGGAAGTTCAGAAACTGTCGGTGAGCTGGAACTTGATCGGCAGCGCGGTGCATACCGTCACCGCCTGACCGTTACGCGTCTCCGGCGAGAAATGGCCGGAGGTTCCCCTTGCGTAGCGCAGCGCGGCCTGATCGAGCCGCGAGCTGCCGGAGCTCTTCTGAATCTCCGGGTTGCCGACCACGCGGCCACCATCGCCGATGCAGAGCTTCACGAGCGCCGTCCCCTGTTCGCCGAGGCGGCGCGAGGCGTCAGGATAGAACTCGTCCGTCGGCGGCAGGGCGCCCTTGACGGACAGCGGGGTGACGTGCACCGGCGCCGGCGCGGGCGCCGACCTCACCACTTTCTTCACCACGGTGATGGCGTGGGTCTGCGACTCCTGCGGAATGTTGATGTTCACCACCGGAGGCGGGACCTCCACCTGCTGTCGCTGCAGCTCGGGCGGCGGCGGCGGCGGCGGCTTCACCTGCTCCTTGGTCTGTTGCACGACCGATGTCTGGATGGGGGGCGCGACCATCTCGATGGCCCGCTGGGCCAATCCGGTCGCCAGCACCCACGCGAGGAACACGTGCAGCAGAATGATGGCGAACAGGACGATAGTACGGCGTGTGAAGAGCTGGGTGTCTTGTACGTAAGCGCTCATGAGTTACTGGTCAGGCGTCGCTGTTGCAAGTCCGCAATTGCCGAATCGAAACGTAAGCGGTGCAAAGTAACCGTCTTTCTATCTGCCCGCAAGCGTCCGATCCGGACCCGATCTCGCCGGCGGTGCGGTCCGCCGGCTCGTAGATACCCGTAACATGTGCATGCGCGGCTTCCCGGCCGGCGCACGAAATGGTCCTATCCCCCTCAGAGTGGTTCAGTGTCGCGTCGCCTCGAAAGCACGGAGCCGTAGGCGAGCGTCGCCTGCATCTGTGGATGCGTGGGCGAACTCTAACCGCTGCTCCGCACACTGACAACTGCATCACGCTTCGATACTGAACGACGATTAATCCGATACTGAACGGCGATTGATCCAGCTAGCGGCCTCTCGGTCGGGCTGCCGCGAAAGTCTGTCCGGTTACCGCACCGGCGGATGCGCTGCCGACCAGCCGCGCATATTTGGCCAGCACCCCCGCCGTCGCGAAGGGCTTGCGCGGCTTCCACTTGGCACGCCGCCGACGCAGCTCCGTACCTGAAAGCTGCGCGCGAATCTGCCGTCGCACCGCATCGATGATGATCCGGTCACCGTTGCGCAGCAACCCGATGGGCCCACCCACCGCGGCTTCCGGTGCGATATGTCCAACCACGAACCCGTGGCTGCCGCCGGAGAACCGTCCGTCCGTGATCAGCGCAACCTTGTCTCCCAGGCCGCGGCCAATGATGGCCCCCGTGGGACTGAGCATCTCGCGCATGCCGGGACCGCCTACAGGACCCTCGTTGCGAATGACGACAACATCGCCCGCCCGCACGCGCCCGGAAAGGATGGCTGCGGTCGCCTGCTCCTCCCCGTCGAACACCCGGGCAGTGCCCTCGAAGGCCTCGCCCTCCTTACCGGAGATCTTGGCGACTGCCCCCTCGGGCGCTAGGTTGCCGTAGAGAACGACGAGGTGACTCTCCTTCCTGAGCGGCTGTGAGAGCGGCCGCACGATGTCCTGCCCAGCAATATACGTACCTGTTTCCGCAAGGTTTTCTGCCAGCGTGCGCCCCGTCACCGTCAGGCATTCACCGTGCAGCAAGCCGCCCTCGAGCAGCATTTTCATGAGCGGCTGGATACCGCCGATGGCGACGAGCTCCGACATCAGGTACCGCCCGCTCGGCTTCAGATCCGCGAGCACCGGGACTCTCCTGCCTATTCGAGTGAAATCATCGAGGTGAAGTTTCACCCGCGCCTCATGAGCGATCGCGAGCAGGTGCAGCACCGCATTGGTCGAGCCGCCGAGGGCGATCACGACGGTGATCGCATTCTCGAACGCCTTGCGGGTGAGGATGTCGCGCGGACGGATACCCTGCCGCACCAGCGAGACGGCCGCCTCGGCTGCGCGCCGGCAGTCGCCGCGCTTCTCGGCGCCCACCGCCTCCTGGGCGGAGCTGCCCGGCAGTGAGAGGCCGAGCGCCTCGATGGCCGAGGCCATGGTGTTGGCGGTGTACATGCCGCCGCAGCTTCCCGGCCCGGGAATGGCGGTTCGCTCGACCTCGGCGAGCTGCTCGTCGGTGATCCTGCCGGCGGCCCGGGCGCCGACCGCCTCGAACACAGCAACGATGTCGCGGCGTGCCGCGCCGGGTCGGATGGTGCCGCCATAGACGAATACCGCCGGACGGTTGAGTCGCGCCATCGCCATGGCGCATCCGGGCATATTTTTGTCGCAGCCGCCGATCGCAACGAAGCCGTCGAACCCCTCGGCGCCGACCACGGTCTCGATCGAGTCCGCGATCACCTCCCGCGAGACCAGGGAGTAGCGCATGCCCGGAGAGCCCATGGCGATGCCGTCCGAGACGGTGATGGTGTTGAAGAGCACTCCCTTGCCGCCAGCCGCATCGACCCCGGCGACCGCCTCTCGGGCCAGCTCGCCGATGTGCATGTTGCAGGGTGTTACGTTGGCCCAGGTCGAGGCGATGCCGATCTGCGGCTTGGCAAAGTCCTCATCCGTGAAGCCGACGGCCCGCAGCATGGAGCGCGAAGGCGTCTGCTTGATGCCGTCGACCACCAGCCGCGAATGCTCGCGCGGATCAATCCCCCGGGATTTCGTCATTGCCCTGGCCGGCCACTCGAGAGTGAGAGCCGTTTAGCTTAGCACCGGTAGCGCAACCGGATCAGCTCGAAGAGGCTGCGCACGCATTGCGCCTCCCCACCCACCGGCCGGCCCGGACGCTCTTTGGCGTTCCACGCATACAGGTCGAGATGCAACCAGTGCGCCGTCTCGGTGACGAACCGTCTCAGAAACAGAGCAGCGATGATCGAGCCGGCAAACGGTGTCGGAGCGACGTTACCCAGGTCCGCGACCTTGCTCGCAAGCTCCTCGTCATAGCCGGGCCAGAGCGGCAGCGGCCAGACAGGATCACTCTCCTTCTCGCCCACCCGCCGCAGCTCCTCGAGCAGCGTCTCGCTCGGGGAATAGGCCGCGGGCAGCTCCGGTCCGAGCGCCGTGCGGGCGGCGCCCGTGAGCGTTGCCAGATCGATGAGCAGGTCGGGGCGCTCGGCATCGGCCTCCGCCAGCGCATCCGCGAGGACGAGCCGCCCTTCGGCATCGGTATTTCCTACCTCCACCGTGAGCCCCTTGCGGGAGCGCAGCACGTCCCCAGGGCGGTAGGCGGCCCCGCCGATGCTGTTCTCGACGGCTGGGATCAGTACGCGCAGATGCACGGGGACCTGGAGCCGCATGATGAGGTCGGCGAGCCCGAGAACACACGCAGCGCCACCCATGTCCTTCTTCATGAGGAGCATGCCGGCCGAGGTCTTGAGGTCGAGACCTCCGGTGTCGAAACACACGCCCTTGCCGACGAGGGTCACGCGCGGCGCGTCACGTTCGCCCCAGCGCAGATCGATCAGCCGGGGCTCGCGGCAGCTCGCACCTCCTACGGCGCGCAGCATCGGGTAGCCGGCGAGCTCGCCACCGGCCAGCACCTGACAGCGGGCCCCACGGCGCTTCGCCAGATCGAGTGCCGCCTCGGCCAGCTCCTCGGGCCCCATGTCATTGGCCGGGGTGTTGATGAGATCCCGTGCCAGTGCGGTAGCGGACGCAGCCGCATCCGCATATCCGACATCCGCGCCACTCGGCGGCAGCAGCACCGCTCTTGGCGGTTGCGGCCCGTCGAGCCGATAGCGGCTCATCCGATAGGCCCCCATGAGCCATCCAAGGAGGAAGCGCGTAGCCGCATCGGGTGTGAGCGGGGTGGCCAGACGCCACGACTGGGCCGGGAGCCTGTCGGACAGGCCCGCGGAGTGCCAGAGCGTCAGGTCATCGGCGCACGCCAGCGTACCCAGGCCGACCAGCGCGCCGCCGATCTGCCCGTCGGGTCCAGGCAGGCTCAGGACGCGGTGCCGCTCCCCCTGAAACCCGTGTGCCCTCACCCAGGCAGCCACCGCGGCCGGCTGGCCGGCGAGCCAGCCCGGCAGCTCGCCTTCAGTGACGATCCAGAGCGGACGGCTGGCCGCGGCCTCGGCGCTCAGCAACTTCTCTTGGGACACGGCAGCAGCATAACGGACGTCGGATCGCGTTGCTCGGGCCCCTCCTTGGGAGGTGAATCGTTGACAAAGCCGCGACGGATGTGCTCCTATCGATAACATCATTCGCCCTTTTGGCATTCAACCCAGGCACCGAGCCGTGGCACCCGAAGCAGAGATCGCCGTGAGCTGCGTAGCGTCGCGAACGCTACGAGCGCTGCTGCGTCCCCTGCTGGCACTGCCTATTGGAAAGCTGCTCCTTGCGGGCAGCCGGTGCGGGAACCTCGCGCACGCCTGAGACACCCTCGGGCAGGGTGAGAGAAGACACCAAACCCCGCACCGGCTGACGCCGATGCGGGGTTTCGTTTTATTGGCCGTTTATTTTGAATGTTGGGAGTGAGTGAGATGAAGCTCTATTCGCAGAAAGACGTCGACAAGAAAGCCCTGCGTGGCGCGCGCATCGCCGTGCTCGGGTATGGCAGCCAGGGCCGCGCGCATGCGCTCAACCTGAAGGACAGCGGCTTCGATGTCGTCGTCGGGGTGCGCAAGGGCGGAGCAGGTTGGAAGAAGGCCAAAAAGGATGGCCTGGAGGTCGCCGAGCCGGCGGCCGCCGCCCGCGGCGCGGATCTCATCGCCATGCTGGTGCCGGATCTCGCGCAGAAGTCGCTCTACGAGAGCATCGCACCGGCGCTCAAATCCCGCGCCGCCCTGCTCTTCGCCCATGGCTTCAACATCCACTTCAAGCAGGTCAAGCCCCGCAAGGATCTCGACGTCGTGCTGATTGCGCCTAAGGGCCCGGGCGATCTGGTGCGCCGGCAGTACCAACAGGGCCGCGGCGTGCCCTGCCTCATCGCGGTCGCTCAGGACGCTACCGGGAAGGCACACGCCAAGGCGCTGGCCTATGCCCACGGCATCGGTGGCACTCGCGGCGGCGTGCTGGAGACGACATTTGCCGAGGAGACCGAGACGGATCTCTTCGGCGAGCAGGCGGTGCTCTGTGGCGGTGCCACCGAGCTCGTCGTCAAAGGGTTCGAGACCCTCGTCGAGGCGGGCTATCAGCCGGAGGTCGCCTACTACGAGTGCCTGCACGAGCTGAAGCTCATCGTCGATCTGCTGCACGAGGGCGGGTTGCGCAAGATGCACGAGTTCATCAGCGAGACCGCCAAGTACGGCGATCTCACCCGCGGCCCGCGCATCGTCAACGACCGGGTGAAGAACGAGATGCGCAAGGTGCTGAAGGAGGTGCAGACCGGCAAGTTCGCGCGCCAATGGATCGAGGAGAATGCCGCCGGCCGCAAGCGCTATCAGAAGCTCCTCGAGAACGACATCGGGCACCAGATCGAGAAAGTCGGCGAGGCGTTGCGCGCCCGCATGCCCTGGCTCAATGAGAAGCGCGCCTGAGAAGCGGCGCACCCCACTGAAGGAGATACCCGTGGCTCCCCACCCTGACCGAGTGCTGATCTTCGATACGACGCTGCGCGACGGGGAGCAATCCCCGGGCTGCAGCATGACGCGCCCCGAGAAGCTGCGCGTGGCGCGTGCGCTGGCGGAGCTCGGGGTCGATGTCATCGAGGCAGGCTTTCCCGCCGCCTCCAAGGGAGACTGGGAGAGCGTCCAGGCGGTCGGCCGCGAGATTCAGGGGCCGATCATCTGCGCTCTGGCACGCTGCAACCGCGACGACATCGAGCTTGCCGCGCGGGCGCTCGCAGATGCGCCCCGGCGGCGGATTCACGTATTCCTCGCGACCAGCGCCATCCACCGCCAGTACAAGCTCAACATGGCGCAGGAGGAAATCCTGCGGGCGGCCATCGAAGGGGTGAGAGTGGCGAAGGGATTCTGCGAGGACGTGGAGTTCTCTCCCGAGGATGCTTCGCGCACGGAGCTCGAGTTCCTCGCCCAGGTGGTCGAGGCCGCGATCGAGGCCGGTGCCACCACGGTCAACATCCCGGATACGGTGGGGTATACGGTTCCGGATGAATTCGCGGAGCTCTTCCGCTATCTGCGCAAGAACGTGCGCGGAATCGACGCCATCCGTCTCTCGGTACACTGCCATGACGACCTCGGGATGGCCGTTGCCAACAGCCTGACGGCAGTGGTCGCAGGCGCGCGGCAAGTGGAGTGCACCATCAACGGCATCGGCGAGCGCGCGGGCAACTGCTCGCTCGAGGAAGTGGTGATGGCCCTGAAGACGCGCGCCGCCTTCTTCAACGTCACGACCGGCATCCAGACCAACCGGCTCTATCCGACGTCACGGCTGGTTTCGAGCATCACGGGCATGCCGGTGCCGCGGAACAAGGCGGTCGTCGGTGAGAATGCGTTCGCCCACGAGGCGGGGATTCATCAGCACGGCGTCCTGCGACATCACTCGACGTACGAGATCCTGCGTCCCGAGGACGTCGGCCTCTCACGGAGCCACCTGGTGCTGGGCAAGCACAGCGGCCGGCATGCCTTCCGCGATCGCGTGAAGGCGCTCGGATTCGAGCTCGATGAAGCCGAGCTCAACAGGGTATTCGAGGAATTCAAGGCGCTCGCCGACAAGAAGAAGGAGCTCTTCGACGGCGATATCGAGGCGCTGGTGCTGCGGGCGGAAGGCAGCGCAGCCGGTCCCTGGAGCCTCACCAGCCTCGATACGATGGCCGCGAGCAATGCGCCCGCGACTGCGATGGTGCAGCTGCGGCATGCAGATGGGCGCACCGTGGAGCGCAAAGCCTCGGGCGACGGTCCGGTCGATGCTGCGTTCAAGGCAATCGAGGCGGCCACGGGCATAGGCGTCATGTTGCGCAAGTTCGAGATCCGCGGTGTCACCGAGGGTGAGGATGCGCAGGGCGAGGCGGTGCTCTACGTGGAATACAACCAACGCAGCTATCGCGGCTCGAGCGTGAGTACCAACATCGTCGAGTCGAGCACCAAGGCCTTCCTCGAGGTCATCAACCGCATCGAGCTGGCCCAGGCCGGCAGCCGCGCGCGCGAGGAGCGCAGCGGCGCCGCACCCGCGGCGCAGGCGGCCGTATAGGAGAGGACTGCCGATGAGCTCCGCGCCGCAGACCCTGTTCGAGAAAGTATGGCGCCGCCACGAGGTGGCGGCGGAAACGTCCGACACGCCTGCCGTCCTTTACATCGACCTGCATCTCATTCACGAAGTTACCTCGCCACAGGCTTTCACGGTGTTGCGTGAGCGGGGCCTCGGCGTGCGGCGGCCGCAGCTGACCTTCGCCACGATGGACCATTCGACGCCCACGCGCACGGAGCAGGTCTTCGGCGGCGCGCCGATCGCCATCGAGGCTGCGGCGCGGCAGGTCCGCGAGCTCGAGGTCAACTGCGCGGCGTTCGGCGTGGAGCTTCTCGGCCTGCGCCACGCACGCCGCGGCATCGTGCACATCATCGGGCCGGAGCTGGGCCTCACCCAGCCCGGCAAGACAGTGGTTTGCGGCGACAGCCATACGAGCACTCACGGCGCCCTGGGCGCCCTCGCCTTCGGCATCGGCACCACCGAGGTGGGCCACGTTCTCGCCACGCAGTGCCTGCTGCAGCGCAAGCCGCGCACCCTGGCCATCAATGTCAGCGGCAGGCTGGCGGCCGGTGTGACCGCCAAGGATCTGATCCTGGCCATCATCGGCCGCATCGGGGTCTCGGGCGGCACCGGCCACGTCATCGAATACCGCGGCGAGACCATAGCTGCTCTCGGCATGGACGAGCGCATGACGGTCTGCAACATGTCCATCGAAGCCGGCGCGCGCGCCGGCATGATCGCCCCCGACGAGACGACCTACGCCTATCTGGCCGGCCGCCCGCGCGCGCCCCAGGGCGAGGCCTGGGACCAGGCTCTCGCCGAGTGGCGGCGGCTGCCAACCGATGCCGGCGCCCGGTTCGATCAGGAAATCGCCATCGACGCTTCGGCGCTGGAGCCGATGGTCACCTACGGCACCAATCCTGGCATGGTCATCCCGATCTCGGCGAGCATCCCACAGCGCCCGGGCGATGCGGTGTTCGCCAAGTCGCTCGCCTACATGGGATTCGAGCCGGGACGGCGCGTCGCCGAGCAGCCGGTCAACGTGGTGTTCGTCGGCAGCTGCACCAACGGACGGCTTTCTGACTTGCGCGATGCAGCCTCGCTCCTGCGCGGACGCAAGGTGGCGCCGGGTGTGCAGATGCTCGTGGTGCCTGGCTCGCAGGAGGTCAAGCGCGAGGCGGAGGCCGAGGGCCTGCACCGGATATTTCTCGACGCCGGCGCGCAGTGGCGCGAATCCGGCTGCTCGATGTGCCTCGGCATGAACGGCGATCTGGTGCCGAAAGGTCAGTACGCCGTCAGCACCAGCAATCGCAATTTTGAAGGCCGCCAGGGGATAGGCGCCCGGACGCTGTTGGCGAGCCCGCTGACAGCCGCAGCCTCTGCCGTCCGCGGACGCGTCACAGATCCCCGCGAGCTGATGTAGGAGCACCACGAGTGAGCCCGTTCAAGATCCTGCGCTCGCGCACGGCAGTGTTGCCGGCAAGAGATGTCGATACCGATCAGATCATCCCGGCGCGCTTTCTCACCACGACGACTCGCTCGGGGCTCGGCGTGCACCTGTTCGCCGATTGGCGCTATGACGGGGATGGCGCGCCGAATGCGGACTTCGTGCTGAACCGCCCGGAGGCGAAAGGCTGCGCGATCCTGGTGGCGGGCAACAACTTCGGCTGCGGCTCCTCGCGCGAGCATGCCCCCTGGGCGCTCACCGACTATGGCTTTCGCGCAGTGGTGAGCACGCAGATCGCGGATATCTTCCGCAGCAACTCACTCAAGAACGGACTGCTGCCGGTGATCGCAGATCCGGTGTCGCACGCGTGGCTGATGGAGCATCCGGGTGCAGACGTCACGATCGATCTCGAGACCACGACCCTGACGCTGCCTACGGGACAGACCGTTCGCTTTCTGCTGGAGCCGTTCGCACGCTACTGCCTGATGAACGGCGTCGATCAGCTCGGCTTCCTGCTCGCGCGCGAGCAGCAGATAGGCGAGTACGAGCGGCGCACGGCTGCAGTCGGCGGGGGCGCGATCCGAGGATGAAAGCCAGCATAGCGGTTCTCCCGGGCGATGGGATCGGGCCGGAAGTCATCGTGCAGGCATTGCGGTGTCTGCGCGCCATTGCGGATGCGCACGGACACGAGTTTGCTCTCAGCGAGCTGCCCTTCGGGGGAGCGGCCATCGACCTTTGCGGCAATCCACTGCCCGAAAGCACCTTGAAGTCTTGTCTAGAGGCGGATGCCGTCCTCCTCGGTGCCATCGGCGGCCCCCGATGGTCGGCGCCGGAGGCGAAGGTGCGTCCGGAGCAAGGACTCCTCGGCCTGCGCAAGGCGCTCGGCGTGTATGCGAATCTGCGGCCCGTGAAGGTGCACCCTGCCCTGCTCACATCCTCCACCCTGAAACCCGAGATCCTGGAGGGCGTCGACCTCGTGTTCGTGCGCGAGCTCACCGGCGGAATCTACTTCGGCGAGAAGCGGCGGGATGCAAGGTCGGCCACGGATGTCTGTACTTATACCGTGGAGGAAGTGGAGCGGATCGTGCGGACGGCGGCCCGGTTTGCCCGCGAGCGGCGGCGCAAGCTGGTGTCGATCGATAAATCGAACGTGCTCGAGACCTCGCGGCTCTGGCGCGAAGTGACCACGCGAGTGATGCGGGCAGAATTTCCGGACGTCTCGCTCGA
>Ga0134126_10012199_pt1 | contig 10851 bp, 10 predicted proteins | sample KB31752_FD_96881 | JGI IMG/M metagenome (GOLD analysis project Ga0134126, IMG submission 96881) | Terrestrial soil microbial communities with excess Nitrogen fertilizer from Kellogg Biological Station, Michigan, USA - KB3-175-2 | ecosystem: Environmental > Terrestrial > Soil > Unclassified ...
AAGAGCCAGCCGCTAAGCTGTTCGACGGGCTCGGTGTCGACGGTGAGGGTGAGCTGCTGCCAGATATCCTGCAAAATATCTTCCGCGTCGGCTTCATTGTCGACACGCCGCCGGATAAAGCTCAGCAATCGCTTGCCGAACTGTCCGACAACAGAGGCGATATTTTTTCTATTGACGGCAGACATGCCAGGGGGTATCGTCAATGGCTCCACATGATTATATGCCGGGAATGCGTTCCAGAAGTTTAACGCATTCCCGGCAAAGCGCTAATGTCTGGGGTCTCCTTCGTCGACCTATTAGGGTAGACGGACGAGCGGGCAGTATATTTTAAAAAAGGGAAATTATTTCGAGACCCCGGCAAGGCTGCCCTTATAAGGATCGATATCGATAGGCGAGAACCTTGGTGTTTCGGGCATCAAGGCTTTTTTAAGTTATTGCAGGCCCAATACTAACTCGCAAATAATTACGTTGAAATAGGCAAAAAAATCTTTTTTTTGCAGCAATGTTGTTCAATTCCCTCAATTTCGCCTTTTTCCTACCGATAATCTTTATCCTATACTGGTTTTGTGTCGGCAAAAGCCTGAAGGCCCAGAACCTGCTATTGCTCGCCGCCAGTTATTTCTTTTATGCCTGCTGGGACTGGCGGTTCCTGTTCCTTTTGATCTTTTCGACCTTGCTCGACTACAGCACAGGATTACAGATGTCTACGGCGGAAACCAAAGGGAGAAAGACCTTTTGGTTCTGGCTGAGTGTGGTTGTAAATGTGGGGTTTCTCGCTGTATTCAAATATTATAATTTTTTTGCAACCTCTTTTGCGGAAGCTGTAGGTCATTTGGGGCTCCGGGTCGACCCCTGGACGCTAAAGGTGATCCTCCCGGTAGGCATCTCGTTCTATACTTTCCATGGCCTTTCGTATGTGATCGACGTTTACAAAGGAAGGATCGAGCCCGAAAGGAATTTCATCGACTATTCGCTCTTCGTCAGCTTTTTCCCGCTGTTGGTTGCCGGGCCTATAGAACGGGCTACCCATCTGCTTCCACAGATGAAACGTAAAAGGGAATTCAGCTATGTACAGGCGACGGACGGGCTCAGGCAGATCTTATGGGGGCTTGTCAAGAAGATCGTGATAGCCGACAATTGCTCCGTCTTTGTCAACAACATTTTCGGGAATTATACGGCCTATAACGGCAGCACGCTGATGATGGGCGCCGTATTTTTCGCACTACAGATCTATTGCGATTTTTCCGGCTATTCGGATATCGCCCTGGGTACGGCGAAACTTTTTGGAGTCGACCTGTTGCGAAATTTCGCGTTTCCCTATTTCTCGCGCGACATCGCCGAATTCTGGCGGCGGTGGCATATTTCGCTGTCCAGCTGGTTCCGGGATTATCTGTATATTCCCCTGGGTGGCAGCAGAGGGTCTACGTGGATCGTCGTGCGAAATGTCTTCATTATCTTTTTGGTCAGCGGGTTTTGGCATGGGGCGAACTGGACGTTTCTCGCCTGGGGTTTTCTGAATGCGCTGTTTATCCTTCCTTCGGTCCTTTTTAAGACGAACAGACGAAATCTCGACATTGTTGCGGCAGGTAGGATCTTCCCTAACTTCAAGGAGCTTTTTTCGATGCTCATCACCTTTATGCTGACGGTGCTGGCCTGGGTTTTCTTCAGGGCTGCGAATGTAAAGGAAGCGCTTCATTATATCGGCCGGATCTTCAGCAGGTCTGCCCTGCGCCCACCCAATGGAAATGCCTTTCTGGGTAGCGCCACCTCGATCTATCAGATGTTGGTGCTGGTGGTGGCATTCTTGCTCCTGGAATGGCGGGGAAGAGAGCAGCAGTATGCGATCGCCCGTTTGGGATATAAGGTGCCCGTTGCTATCCGGTGGTCTCTTTATCTCGTGCTGATCCTTGTCGTCTATTATTTCAATAGCGACCAGAAAGTCCCTTTTATCTATTTTCAATTTTAGCTATATACCATGCGCAAGTTCATCCTCCAATGTCTTTTGTTCTTTCTTGTCGTACTGGTGTTATTTATCGGTATAGGGTTACTTCCCAAACGCGGCAGTTCCAACGACTACCTTTACGGGATCGCCCTGAAGCATCACCTCATCGATTCTATCCGGCAACCCAAGATCATTCTCGCCGGCGGCTCGAATGTGGCGTTTGGATTCGACAGCAGGGAGATAGCGGATTCCCTGCAGATGCCGGTGGTTAATCTGAGCATCCATGCCGGCTTGGGGTTGGATTATATGCTGAACGAACTCGAGCATGTGGTAAAGCCCGATGATATCGTATTTCTATCGCCGGAATATTTTCTTTCACCAGCCGGCGAATGGGGCTTGAAAAAGATGGCCACCGATTTTTACCCCGGGGCAAAAGCCTATTTTAGCTGGGACCCGGTCGCACAATTGGAATATTACCTGAAATACAACCAGCGGACGCTCCGCGCATACCTCTCGGGTGATATACGCCAGGACAAAGACTCCATCTACTGCCGGGATGCCTTCGATCCGGCAACCGGCGACGTCATCATCCATTTGAACAAGGCGGCGCATAAAGAATTGAAGGAAATCGGCACGGTGCCTTATAGATCCTGGGATGATGGCATCGCAGCGATCAATAAATTCGGTGATTTCGCCAAGGTGCATCATGTGAGGGTATTTTATTTGTTTCCTACCTGTACCGCGACCATGTTCCAACTCAATGAGCAGGCGTTCGATCACCTGGCATCGGATGTTCGGAAGAAGCTCAAAATTGCGATCCTCAATAAGCCTGATGATTTCGTGTATTCCGATAGTCTCTACTTCGATACGGGCTATCATTTGACGAAGTCCGGCCGCCAGCTGCGCACGGAAAAGATGATCAGCGTGGTCCGGTCCACGCCTGCTCTTGCCTCGCTTGGCAGGAAAACGGCCATTTCCGCGCTTACCGCCCCCGGCAAATAATTGGCTTCCAGACCCGCCTGCGCCGAATTAAATCGGCCCAACCCACGGGAGAGAAAAAAATAATTTGGCATACTAATTTAATTAGTAAATTTATGCTAAATTATTGATCGTTTAAAATCTCTTTTATGGAAACCGGGTTAGTAAAAACAACGTCTATCACTGCCGCTCCCGCGGCTCTGCCCCGCCCCCGGGGAACCGTGCGGGCCGTGGGTCTCTTTTCTTCCGTTACTTCGCGCCAGGCCGATGTCGCCATCCCATTGGCATCCGCGGGCATCCTGCAGGCTCCGGCCTCTTTCCACGGCATGGATCGCGGCGGCCGCCACGCGGAATATCTCCTCGTGATCTATCCGGGCGGCGAGCTGGAGGAAAAACTGCTGGGCGAACAAAAACAATTTTCGGATGACTACTCGGTTACGGTCCGTAACAAGCCGCATATCACGGTGGCCGCCTTTCAAGCAGGCGAGGTGATGGAGGAAACGCTGATCCGTTGGATCGAGCGCATCTGTACCCACTACCATAGCTTCGACCTGACGCTTAACAATTATAGCGGGTTTCCGCCGCATACCATCTATTTAAGAGTACAGGACCCGCAGCCCTTTCGGCACCTAATGCAACAGCTGCATTCGATAGACGAGTTCATCAGGTCTTCGGGCTGTCCGCCGGTGAACCTCATCAGCCGTCCCTATCTCAGCATCGCCTACGGTCTCACGGAACAGGTATACAACAGGGCCATGCCGGATTATTCGCGGCGGACCTTTCATGATACCTTTCATGTGCGCGAACTGGTGTTGCTGAAACGAACCCATGCCTTCGATCCCTGCAAGACCGTGAATATCTTCCGGCTGCGAGCCGAGTAATCGCTTTATTCCGCCAAACCTTCGACGACCGGCGCACACCTTAAAAATCCAGGTACATGCAACAAGCAATAAAACCAGTGGCTACCGTTCTCAACGAGAACTATAAAAAACAACTTGCCACCAACGAATATCAACTCATCCTGAATCCCCACGAAGAGCTGGCTAACAAGATCCGGCTGCTGCGGACCTCTTTTTCAGAGACCTATGAGGCGGCTGTTCTTCAAAATGGCAAGCCCAACCTGACCCTGGTCCGGTTCACGCAGCTGGCGCTCATGGAGGAACGCATCGTGTCCCGTCTTAAGACCATCGCCATGGGCTATCCCCCGTTCAAGGTGGAGCTCAAGGATTTTGGCAGCCTGCCCACACATAGCATCTTCATCAACGTGACCAGCAAGCTGCCGATCCGTGCGCTGGTAAAAGAAGTGAGGGACGTGCAACGATTGATGAAGCTGGACAAAGAGCACAAACCGCATTTTATCGATGAACCTAACCTGCTCATCGCCCGTAACCTCCTGCCCCGGCAATACGAAAAGGCCTGGCTGGAATATAGCCACAAGCATTTTACCGGCCGCTTTATTGCCGATAGCATGCTGTTGCTCCGCCGCCGCACCGGAGACAAGAACTGGCAGATCGCCGAACGTTTCGCCTTCATGAATCTGCCGGTCACGACCCGCCAGGGCGAACTGTTCGGATAACCCAAAATTTATTTCACATGACCGACCCCAAAGATTCCATTCAATACCTCAAAGGCCGTGGCGCCCAGTTCAATCCGAAAAACCGTTTTCTGAAAAACGAGCGCGTCAAAGAGCACATCGAAGCCATCGACGAATGGATCGAACCCAACAGCGCCACCCAATACCTCGAAGAAAATGCCAAAGGCATCGTCAACAAGGTCGACAGCCCTGACGTTGGCATGTTTTACAGCATGAACCCCTACCAGGGCTGCGAACACGGCTGTACCTACTGCTATGCCCGCAACGCACACGAATACTGGGGTTATAGCGCCGGGCTGGATTTCGAACGCAAGATCATCGTGAAACGCAATGCCCCCGACCTGCTGCGTAAATTCCTGATGAACCCCAAATGGGAATGCCTGCCGATATCACTAAGTGGAAACACCGATTGTTACCAACCCGCGGAAAAGAAATTCGGCATCACCCGCAAGCTGCTGGAGGTTTGTCTGGAGTTCAACCAGCCCGTAGGCATGATCACCAAGAACGCCGGCATCCTCCGCGATAGAGATCTTTTGACCCAAATGGCGAAAAAGAACCTCGTCTCCATCCTGGTCTCCATCACCTCGCTGGACGAAGACCTGCGGCAATTGATGGAGCCGCGAACCACCACGGCCAAAATGCGTCTCCGCGCCATCAAAGAGCTCAGCGACGCCGGCGTCCGTATGGGCGTGATGCTGGGGCCGATGATCCCCGGTCTCAACGAACACGAGATGCAAAGGATCATGCAGGCTGCCGCAATGAATGGCGCGACGTTTAGTGCTTACACCTTCATTAGGCTTAACGGAGCCATAAAGCTCATCTTTCACGACTGGCTCTATAAAACATTTCCCGACAAGGCGGACAAGGTCTGGCATCTCATCGAAGACAGTCACAACGGCAAGGTCAACGACAGCCGCTGGGGCGTTCGGATGCGCGGTGAAGGGAACATCGCCGATCTGGTAGCGCAGCAATACCAGCGCTATACGCAGAAGTATGGTCTCAACGCAGAACGCTGGGAACTCGACACTACCCAATTCCGCCGGCCGGGCGAGCAGATGAGATTGTTTTAAATGCAACAATTTTAATAGTTTTACCGGGCATGAAGATGAAATTCTGTATCGTCGGTTGCGGACGCGTGGCCCAGCGGCATGCGCTGCATATCCACACCCTGGGAGAGCTCGTGGCGGTTTGTGATGTCATAGAAGAAAAGGCGAGGGCCCTTGCAGAGAAATATGGTGCTGCCGCCTATCCTTCTATCGAAGAATTGCTACAAAAGACTCCGGCGGCGGATGTTATAGCCGTTTGCACGCCCAATGGCCTCCATGCCGCACATACGATCAAGGCCCTCGAGGCCGGTTTTCATGTGATCTGCGAGAAGCCCATGGCGCTCACCGTCGACGACTGCAACGCGATGAACCAGGCCGCTGAAAAAGCAGGCAAAAAACTGTTCATCGTCAAGCAAAACAGGTTCAATCCGCCCGTGATGGCCGTAAAAAGGCTGCTCGACGAAGGCCGGCTCGGCACGATCTACAGCGTGGAGCTCAATTGTTTCTGGAACCGCGAACGCGCTTATTACGAAGGGTCATGGCGGGGTACAAAGGCGCTGGATGGCGGGACGCTTTTCACACAATTCAGTCATTTTATCGACCTGATCCATTGGATGGTGGGCGATATCCGGGAAGTGCAGGGCTATATCGCTAACCGGGCCCATGGCGACAGCATCGAATTCGAAGATACCGGTGTCATCTCCACGCGTTTTCACAACGGCGCCATCGGCACGATAAATTATACGGTCAATAGTCATCGCAGGAATATGGAGGGCTCTCTGACCCTTTTTGGGGAGAAAGGTACGGTTAAGATCGGCGGGCAATATCTCGACAGGCTGGAATACCAGGATATCCAAAATTATACCATCGGCGCCCTGGACCCCGGGAATCCACCAAACGAATACGGTGGCTACCAGGGTTCGATGTCCAATCATGACAAGGTCTATCAGAACGTGATCGACACCCTGCTTGGAAAAGGGACCATCGCGACGGATGGGTTCGAAGGATTGAAGACTGTAGAGATCATCAATATGATTTATTCAAACGCCACACAGGTATGAAGCCTTTCCTCAAACATTCCGGGATAACGGACGACGTGCAATTCGGCGAGCAGGTCACCGTAGTGCAGCCGGTGAACCTGTATGGGTGTACCATCGGCGACCGTAACTTTATCGGTCCGTTTGTCGAGATACAGCGCAATGTGCATATCGGCAACAGCTGCCGCATCCAAAGCCATAGCTTTATCTGCGAAGGCGTGACCATCGGCGACCACTGTTTCATTGGCCACGGCGTTATGTTTGTCAACGATGTGTTTGCGGGGGGCGGTCCCTCGGGGCCAGAAGGGTGGAAGAAGACACATGTCGGGCGCCATGTGTCCATTGGTTCCAACGCCACGATCCTGCCGGTGACGATCTGTGACCGTGTTGTCATCGGCGCCGGCGCCGTCGTGACCAAAGATATTACCGAGGCCGGCATCTATGCCGGTAACCCGGCACGGCTGATCCGCCGGCTGCCTTAACGCATAACACCATTTCCATGCAATACCGTCGCATGCCTATCGAGATCGAGTCCCCGGAACAAATGGGTTACGACAAGATCCGTAACAACCTCGCAGAGAGCTCCTATACCGATGCGTATCTGCGGGATTTTCTGGCGGCCACCGGCGACGGTCTCGGCGGCCCGGCGGTTGCTTCCGGCCTCGGCGACCTGCTGTTATGCTATGGCTCCCATGCGGGCCATGATGGTCTCCGTGAATTGATCGTAAAAGGGTCGGGAACTTTAGTTCGTGACAACGTCCTCGTCACCATAGGCGCAGCCGGCGCCCTCTTCATCATCGCGACGAGCCTGCTGGAAAAAGGCGACGAGCTGATCGTCGTACATCCTAATTACGCCACGAATCTCGAGACGCCCCGCGCCATTGGCGCCACGCTCAGGACCATCGATGTGCGGTTTGAAGAGGGGTTTGCGCTTGACCTGGAAAAGGTTCGCGCCGCCATAACGCCGAAGACCAGGTACATCTCGGTCACGCACCCGCATAACCCTACCGGCGCCTGTCTCGACGACACCCGGCTCAGGGGTCTCGCCGCTCTCGCCGAAGAAAAACAGCTCTATGTCCTCGTCGACGAGACGTACCGGGATATGGTCTTTGGCCCGCAACTGCCGCCGGCCGCGGAGTATTCGCCGCGGCTGATCAGTATCTCGTCCGTTTCCAAAACCTACGGGCTTCCGGGACTGCGAACGGGCTGGATCATCTGCCGCGATGCGGGGCTGTACGAGACCTTTCTGGCGGCAAAAGAGCAGATACATATCTGCGGGCCTGTACTCGACGAAGAGCTGGCTTATCGCTATCTGCTGCATCGCGACAAGCATTTCCCACGCATCCGGAGCGATATCAAAGAGAAGTTCAACATGGTAAAGACGTGGATGGATGTGCAGACAGAATGGGAGTGGGTCGAACCCCGCGGCGGCTGCGTCGGCTTTCCGCGGATGCGCCGGCCCGAAAGCGTAGACATCGATAAATTCTATGAGCTGCTGCTGGATAAATATGGGACGTATGTGGGACCCGGCCATTGGTTCGAGATGCCCCGGCATTATGTTCGCCTTGGTTTCGGGTGGCCGGCAAAAGAGCAGCTGCAGGAAGGTCTCGAGGCGCTGTCGAAGGCGATCGAAGAAGCAAAACTGGGATAACGGCCGTGCGGGCGTGACAACGAGCAGCTAAAACGTTCGGTTGGCAGCCATTATAAGCTTACTGAGATTCTTCCAGTAACAAACCTCTTCTCCTTCTTTATCATCGCGGCTTTATTAGAGAGCATTTCCCTTTCCCTGTCCTTTTCAATTATCTTCAGCCAGTATTCCGCCGGTATCGATTTATTGGAATGCAGCTCCAGCCGGATCGGCATATAGTCGGGCGGTAGACGATGCCGATTGATGAACTGACTAAGCAAAGTCTCATCTATTCCGATCTCTGCAGCAAACTTCCTGCGTTTCCTTTCCAACAGCGCAATGTACAATTTCAAGAAATAGCCAAAAGAATATTCCTCATCGGGCTTATCCGCTTTGATATAATCCTGCATTCGGAATTTCAACCCCATGAGACTACCAGTCAGTCGCTCAGCGTCAGTCATTTCCTCTCTCGACTTCTTTATAGCTTCAGCTAATTGCTGATCCGCTATTTTTTTTTGCTTGGCAGAAAGCCTTACCGGGAATATAAAAGATTCTGCAAGTTCCTCCGGCGTAAATTCCTTCAGCAACTTTTTGTAACTCATGACAAAGACATATTTACTATGGCCTGTAATCTCAAACCTTCCAAAAATAGTTGGGATCCTCAATCCAACATGCCATATTTGTTTTTATAATGCGATCGTAACTCGGTCTTTGGCAGGAGCGAAATGCACGCTTGGTCAAAATATTTTTCTATGGCTATTCCTGCGACAAACGCGATTAAACAGCCGGCAATTCCTTCAAACCTCTTGCCTTTTCCCATATTTTCGTGTGATACACAAAGAAGATGCATTTCCAATCTAAACTCTTTTGGGAAATCGATAATAGACACCAACCGATGACCATCTGCTAATTTACGAAACTTTACAGAATTTGTAAAGTTTTTTTGAACCATTGCAGTGCTTATTGTCTATTGAATTCTTCGAGCCGTCCCTTCTCGATCTCGATGATCCCTCTGGCCGACCGCAATTGCGCCTCGAGCGGCGGAAAGGCCTCCGCGAGCGCGGCATCCGGCGCATCGAGACAGGAGTTCTCGAATTGCAGACAAAGGGTTTGAATGCTCGTCAGACCCACAAACCCGAATAAGGGTTTTATCTTATGGATCGCAGATTTGAGCGCGGAACGGTCTTTTTCATGGTAACTGATGAGAATGCGGTCGACAAAGCCATCGTATTCCCGCAGGACATCCCCAAAGGTCTCTTCGATCATGACATAATCGCCTGCATACAAATCGATTATGTATCCACTGTTGATGGCGTCGCTAAAGGTAAATTCCTTATGGGATAAAGGCTGATCCATTGAAAGGGTTAATTAGATAACGGGGGCTATACTAAAATATTGTCTCCCGACGTTCACACATAGTGTTTGATGGGAATTAAAGTTTAACCCTTAGTCATTCGTCATCCTTTGAATAACCCCCTCGTCTCTATGCTTACGTCCTTTTATGAGGATATGGTCTATTCCGGGCTAAAGGATGAGCCGTCTCCGGGCAAGAGGAAAAAAACGATTCGCTTCAACCAATTCATCCTGCTGATCCTCATCGCGCACTTTGTCTGCGTGATCTCGTATTTCTGTTTCGGCCTATACATCAGCGCGCTTGTCAATCTCAGCGCTGCGTATTTCTTCATCCTGGCCTATCATCTCAATTTACGCAAGAAATACTTATTGGCGCGCGTCATCAGCGTGCTGAACCTGAATCTCTATCTGGCGATCATGAACTATATGGAAGGGCTCAAGGCGGGTGAATACCTGTTCTTTTTCCCCTACTTCCTGATCATGACGTTTATCATCAGCTTCACGCGGAGCCTGCGCGAGCTGACCTTTGCCTATGTGATCACGATTGCCACCCTGGCCTTTTGCTACTATCAATGTCCGCAGGAGAATCACTACCAGGTGCATATCGCGGGTCTGTACGCCCGGCTCTACGACTGCAATCTCGTGCTTTCGCTGCTGCTCACGACCTTCTTCTCCTTCGCGATCGTACGGATCAACCGCAACAACGAAGAGGCGATCCTCAAAGAAAAACAATTCGTCGACACGATCTATAACACCTCGCTCGATGGCGTCTTTATCATCGACGCGGAGGCGCTGGTGATCACCGATTGTAACAACCGCGCCATAGAATTGCTGGAGATCGAAGATAAAAAACAAATTGTAGGCGCTTCCATGGACAGTCTGTTCACCAAAGAACACATTCAGCTGTTCCGCAGCGTGAACAAGAAAATGGAGGGCGAGTGCAGCGATAGCTGGCAGGGTGAACTGGCCCTGACCTCGAAAAAGGACAACACGGTATTCGCCTTCGTGGCTGTGGTATCGTTTCTCGACAACGAACGGCATTTCTGGAAGATCAGCGTCCTCGACATTTCCGAGATCAAGATGACGCAGTTCGAGCTGATGAAGGCAAAACAAAAGGCGGAGACCGCCTCCAAGGCCAAGTCCCGCTTCCTCAGCAACATGAGCCACGAGCTGCGGACGCCGCTCAATGGCATCATCGGCGCCTCCAATCTGCTGATGCAGGAGCAGTATCTGCCCGAACAGCTGTCGCATCTCGAGATCCTCAAATATTCCTC
>Ga0134126_10012200_pt1 | contig 10851 bp, 12 predicted proteins | sample KB31752_FD_96881 | JGI IMG/M metagenome (GOLD analysis project Ga0134126, IMG submission 96881) | Terrestrial soil microbial communities with excess Nitrogen fertilizer from Kellogg Biological Station, Michigan, USA - KB3-175-2 | ecosystem: Environmental > Terrestrial > Soil > Unclassified ...
ACGGCCGTTCCCTTTTGGATTAGCATCGTGTATAAATAGAGCGGTGAGCTGCTCGTTGATGCGTTGAGCACCTACATCGCCCGCGTTACTGAAGACGATAAACCCCATCTTCGAGTCTGGAAAAATGCTGACGAAGGTCTGGTAGCCTGCATCCACTCCCCCATGTTGATACCGCCGCTGACCGTACAGGCTGTCGGACACATGCCCTTGGCGTAGTTGCGCCGTTTCAAACCCTCAACAATAACTGGTTCCGTCAGCTCCCGGATTTCTTCACGTGTACCCACGGTAGGGTTATAGAAATTCACGATCCATTTACTCATATCGTCAATGTTGGTAAAAAGACTTGTCGGTCCAACGTCCGAAATGCTTAGCACCGCTTTAGAATAATGATCTTTTTTGGTCGGGACATAGGAATACGAACGGTTCGGCACGATCTCCGTATAGTCGTCGTGAAAATGGGTCTGGTTCATTCCAAGTGGCTTGAAAATAGCCGAGTCGGTGAACTGCCGCAACGTTTGTCCGCTCACGGATCTGATGATCTCAGCCAGGAGGGTATAATTGCTGTTCGAATAGCTCCAATCCGTTCCGGGCTTAAAATTCAAGGCTTGCTGTTTACTGAGTATTTTGATGATCTGCTCCTGGGTGATCACATCGTCCAGCCGCGTGCCGGCGATGGCCAGCAATTCCCATTGGTCACGGATCCCACTTGTATGATTCAGCAAGTTGCGGATGGTGATCTTTTCTTTCAGATCGGGAAACCAGCTCAGGTATTGATGAATATCATCTTCCAGGTTCAATTTCTTCTGCTTTTCCAGCAATAGTACGGAGTACGCCGTGAATTGCTTGGAGACCGAGGCCATATCAAAAATGGTTTCCGGCGTATTGGGAACACCATATTCCAGGTTGGCCATCCCATACCCTTTCGAAAAGATCAGCGAATCATTTCTCACCACTCCTACTGCGCAACCTGGACTGGATGTGTTGCTCCATTGGCTAAAAAGACTGTCGATCTTATCCGATGTCTCCCGCGAGAGGGTCTGGCCAGTGAGGCCGTTAACGGCAACGCCGAGTAGCATAAACGTCAGCAAGTGCTTGGTATATCTTCGCATAATTGGTAATTATAGACCGAAGTTACATAAAAATACAATGCATAAGAAAACGATGTAAATAGAAATATTACGTCCTCCCGAATGCTTCCGCGTTTATCGATTAAATCCTACATTCGCTCCATGGCATTCCCTTCTGCCCGTGACAACCTTAAACCATGAATCCCGTACGAATCCTTCTTTTCATCTTCGTTACAACGCTCTCCGCGCAGCGCGTCACCGGGCAACCCGAAAGCCTGCCCCCATACGAAAAAGTGTACCATCATTTTTTTGCGACTTATAATGAAGACACCCTCGACCTGGGTACTCGTTCCTATCTGCATTTTGCCCGCAGGCCGACAGGATGGTATGTTCAGCTCGAAGACATTCATGCGCGGAAGGTCACCAGCGAGCAGCCACTCTGGGATCCGACGAAAGACAGCTGGAGCAAACTCGATTCCCCCTTTGTACTACGGAAAAGCCCGGTGGATCCTGATACCCAATACCCCTATTATGCCGCTGACTCCCCGTTTTTTGCCCTTAACCTGTACTACGGCTACCGCGGCTGGGAAGACGATGTGATCCGGACGCTCGAGCCGGTGGGCGTATCCCTTGCAGACAGGCAACTCTATCAGCTCGGCCGGGCCTGGACGTCGCTTGCGGACGATGCCCTTTGGCCCGAACGGACCTGGGAAAACGAAGCGCTGCGGTATGACACGACCTGGAACGAGAAGGATCTACCAGCGGTGCTCATCCGCCGGTACGTGCAGTGCCAGGACTCGGCCATCGCCAACTACGGCAAGCTCGCTGCAAGAAATCCCCGGTTCGTGACCTATATCGGAACCATCAGAGCCGATTATTCGAACGCCTATATGATCGGCTGGCTGACACTGGAAATGCTGGGGCAAGACAAAGCGGCCGAACATTATTTGACGGACGGACTGTTCAACCCATTCGTCCTGGCCTATTTCCGCAGCGAGCTTGAGGGCTGTCCCCCGCATGCGATCTGGTTTACATCGGGTGACAATGACGTCTGTGAAGGACTGTACGTGCATTTCCATGACCATATCCGGCCGGACGTTACGATCGCCTCTGAGCAGTATATTTCCGAAAGCCGGTACATCCGTTACCTGACACGATTGCTGCCCCCGTCCATGCGGCTGGCAACCAAGCTGCCGGCGGAAGTTTATAAAGCAGGAAAGCCGGTATATCACTACTTGGAAGCGGCTGACCTCCCGGTGGGAGATGCAGCCACCCGACTGGCGGCGATTGCGGCCAACTGGAAGGAAAAACCGATCTCCGACGTCAATCCGGTGAATATGCCGCTTGTCCTGACGTTCAAAACGGCGGGCGATACGGACACGGGCAGGCTATTCAGTTGGACGCCAACCCAAAACCAATACCTGCTGGAAGGCGATCTCTTCTTTTCTGATTTCTTCGCGACGAACGCCTTTCAGCGGCCGGTTATTTTTTCGGAACCGACCTTTGGCCTGCAGTCCTACGCGCGTCCGTATGGCCTTTTGAATCGCGTGTTTCCGGATTCGGCGAATCAGGCTGCAATCGACAAAGCAACGGACTACAATCTGGATTTTCTCCTGCACCGATGCCGTTACGGTCACCTCGACAGTCTTTCCAAGCGCGACAGGATGGTCCAGACCAGGGTGGATGCCTATCTTTACAGTTACTACCAGACTGTGAGTGCGCTGATGATGGCAAGCCGCAATTCGGACGCGGTCACCTTGCTCGATAATTATTTCCGGTTATTCCCGGACTCGCTCATTGCCTTTAACAGCAACACCCTCGCGCTCATCCAGTGGTATTACTACGGGGGAGACCTATCCAAGGCTGACAACATGATAGAGGTACTGATCCGGCGGGTGATTGCCAATGAAGATGCTGCCAGGCTAAAAGGAGATGATGTCGCGATCCGGGAAGGTGATTTGACGCTTCAAGGAATACTCAAGGTGCTCGATAACCACGCCAGAGGGGGGGAAGTGCGGCAAAGGCTGGAGGAGGCGCAAGAGAGGGTGAAAGAAGGTCGTCCTTAATCCAGTCAAATCTCCTATCATGAAGTCCATTTGGGGTATAACCATCGTCCTATTTTATCTAGTCGGCCCCACTAAGGATGGCCTCTTTATGCCCCGAAAAGGGAAGTGCCCCTTTCGGGGCGGGGTTATGCGAAAGTTAACAGACCATAGAGGTGTTGTCGTAGGGCCTGGCGAATCCACGGTTGACATTGACGGCACAGACAGCCTCGTATTGTCTGCCACCGATGGATGGGTCAAAGACGTGATCCCTATGCAGGATATCCTGTATATCACCATTCGCACCGACACCACCGTTTATGCCTACGCGGACATTGACCGACCATTGGTTAGCGAGGGACAGCGGATCATTGCCGGTCAGCCGATTGCTATTGCACGCCAAAACCGGATTGAATTTTACGTCTCCAATTACCTCGGCCAAATCTTTCGAAATCCAGCTGCCTATGTGGACTGTATCTGCGAATTGCCAAAAGAGAAGCCGGAAAATTAGGATATTGGGGGTAGTTCTTCCCCTTTTGTAATATCTTTCAGTATGACCGCCATCGTTCGTGAGTCCTTCTACACCGTTTCCGGGAGAATCTTTGCTGCCCTTCAGTTTGCGGGTGATCGGCTGGCGGTCGGCGTTTCCCTCCAAGCCGAAGAAGGAATCCAATGGACGATCATCGACAACCAAGTCAAGGTGGGAGCAAAAATGCAGGCCATTTTTGCCGCAAAATCGGAAGAGGACATTTATTTGTACGAGTTGCGACCCATCGACCATCAAACAAAGCCGGCAGTAAGTCAGGTGCTCACCGTCGGTTAAACGATTCTACTATGATATCCCCGCGTGCCCGAAGGGCTGCCCCGGCGTCCCTGTCCTGGCAGTACGTAGCTCAGGACCCGTGCGTTGACGCCGCCGGCGGAAATCCCTTTTTAAATCATCAACCGTAAGGAAATTCAGCTTCGCTTCCTATGATGATTTCTTCGCCAGGTCATTAGATCGATGGCATTGCCGGTATCGTTGTCAAGGTACAAGATCTCCCCGCCATTGATATAGACCTGGAACCCGAAGTGCGTGACGAACGACATCCCATTGTCCTCGCCGACGGCCACCCAATAGTAGGGATGTTCCTTGTCCGGCTCGCCGTAGACCATGCTAAACAGATGTCTCTTGCCCTTGGTGGCACGTCTGACATAGGCGTCAGCGGTACGTACCTCCGGCAGCTGCAACACCGTATCCACAGCGAAGCTTTCGGATATTCTTCTTTTGGCTCCTGGATGCCCGGTTTGTACTGGTTGGCTGCTGGCCGAATTTGCCAGTACGCCGATGGCGAGCAGGATAATTGCGCTATAGGTGAAGGCCTTTTTCATATGATCTCAACCTTGAAAGTAAGCATTTGATGCCGTAACCTAAAGACGCGGATACTGTTCGGTCCTTCGCCCACCCGAAGGGCTGCCCCGGCGCGTTCTTATCCGGCGCGTGCGGCCGGGCCTGCTGTGCGCTGGCTTCGCCCGTGGACATCTTTTTTACATGGAGAGATCCTCTGCTAAAACGTCATTTCGCCGGACGGACTTCTTTGGCTACCGTCCGCTCATTTACTTTTCCCTCGACCTGTTTGATCAGATTCGGTATGATGACCTCACTAGCGCCGGCCACGATGCCCAAAAATACTTCGAGGTAGATCGTATTCGGAACTTTGCTAATAAACCCCAGGACCACATTCGATTTGATCCCAACGGCAATGATGAGTCCGGAGATCATGCCGTAGAAAACGCGTAGCGCCCCATCTATCCGGTGAATGTGTTTGCTAATCGCGAGCTCAGGGGAATAATCCCGAAGTCTCAGCGTGGCAAAGACAAAGGCGCCCACGCCGCCAAAAAGTGTGGTCAAGATAACGTGGAAGGCGTCCTGGTTTGTTATTAGAACGAGATAGCGTTTGTTAAAAATAGCCGCTACAATCAGCGCCATCACCACCACGGTGCAGGCAAAGGAAGATAAGATATAGTCCTGTTTCAAAATCTCCTTGCCATTTTTTTCAATCCGATTGATCGTCAGTGCAATGATGTCATTGGAAAGCTCCAGGTCCTTTTCATCGATTATCCTCGCATACGCTTCGGCCAATAAGCATTTGTAATCGTAGGCGTCGTATTTGGAGAAGAGTTTGTTGCATACAGACTCCCAAAAGGAGACCCTATTCTGAATGCTGCCAAACTGCGGATGAAAATCTGTATAGGCGGGTTCGGTTGACCATTGGATATTATCCTCTTCATCCATGTACACGAGAAAATCGACTCCCTGGATGATGATCTCTTTGATGATCGACCCTGAAGGTCCGACTGCGCCCACCCTGTATTCCGTATTGTCTGCCATTCTATCTTTCTTTGAAGTTATTTCATTGCCTGAACCTTGCCCACCGTGAAAACACCTTTTCTTGGGCAAAACGGGAAGCGGCGGATCTTTCTTAGGGTACCGCCAGCGTAAATCCATTGTAGCTACATTCGATTAATTTGGAAGGAATTAGGAGGTTATTCTACCTTCGTTGTTATAGAAAAAACTTATGCTATGCAACAAGGAAAAGGAGAGATCCTTCTTTACGAAACGCCGGAAGGCGGTGCGGCGATTGAGGTATCGCTGGAACACGGTACTGTTTGGCTGACCCAACATCAGATCGCCGATCTATTTGGCACGCAGCGACCGGCCATTACCAAGCACCTCAATAACATATTCAAATCCAAAGAACTAGACGAAGATTCAGTATGTTCCATTTTGGAACACACTGCCGCTGACGGCAAAAGGTACAAGACGAGGTTCTATCACCTCGATGCGGTGCTCTCTGTCGGTTATCGTGTCAATTCCAAAACGGCTACGCTTTTCCGCATTTGGGCTAACACGGTCCTGAAGGACTATCTCGTGAAGGGCTACGCGCACAATGAAAAGCTGCTGCGGGAAAAGCAGGCGCAGCTCGACTCGCTGAAGCAGGCAGTCGCGCTGATCTCCAACGTCACCAGCACCCAGGCGATCTCCGGCGATCAGGCAGAGGGTCTGTTGCGGGTCCTGACCGACTACACCTATGCGCTCGATGTCCTGGACAAGTACGATCACCAGGTTCTCGAGATCGAGGCGACGTCGCCGCGCCAGCTGTTCCAGATCACCTATACGACGGCCATGGGGGCGATCCACAGCCTGCGGGACAAATTTGGCGGCAGTACACTGTTCGGAAATGAGAAGGACGAGTCGTTCCAAGGCTCGCTGGCGGCCATTTACCAGATCTTTGGCGGGGCTGATCTGTATCCCAGCGTGGAGGAGAAGGCGGCCAACCTGCTCTATTTCGTGATCAAGAACCACTCTTTCTCGGACGGTAATAAGCGGATTGCCGCGTTCCTATTCGTCTGGTTCCTGGAGAAGAATGGATTGCTGTACCATACCGACGGGACGCGGAAGCTGGCGGATAACGCGCTGGTGGCGTTGACGCTGATGATCGCCGAAAGCAAGCCGGATGAGAAAGAGATGATGACGAAGGTGGTCGTGAGTTTGATCAATGCGAAAAACTAAAACTGTTGGTTATGGAAAAGAAAGCTGACTACACAGCTCCTATCTCCCAACTGACACGTTACCGCACCTTCGAAGACTTGAAGGCTGCGCCGATTTCGTTCCCGTCTACCAAAGCTTTGGCAGAGCGCCAAGCTGAGTGGAAGGAAGCTTTTGTTATCCTTCGAGCCAGCTATACTGAAGGGGGTAGGTCGGCTACGAAAAGGAAGAAGAAATATTGAAAGAAAGTCCCGTCTATCTACAATTTGCGTCAGAGAAGGACGCTACCGTAGCGCGCCGCTTATTCACCTGCTTTCCTGGGCCGGTTCTTCCGGCCGGCAATCGCCGCGTTAAAGATCTGTATCCAAAAGAACCCATTTTGGAACGAAGCAGCACACAGGCTGAAATCGTCTTTCAATTGTGCTACCAGCCGACAGGTCGGATAGAAGACGATCGGGCTGATGGCAATTGCCATCAGGAACGATCCTAGGTATGCAGTTCTATGGTCCGGATCCGCACAAAGGCGATGATGCCAGTTTTCGGCTGCTGGACAATGCCTCGACAGATGTGCGTTGGGGCGATTTTGAGGTAATGGCGTTGGGACCGGTGACGAGGGTGCCATCCTAATTATTCTTTACCTTAGTCCGATAACTATCAAAATTATTTGTGAAACAGTACCTCCTTCATCTTGTCTTTCTATCGGCTTTCTGCTATGTTGCCCACGGCCAAAAGATTATCTCCCGGCAAAAAGACAATTTCTCCAACCTTACCACGCTTGCCACAAGCCAGGTCACGCTCGTGTCGGTCAAAAGTGCTCCTGTAGTCGAAGTATCCATTTGGATGCAGCGAAATGCAGATAGTGCCACGGACGTGCGGCTCAACGTTGTTACGCCCGCCGTTGCTCTGCAAGCAGCTACCGACCTTGACAGTATTAAGGCCGAATGTCTTCTGAAAACCAGCAACGGCCAGGTCATTCGGGCCCTGTATCGGAACGATTCCAAGGTACTTCTCTATGGTAAATACGTCCATGGATGTAGTTATCAGTTGCAATGGAAAGATCTTCAACTTCTAGCGATCGTATCCGTTACTGACATCAAATTTTCCACCCCATCCAACGGTGGAGGAGCCTTTGAAATCGTCCCTAAGAATCAGGGGGATCTTGAACAGATCGCTCAGCTGTTGATAACAGCGAAGTAGAGTTCAGCCAGTTCAAGGCGACCGGTCCTCGCCGCTTCGTCCGTGAGCGGGAGGAGTCGGTTCATGATCGGAAGGCAGCGAAAAAACCGTTGGTGGTGCTGTGGTGACAAACTACACCAAAAAAAAGTGGCGGGATCGCTTTCCCGCCACCTTCACCGATGAAGACTATTGTGCTCAAACCTTTTGTCTTACTCTTTTCGCGGCCTTCGCAGGCCGTTTTATCGTTTCCCGTCTCAAACTTTCTCCTTTGACAGCTATGCGTAATTTAAGGAGATCCCGTCCTAACTCGTGGATCGTTTTTTCTATCTTACGCGCCCTCTCCGGCGACGGGAATTTTTTTCCTGCGGCATACTGTGCCATTAAGGACCGGTTGATGCCTATCCGCTCGGCAACTGCCGATAAGTTCAGGTAGTCCTTTTGATCGAATACTGCCGTCAGATCATGCGCCAGATCGAACTCGATCTTGGCCGAATCCAGCCCATGAAAGGCTTCCAACGCCTTCTTCATCTTTTTCTCCAATAATCCGATGGATGGGGCCGAATCCGTGATCAGATTGTCATCAAAGGTGACACGACCCCAAAGTTCCTTATCGTTACCCTTTTCGATGATCAATACGATTTTCTCCATAGTTACTCTATTTAAATAGCCCCAGTGGCTATTTAAAACTCGCCTGTTTCAAAATGCTATTCAATGTACCAGGCGGAATCTCTTTCTTTCAGTGATCAGCCACGGTTACCTTGCCGGGCTTCGACGGCTGCTCAAATTGCTTATGGCTTCCAACTTGGGCTTTCTTAACCCAGCCATCCTTCTTCAAAAGGCGAAGCAGCTCCTTTGCGTTCATAGATGAAACATTTAACCGATCGTAGATTCATATTTATACAATTTTTGGTTCAAGAATCAGAAATCCTATGCGAAGGTAACAAATGTGTTACCTTCGGCCAAATTTTTTTAGAACCCGCGCAGATGACGGCGCAATTAGGCGGTCGCCCGCATGTGCTATTCGATCCAATATGCTTTCCTGAGTCGATTGATCGCATCTGCCCTGTGTCTTTTGATCGTTCTTTATTCTCCAAAAGGGATTTGGATCTCCCGTTCCAACGGTTCCCGTAAATTCTTCGCAAAGATCATCACCTTCCCTTGTAGCTTCTGAGAGGAGAGTTCACGAGCTGCAAATATCCTCAGATCAGTCATGAACAGCTTTTTAGGAACCCCGTGGCGGAGTGTTCCCAATGATTGCAGGATTTCATACATCCCACCTTTCAGTTTTACTTCTGGATATTTGAGCTCGTTTCTGCCCGCGCTCGCGATGTGAACGGCGGCAGCAGCCAGTGCACCACCCTGGTAGTATTGTTTCGGAGCTATTTCCAGCCCGGGTGTGGCCGGTACTGTTATCACGACAATAACATCTTCCAGGTACATTGCTCCAGTGTTGGTCAACAGCAGGTTTACCTTTGAACCCAACTTTTCGAACTTTTCATAGAGATCCTCATCCCGGAAGGTGGTTTCGACCCTTGAAAGGTGCTCGGTCAATTCCTCCAGGTCCATCCCCTGATAGAAGTTCGGTTGCAAGGCGAAGGCCCACGTCGACTTCCTTGTGCTACCAATTTGCAAATCGGTTATATGGTTTTGAATCTTTCTGGCTTCCCGCTGGGAGGGTAGAACGACGAAACGGCTGATCCCGACTACCAGTGGGGTTTCATCCGCGGATATCGGAGAAAGCAGTACATCTCCGTCAAAAGCCGTCCTTTTTGCCTTTTGTTCCCATATCTCATCGAGGTCCCGTCTGATCAATCTGTCCTGGGAAGATCCTTTCCGGACGTAGCAGTCCCCTTTCTTCAGCGTACCAGTATCCTTTTTCATCATATAGGGCCTGTCTCCGTTCCCTTCGATAACAAAAATACCGAACTCCTTTCCGTCCACGTTGACCGTCTTTACAGCAAATTGAATCTCAGGTTCGATAGCCGCATGTATGGCCTGATAATAGTTGGCCGAATCGTCCAGCGGATGCGATAGTCCGATCAGGTCCTTGTTCCCACCCTTCTCGGCTACTCCGATAATGATGTATTTTTTTCCTGCAACGGGTGAATTGGCCATTGCCATCATATCCTTGATAAATGCTGTAAATCCGTTCTTAAAGTACTGCTCGGATTTGAATTCCACATATCCGCATTCGGATTCATAGCGGATAATATCTTCGATATTTTGCATGGGGCAAAGCTAAAATTTTCGCCGGTAACGGCAGAATGGCTTATGTTGCAGGTGTAGATGTCTACTGGAATTTCTACTTTTTATTCCTTGCCGGCTAAATTATGTGCCAGGATCAGTATTTTCTCTTCCCTGGCTCGATCCGCTTTAAACCATCGAAGGCTCGGGAATCATTCGTCCGTTGATACTCCTTTATCCGTGCTGCGGAGGGCGGTTGATATAAATCAAACTCGTGCATCAGTTTTCCGCCTTCGCGCGCAACCAGCCATCTATCTTCGCTTCTTTTTTTCAAGTCCTGGCGGAACCGTTCCTCCTGCAATACCTTTTGCTGCTGCCGCTCTCTAACTTTTCGCTTTTTTTCCTCTGAAAGCAAGGTCTATCGAACACCCTACCTCATTCCCGAGTTTACGCACAATCACCTGATAATGAAAGAGAAAAACTTGCTGATTTGGGAACAAAAAAGGGGAAATCGTGTGATTTCCCCCTCAAGTGGAGGTGAGGGGACTCGAACCCCTGTCCAAACATAATCGCCAAAGGCTTTCTACATGCTTATTCCGGCATTGATTGTCGGGAGGCGGCCGGGGCCGGACAAACCAACGCGTCTCCTTAGCTGAATGGTCTTAAGCAACAGTCACAGCCTTCTGTTGCAGCATCCCGAATTTGTTTTGAGTCGGCTGTGCAGCGTGGTATCGGGCGAACCGGCCAGCACGGCCCAAATGACTATCTAATCACTGATTAGGCAGCCATGGCATACTGAGTATTGCCATTTGAAGTTTGAATATTCAGATTAACGTGCTAATTATCCAACGCA
>Ga0134126_10012202_pt1 | contig 10850 bp, 8 predicted proteins | sample KB31752_FD_96881 | JGI IMG/M metagenome (GOLD analysis project Ga0134126, IMG submission 96881) | Terrestrial soil microbial communities with excess Nitrogen fertilizer from Kellogg Biological Station, Michigan, USA - KB3-175-2 | ecosystem: Environmental > Terrestrial > Soil > Unclassified ...
CGAACGCCCAGGACGCGAGAAACTTGCCGAAGACAGCGGAACCGACCGAGACCGGCAAGGTCAGGAACAGTTCGATCGTGCCGCTCTTGCGTTCTTCGGCCCAGAGCCGCATCGCCAGCGCCGGAATCAGCACCAGATAGAGCCAGGGATGGTAGTTGAAGAACGGTAGCAAATCGGCCTGGCCGCGATCGAAGAAATTACCGACAAAAAACGCCAGCGCACCCGCCATCACCAGGAAAATGACGATGAAGACGTAGGCGAGCGGCGTCGTGAAATAGCTCGCCAGTTCGCGCCGGAAGATGACCCAGGTCGAATGCACGGGCGCCTCAGGCAGTAATGTTGCGGAAGACTTCGTCGAGCCGGCCGCGCTCGACGCTCAGGCCGCGGACTGCCCAGCCCGCAGTGCGCACCAGATCTGTAACTTCGCCAACGATGGCCTGGCCGCCGCGCGGCAAGACCAGAAGCCCCCGGTCGCCGGATTCGTCGACCCTTTCGACGGCCGCCACACCGGGCAGGCGCCGCAACGCGGTTTCGGCTTCGTCGTGTCCGGCCACGAGACTGACGCGCACGGCGTTGTGCAGACGCGAGCGCGCGGCGAGCTCGACCGGCGTCGCGTCGGCCAGGAGGCGGCCAGCGGCGATGACGATCGCCCGCGTGCAGACTGCATCGACCTCCTCGAGCAAATGCGTCGAGATCACGATCGCCTTTTCCGGCGCCAGCGCGCGGATGAGGGTGCGGACCTCGTGCTTCTGATTGGGATCGAGTCCATCCGTCGGCTCGTCGAGGATGAGTACGTCCGGATCGTGTAACAGAGCCTGCGCCAAGCCGACGCGGCGCTTGAAGCCTTTGGACAGAGTCTCGATCGGCTGTTCCATTACCGACGCGAGCGCCGTCCGTGCCACCGCAAGATCGATGCGCCGCTTGGCTTCGTCGCCGGCGAAGCCGCGGATTTCAGCGATGAAGCGCAGGAAGCTGCGCGGCGACATGTCGGGATAGGCGGGCGCACCTTCCGGCAAATAGCCGATCCGGCGTTTGGCGGCGATCGGATCGGCGACGATGTCGGCGCCGCACACGATCGCCGTGCCTTCGGTCGGCGCGAGGAAGCCGGTAATCATTTTCATCGTTGTGGACTTGCCGGCACCGTTCGGTCCGAGGAAGCCCAGCACCTCGCCCCGGCCCACGGAAAACGAGACGTGATCGACCGCCAGGATGGGGCCGAACCGGCGCGTGAGGTCGCGGACCTCGATCATCTCGGCCATGGGAACATCGGTTGGGGATTGGGTACGCATGTTTGCCGTGCCGCGGAGCGCCATCTGCGGCGTTTTACACCGTCGAATCAAGCATGTTCAAACGCGCGGCGAACACTTAATTCACTGTAATGTCGCTCGCCCGCAGATTGCGTCAGCCGGTCGCCATGCGCGTCGGCCGGCCGCTATCGCCGTCGCTGCGCGCTTGGGCCATGCCGACGACACGTTCGGCCGGCAGTACCACCGTGACGATCGTGCCTTCGCCGACACGGCTTTGCAGGCTGATCTCGCCGCCATGCAGCTGAACGAGCCCGCGCGTGATCGACAGGCCGAGGCCGGTGCCTTCGATCTTGCGGTTGGGCTCCCGCTGCACCCGCTCGAACGGATGGAATACCCGCTCGATCGAGTCCGCCGGAATGCCGATGCCGGTATCCGCCACCCGGACCACCGCGTCGCCGCGGTCGCCCAACGTGACAGTGACGCTGACCTCGCCGCCCTCGAGCGTGAATTTGACCGCGTTGGAGAGAAGATTGAGCAGGATCTGACGCACGGCCTTGGGATCCGCCTTGACCGCCAAATCTTTCAGCCCGCCGGTCGTTACGGCAATCGATTTTGCCTGCGCCGGTATCTCGATCAACGCCACCGCATCCTCGATCGCCGCCGTCAGCAATACGCGCTCCTCGCGCAGCTCCAACCGGCCAGCTTCGATTTTCGCCATCTCAAGCAGATCGTCGATCAGCGCCAGCAGGTGCTTGCCGCTCGACTGTATGAGGCGGGCATAGTCACCGTACCTTTTGTCGGTCAATGGCTCGCGGGTCTGCGCGTCGATCAGCGACGAGAAGCCGATGATGGCGTTGAGCGGCGTGCGGAGCTCGTGACTGGTCTTCGCCAGGAACATCGACTTGACCCGGTTGGCATTCTCGGCTTCACGCCGCTCGCTCATCAATGCGACGATTGTCAGCACGTTCATCGCCAGCAGCACGACCAATGTACCGACGAGCTGGAGCGGATTGGCCAAGGAATGATTCTGGAACGGGCCGTAGCCGGCGACGGTGCCGGCAGTCGCCACGATCGCCACCAGCGACACCAGCGTATAGGCGGAGCGCAGCGACATGCGCAGAGCGATCCACGACAGCGGCACCACGAGCAGAAACGGAAACGCCGAACGGATATACGTGCCGCGCAGCGGCGGAGTCAAAAATAGGATGATGCTGACGACGGCAATCCAGGCCCATACCACCAGATCCCGGCGGCTGAAGCCACTCGGTGCGCCCACTGTCTGCAATTCGAGTTCAGGTTCAAGCCCGAGCCACAGGATCAGCGCCGGCGCGAGATAGAGCGTCCCGCCGCTGTCCGACAGCCACCAATTCACCCAAATCGAATAGAACAGCGCCGGATCTGGATGACCTAGCGTCGTCGCGATGGCGCCGCCAGTGGCGGTGATGGCCGGGTTGAGGAACGTCGTGCAGACGAGGAAGCCAAGAACGCCAGCAAACGCCGTGAACAAGCCTGTGCGCGGCCGCCATCGCCGCAAGACGACGGCGCCGACCACGGGCCCTAGCCCATTGGTGACCGATATGATCGTCGAGATGTAAAGGGCCGGGGCAAACAACAGGTCGTTGGTGAGGAACGAACCTACGAAGATGCCAGGAAAAAGACGCCAGCCGCCGATCATCGCGGCCACCATGGCGACGCCGGCCGGCAGCCAGATCGGCGCCGGAAAAAGGCCGTAGGCGGCGAAGAACCGGGCGACGGCAATACCGAGGAGGAAATACAAGCCGGCGACGATGACGTTGGCGATCAGCCATCCCGGCAAACCACGTTGATCGATGGCGGCTAGACTCCACGGGCTTTGCCCGCGCGCACCCGCATCCCAACGACCCAGTACAGGCGACATCAATTCCCCCGCACCAAATCATAACGCAGTTCGCGACGCGAGCGAAGCGCGGTTTACCGTCGCGCGGCGCCGGCTGCGCTCAGACGATTGCCGGAAAGCGCGTCGCATCCTCGCGGGCAAACTCCATGACCAACAAGTCCGCCGCCTGAACGCTTTTTAGTCGTTCGACTAATTCGGTCAGGCGATGGCCCGGCACGGCAAACGTCATCTCGGAATCCGACATGCCGGTGCGTTCGCGACTCAGCGCGCATCCGGTCGAAACCGCGAGGGTGCCATGCTCTTTCGCGATGGCAATGATATGGCATTGCGGTTTGCCTTCGAATCGTAGCTCAGGATAGGCCGCGTGCACCTTCATCACCTGCTTGGCGTCGAGACGCAGGAACACCACGTCCGGATCGACGACGGTTCGGCCCAGCGGCCCATAGATGATCGCACCCGGCTTGCGCGTGACAGTGGCGATCTTGGGAAAAGCTTCCGGCGCGACCCAATTTGCTTCAACGAGCCCGGCGACATCGGCGCCGTTGGCTGCCTCGGCGAGCGTCTTAAAGCCGTGCGTCAAACTGCCGACGCTGCAATTGCCGTGATCGACCGCGACCGTCGCAAAGGTCTGCCGGGTTGCCACCATCCAGAAAACGCAGCTGGCAGCGACGGATCCGGTGCGCCCATCGGCCGTCGGTGGCGGCATCGATTCGGCGGGACGCGCGAGGTCCGCCGGCGCCGCATTGACGAAGGTGATTGCGATCGGCGGCACCTCGAGTGCCAGCAAATCGACGAGCGCCTGATTGAGCCGCGTATAGTCCGTTTTCGTCATGATTTCCTGCGCCCCACAGCCGACGCGCGAGCGCCGGTCGGTGCTCCCCGGTTGGTTATCGCTTGATTAATTGTCCGCCAGCTTTAGGGCTCGCGCCGCCAATGTCAACGCCCAATGGCCCGAATCCGGTGCGGTTGGAAGGCGTCGCAAAGCGCATGTAACACTGCACATCGCTGGTCCCGACTTAAGTAATTTCCAACCAGGCCGCCGGTAGGATACCCCGACGATGTTCTATCAACTGCGCAAGCAGATCCGGACGCGACGCTTCGAATGGATCACGCGCGGTATCCGCGCGACGCCGTCGGTCCGCGTGATCGCCGCGCCGTGGACCTTCGTCAGCATGGTCGGCGACGACGACGTGCAGCTTTATTTGCTGGCGATGAAAACGCTCTATAGCCGGCTGGGTCGCGGCAATGTCGTGGCGATCGTGGCCAACACCATGCCACAGGCGCGGCGCGACGTGCTCGCCGAGCACTTCGAGGGCATCCACATCGAAGCGCTCGAGGCCATCGACACCGGGCGCTGCCAGCGCGGCGGCACCTGGGAGCGGCTGATCTACATCCTCGACCGCGCGCGCGACGGCTATGTCGTTCAAGTCGATTGCGACACCCTGGCGATTGGCACCGAACTCGACGAAGTCGCCTACTGCCTGACGAATAACCTGCCGTTCACGTTGAGCGACGGCTGGCCGCTGGTGACGATGCGGGCAGCGGCAGAAGCGGCGCGGGACATTTCAAGCAATCAGCCGGGCATCGTCGCCGAACGCGTCTTCGACCGTTATCCCAACTGCGATCGCTTGCTTTATATCCGCGGCTCCTCCGGGTTCACCGGCTTCGCCAAAGGCGCGTTCAGCCGCGACCGGCTCGAGGAATTCGACGCCATCATGTCGAAGCTGACCGGCGCTGGCTGGCGCGGCTGGGGTACCGAGCAGTGTGCGTCGAATTTCGTTACTGCGAATTCGCCGCGTCCGGTCATTTTGCCGTATCCGTCCTATTCCTGCTTCTTTCCGGGCGGCCCGCGCGCCGAAGCCAAGTTCCTTCACTTCATTGGCAGTCACCGGTTCGACGAGAATTTCTACGGCCAGCACGCCCTTGCAGCGATTGCCGATCTCGCCGCAACGCCGACGCAGGAACGCGTCGTCCGCGCGCCGACCCAAACCGCCGGCTGAGACGCAAGGGCCCGACGTCCGCTAGCTCCTAGCCCGGCACCTGGACTATGGTCCGCGGCGCACGCGCCGAGACCGGAGTCATGCTGCTTCTCACATTTGCCAAAGGCATCGTCGTCGGCCTTATCCTCGCGGTTCCGGTCGGCCCGGCGGGCATGTTGTGCGTGCGCCGCACGATCGTCGAAGGCGCGATCTTCGGGTTGGTCTCGGGTTTGGGCGCCGCCTGCGCCGACGCATCCTTCGGCGCAATCGCCGGCTTCGGTCTAACCTTCATCCGCGACTGGCTGTTCGCCTGGCGCGACACGCTCGGCGTCGGCGGCGGCGTGTTTCTGCTGATCGTCGGTGTGAAGGGTCTGATCGTGCCGCGCCCGGTGCAGATCGGGCCAATCGGACACGAGCGTCTTGCGGCTGCGTTTCTTTCGACCTTCGCGCTCGCCATCGCCAATCCGGTCACAATTTTAGCTTTCGCGGCGATCTTCACGCAGATCGGCTTCGATCCGGCGTCCGGCCGGCTGAGCATCGCCGCCTTGGTCGCCGGCGTCTTTTCCGGCTCGCTCGCGTGGTGGGTCAGCCTGTGTCTGGCGACGCCGTGGCTGCGGCGCATCGGTATATCCTGGCTGCCGCGGTTCTCCGGTGGCCTGCTGGCGATCTCCGGCGCCGGACTTTTGGGCGCCGCCGCCGCGCGCCTCGCCGGACTGTTGTGACGGTTGGCGCAACGCCAGCGTACGGCTAAGCTTGCGCGCCTTGAACGCCGTTCGCCCTTTGCGCACGCTCGCGCTCGCCGCCGTTTTGCTGTCGAGTTTGGCGGCCGCCCCAGTCCGTGCACAGACAACGCCGGCACCTGCCGCCAGCGCGTCAACGGCCGCACCGGCGGCACCCGTGGCCGCTCCGGTCACGGCCGACGATCTGCAAAATCTCGTCGACACCATCCAGGACCCGGTGGCGCGCAAGAAGCTCGTCACCGAGCTACAGGGCCTGATCGCGGCGCAGCGCGGAGTCCAGAAGACCTCGCCATCCCAGACCGCGCGTAAATTCTTTGCCAGCTTGGCGGATGGTGCGCACGCAATCGGCGACGAGGTCCTCGCTGCGGCGACGGTCGCCGTCGACGCGCCACGGGTCGCCGGCTGGCTGCGCGAGCAATCCAGCAACGAGCAAACCCGCCAGCGCTGGTCCGAAGTCACGACGCGGCTGGCGATCATCATTGGCCTCGCACTCGTGGCCGATTGGTTCGTGTGGTTGTTGTTGCGCGCGCCAGCCCGCCGGTTCGGCGCGCGGACCGGCGAGGCGCTCGCCTGGCGCCTGGTCTATCTGCTCATCAACGCGATATTCGAAGCGTTGCCAATCGCGGCTTTCGCCGCGGTGGCGTTCTTCGTGTTGCCGCTGACTGCGAAGCGTTTCGTCACTGAACAGGTGGCGACGACCGTCATCACGGCCTATCTCTGGTCGCGCGTCGTCGCCGCGATTGCGCGCGTGTTGCTGCTGTCGCCGAGCGCGCTGGCGCTCTACCGGCTCAGCGAGGAAACCCGCAATTATCTCTATATCTGGACCCGGCGGTTCGCAAATTTCGGTCTTTACGGCTTCGCCATCGCCGGCTGCTGCTGGTGGCTGAGCGTACCGGGCGCGATCTATGCGATCTTGCTGCGCATCGTCGTGCTCGTTCTCGGCATCCTGGCGGTCATCTTCGTTCTGCAGAACCGGACGACCGTGGCGAAGTGGCTGCGCGGCTCCAGCGAGGTCTCGACGGGACGCGGGCGCGGCTGGCGGCTGTTGCGCCAACGCCTGGCCGCCGTTTGGCACATCCTGGCGATCATCGTTATCGCCGGCACCTTCGGCGTTTCGGTGCTGCACATCGCGGGCGGGTTCCTGATCCTGGTGCGCGCGACGCTGTTGAGCGTCCTGGTGGTCCTGGCCGCGGCACTAGCCGTGCAGTTCGTCAGCCGCGCGAGCGAGCATGGATTTGCGATCAAGCCGGAACTCAAGGCGCGGTTTCCGACGCTTGAGAGCCGGACGAATCGCTACATACCGATTTTGACCACGTTGGCGTCACTGGCGATTTATGTCGTGGCGGCGCTGGCGCTGTTGCAAGCGTGGGGAATCGACGCCTTCATTTGGGTTCAGACGGCGGCCGCCAGCTCAATCGTCGGCAGCCTCGTCAGCATCGCCGTCGTGCTCGCGGCCGCGGTGGTCGCCTGGGAAGCCTTCGTGCTGGCGATCGAGCATCACATGTTGCGGCTCGAAGACGACAGCCGACGCCGGGCGCGCGCGCAAACCATGGTGCCGTTCCTGCGCGTCGTCGCCGTCATCATTATTGGGATTATCGTGGTCTTCGCGGTGCTCGGCGCGATCGGCATCAATGTCGGCGCGTTGATCGCCGGCGCCGGGGTGTTCGGCTTGATCGCCGGATTCGGATCGCAATCGATCGTCAAAGGGTTGCTGACCAGCATTGGGGTGCTGATCGACGACACGTTCGCCGTCGGCGACGTGATCGATTTGGGAGGCGGCCATGCCGGCGTGGTCGAGGAAATGTCGATCCTGACGATCAAACTGCGCTGCGTCGACGGCTCGGTGCTGTCTGTGCCGTTCAGCGAGGCCAAAGTCATCCAGAACCTGACCAAGGATTATTCGTATTACGTCGCCAACGTCGGCGTCGCCTACAGCGAGGACACCGACCGCGTCATCAAGGTCCTGACTGGGATCGTCGACGAGATGCGCAAGGAGAAGCCGTTCGCGCGCTGGATCCTCGAGCCGCTCGACGTCATCGGCGTCGATCGCTTCGCCGACTCCGCCGTCATCATCCTGGTGCGGATCAAGACGCAGCCCATCCACCAGTGGGCGGTCGGGCGCGAATTCAACCGTCGCATGAAGCAAGTGTTCGACCGCGAAGGCATCGAGATGCCGTTTCCCGCACGCACGATCTATTTCGGCGACGATTCCGGCGGCGCGGCGGTGGCTCGCGGGCGCAACGGCGCGAAGCCACGGAAACCGAGCTAAGAAATCTTACTCCTCGCTCTCGCCGCGGCCCCAGGCTTCGAGCGTCGCACGATCGGGCGCGCTCAAGGCGCGGCGCGCAACGTCGAGGCTGAACCCCGCCCGCGCCAGCGTTGCGAGGTCTTTCTGCCGCATCGCGGCACGCTGACCAGCCGGACGGCAGGGACCGAGCCGGCGCCGCCGGACCAAGGCGCATGCGGCAGCGAATTCGCCGGTGCCGGTACCGCCGTCATCCAAAGTTGCCACTGCGTCATCGATGAACCCGGTCTCGACGCCTTTCTGTCGCAACTTGCCGCGAATGCCGAACCGCGATGCGCCGCGGCGTTGCAAGCTCGCCGCCTTCTGCGCCGCATAGGCGCGATCGTCGATCAGGCCCGAGCGCTGGAAGCGCGTAACCAGCGCGTCGATCAAGCGCGCGCCGTCGGCCGGATCGTCACCGTGTGCGGCCGCGGCGCGCTCGACGCGGCGCATCAGCACGCGCCGCAAATTGCCGCTCGAACTGGCATACCGGCTCAGATAGTGGAGTGCGATATTCTCCAGCCGCTCGGCCGTCATGCGGCGCGGAAGCTTGCGCGCTTTGCGCGGCTCTGCCATCGCGGGTTGTCTTGGCATGCGCCGGCCCTCCCCTGCTAAGCTTCGCCGCCTTGGAGACAGGATTCAACATGCATACGGCGGGGCCAGCTGCGCGCAAGATCGGCGCGGTCAACTGGCTCGGCCTGTGGACGCTCTACGTCCGCGAAGTGCGCCGCTTCCTCAAGGTCTATATGCAGACCGTGGCCGCGCCGGTGGTCACGACCCTGCTGTTCCTGGCGATCTTCCTGCTCGCCCTCGGCGGCCAAACGCGCATGATCGGCGCCATCCCCTACACCGAGTTCCTGGCGCCGGGATTGATCATGATGGCGATGATGCAGAACGCCTTCGCCAACACATCGTCGTCGCTGATGATCGCCAAGGTCCAAGGCAACATCGTCGACGTCTTGATGCCGCCGCTCGGTCCCGGCGAATTGGTCTGGGGCTTTGCCTTAGGCGGAGTGACGCGCGGCCTCGTCGTCGGCGTCGTCGTCGCGGCGGTGATCGCGATTTTCGTGCCGCTGCACGTCTACAATTACGGGCTGATGCTGTTCCACGCCGCGGCTGCGTCGCTTTGCCTGTCGGTTCTCGGCATCATCGGCGCGATCTGGGCCGACAAGTTCGACCACATTGCCGCGGTCACCAATTTCGTCGTCACGCCGCTGTCGTTCCTGTCTGGCACGTTCTATTCGATCAACGTCCTGCCCGGCGTCTGGCGCGATGTCGCGCTCGCCAATCCGTTTTTCTATATGATCGATGGCTTCCGCTATGGCCTCACCGGCCACGCCGACAGCTCACTCGCCATCGGCGTTATAGTGATGATCGTCACCAACACGGCGCTCATCGTGCTGTGCCACGCCATGTTCAAGCGCGGCTATAAGCTCAAGGCGTGACGATTCTCCCGGCGTTGACAGGCGCTTAACGGCCGCCCCATACTCCGCGCGCCTCCCCGGAGGACTGGAGCCAAGCGATGAAGCGTGCAAACGGGTGGTGCGCCCGGCACGGCCAGGAATTGCGAACGGTTGCGTTGCCGCGACGACGCTGAGCGTCGCTGCTCGCCGTCCGTATTCTTGCGTCTTCATCGCCGAGGAGAGAGTCCCGTGATTCCAGCCGTTATGCCGACTTACGCGCGGAGCGAATTGACGTTCGACCGCGGCGAAGGTCCCTATCTCTACGCCACCGATGGTCGGCGTTATCTCGATTTCTCGAGCGGCGTCGCCGTGACGTCGCTCGGCCACGCCCATCCGCGTCTCATCGCGGCGCTATCCGCGCAGGCGCAAAAGCTTTGGCACTGCTCCAACCTGTATCAGATCGCCGGACAGAAACTGTTGGCGGAACGGCTCGTCAAACTGAGCTTCGCCGACACCGTGTTCTTCTGTAATTCCGGCGCCGAGGCGATGGAAGGCGCAATCAAAGTTGCGCGCAAGTATCACGCCGAATCCGGGCACGAGGAGCGTTATCGCCTCATCGCCTGCACCGGCTCGTTCCACGGCCGCACGCTGGCGACGCTCGCCGCCGCTGGCGCCGAGAAATATCTCAAGGGTTTCGGTCCGCCGGTGCCCGGCTTCGATCATGTCGCCTACGGCAACCTCAACGAAATGCGCACCAAGGTCTCGAAAGAGACTGCCGGCATCATCGTCGAACCCGTGCAAGGCGAAGGTGGACTGGCGGTGGCGTCGGTCGACTATCTCAGGGGCCTGCGCGCGATGTGCGACGAGTTCGGCCTGCTATTGATCTTCGACGAGGTGCAGACCGGCATGGGGCGCACCGGCAAGCTGTTTGCGTACGAATGGGCCGGTGTGACGCCCGATGTCATGGCGCTGGCAAAAGGCCTCGCCGGCGGTTTTCCAGTCGGCGCGTTCCTCGCCACCGAGAAAGCTGCCAAGGGCATGACGGCCGGAACGCACGGCTCAACGTTCGGGGGCAATCCGCTGGCCATGGCGGTGGCGAACGAAGTGCTGACGGTGATGACCGAGCCCGGCTTCCTGTCGCAGGTCGAGCGCATCGCTAAGGCCCTGCGCACGAGGCTCGAGGCGTTGGTAAAGTCGTATCCGAAGATCTTCGCCGAAGTACGCGGCAAAGGCCTGCTCACCGGATTCAAGTGCGTTGTGCCCAATCTCGACATGGTCGAAAGGCTGCGGCGCGCTGGCCTGCTGACGGTCGGCGCCGGCG
>Ga0134126_10012203_pt1 | contig 10850 bp, 3 predicted proteins | sample KB31752_FD_96881 | JGI IMG/M metagenome (GOLD analysis project Ga0134126, IMG submission 96881) | Terrestrial soil microbial communities with excess Nitrogen fertilizer from Kellogg Biological Station, Michigan, USA - KB3-175-2 | ecosystem: Environmental > Terrestrial > Soil > Unclassified ...
GAGCGTCTGCGCGAGTTTCTCGGCGAACTCTATGGCGACGTAAACCAGTACGAAGGAAAGCCCACGGATTCGCAGGTAGCCCGAGCCGATGTGATGGCGCGCGAACTGGACGATGTAATCAAAGAATTCCAGAAGCTGACCACGACCGACCTGCCGGCAATCAACAAACAGCTAGGCGCCAAGAAAATGCCGGCGATCACCGTAATTTCGGAAGCAGATTGGCAGAAGACGCAGGATGCGGCTTCTGGAGGCAGCAGCAGTCCCTCAGCCAGTCAGGCTCGCAAAATGTACGAAAAGGATTGAATTGCTACTTGACCCGCGCCGCGCACGGATCATTTTTCCCCCGCAAAGGACACGTGATCTTGTCAAAGCGCGAGTCAACGGCAAGCTCGCTGAAGGGTTCATAGTTCACTTCGAGCAGGGTGGTCTCGTGTCTCTCCACCGCTTTTTGGAGCCAGTACAGTGCTCGGTCTCGATCACCGAGGCCGAGGTATCCGAAAATCAGATCCGCCGAAGTAATCCAAGTCCCCTGCTTGCTGCGACGCACTAGATCCCCGATCAATTTGCGCGCCGACAGCAAATCTCCATTCTTGGCCAAACAGTAAGCCACGGCAGCTTGATAGTTATACCCGGTGCCGTCCAGCTCCCGCGCGCGTTCAAATGCTTGGGCTGCTTTCGCGTAGCGATGGAGTCGCAGATATCCTAACCCGATGTATCCAAATACGGCTTCATTGTCCGGAACGCGCGTGGTCAGTTCATATAAGCGATCAATCCCAGCCTGTGCTTGACCAGCGTCGATCAACATAAAGGCATAGTTGTAGTTGGAGGCAAGAGAGAGTGGGTCGAGTGCGAGTCCGTCGCGAGCTTCGCGCAATGCTTCCTCTTTGCGTAGTTCTGCCATTAACAATTGAGCATAGTCATAGTGTGCGAGGGAGTCGCTGGGGTTAAGTCGAAGCGCCTGGCGATATTCTCGTTCCGCTCCATCTAAGTCAGCATCGTCATTGAAGAGTGCAAAACCTAAGTCGCGATGTGGGGCGGACAGTCTTGGATTTAGCTCTATTGCGTGGCGGGCATATTGTTTGACATTGGCCAGCGCAGTTGTCTGTCGCACACGTCCAGTCATAAGCGTATAGACGTCGGCGAGGCCAGCCCAGGCGCGGGCATATCCCGGATCGAGGGTTGTAGCGTTTTTGAACTGGGCCAGGGCGTCTTCAAAGGCGGGGAACGTGCGCTGTTCCAGATCGGCTAGGCCATGCAAATACGCATCGTGCGCTAGCGGATCGAGAGTATCTGCACCAATATTTCCGGCTTCGCGGGACACCATCTTTACCTCGATCTCCCGTCCCACTGCATCTGCAATCTCGGCTTGTATGGCTGAGAGTTCCGGCCTAGACCGCACAAGCCTCGAAGACCACAGCACGGTCCCGTCACTTCCTCTCACAAGATGTACGATGCACTCCAATTTGGAATTGAATGATTGGATGCTGCCCTCCACCAGAAACTGCACGCCCAATTCGCGCGCTACCACTGCGGCAGGTTTAGTGGTGTTGAGATAAACCGCCGAACTGTTGTGCGCGAGCACTTGAATACGTTCGGGATTGATCTGACCTAAGGAGGTAATAAGTTCTTCTGTAATGCCATCGCGCAGGTAGTCGGTGTTGGGTACTTCAGAGAGATTGCGAAAAGGCAGCACAGCAATGCGAATGACCGGTTCGCGGTCGGCTACGCGTGAATAGGTTCGCCACACCGTCCATCCTGCGCCGATCAAAGTTGCGGCACTCAAAATGCCGAGGACCATGAGCTTGACCGGGAGATGTCTTTCGTCCCGCAAAATGTGCGAGACGGGAGCAAGCTCAGCAGGCATCGCCGCAACCTGGGCTGCAAATTGAGGAACCGGATTTTGTTCAATGTGTGAGACGTCTCTTGAGACGTCGACAACTTCCCAGGCGAACCGGTAGCCATGTTTCGGAAGCGTTTCGATGGCATCTGTCCCGAGGCGCTTTCGCAGCACGGATATATTTTTCGTAAGGCTGTTTTCGCCCACAAATGTGCCGGGCCAGACCGCCGTCATCAAATCTTCTTTGCCAACCACCTGTCCGGCGGCTTCGACGAGCAGCAATAACGCGTCGAACTCCTTTGGCGCCAGCGAAATGAACGAGCCGTTACTGCACAGGGAACGGGATCCTTCATCGAGAATAAATTCGCGGAAACAAAACCGTCGCTTACAGCCGGTCGCCATATAACTCAACAATTCAGAGAAAAATCACAATTCTGTAAGGACATTCCTTCGATGGCGGGCCAATTGTAGTCCCCGCAAAAGCGATTTCATACAGTTAGTTCGGCAGTAGACAAAATCGCAGGATTCAGCACCTTACTGCAATTTTTTCAAGGCTCTTGTCGCTTACTACAAGTGCACATCAGGAGTTCGCCATGCGCCGGTCGATCATCGCTTCTATGCTTGTCACGTTCAACCTCCTCGCCTGTTGCCTGCCTTCGGTTGCCCAGACGCAGAAGGGTAGCCTCCTGGATGCGATCAACTACCCGGCTGGCATCCTCCAGCCGTCCATGGTGCTCACCGGCGATTTCAATGGCGACAGCAAACTCGATCTCATCGCTCCCGCTGTCTGCCATTCTCAGGCCGATTGCAGCCTCGGTGGTATCGCCGTTTTCTTAAGCAATGGCGACGGCACATTTGCGCCGCCGTTGATGGACAGTACCCCGCCCTCAGAAAGAGCTATCGCCCTCGGAGACTTTAATGGCGATGGAAAACTCGATGTCGCTATTGCCAGTGACTGTTTGTCCGGGACGGATTGCAGCTCCGGCTCCAGTCTCACTATTCGGCTCGGCAACGGCGACGGAACATTTAGCCACGGGCCCGTTTACACGTTGGGCGGAGCTGTAAGCCAAGCGGGAACCATCGCGGTCGGTGACTTCAATCACGACGGGCGCCTTGACCTGGTAATCACGCAAGCATGTTTTCCGTTCAATTCTTGCGCTCAAGGTGCAATCACAATTCTGCTCGGCAATGGCGACGGCACTTTTCAATCCCCTGACAACATCCCGGTAGTTGGAAATAGCGCCTTGCCAGTTGTCGTAGGAGATTTCAATAATGATGGGAATCTTGATATTGTCGCGGTCAGCCAGCCAGGAGGCCAGCAAAATGGAAACATCAATGTTCTACTCGGCGATGGCAACGGCGGATTCAACGTTGCGACGCAAAATTTGGATTTCTTCGGCCCTAGCAGCATCGCCGCCGGTGATTTCAATTCCGACGGAAGATTAGACCTCGCGATAGGAATCGATGGTGCTGGCGACATCGCAGTGATGAGCGGGCATGGCGACGGCACCTTTGCCTCGTCAGTAAGGTATACGGTGGGATTTCCAGCTCCCTCGATTGTCGTCGCTGACTTCAACGGCGATGGCAAGCCCGACCTCCTGATTGGCGGTGTTGGTCTTGAGGACAACTGCTGCTTTAACAATCAGACCGGCGTTCTCATCAATGATGGGACGGGTAAGTTCTCATTGGCTGGCAGTTACCCGGTGGGAGGATGGAACTTTTCATCGGCAGCCGCGGGCGACTTCGATGGCGATGGGAAGATGGATGCGGTTGTATTGAGTGCGTGCCAGGAGGGGGCGGTACTCAACGACATATGCAGCGACGGCACCCTCACTGTCCTGCTTGGCAATGGCGACGGAACTTTGCAGGGAGTAAGCCCGCTTTCAACCGGCGACGGGCAGGACTTCGGTGTAGCAGTTGCCGATTTGAATGGCGATGGCATTCCCGATCTGATCTTTCCCAGCAGAGATCTCTCGTCTCAAGGTCAAGTCACCGTTCTACTTGGCACCGGGAACAGAGCATACGGGCCGCCCCACACATTTCCGACAGGCTCGCAGGGCACAATTGCCCTGGTCGTCGACGATTTCAACGGTGACGGCAAGACGGATGTCGCGGTCACCAACCTCTCTTGTGCTCCGGGATGTACGAACAGCGCAATAGCGATCCTGCTGGGAAACGGCGATGGCACGCTGCAGGCTCCGACGTCTTACAACGCGAGTGGGGCTGCAGATTCCTTCGCAATGACGAAGGGCGATTTCAATGGTGACGGCAAGGTCGACCTGGCAATCGAGCATCAGGGGGGCGGGATCTCTGTATTTCTAGGCAATGGCGATGGGACCTTCCAACCTGAGGTGTTCTCTAGCACTGATTCATTATTTACCAGTTATTCTCTGGCGGCGGGGGATTTGAATGAAGATGGCAAGTCCGACATCGTCATCGTGGGCCTAGACTTTTCTACGGGCAACTCCTCTGCAACGGTGTATCTAAGCAATGGCGACGGTACGTTGACTGAAGGCGCCTCCTATCCAATCGGCGGAACAGCGCGACTCGGGACAGGAAGAAACGGGTTGTCGGTTGCGATTGCGGACATCAATCACGACGGGAAGATGGATATCGTCACATCCACTGAGTGCAACGACGTGAATGTTTGTACAACCGGCGGTTCGATAGCCGCCCTTCTGGGCAATGGCGACGGCAATTTCCGGGCAGGCTCTTTCATGGTCACCACAGATGCGAATCTGTATTCGATCGCGATCGCCGATGTCGATGGGGACGGCATTCCTGACGCAATTGCATCGAGTGTGACCGGCGTAGCGGTTGCCCTCGGAAAAGGCGACGGCTCTTTTCAGCCAGTCACCGTCTATACCGGCGTCCCGATTAGAACCCAAAACACTACCCTTGCCATCGCAGATCTAAATGGGGACGGCTCACCGGATGTCGCTGAGGTGAGCGATGGTGGAGGCACCCTCGCCTTGCTGTTCAATCGCAGGCATAGTCTTGTTCCAACTAGCACGACAGTCTCCGGAGACGTGAATCCACAGAGCCAGGGCAGCAACATTACTTTCACTGCGATAGTTCAGCCCGCAACAACCATCAGCCCTGCTCTCAGCGGCACCGTCTCCTTCTACGACGGCGCCACATTGCTCGGCACAGGTACGCTTGCGTTGACTGGCGGAAGCTACGAAGCCAGCTTTCAAACCAACAGCCTCGCCGTCGGGACACACAGCATCACGGCAGCTTATTCAGGCGACGCTCAGTACGCGGCGAGCGCCAGCAGTGTCTTCTCCGAGGTGATCTCTAATACTGCTGCACCGACAACTACCGCCTTGAACTCTTCCCACAACCCGTCCACAGTGGGCCAATCAGTGAGCTTCATGGCGACGATTACTTCTGCATCAGGGACTCCTACGGGAACCGTGACCTTTGACGACGGCACAGCGCCACTTGCCACCATCGCGTTGACCAATGGCCAGGCGATGTACAGCACATCATCGCTCGCCACCGGAACACACGTGATTCAAGCGACATACAGCGGCGACAGCACGTACGCGGGCAGCACTTCTGCAGCCCTCAGCCAGATTGTCATAGGTATTCCTTCGGGAACATTTTTGTACGGCATTCTCACGGATCGAAGTACAGGACAGCCGATCGCGAATGCCCAGGTACGAGTGTGCGTGCCGGCGAACATATTGTTGTTTGGCGGCACTTGCGGTCAGGCGCTGACCATCACAGACGTGAACGGCGAATATTTTCTAACCGGGGACCAGGTCCCGGCCACCAATGGTGGGATCTTGTTTCGAGCGCAAGGTTACTACGCGCTCGAACAAGTCTACACAATCAATACGCCGCCGACGGAGGTGGACGCCACCGCATTGCCGGGAGGCCCAGTGCTGCAGGGGACGGTGATCGACTCTAGCACTAGTCAGGGAATTGTCGGCGCGACCCTGAGTTTCGAACCGGATTCATCGCTGGTTTCCGCCGAGGCGGGCGACAAGATAACCGCAATAACGGGGACCGGGGGCACATACGCAATCGATAGCTCTCACTTCATGGAAGTCGCAGCAGGCGGCTTCAAGATGGATGCCGTTGCACCGCTTGCGTTCGTCTCCGCGCCGGGATACTTGACGCTTTCCATGCCGGGATTCACGGCGGTACCACCGTATCCAATCACAAAGGACTTTTCGCTGATCTCAACCGGCACGACGGCCCTACAGGGCACACTGACAGATCGCAATACCGGACAGCCCATTGCCGGCGCAGCAATTCGCATTTGCGATCCTACGTTTGAGATTTGCAGCCCGCAGCTCAGCACAACTACAGACACCAACGGTCATTACTCCTTGAGTGGCTCCCAGGTCGGAACTACGAAGGGAAGAATACGGTTCCAGGCCCAGGGGTATTTTGGAACGCAGCAGCCGTTCAACATTGGCTCGACTCCAACTGAGATCGACGCTTCAGCGATATCCGGCGGCATCGTTCTGCAGGGAACAGTGACCGACTCTACTAGCGGTCAGGGAGTTGTCGGTGCTACCGTCAGCTTCGACTCAGATTCATCGCTGGTTCCGGCGGACGCTACCAACACCATCACCGCAGTCACAGGCGCCGGGGGCGCATACACGATCGACAGCTCTCACTTCATGGAAATCGCCGCCAGCGGCTTCAAAATGGATACCAGCGGAACATTCTCGTTCGTTTCCGCGCCGGGATACTTGACATTTTCGATGCCCGGATTTACGGCAACACCGCCGTACCCCGTCACCAAGAATTTCTCGCTGATTTCAACCGGCGCCACCGTCCTGGAAGGTACGCTGACTGATCGCAACACTGGACAGCCTATTGCAGGCGCCGCAATTCGCATTTGCAATGCCACATTTGAGTCTTGCAGTTCGCAGCTCAGCACGAGCACGGATAGTAACGGCCATTACGCGTTAAGCGGAGCACAGGCCGGGGCCACTCAAGGAAGAATACGCTTCCAGGCACAAGGCTATTTCGCAACACAGCAGCCGTTCAACATCACCACAGCGCCAATCGAAGTGGATGCGTCGGCGATAGTCGGCGGCCCAGTGCTGCAAGGTACAGTGACCGACTCTATTACCGGCCAGGGAGTTTTCGGCGCGACTGTCAGCTTCGAGTCAGATTCCTCGCTAGTTCCTGCGGATGGCGCGATCACGAGCACCATAACGGCGGTCACAGGCGCCGGAGGCACATACACAATTGACAGCTCTCACTTCATGGAAATTGCCGCAACCGGCTTCAAGTTGGATGCCAGCGGAACATTTGCGTTCGTCTCTGCGGCGGGATACCTAACCTTGCCGACACCTGGATTCGTCGCCACCCCGCCATACCCGATCACCACAAACTACTCGCTCATCCCGAACGGAACGGAAAATGCAATCACGATTGCCACCGCGCCCGCAGGCCTCACGATCAATGTAGACGGCAGCGATTACACCGAGCCGACAACATTCGCATGGCCGACACAATCGGTTCACACGCTGGCAGTCATGAGCCCGCAAGGATCCGCCGGCACAAGACAGGTGTTCAGCAACTGGAGCGACAGCGGGGCGCAATCTCACCGGGTGACGATTGCAGGACCGGCCAGCTATACGGCTTCGTTCAAAACGCAGTATCAACTCACTACAAGTGCAAGTCCTGCGGCGGACGGCTCGATAACTGCGGGTGGCTGGTTTGATGCAGGAACCAGCGTCAGCATCCTGGCGACCCCCGCAACCGGGTTTGCGCTCTCTAGCTTCAGTGGAGACCTCACTGGTTCGACGAATCCGCAGACTCTAGTCATGGATTCGCCGAAGAACGTAATTGCCAACTTCACGGCGAGCACAGTTTCCACGGTCACGACTATCTCGTCTTCAACAAATCCGACAGTTTGGGGACAGTCGGTGACCTTTACCGCAGCAGTAACTGCCTCTATCGGAGTGCCGACCGGAACCGTTACTTTCAGCGATGGGAACGTGCCAATCGGCACCGTTTCCCTGAATGGCACAGGTCAAGCGGGGCTGATCACGAGTGCATTAAGCCAGGGAACGCACAGCATCTCTGCGGTGTTCAATGGCAGCGCAAATTACCTGACCAGCAGCTCGTCAGCATTGGCACAGGTGGTCAACAAGGCGTCCACGCAGATAAGTCTGACGTCTTCTCAGAACCCGGCACTCATAGGTCAACCAATCAGCTTCACAGCCACGGTAACCGGGCAAGCGGGTGGCGCAGCAGCGGGTTCCGTGGTTTTCAAAAACGGTGCTGCGACCCTGGGCACCGTTCCGCTAAGCGCGAATCAGGCAATCTTCTCCACTTCATTTGCCACTGCAGGAACTCGATCAATCACGGCAGTGTATGCCGGCGACGCTAACGATCTTGGGAGCACATCGGCAGCGCTGAGCCAATCGGTGAAAACTGCGTTCCCGACTTCGACAACACTCACCTCGAATCTGAACCCGTCGAGTATCGGTCAGGCAGTCACCTTCACCGCGGCCGTAACCTCCGCCGGAGGCTCGGTGCCGGATGGCGAAATTATCACATTCAATGATGGCGCCACAGCTCTTGGAACCGCGCCGCTAAACCAGGGAGTGGCTACTCTGACCATTTCTTCGCTTGCAGTGGGGACATCGACCATCAGGGCCATCTATCCCGGTGATGCAAGCAATGCAACCAGCACCTCAGCCGCATTAAAACAGGTCGTGACCAAGTCAGCGACGTCGGTTACGCTGGAGTCCAACCTGAATCCCTCCACCTATGGACAGTCAGTCGTACTTACTGCGTCCGTTACTTCGATTGGAACTTCGACCCCAACTGGGACCGTTACCTTCAAAAATGGAACAACGAACCTCGCAACAGTGACACTCAGTGGCTCAACCGCGACGATGACCACTAGCAAGCTAACCGTCGGGATCGAATCGATCACGGCGTTATACAACGGCGATAGCGTATCGGCTCGCAGTACTTCTGCGGTGTTGATGCAAACAGTGAATGCTGCCCAGACTACGACGCAGGTTGTGTCCAACCTGAATCCCTCGAATTCGGGAAAGACGGTGAAGTTCACCGCTACTGTCTCGTCGCCGACGACAACACCCACTGGCCCCGTGACGTTCACGGCAGGTTCCACCGTGTTGGCAACTGTCAATCTAGCGGCCGGCAAGGCGAGCTTCTCGACCTCCGCTCTCCCAGTGGGCCAGACAACCGTTACAGCAACCTATCCTGGAACGGCGAACATCACTGGCAGCGCTGGATTTGTTGTCCAGACGGTTCAATGAATCGAATGAACCAGCGCTGGCGAAGCGAGTCTTAGGGCACGAGTTCAGCATAGCGAAGTCGTGCCTCCATGCTCCACCGTTGACCTTGTTGCCGCAGGCTAGCGCGGAGAGCGAAGCTCGAAGCGCACCGAAAGAAAAGCGTTTCTTTATCGCTGCTCCGCTTCGCTGCGCAGCCGCCTCCGGCAGGAAGGAATGGGCGCGCCGCGACCTGGTCGGCACGAGCGAAGTTCGTGTCCCTACGCTTGTCTTGGCTGCTCCTATCGCCGCTTCTGGGCTTGGCTCAGTGGCAATGGACCAAACTTATTTGTGCCAATTCGGAGCAGATTCTCCTACCCGACCCTCTTGCCACGCTCGGAATATCCTGTAAGATTTCAACCGTCTCAGTCGGGAGCATCCAATGAACATCCATTTCAAACTGATTTGCAGTTTCCTCGCGCTCGTATTGCTAAGCGGCTGCAACAAGAAGAGCAGCACGCAGGAGCCGGCCGCAACTAAGACGCCTGCGGGTACGCCTGCCGCGCCCGCGACAACGGCGCCGGCAGCAGGCACTTCTGCTCCTGAAGCTGCTAACTCGAGCGCTGGCGCATCCGCTGAAACAACCGCAAAGATGGCTGCCGCCGACTGGGCATTGAAACAAAACGAGATCAAAAGCGATCCTAACGGCCAATGGGCGATTCAGGCGACCGCGTCATCAACCTACAATGACGCAGAAGGCACCGCGAGTTGGTCCGCCAATCAGGCGACCGGGGCTCCCAATGTTGAAAAATATGCGGACGACGGGGCGGCTTGGACATCGAAGACTCCGGATGGAGGGATTGAATGGCTGGATTTGAAGTATCCCAAACCGGTACACGCCACTGAGGTGCGGGTTCGCGAGTCCTTCGGTTCGGGGGCAGTGATCAAAATTGAAGTTTACGATGAGCAAGGGGCAGCCCATGCCGTCTGGCAAGGCAATGATCCGACGACGGACTTGAACTATCTCATGGTGAAATTTCCAAAAACTGCCTTTACGACCGACCGGGTCAAGGTCACGTTGGCAACCAATGTCGTCTCTGGGTGGAATGAGATTGATGCGGTTCAGCTTGTAGGCACAGATCAATAGCGGTCGTTTCTCTTACCCCTGGCTCACGCCATGGTCTTCGCTTCCGTCGCTCCGTGCCGGAGTCGACTATCGTGCCGCTGATCGAAAATCGCTCTGTTGTTAGCACGTCAAGAGGTCCGGTTTTGTTAGCAGATGAAATGTCCGGATTAGGGTAAAGGACAGCCGCCGTCGAAGCTGTGGGAAAGTGGGAATCCCGCGTTGTTTGCGGGATTTCCAAGCGCGGAGGGAAAGTCCGGTTGTTGGACTTTTCCGCCGCGCGTCAGAACCGGCAGGCTCCGGCTGTGAATCTAATAGTTGAAGGAGTTTGTCAGCATATGAAAGGTTTGCTGCTGAAAATAATAGGCATTGCGGTAGCGCTGACCGTCGGGGTTTCCGGCGCGCTGGCCCAGAATTCGGCCGCAAATGGGGTTTCGACCAAAATGGTGGTGACCGTGGAGGCTCGGAATGGGAAAGAAGTTCCTTCCGTTTCTGCCGCGGATGTGACGGTGTTTCAAGGTAAGACCCGCGATCAGGTAAGCGGATGGGTTCCGGTGATGCAGAGCCAGGCTGCTCCGGAATTCTTTGTGCTGATCGACGACTCGGCTTCCACCCAGTCGCTGGGCACTCAGATCCCCGATATCCGCCAATTCATCGAAAATCAGCCCCC
>Ga0134126_10012205_pt1 | contig 10848 bp, 7 predicted proteins | sample KB31752_FD_96881 | JGI IMG/M metagenome (GOLD analysis project Ga0134126, IMG submission 96881) | Terrestrial soil microbial communities with excess Nitrogen fertilizer from Kellogg Biological Station, Michigan, USA - KB3-175-2 | ecosystem: Environmental > Terrestrial > Soil > Unclassified ...
ATGCGCGAAGAAACATGGTCCAACAAACCTTCACTTTTATCATTCATGGGAGTCTGCCCGTTTTTTTCAGCACGTTTTCTTTTTTCTTCACGCTTCAGGGCTTCCCAGTTTTTCAGGACTTGCTGAGCGTCTTCAGCTTTTGCGTCGCCAAAAACATGGGGATGACGATTGATTAGCTTAGTGCTGAGGGCCTCCAACACATCGTCTATGGAGAACAGCCCCTGTTCGCGAGCCATCTCTGAGTAAAATAAGACTTGTAATAGCAGGTCTCCGAGCTCCGACGTAAGTTCCGTCCAGTCTCTACTATCAATAGCTTCCAGAACCTCATAGGTTTCTTCTAAGGTATAGCGCTTAATGGTGTCAAAAGTTTGCTCCCGGTCCCAGGGGCAGCCACCGGGTGCACGGAGCCGCTCCATAATTGATACTACCTTCTCGAATTTCTCTCCCGTCGACACAAAGCAATGCTATCATTGGCTCACTTCCCCGGTCTTCAACGTGTAGGAGAAGCCGCCACAGTGCCAGGAACCTCATCGAAGAGCTTGAGAATTCTTCCGGTCGCCAGAATCAGGACAGCCCTGATCGGCGTGCTCGACGCACGAACCCTTTTGCCTTTTGCGTTCCTGCTGATGCTTGCCTTTTTGGTGGCAATGGCATGGGATGGCTATTCCAGCACCCGCGAGTTGCTCGGCGTCCAAGCCTACGTCCAGCGCACGAATGAAGTGTTGCACGAACTGGACGGTGTGGAAGACGGGATCCAGGACGCTCGCGAATCATGGCTGCACTACGTCCTCACGCCGGAAAAGCAGGACCTTGTCAGCTTTGAAGACGCTGAAGTGCGCATCTGGACGCAGCTCGACCATGTATATAATCTCGATTCCGAACATCAGGACAGCATCCGAAAGCTGCACAGTCTGATCAAGGACGAGCTGAATCAATTGCGCGATGACATGCGCACGCAGCACCTCAAGCTGATCTATCACTCAGCGGAGAGTGACGAAAAACGCGACCGGGTGCGCGACGCCATTCAGCAGTTTAAAGATGAAGAAGGCCGCATTCTTCGCGACCGCAATCGCGCCGCCGAAGTACGCGTCGATCAGATCACACGCAGCGTTTTCGGACGTATTGGCGTATTCAGCATCCTGATGGCGGTGCTCTTTATGCTCGTCATGCGCGACTCCAAGAAATTGCGGATCGCAGAACAGAAAGCACTGTTCGCGCAGACACGCCTGGAAGGGTCGTTGCTGCAGTTACAAAGCGAGACCGAAAACAGCAGGCTATTGAACGAATTGCAGGCAGATTTTCAGATCTGCGTAAGCGCCCGTGAAGCTTACAAGGTTGCTGGGACCTATCTCCACAAGCTTCTTCCCGGCAGCGGTGGCAGCGTGTTTGCTCTGCACACCGGTGAAAACCGGATTGAGACTGTTGCGGGCTGGCCTGAGACCGGGGAACTTGTCAGTAACCAATGCTTCTCAACGGAGGATTGCTGCGCGGTGCGCGGAGGCCGCTTACACACGCACCTGGATTCTCCCCGTGGGCTGGAATGCCGCCATTTTCATGGGCGCGCGCCTGCCGCTTATATTTGTTTCCCGCTCTCCGCTCTGGGTGAAACTCTGGGCATTCTGCATGTGAACGCAAACAGCGCGGCGCTGTTTACCGCATCGAGGTTGACGCTGATCCAGCAGATTGGCGAATATGCCGCGCTACGTCTGGCGAACCTGAAGCTGAAGGAGAAGCTGCAAGACCAGTCGATCCGCGATCCGCTTACGGGACTTTACAATCGCCGTTTCCTCGAAACAACACTGGAGCAGGAACTTCGCGGCTTTGGCGAAAAACAAGACGGCATCGGCATAGGTATCATTATGGCCGATATCGACGGTTTCAAGCTGTTCAACGACACTTTCGGTCATGAAGCCGGCGATCATGTTTTGCGCGAGATAGGCGCGTTGTTGCGTCGCTCGGTTCGGTCGGAAGACATCGTCTGCCGCTACGGCGGAGAAGAGTTTCTGGCCGTAATCCCGGAAAGCTCACCGGAAAGCGTGTGCGAGAGGGCTGAGCTGATGCGCAATGCCATTTCCAAACTTGAGCTTGAGCATGCGAGCCGGCCATTGGGCAGGATCACAGCTTCTTTCGGCATTTCATTCGCGCAAAACAATGAGATTTCGTCCGACACGCTGCTGCGGCGCGCCGATGAAGCGCTCTACGTGGCTAAGCGTAGTGGATGCGACTGCGTCCGGGTTTGCGATTCTGTGGCAACCCTGCTTGCATTAACCAAAGAAGACAAAGAACTTCCCGGATCTGTTCGTCCGCGTACCGCTGCTGCCAAGCGAGCCTGAGTTTCAAGGTTTTGTGAGTGAATCCTGGGAATGACACTTTCAAGCGTAGTGCCTGTATTGGCCTTGAAGTAAACATCGACCCTCCTGAAAACGTTCCAGCAGTGGTAGTTAGCAGCGCCAGAGCTTCTGCAGTTCTATAGTTACAATTAACCATCAACTAACGTTCCGAAGTAATGTTGTCAGCAGCCCAAAACAGCATCTAAATAGATGTGGAAGTGAGTAGCTCAATTCCATTACAGGGCAAGGGCTTTGAGGTGCTTGTCATTGGCGGTGGCATCAACGGTGTTGCCATTGCACGCGAGTGTGCCCGCCGCGGCAAACGTGTCCTTCTGGTTGAGCAACACGATTTTTCTTCAGGCACCACCAGCCGTTCCACCCGCATCATTCACGGCGGCCTGCGTTACCTTGAGTTGTTTGAGTTCGACCTGGTGAAGGAATCATTGCGTGAACGCGAGCGCTTGTTAAGCCAGTCGCCTCACCTGGTCCGGCCGATGGAGTTTCTGCTGGTTCTGCCGCAGAAAGCGCATTCCTTTCTGCACAGTTCCATGGCAGTCCGCACAGGGTTGTGGCTGTACAACCACTGGGCCGGCGGCAGACGCACATGCGCGAATGATGTTGAAATGCTGGAGCGACAACTGGACGCAGGGCGTAGATGGGCGATTTACTCCTACGAGGATGCCCAGTGCGAATTTCCTGAAAGGCTCGTCGCCGAATGGCTGGTAGAGGCCATGGCGACAGGAGCCGTGGTTCGGAATCATACTCAGGCCCTTGAGATTACCCGCAGCAATGGTCGTGTCACCGGCGCGCGGCTGCGTGACCGGATTTCCGGACAGGAATATTCGGTTTCCGCTCCGGTGATCGTAAACGCCAGCGGCCCATGGGCGGATATCGTGGCCGGGACGGCTGGAATCAGTGCCGCCCGAATGGTGGGTGGCGTGCGCGGATCTCATCTGGTCTTGCCGCGATTCCCCAGCGCTCCTCAGCAACCGATCTATGCGGAAGCGGCTGACGGGCGTCAGATCTTTGTCATTCCGTGGAATCGCCAGGTGCTTGTCGGGACTACGGAAGTGCTGGATTCGAATCTGCCGGACAATGCGCAGCCCTCGACTGAAGAGGTCACTTATCTGTTCGAGAACTTCTCTCGACTGCTCCCACAGTCGGGACTGACTTCCGCCGATATCCGGTATGCCTTTGCCGGTATTCGTCCGCTGCCTTATGCTCCCGGCAAGAAGTACTCCGCGATCACGCGCCGGCACGTGCTTCGCGATCACGCGAATGATGGCGCTGCCGGACTGATCTCCGTGATTGGCGGGAAGCTTACCACTGCGGCCAGCCTGGCCCGCGATGTGGGACGCAAGTTGGGGCTGGATATCCCCGAGCCGGTCAACATCTTTGCCGCACCTGTTGACGAAGATGGCGTTGAGTCGGTGGTGCGACTCTGGGCCCATGCGGTGGCCAGCAAGGCACGCATTCCTGAAGGCTGCGCCCACGGCATCGCCGAATGGCACGGTCGACACGCGTTGGCTATTGCGCACGCAGCGTCGCTTGATCCTCACCTTCGGGAGCCGATTTGCGAACACAGCTGCCACCTCGTGGCCGAGGCGGTCGAAGCAGTGGCGCATGAGTCGGCCATCACTCTGGCCGACATTCTGCTGAGGCGTGTTCCTGTGGCTCTTGGCCCGTGCTGGAGCGAAGGATGCAGCCGGGAAGCCGCTTCCAGAATCGGGTACGCACTCGGCTGGGACCAGGCGCGCATCGGCCAGGAACTTGAGGCCTTTGAGGAAGAACGTGCCCGCTTCCTTCAGCCGCAAGTGCCTTCGCAAAACGGCAATCGTGTTGCGCCGCTGCCGACCGTGTGAAACCAGCAGCATAACTCCTCACGACTCTTGCGCCTCTTCTTTACTAACAAAAATCTCACCACTGAGACACGGAGACACGGAGAAAACCGGAAGATATCCAGAGGTGGACGCAATTGATCTATCCCAACCTGGAGCTTTGGAAAAACCTAATTTTGTTTATTTTCAATCGATTAAATATGCAAATTGCTTCACACGGGCGGATGGATTCTTGCGTTCTTAAGGTAAAATCACGGCGGCACACCTTCCTGCATGGATTTTGGAAGCCTGACAATCCGGGAACTGCTCAAGTATTGCCTCGACACAGAGGATGAATCCGCATGGAATGAATTCCTCAGAAAGGTTCAACCCACAGCCGCAACGACGATTATCAGAGCTCTGGATTTCAAGGCGGAGCCGTCCATGGTGGATGATCTTGTCCAGAATACCTGGCTCAAGCTCTTTGCCAACCATCGCGAGCCTTTGCGCCGTATTCGAGGCGACCACGACAATTCCATTTTTGCTTACGTGAAAAGAACCGCCTTCAACGTGGCTCAGGACTACATTCGCAGCTTGCGTCCAATTGATCTAGCCGAATCCATCGACGATCCGGATTTTGTGGAACCGCCTAACGATCACTACAAAACGGACTTCGGTGACGCTCGCATTGAGGATATTGAGCGTTGTCTCAAGGAGCTCTCCCACGAGCCAAATTTCCAGCGGGACTACAACATTTTTTGGCTGCATTACCGGCAGGGCTATACGGCGAAGGAAATTGCACAACTGCCCTCGATCACGGAAGGCAAGAAGCGGCTGGAAGAAAAGGGTGTGGAAGGCGTTCTGTATCGTCTGAAGATGAAGCTTAAGGAATGCGGAAAGCCAACATCAACAGGGGTTTAGCGGCAGATTGCGGTGAAAACAGGATTTCGGCGGGTTTGCCCGTCTAGTGTAGCGAGAGAAGAATTGAAGCCACCGTCAGTACGAGACAAGAGTAAGACCAGAGACACGCGCCGAGAAGACCGAACAGAAGTTGCGGCGCTGCCCCTGCGCTCATTGTTCCTGATGCAGTGGTTTCCAAGCTTCCAGCTGTACGCCCCGCATGCTGCGTATCGGAGGCCGTTCAGATGAAACAGAAAATCGCCCCCTGTCCGGAACAAGAGCTGCTCCAGAAGATTGCCTCCGGCGAGTGTCCGCCGGAAGTCGATAAGATCATTTCTCACGTCGCCCAGTGCAAAACCTGCGGGCCCCTCTTGAAGAAATACCTGGCCATATTCTCGGATGGGACCACGCCCGAAGAAACAGAGTTTATCAGTCGCTTGCAAACGTCTGATCGGGAATATCAGCGGGAGTGGTTGCAGGAGAATGTGCTGCCCGAACCAGTTCCTGTGCCGATACCTCCACCAAAGCCGCGATTCCGGTGGGCATGGGCGGGATTTGCATCGGCTGCTGCCGTACTTCTTGTCGCAATCTCCTCCTGGTTTGTGCTTCCCGTTTTCCAATTCAACAATGCCGTGAAGCTAGTAGGAGTGGCCTACAAGGCGAACCCCCGGGAAGAGCGTTTCGCGCACGTTCCTTATGCTCCTTTTGTCGAATCACCGGTGGTGCAGGGCGGCGGAGCGGCAGGATTTAATAACGGTTTGAACCCCGCATGGATCAAGGCCGAGAATGCTGTCCTGGAGAAGCTGGACTCCGGCGATCCTAAGTGGCTCCAGTTGCAGGCGCGTATACTGCTGCTGCGCGCAGCGCCCGGCGATGTTGAAAAAGCTGAAGAATTGCTTGAAAACGCGAGGCAAAAAGGCGTCACTGCACCCGGACTGGAAATCGATCTGGCAAACGCCTACTTCGAGCACGAAAAGCTTCTTCATCCTGACACGCCCAATCTGCAAAAAACCATGGACCTTCTTAACAAGGTCCTGCATGAGCCATCGCTGAGCCGGGAAGACAGACGAGTAGCACTTTTCAATCTGGCACTCGCTTATCAAAAGAGCAACATGTGGGACCTGGCTGTTCAAACCTGGGATGTGTACTTGCAACAGGATTCCACCGGTGCTTGGGCGGACGATGCGCGACGGCAGCGAGAGGCGGCAAGAGGGAAACTGGGTGGAGGTGAGGCCCATGACCCGGCAAGTCCCGAATCCTTTCTTGAACGCTACTTTAGTGGAACCCTCAGCCCGGAAGATTCAGAATTTTACCAGCAGCAAGCGCTAATCGACTGGATCCCACGCTCGCTGGAGAACGACCAGAACAACTATCGGCTCGCCACCGTGAAGCTGGCGGAAATGCTGGAAAAAAAAAACTCTGATCCGTGGCTGAAAGACTTCTTTCAACCCCTTCGCCTGTCTGACATGCCAGCAGTGGAAGCGCTGCGCGATGCGATCATCAAGAACCAGGGTGGCTATCACGACGATGCCCGTACATCTTCTCTAGCGGCGGCCCGCCTTTTTGCGGACCATCAAAACACGGCGGGCGAATTGCGAGCTGATATCGAGACTATTTACGCAGAACGAAGCACCCTGAAAGGCGAACTCTGCCTCACGCTTACGGAACCTCTTTTCAAGCAAGTCGCTCAATATCGCTATTCCTGGATTATGGGGACTTTGTTGCTGGAACAAGCCCAATGCGAAAACTTTGTCGGTGATTTCTCCAGTTCGGATCGCAGCGCTGCGGAAAGTCGGAGTGTGTCAGAGAAGTTCCCGGTGCTGACCCTGAGGATTGTCGGAATTTCAGCGGGGATGCGGCAAAAGCGCGGGGAGTGCAGTGCGGCATGGAAGGATTCCCAGGAAGGTCTACAGTTGTACTGGGAAGGGAGATATCCCGGCGACCGACTCGACCAGTTCTACGCCGTGATGTTGCTGTGCGCAAGAGACGACGGAGACCTGTATGCGGCTGAGGCTCTGATCCGGCATCTTCTGGCTTTACGCGAACGGCCGCATTCACAAGTTACTAGGCAAACAATCCGTGAGGGCATGCTACACCTGCACCTAGCTAATATTCTCCTCGCTCTAGGCAGGGGCTCAGAAGCTGACTCTCAAAAGGAAATTGGAACAAAAAAGTTGCGCGAAGGCATCATTCCGCAGGACTACGTTCGTGAATTCTTATTGACCACCTATATTGAGCCGGCCGAACTGATGGCTAATCACGGACAGCCCGCGCGAGCCGTTGAATCTCTCAGGAACGCCGAAAAAGACTTGCAATCGGTTCAGGATCAATTTATTTGGGTTAGCTTTTATGCATGTCTTGGAAAAGCATATTGGGGCATGCGCCACCTTGACGAAGCAACCGAGTCATATGACAAAGTGATCACCATCGCTGAGTCCGTGCTAGGAACAATTAAGAACGCTCCTGAGCGTTTGCAGTGGTTGCGCGGAGTCGATGAGAGTTACCGCGGCAAGATCCGCATCATGATTGAACAAAAGAGCCAGCGAGAAGCCTTGAGTACCTGGGAATGGTACCAGAGCCGTCCGTTACTAGATTTTAGAAATACCCGAAAAGGGAAGCTTCATTTGACTCGAGGCCGAATGCCGTTAAACGTCCGCGCATTGCCACGGGGAGGCGGAACGCGGCTCGTCTATGCGTTCTTCGAGGATGGTGTGCAAATCTGGGTGGACAGCGAAGGGTTGCTGGAATCTGAGTGGGTTCCCGAATCAATAGGCAATCTGCGGCAGGAAATTCGCGAGTTTGAGGAACTTTGTGCCCGGCTTGGCAAGGAGGATGACCTCAAACGGCATTCCGTCCGTCTCTATAACTTACTTCTTGCCCCGGTCGCGCAGTACCTTCCCGCCTCGGGCACGATCACGATTGAAGCTGATAGGCTGGCGTATAACCTGCCTTGGGAAGCTCTTCGCAATTCGCAGGTTGGGTACGCGGGAGAAAGATATGCATTTGCCTACTCGCCCGGTTTCTGGATGGAGCAAAAGCTCCGCGCTCCAGTACCTATTGACCCCAGCTCAAGGATGTTATTTCTGGATGCGGCGGGAAATCTTCCGGGAAAAGATAGTGAAAAAAAAGAGATTCGAGCTGTCTTTGCTCATGCACGAGTCGTCAATTCGAAAGCCGATGTGCTGGCGGCCTTACCGCAGGCTGAAATATTTATATTCAGCGGTCATGGCAACAGGGATGGCACCGGCACGGGCCTACTGCTGGATGACGGATCTGTCCTGAAGCCGGCGGATTTCTCGTCGGTCTCGCCACGAAAGCTGCAACTCGCCGTTTTGGAGGCCTGTTCAAGTGGCATAGGCAATGAGTTCGGGATGATGGACACCGCCAACCTAATCAACCCTCTTCTGGTGACAGGAACGCCTGCGGTGATTGCCAGCAGTTGGAATGTGGATTCTGCTGCGACTTCAGACCTAATGAAGGATTTTTATCGTACTCTTGCTACGGGACGATCTCCGGCCCAGGCCCTTACCACGGCGCGTCTCAGGTTTATCAGGCACTCAAGGTACTCTCACCCATACTACTGGGCGGGCTTCCGTTTGGTTGGGAGAGGCCGATGAATCATGGTCTTGTTGAGCGTGTCGATTGAATTGGGAGGCGCAAATATTTGCGCAGGAAAAACAGAGTTCATTCCGTCTTATTCCATAAGGAGAAGACTTTCATGAAGAGAAGGGAGTTTTTGAAGGGGCTGGCTGCGGTGCCCGTTGCGAGTTTTCTGGGAGGCTGCCATCATCGTCCGCCTACATCCGGAATTTCTACCGATCTTCACACTCTGCAGATAGGTCTTGAGGGAGCATTTGCAGTGGTGATCAAGGAAAATACCGGAAATCGGATCAAGGCATTTGTGCCAAGGAGTTCTGATCCCGATCTACAGCATTTGGTGTATTTCAACGACGCCAAGCCGCTGGAACGAGAAAAGTCATTTCATTTCGAGCTGACTTCAGAGGGTATAAAGGCGACCAAAGAGCCCTATATCAATCCCGGTTTCAATGATTTTTTCGCGTCAACGGAAAGGTGGACCGTGGGCGATACCCTCATTGACCTCGATCTGCCAGCTCCCGACAGCATTAACTTCACCATGCGTCCGCAGCCTGTGATCTTCGAATCTGGAGCTACGGGAGTGATGCCCACGAGTCATATCTTTGAGTATCATCTGTCGAATGCTCACAAGCTGAAGATGAATTGTTCTCAACTGGATGAAAGTGTTTGCCGCTCTCTTCCGAACTGTCCTCCCGGAGTTGCACGATATTACTTCGGAGTCGCGCCACCAAATCATCAGCCATTCAATGGAGATCCGTTTGACGACACACATGCGGTGAAGTTCTTCAATTTTATGCTCGAGACTCGTTTCCCCGATCTATTGGCAAAGTACAAACTTCGCCACATTGGACCCCAATATGCTAAGCCGGGCGGATCTAGCGGCCCCAGTCTGGCCCCCGCCGTTATGCGTTATGGGCGAGATATACCCAGATTCCAACTGGTTTCAGGAACCATTGAGTGTCAATTGGGCGGCATCTTGGTTGGCACCCATAGCGCCCCAAGAGCATAGTCTCGGTCCATCGCAGTTTCATGATTGCCGGGAATTCTGACGCTTGCTGCTACTGACGGCGACATCGTCACCAAGCCGTAGTTACATCGTCAGATCTTCATCTTCAGCAACTGGGCGCTGCGCCGCAGCGCCATTTTTTCGTTGGCCTCGTATTTGCATGGGGATGACCCATGGTTCATTTTCCGCAGCGCTGAAATGAGGCTTTGAAAGCCAAATTTATTTTGCGATTCTGGCGCATGAAAAGCTTCATGTTCTCCGTCCTATATTTCAGAGCACACGACTGACGCAACCTCCTATGCGGACTGCACCCCCTGCGGTCGGTGCTCCAAGAACATTCATTCGAGGACCTAACATGGCTGCCCTGCAATCCGCATATCTGCCGGAGTTCGACCACGCGTACCTGCTCGGTCTGAACTCGCACGACGCTGACATAGAAGCCCACTTTGCCAATCATTTTGGCCGGGTTCTGCACGGTAGAATCCGGTCGCGCCTGCACCCTGGACTGGTTGAAGATGCGGTTCAGGAAAGCCTGACGCGCGTGCTTTCAGCCGCCCGGTCACCGAAGCGGATTCGCAGCCCGCGGGCATTCGCGGGGTTTGTCGGAGCGGTGAGCCAGAACGTGGTCTATGAAAACTATCGCCACCGGAGCCGTCTGCAGAGTCTGGAATCGCTGGTGCAAGAGCCAACTGACCGGGCAAAGGGTCCCTACGATATCGCAAAAAGTCGCCAGCTCGGCGAGCGCGTACGCGAAACGATTGCCCGGTTATCGCCCTCCGACCAAAAGCTGCTTTGTGGAGTTTACTTCGAGGAAAAGAGCCGGGCAGAGCTCTGCCAGGAGCTGCGAATCAAGCGGACGGCCTTGCGGGTGCGCCTGCATCGCGCCAAGCAGCAATTCCGGGATCTGTGGAGCGAAGCGGAAAGACAGAAGCTTACCGCTGGTTAACGCAGGTGAACGCGAACTGGGAGAGGAAAGGCTGCGCCCGATTCAGGTGGTTCGACTCCCGGCTACGCCGCTCGCTCACCATGACATTTTGAGGCGGGCCGGATTATCACGGCCCGCGGAGTCGAGCAGCTTCTAACGCGGAACTTCCGCGATCCAGCCGCCGCCCACAACCAGGTCGCCGTCGTAAAACACCACGGCCTGTCCTGGTGTGATGGCACGCTGCTCTTGGTCGAAGGTGACGAGCGCCTCGCC
>Ga0134126_10012206_pt1 | contig 10848 bp, 10 predicted proteins | sample KB31752_FD_96881 | JGI IMG/M metagenome (GOLD analysis project Ga0134126, IMG submission 96881) | Terrestrial soil microbial communities with excess Nitrogen fertilizer from Kellogg Biological Station, Michigan, USA - KB3-175-2 | ecosystem: Environmental > Terrestrial > Soil > Unclassified ...
GCTCGTCATTCCCTTCTTTGTCAAAGGCCAGGTCGGCGGGACGTTTACATTGGGGGCGAAAGACCCACAACGGTACCAGGCTACCGATGCCCGGACGCTGGAGCCCATTATTCTCAAACTCGCGGAGCTCTTACAGGCACCCGTGCCGCGGGCTGCCGCCCCTTCTCCGACGAACGACATCGGAACACCGGCCCCCCGACCGCCCGCTGCCGGCCCGTCCGAGCCTATTATTCGAAAGCAAGAACGCCAGGCCGCGATTGTGGAGTTCAGCGGGTTTTTGGCGACGGAGATTCGAGAACCGCTCGCATCCATCCGCTCGCAACTCGAAGAAGTGACCGGTGAAGGAATCCTCGACTTCGATCCCCAGACCCGTGTCGAAAATGCGATGCGCGACTTAATTCGGATCGAAGCGATCCTGAACGAGACCCTCGACTTCGCCAAACCGCTCGAACTGAATCGCCATCTGTGCCGTATTCCGGAGGTGCTTGAGAGCGCTCTCGTGGTGGTCGCAACCGACCTGGAAGCGACCCGTATCCAAGTCTCCAAAGACTACGCCAATGTCATCGCTCCCGTGCGCGGCGATGAGGCCAAGCTTCAACAGGCGTTCTTGAGTATCTTCCGGAACGCGTGCGAGGCCATGTCTCCCGGCGGCCATCTCCATATCCAGGTCACGCAACATCGAGCCGGACGAGGGCTCGAAGTTCAAATTCTCATTCAGAATGATGGAGTCCCCATCCCGGCTGAAATCGTCGACAAAGTTTTTGAGCCATTTTTTACGACCAAACAATCCGGCACCGGGTTGGGTCTCTCCAGCGTCAAAAAAATCGTTGAGGAACACGGGGGAACCATTGCCATCGGCAGTGCCCCAGGTGAAGGCACCACCGTCACCATCCGTCTCCCCGGCATCAGCCGCGGGCCGGCATTTCGGCATCGCGGCCGTGGCCGTCGCCATCCACGGCGACCGAACTGATATGTCCGTCTTTATCTTGCCCACATTCCTCGCATGATCTACGGCTCGTCACGACATGACGGGAATCAATTGATAACGTCCGGCCTGTCTTGCCCGTTTGACAGAAATGACCCTCCATCGCTATGATTCAGCCCGTGCGGCAAATCCTTCGATTTGAATGTTCAGAATACATGATTCTCATTCATTCATAATCTTAAAGGGAGAACGAGCATGAAACTTCTTACCGGTGCAGTCGCAACAGTCTCCTCGATCCTGCTTGCGTGCTCGATAGCTTCGGCCAATCCGGCGCTGCTGCCCAAACATGACGGCTACCCCATGAAGAACGATGGCAGTCCCGTGAACGGCCAACCGACGGCGAATGATCCCGGCCAAAAAGATGCACACGGAGCGTCCACGTTGCTGAAGTCGGCGGAGTCCGTCCAGAACGCCGAACAGAAATTGATAAAAACCGACAATGCACGAATCACGAAAGAGCAGGGTGCCGGAAGGCTTCCTAATGTGGAGGGACCTCAGATTGAAATCGCTCCGCCGGTAACCTCTGCGACCAAGATCACCGGCGATCGCCAGATCGACTAATTCGTCCATACTGAAAGGGGGAAATCTCTCCAAGGTTTCCCCCATCAGCCGCCCTGTTTCTTCCTTACCCAACAAAGGGTATCTTTTAGCCAATCCCGCCCAATCTAAACCGCCAAGGTTTTTTCGCCCATACCCCCGCATAGTCCACACCGATTCTCGGGAACATGCCGACCTGCTTGCTGGCAACCCGTGCGCCTCGATCTTCGAACCAGAGAGATCGTCCGTTCGTCATGTCGAGTTGATTTAAGGACCGATCGATCTCTAATGCGCGGCAGAGCTTTCCCGGCCCGTCAATCAACTCACCGTCGACTTCAATCGCTCGAATGAGTACCGCTGCAGGAAACTCCATCCGCTCCGTCACCACATTCAACATGTGGTACATGCCGTAAATGAGGTAGACGTATGACATTCCAGGAGGACCGAACAACACCTCCGTCCTTGCCGTCCTTCCTCTCGAAGCATGGCACGCTTTGTCCTCACAACCGACATACGCTTCTACCTCAACGATCCTTCCGGCAATCGTCCCTTTTCCATTTTCACGCACCAGATACTTGCCGACCAAGGACCGCGCTACGGTCAATGTAGGGCGGTTGAAGTATCTCTTCGGGAGGATATTGTCAGCCATTCCGATTGTTTCAATTCTCTACCAGCCGAGGATATACGCGAAGATCAACGGCGCAACGATCGAGGCATCGGATTCAATGATGAATTTCGGCGTCTCCACACCTAATTTCCCCCACGTAATTTTTTCGTTCGGGACGGCCCCGGAATAGGATCCGTAACTGGTGGTCGAATCGCTGATTTGACAAAAGTATCCCCAGAAAGGGACCTGCTCTTTTCGAAGGTCCTGACTCAGCATCGGAACCACACAGATGGGGAAATCACCGGCAATCCCCCCTCCGATCTGGAAAAATCCGAGCGAATTCGCTTCCGTGACTTTCGGATACCACTCGGCCAAATGCATCATGTATTCGATGCCGGTTCGCACCGTATGCACGTTCTTGATGGTTCCCGTCAGACAGTGCGCCGCATACATATTCCCCAGCGTGGAATCCTCCCATCCGGGGACAAACACCGGAAGGTTCCGTTCCGCCGCCGCGTACATCCAACTGTCGTCAGGATCAATTTGGTAATATTCTTTGAGCTTCCCATCCCGCAAGAGCCGATACAAAAACTCATGGGGGAATTCTCGAACGCCACTGCGGTCGGCCGCCACCCATTCGGATGCGACTGCGGCTTCAATGCGGCGCATCGCCTCGGCTTCGGGAATACACGTGTCGGTCACACGATTCAAGTGTCGCTCGAGCAAAACCCGCTCATCCTGCGCGGTCAACTCGCGATACGACGGAATCCGCACGTAATGCGTTTGCGCCACGAGGTTAAAGAGATCTTCCTCAAGATTGGCGCCTGTGCAGCAAATGGCATGAACGTTGTCCCTGCGAATCATTTCCGCCAACGACAACCCCAGTTCGCCCGTGCTCATCGCACCGGCCAGGGTCACCAGCATTTTCCCACCCTTGTCCAAGTGAGCCCTGTAAGCATGCGCCGCGTCTTTCATCGCCGCCGCATTAAAATGTCGATAATGATGGTCAATGAATTGCGAAATGGAATTCGGCTTCATATGAGACTCCTTGATTTTGAAACTGTCATCAGTTATTACAACCATCCCCCACACCGTCCTCTACTCTTCACTAAAAGAACAGTATACCCTGATCGTCTCCTTAAAAATGTAAGGCGACCCCTCCCATAAATGTGCGCGGGTTACCCGGCACAAAATGAATATCGGTGACGCCGGCCGGTTCGGTTCTGAGCCTCGATTCGAAGGCAAATGTCGCTTGCTCCCAGTCCGTGTTGAACAGATTCTGAATGAAATAAAAGGCTTCCACCTGGCCATACGGCAACTTGATCGGTAACCGATACCGCTGCGTCCAATCGAAGACGATCCACGAAGGGGATTTGATGCTCCGATCTTCGGTGAGCGGCCGGACTCCGAGATAGGTCGCTTGCAATTGAGAGGTCACGCCTTCAGGCCATCTCAAAATGGCCGCGCCATAGGCGGTAAATTCGGGCGCGAGCGGAATCGCATCGCCGTTGCGGAATTTGGCCTGGGTCCAGGTGAAACTGCCGTTCACATAGAGCGGGCCCCAGATTTGTCCCCGCGCGGCCACTTCAAAGCCCTGCCGCCGGCTCGGTCCATTAATCTCCGTCGTGCCCTCATCGCCAGAGAAGACCAATTCCGACTGCAGGTCAATGCGCCAGGCTGTGAGAGTGAATTCGAGCCCCTCCGGTCCCCAGGGTCTGCTCCGAAGCCCCACCTCATAGCTCCGGGATCGAGCCAGCGGGACACCTCCCAGTTGCACGACCGATCGCGCATCATTGCTGTGAAAACCTTCGCCATAATTGACGAAAAATTCGGTTTTGACCCAAGGGCCCAAAATCATGCTCATCTTGGGTAAGAGCATGCCCGAACTGGTGCGCCCAGCCGGTTGCAATGCACAGGTGGTGCATAAATTGCGCACATTGAAGGTAAATGTTTCCCACCGTAACCCGCCCACGAACCGAATCCACGATGCCGGCTGGGCCTCACCCTTGATGTACGGGGCGTAGGACGCCTCAAGCACATGGCTGTCCGTGATGGTCCCGGTCGATGTGCGCTTCGTTTGGGTCCCCAGCCGTGGATGGATATCATCCACGCGTGCTTGCACGCCGACCGTCCCAATGGTCGGAATCCCAAACAGTTCCCAGCGTTGCTTGTACCCCACCTCCCCACCGGACATGACGCGGCGATCGGACTGCTTGATGCCATCGCCATTGACCGGATCATTCAAAAAGAACGTAAAATCCGTAAACAGGTCCAGTCGATAATACTGCCCGTACGCATTGGCAAAGAACTGGCCGTTGGTCGTCGTGTCGTAGTGAGAGTTCATAACCCCGGTCGTGCGCAGGGTCGAGCCGCCTTCCGTCGGATCGATCGCCCCGAACCGGTCGATCATCCCGTCATTCACCGCCCGCAGCGGAATTTCACCGGACGCATTCCACTTGGCTTTTTCAAAGGTGGTCTTCAGGCTGAATTCGTCTCGGCCCGTGAAGCTGGTGGTCAGTTTTCCCAGCACGTTGGTGCGCAGATACCGATTGTCGTGGTCGAACGGTCCGTTGGTGTAGTAGTTCTCGGCGGCGAACAAGGTCTTGACCTTGCCCTTGGTGGGCGAGAACATGAGCAAATAGCGTTGCGTATCAAACTGCCCGCCGGTTGCCTGCGCCACCCCTTCCTGCACGACTTGGCGTGTTCGGAAGTTAATCGACCCGGCCGTCGCAAAATCGCCGATCTCAGGAAGATAGGCGCCTTTGGCGGCATCGATCCCTTCAATCGTCTCGGGGATGATGAAGTTCAGGTCACTATACCCCTGTCCATGCGCATGGGTTCGCAGATTGATCGGCATCCCGTCGGCGAAGAACGCCACATCGGTGCCATGATCGGCATCAAAGCCGCGTAAAAAATACTGATCGGCCTTGCCCGCCCCGCCGGAATGCTCTACGGCCAGCATGCCGGGGATCAAACGGAGCACTTGGGCCGGCCGGCCTTGCGGCTGCAGGACGATTTCCTTATCCGGAATGAATTGTTGAGAGGATGCCGCCACCGGTTTTTCACCGATGACGGCGACTTCCGGCACTTCCAGCTCAGGCTCGTCAGGATCATGCGCCAGAGCTTTTCCCCAAAGACTAAGCGCGATCGCAAGTGCCAGTACGAACGTCACGGCACGTGTCATGTCCACAATTCCTCTTCATGAATGCTGTGGACGGATGAGGCGCCCACGATGATCTTTCGACGGTCGACTCATCGACCGGGCGCAGACCCTCGTGGCCTCGCAACTCAGAACGAAATGGGAATGTCGTTATGCTTGGCAGGTTGCTTGTAGGGCAACACGGACTCGTGAGAGGCACTCGTCGATCAACGTATCCATCTTACGGCCTTCAGTTCCCACGATTTCTACCCGGACTCGATTCAGCGGCAACAGCACCTTCTTGGCCTTCGCCTCAAGAATCGTTTTGGCGACTTCAGGAGTGACTTCACCCAACATGGCGCCGGGCAATACCATGTTTAATGAGGCCACAATCACGTCGGCCGTCGGCACCAGCTTGTAGATCGCCTCGGCTCCTGACGCGACTTGTTCAGCCCCGGCCTCCCTCATGGCCTTGGCGGCAGCAAGGTTGGTTCCCAAGGCGAGGATCTGGCAATCGAACTGCAAGGCTTCCCGCAACCCCGACACCAGCCGCGAGCCCAAGCCTCCACCGCGCCCGTCAATGACACACACGCGCATGCTTTTAGACCAATCCTTTGCCGGTGGTGGTCATGGTCAATTTGCCGTGCTTGACGCCTTTCACACTCACAAGCGCATCGGCCACTTTTCGTATTTCAGAGCCCTTCCCTTTCACCACCAATACCTCAAGACAATGGTCATGATCGAGATGCACATGCATGCCCGACAGAATCTGTGCATGATAGTCATGCTGAATATCCGTCAATTTACTGGTCAGGTCCCGCACATGATGGTCATACACGAACGTGATGGTGCCGACCGTTTCTTTATTCTCATTCCATTCTTGACCGACTAAATTGTTACGGATGAGATCGCGCAACGCTTCCGATCGATTGGTGTATTTCCGCCGTTCGATATGACGATCGAATGCATCCAACAGATGGTGATCGAGAGATACTCCGAAGCGCACCAGTTTTTTCATAGCTTGCTTCCTGTTTCAGGTGGCACGAATTCGGTTTTAGTAACACTATAATGCCATGGAAATCAACCGGCGATTCTCGCTTCTGAACGTCTTACGGAAGTTCGGCTATCTTCGGATTCACGAACGGCAGGAAAATCGATGTCTGTCGCCAACTATGGCAGCATCTCGTTTCGGGGAGAGGAAATCACGAGCAGCAGACATCCTTCATCGGTTGAGGTGTCATAGTGTTCCGTGCCCGTTTCGGCACGATGATAGTCCCCAACCGTCATTTCACGGCCGGCGATGCTGCAACCGCCTTCGAGGACATAGAGTTCTTCCACCTCAGTGTGGCGATGCGGTGCGTAGCTGGTTTCGGGGGCAAACCGTAGGAGTGCGGTGGTTTTGCGGGAAGTCGCATCGAATGAGAGCATTTTGGCCGTCACCCCTGGCGCGAGCTCTCGCCAGGCTCCTTCCGACGCCTTGATGAAGGTGAGCCCCTGGAAACCGGTCTTGGTTTTTGACAATCTTGACCGATCAGAAGGTACCGAAGGCAACACGGTGCGCAAGAGATTCACAAAGGCCTTCCAGCAAAGCTGCATCGAGGTATACAACGTCACGAATAGATGGCGCCACGCTGCCGAATACCGGCGAGAATGTGAGCCGGCAGTCTGTATTTGCCTCGGACTGTACGTTGAGTCTCTGAGATCAAGCCGGAGATCCGCATGCCCTTCAATACGGGACATGAGCCGCTTGCGCAGGGAATCCGGCGGCCTCACAGGAGCAGAACCGAAGGCGAGTGTGTCGGCGGTCAGCTCAAACTGTTCGACTTCCTGAGCAGCTTCCTTCGCAACCTGGTTGATGAGCCGTTCGCGAAGGGATGCCGGTGGCATGACAGGAGTCACGACTGATGCCATCGCATACGTGACTGCCTGATAAGCCATAACGACTTGGCGTAACTGGTCCGATTCTCCTTGGAGTTTCATCATAAAAGCCCGGCGATCGTAAGGATCCAAGATCCCGAGGGCATAAAGCATTGCCTGCTCCTCCAATTCTTCCGGCAATTTGAGCTCGGTCACGGCGTTAAACCCGCCTCATAAGGCGCGAGCGCTTCACGCAATTTCATCATACCTAATCTAATTCGCGTCTTCACCGTTCCGAGAGGTATCTGCAATTTCTCAGCGATCTCGCTCTGGCTGAGGTCATAGAAATACGCAAGCGCAATGGCTTGCCGCTGTTCCTCGCTCAGGATGGCCAACGCCTGTCGAACATACCGACGGCGCTCTTGTCCTTCGACATCCTTGTCCGGCGTTTCATCGTTGTTCGCAAATAACCGGGCGACACCCAACGATTCGATTCGTCCATGTTCGGCTGCCGCCGCACGAAACCGATCGATCGCCCTCGTGCGGGCTATGGTCATGAGCCAAGCGCCCGGCGCCCCTCGGATGCGGTCATAGGTATGGGCCTGACGCCACACCTGCGTGTAGACGTCCAAGGTCACTTCTTCCGCCGCTTCGCGATTGTTGAGGATTTTGAGGACCAGCCCAAAGACCTGTGGGCTGGTACGATCGTAAAACGCGGCAAGCGCGGCCTGATCGCCCTGTGCCGTCAGCGCAATCAATTGCGCCCACTCTTGGTCTTGCGCCGACTTCGTCTCTTCCGGTGCCATGACTGACATACACGGTCTCCTCCACAGGATATACGAGCAAATGGAGGAGATCGGATCGTTAGGGAGACCGGACTATAGCACCAGGGTCATAGCCCCGCAACCAATCCTTCGCGAAAAAGATCCAAATCACAAAATACCTCGTAGAGAAGAACAGGTCGATAATTTTCATAGCCCTCCGCTTCGAACACTTATTGTTAATCAGCGGGCAAGACAGACCGCTACAAACCATCGAAGCTGAGTGTATAGCGTCCCCAGGGTCATACTGATTGAAGCGCTATTCTCAAAGGAAAAGGCATCTAAGGAGGTTTACCGCGATCAAAGCGACTGCAAGCCGGTTGAGCAGGCTCATGGAAGATCGCAGCCGTATCGAGCGAGACCTCCATTGCGTGTTGCAATCGCTGTATGCCATGGGCGTCACCATCGAAACGTCACAGAAGGTCCAGAGCAATCAACCGGTGGAAGCTAAAGAGTCCGGCGACAAGACGCTCCGGCAGATTCATCAGCTGATTCATGAAGTCCGTGGGATGACGCGAGAACTGGACTCCGGTACCGTCCAGGAATTCGACTTATCTTTCGAGCTCTTCACTTTGCGCGCGACCTATGGACAAACCGGCCGGTTGCAAATGAAGCTGAATCTCCAGCGCAGTGCCATTGATGTGCTGACGAACGAGGTAAAGCGGGAAATCCTGAATATCGCACGGGAAGCTCTCAGCAACTGTGTCCGCCATGCGCAGGCAACCAAGGTCGTCGTGTCCATTCGCACGCGCGGAGCGAGAATTAGACTGAGTATCCTTGACGATGGCATCGGATTTTCTACGGAAGGACAGCCACGGGGACATGGACTTGCCAATATGGAGGCTCGAGCAAAGAAAGTCGGCGCGACGTTGCTGATCCAGTCTAAAACTGGAGGAGGCACACAAGTGATTGCGGAATTTTGATCGGTCTCCCTTCTCACCTCGCCATGAGACGGCTCGATAAGAGGAGGCATCGTCGAGAGCCGCAGGCGCCTATGACTTGACCGGGCATTCAGGATATGGACATTCCTTTCTTTTGACCGGGAAGAACTTCACCCATCATTTTCAAGAGCTTCGTATTCATCCGAATGAGCAGGTTCCCGGGCAAACAGCATATTGTCTCCGGAACTGTCTTAAGGAAAAGATCCAAACCACAAAATGCCTCGTAGAGGAGAGCAGTTGGAGCATTATTCTAAAAATATGAAAAGCCTAGGGAGGTCCCCAGTATTAGAATTTATTATCGATGTCATAATCCATCAGCATTAGGCTAATACCCTTAATTATTATATATAATTAGATGCCGAGTGGTGTTGGTTCTGATGAAGGAAGACATCGTGAAACATCCGGATGTCGATGTGGTTAATGTCCGAGTGTAGCCATGACGCGTCTGAGAGGAGGGACGTATGAGATCAGTGACCTGTTTAGCCCTGAGTTGTATGTTCGCTGTCGGCATCTTGTCCGGGTGCAGCGGGAGCGGCAGTGGGAGCGATGGCGTCCCCATCGTCGCTCCAGGCGCAGGCGGACCGACGGCCACAGCGGATGATCAGCGCGTTCCGCAGTCTGATGCGTTGACATCGCAAGAAGCCGCACTGGTAAGCCAAGCCGAATCGGAACCCGTTCCGGCGCCGAAGCCGGACTTGTAATCCCACCCGCCCACCCGGGCGGATCTATTCACCAGGAGGACTCCATGTTCGCTCGAATTCGATCGCTCATCCTGACGGTACTGACGCTGCTCATGGCAATACCGGTCTTGGCTGCCAGCCATCGCGAAGCTCCGCTGATCGCGAATGATCCGACGGCGGATATCACGGGCTTTTATTTCTTCCGTAGCTGGGAGGAACCCGACAAAGCGGTCCTGATTATGAACGTGATTCCAGCCCAAGAACCGGGATCCGGACCAAACTACTTCACTTTTTCCGACGACGTGCTCTATGAAATCCACATCGACAACAATAAGAACAACATCGCGGGGAACATCGTCTATCAAATCCGCTTCAAAACCGAGATCCGCCCGCCAGGAAATGTGTTCCCATTGTCCTATGTCGCCTTGCCGCCGATCACGGCCCTCACTGGAACTGGCTCAGAAGGACTGATCCTCCGCCAGTGGTATACGGTCACGGAGCAGCGCTACGGCCAATCGCCGCGTGAGCTCGGCAGCGGTCCCATGTACGCCGTGCCGTCGAACGTCGGCCCTCGCACCATACCGAACTATGAACAGTTAGCGGCAAAGGGAATCTATCCGCTGAAAAACGGAGGACGAGTCTTCGCCGGTCAGCGCGATGAGACCTTCTACATCGACTTAGGGGGAACCTTCGACACCTTGAACCTACATATCTCGCCGATTCTTTCCGACGCCAACGATGCGAACAACGCCATCATCGTCGGGGCGCCCGGCTCCGGCAACGCGGATACATTCAGCGGCTTCAACGTCAATACGATCGCGCTTGAAATTCCCATCAGCGAACTGATCGGCCCGAACGGCAATAAACTACTCGGTGCTTATGCCAGTACGAGCCGGCCGAAAGTCAGCGTCATCAGGAATAACGGCGATCGAAACTACAGCGCCCGCTTCGTCCAAGTAGCGCGTATGGGCAATCCGCTCGTCAACGAGTTGATCATCGCGACGGACACGAAGGACAGGTGGAACACCACGGATGCGGAAGACGAGAATCAGTTCGTTCCGTTCTACTGCAATTCGGCGCTTGCCACGGCGCTCAATACGGTATTCGGAACCGGCTTCCCGACGATGAACCGCGAAGATCTGGTGAACGCGTTGCTTCGCTATGCGCCGGGTCCACCGGTCTGCGGCTCAGGGAAAACCCCCGAAGCACTCGCTGAACTCCTGCGAGTCGACCTGAGCGTCCCACCGACTCAGCCTGTCGACCAGCAACGACTCGGCCCCC
>Ga0134126_10012207_pt1 | contig 10847 bp, 8 predicted proteins | sample KB31752_FD_96881 | JGI IMG/M metagenome (GOLD analysis project Ga0134126, IMG submission 96881) | Terrestrial soil microbial communities with excess Nitrogen fertilizer from Kellogg Biological Station, Michigan, USA - KB3-175-2 | ecosystem: Environmental > Terrestrial > Soil > Unclassified ...
ACCCAAGTCCCCTCGGCGCGCGCCTTCGTTGCATTGCGCACGGCACGCGTCTCTCGCACGCCGGCACCGCGCCCGTTCTTCGGCGTCGGCAATCCGACTTTCGCGGGCGGCGCGACGAGCGCACGGGCGTTGAGCGCGCTCGCCTCGACATGCCAGCAGGATGGTCCAGCCGATCCGGCGTTGCTGCGCGCATTGCCGCCGCTGCCCGAGACGGCGGTCGAGGTGCAGGCGGTCGGGCGCACCCTGAAGGCTGAGCCTGGGTCGATCCTGCTCGGTAGCGCGGCGAACAAAGTGGCCGTGCGGTCCGCTAGTCTCGATCAATACCAAGTCCTCTACTTCGCGACGCACGGCCTCCTGCCGGGTGAACTGCACTGCCAAGCCGAGCCCGGTCTCGTCCTGTCGCCCCCAGCGGCGGCGCCTTCGAGCATGGCGTCGGATGGGCTTCTCAGGGCGAGCGAAATTGCCGGTTTGAGGCTGAACGCCGATCTGGTCGTTCTTTCGGCCTGCAACACGGCTGCCTCGGGTGGCACGACCCTTGGCGGCGGCGCGCTCGAAGGGCTTGCCGATTCCTTCTTCGCGGCCGGTGCGAGGGCTGTCTTGGCCAGTCATTGGGAGGTGCCTTCGGCCGCCACCCAGAAGCTGATGACGAACGTCTTTGCGTCCTACGCCCGAGACCCGTCGCGCGATCTGGCCGAGGCCCTAAGGCAGGCGCAATTGGCCCTGATCGCCAATCCGGCCACGGCCAACCCCTTCGACTGGGGGGCCTTCACGCTGATCGGCGACGGTGGGGGCGGGAGGACTCGCACCACCGCCATCGGAACGAGTAAACTCACTCTGGCAACTGGGGAATGACCATGACACACGGACGGGCACTGGGATTGTTAGCGTTGGCTGCTCTGCTGCTGACGGGAACAGCGGCGTTTGCGGAAAATCTGATCGTGGTAGAGGCGCGCGGAGTCGGCATCAAGCCGGGCAGCAGCGTCGACTCGACCAAGCCGCTGGTGCTGAAACAGGGCCAGCACGTCACGTTGATTTCGCAGACGGGCGCCACCCTGACGATCGATGGTCCTTACAACAAGACTCCATCGGCCGGCGGGCAGGGCCGAAGCGTGAGTACGACGCTCGCGGGGCTCACGACGGAACGCAACGCGCGCACCGGCGAAGCCGGCGTCACGCGCGGTACCAAGTTCAATGCATTGCCGCAGGCATGGTTGGTGGATGTCTCCCGCAGCGGCAGCGTCTGCCTCCAGGAAAATCGCCAGCCCGTGTTCTGGCGTCCCGACTCCTCGGCAGCGTCGTCGTTGACCGTGATGCCATCCGATCACAGCTGGAAATCGCAAGCGGTTTGGCCGGCCGGCTCCGCCACGCTCAAAGTGACGACCGACGTGCCGGTGCATGGCGGCGCGGCCTATGTCGTGAAATTTAACGGCTCGGACTATGCGCTCGCGGTGAGCACCGTGCCGGCAACCCTTGGCAACGACTCCATGCGCGCGGCCTGGATGCTGCAGAAGGGTTGCGAAGCGCAGGCGGAGGCGCTGTTGCGTCCCCGCGCCAATGAATGAACTTCTTGGCCGGCTTCGCGGGCTGGCACGCAACAAGACAGTTTTCAACGGCGTTGTGGCGGCCACGATTGCCGTCGTGGTCGCCGCCTTGTCGATGCTCGCGGTGGATCATGTCTCCTTCCTGACGAGTGCCGATCGCTTCGTACAGGACTATGAGATCGCGACCCGCTCGCCCTTCGAGCCGCAGGACCCCAACATCCTGATCATCGGCGTGGACGAAGCTTCGATGCAGCACTTCCCCTATCGCTCGCCGCTCGATCGCGGCTTCATCGCAAGTCTCTTGTCGTCGCTCGATGCCAAGCACCCACGCGCCATCGTGCTCGATTATCTCTTCGATCAGCCGACCGAAAAGACCAAGGACGAGACGCTTCGCGGAGTCCTGCGGGCGATGAAAACGCCGATCGTGGTGAGCTATTTCGAGGCGGGTACGAAGGTCGGTGCGGCGCAGACGGCCTATCTCAACGATTTCGTTCCGGCCAAAGTTCGGGCTGTCGCCAATATCGGGACCGACCAGACGGACACGGCGCGTTGGATCGCGCCCGGCGTGAAAATTTCGAGCGGTGCCTTCCTCATGAGCGTGCCGCGCCGCGTCGCCCAGATCGCGGGAGTCGAGACACCCGAGGAACAAGTGCCGATCGTGTGGCGCGCCGACCCTGGCATCAACCAGGGCGCCTTCGCCGAGATTCCCGCCTGCGTGTCGGGACTTCCGAGCTGCGTGCCGATCACCTCCATCCTGCCGGAAGCGATGTTTCGCAACAAAATCGTTTTGATCGGCTCGGACCTTTCTTTGGTCGATCAACATCGCACACCGTTTTCGACGTCGGCTGGAAACGCCCATGCGACGATGCCCGGCATCTCCATCATGGCGTATGCGATTGCGCAGCTGCTGGAAAACCGCGATCCGCCGCAACTTCTGTGGTGGAACAATTTCCTCATCGCTCTGGCTCTGGCATTGGTCGGCGCGGTGTTGGGGTTGCTCGGTCATTCCCTATGGCTGCGCGGCGGCGCGGTTCTCGCGCTGATCGTCGCGCTCTGGGCGGTCGGCGTGTTCGTGCTCTATGAGCGCTTCGGAATCCTGATCGGCCTCATCTCGCCCAGCCTTGCGATTGCCGGCTCGTTCGCCGCCGTCGACTCCGTGACGGGTCTCGATGCCCGCCGCCAGCGCGAATTCATCCACAATACATTCTCGCTCTACGTCTCGCCGAATTTCGTGCAGCAGTTGGTGGACGATCCCTCAAAGCTGACGCTTGGCGGCGAGCGCCGTGAGATGACGTTCCTCTTCACCGATATCGCCAATTTCACGACGATGTCGGAAGGCCTCGACTCGCGTGATGTCGGGCGTCTTCTCAATGAGTATCTCGACGGCATGACCAGCACCGTCCAGAAATATGACGGCACGGTCGACAAGTTCATCGGTGACGCAGTCTTCGCGATCTTCAATGCGCCCCTGGACGTGGAGGATCACGCGACCAAAGCGATCCACTGCATGCTCGACCTCGATGCCTTCACCGAGGGCTTCCGGAAGAAGATGAACGCGGAAGGAATCCCGCTCGGCATTACCCGAATCGGCGTCAATACCGGGGTGGCGGCGGTCGGCAATTTCGGCTCGCACGACCGCTTCAGCTACACCGCATCGGGCGACGCGGTGAATGCTGCCTCCCGGCTCGAGGGCCTCAATAAGACCTTCGGAACAAGGCTTTGTGTCGGCCACGCGGCGCGTATGCTATGCAAGGGGGTGGCGTTTCGGCCGATCGGATCGGTGATCTTGAAGGGGAAGACCGAAGCCTTGGATGTGTGGGAGCCGCTGCACGACGGCCAATACAGCGCGGAGTATCTGGCGCGTTACGAAACTGCGTTCGCGGCCGCCGGCGACGAGGCGCCTTCGGCCTGCAGCCTCTTTACCAAGCTCGCCGACGAAGCACCCGATGATCCTCTCGCACGCTTTTATCTCGAGCGTCTGCGCGCCGGCGAAACCGGAAACCATATCAAGATGACTGAAAAATGATCATCTGGTCCGGCATCATCCTGTTTCTCCTGATCGCCGCGCGCCTGTGGGGCCTGGATGCGCTCGGCGATTGGATTTCGCCGACGCTGAAGGCCGAACTCGGTCACGGGATCGTCGTCGCCGCCGTCGTGGCCGTCACGCTCTTCATCGATGGCTTGATCCGTCACTATTATTGGCACCGCTACCTGCAGCGGCGTCGCAACCGCGAAACGCCCGCGCTGATCCAGGACATCCTGACGATCGCGCTGATGCTGCTCGGCCTTTCGATCGGGCTTTGGCTGGAAGAGGGATTCTCCTTCACCGGATTCATCACCGCGTCGGGCGCCACCGCGATCATCCTCGGCATCGCGTTGCAGGCGGTGATTCAAGATCTCTTCAGCGGCTTGGCCATCAATCTCGACGGTTCCTATGCGCTCGGCGACTGGCTGACGATTTATTCCGAACAACTCGAGGCGCCGGTCTATGGCCGCGTGACGCACATGACGTGGCGCTCGACCTTTCTCACGCTCGACGACGGGCGCCGCCTGATGGTGCCGAACCATATCGTGACGGCCAATCCCGTGATGAATCACAGCCGTCCGGCCGACGCCAAGCGCTACTCCGTGGAAGTCAGCGTGGACAGCCGCATGCCGGCGGACCGCGTGATCGACATGCTGCTCGGCGAGGCGTTCAAGGCCGTGCGCCGTCCGGGCCTGGCGCGTACGCCCGAACCGTCGGTCGTCCTCAGCCGGTTGACGCAGGAGGCGATGTATTACGAGATCCGCTTCTATGCCTTTCCCGACCAGATCGAACCGTCGCAGGCCAAGTCGACTGTGATCCAGGTCTTGCAGGACGTCATTCTGCAGAACCGCATGCCGGCACCGGTCACGCAGGTCGAACTCACCCAGCCGCCCGACCTCGATTTGCTGCTCGGCGAGGAAGAAGTTCGCGGCGCCATGGCGCATGCCTCTCTGTTCGCCAACGTCTTGAACGAAGAGCAAGCCACGGAGCTCGCCAAACGCAGCCGCTCCGTAGAATACCCGCGCAGTGCCGATCTCATCCTTCAGGGCGATCCCGGCGCCTCGATGTTCATCATCCTCGAAGGTGCGGCGCGGGTCAGCGTGCTCGGCCAGGGCGGCGACTCGCGCGAAGTGGCCGTGCTCGCCGCCGGCGATGTCTTCGGCGAGATGTCATTGATGACGGGCGCGCCACGTAACGCCACGGTGACCGCGCTGACGCGCATGCGCGTACTCGAAATCACCAAGGAACCGATCGAGGCGTTGCTCAGGCGCTCGCCGGAGCTCTTGCAACGCTTCAGCCACGTGCTTGCCAAGCGCGAGCAGGAGCGGGCGCAGATCGCGCAGCGCACGATTCAAGTGGCGACGGTGGAGAACGATCTGATGGCGCGCATGCGTTCCTTCTTCCGCAGCGTGCTGTGGTCGGAGACGGCCAAGCCTAGCTGAGCGTGCCCAGCGTCAAGAGCACGACGATCGCGAGATAGGTCAGCTGGTGGATCAGCTGGTCGGCGCCGAACAGCATCCAGTAGCGCGCATCGGTCTGGCCCCACTCGAAATGGGCGTCGACGTTCGCCTTGGTCCAGTCCGTGTGATAGTGGATGAGAAACTCTCCGATCATGATGATGACGATGGCTCGAAGCGGCGCCTGCATGATCAGGAGCGCCGGGACGGTAAAGACCGTGTGCAGTCCGGAATGGATGAAGCCGCCCACATGTCCGTAGGTGCCCTTCGTGCGAACCTGATACTCGGTTTGCAGAACAAAGTCGCACAGGAAGTGCTTCACCTGGAGGGCCAACAGCGCCCACAGGACCAGCGTCAGATCGTGGCTCATCTCTACCTCTTCCGACAGCCACCCACTCGGTCTGCAATGCTTACGGCATTGGGCGGCAAATAAAAGCGGAATAAGTTGCGCACGACGGCTCAAATCTTGGACGCCTGCCGCAATTCGACTACAATTTTCGCGGCGGAACGAAAGGCTCCATCATGACCGCACTCGTCGGCACGTCCGTCAAACGCAAGGAAGACTATCGCTTCATCACCGGCCAGGGCCGCTATACCGACGATCTCACCCGCCCGGGACAGACCTATGCCGCGTTCGTCCGTAGCCCGCATCCCCATGCGGTGATCCGCAGCATCGATATTGCGGACGCATTGAAGGTCCCCGGCGTCGTGGCGGTCCTCACGGGCGCCGACCTGGAGGCGGACGGCATCAAGGGACTGATCTGCGGCTGGTTGATCCATTCGAAGGACGGCAGTGCGATGAAGGCGGGCCTGCATCCCGCCTTGGCGCTGAAGAAAGTGCGCCATGTCGGCGATCAGCTTGCGGTGGTGATCGGCGAAACGCAGGGCGCTGCAGCAGCGGGCGCGGAAAAGGTCGTCGTCGACTATGACGTGCTCCCCGCGGTGCTGGCTCCCGGAGATGCGCAAGGCGCTGGCGCGCCGCAAGTCCATGACGAGGCGCCGCGCAATACGATCTTCGACTGGCATCTCGGCGACGAAGCCAAGACCAAGGCGGCATTTGCTTCAGCCGCGCATGTCGTCGACCTCGACATCGTCAACAACCGGCTCGTGCCCAATGCGATGGAGCCACGCGCTGCGATCGGCGAGTACGATGCTGGTTCCGGCACCTTCACGCTGACGACCACCAGCCAAAACCCGCATGTCGCGAGACTTGTGCTCGCCGCCTTCGTGCAGATCGCGCCCGAGCACAAATTGCGCGTGATTGCGCCCGATGTGGGCGGCGGTTTCGGCTCGAAGATTTTCATCTATCCCGAAGAGACCGTCTGCATCTGGGCGGCGAAGAAGGTCAGACGGCCGGTCAGGTGGACGGCTGATCGTTCGGAGAGCTTCCTGACCGATGCGCATGGCCGAGATCACGTGACCAAGGCAGCGCTGGCGCTCGATGCCAACGGCCGCATCCTCGCTCTGAAGGCCAAGACCATCGCCAACCTCGGCGCCTACATGTCGACCTTTTCCTCGTCGGTGCCGACTTATCTTTATGCCACGCTGCTCTCGGGCCAGTACGACATTCCGACGATCTATGCCGAGGTTGATGCCGTCTACACCAACACCTCGCCGGTCGATGCCTATCGCGGCGCCGGGCGCCCCGAAGCGACATTCGTCGTCGAGCGGCTGGTCGAAGAAGCGGCGCGTCAATTGAAGATGGATCCGGCCGAGCTGCGCCGGAGAAACTTCATCGGCAAATTCCCGCATCAGACACCCGTCATCATGACCTATGACGTCGGCGACTATGGCGCCTCGCTCAAGGAGGCGCAGAAGCGTGCCGATGTTGCCGGCTTCGCAGCGCGGAAAGCGAAGGCGGCAAAAGACGGGAAGCTGCGCGGACTTGGCTATGCCACCTACATCGAGGCCTGCGGTATCGCGCCATCGCAAGCGATCGGCTCGCTCGGTGCCGGCGTGGGCTTGTGGGAATCCGCCGAAGTGCGCGTCAATCCGACCGGCTCGGTCGAAGTGCTGACCGGCTGCCACAGCCACGGCCAGGGTCACGAAACCACCTTTGCCCAGCTCGTCGCCGATCGCCTGGGCGTGCCGATCGACACGATCGAGATCGTGCATGGCGATACCGACAAGGTGCAGTTCGGCATGGGCACTTATGGCTCGCGTTCGGCCGCCGTCGGCATGTCGGCGCTTTCCAAGGCGCTCGACAAGATCGTCGACAAGGCGAAGCGCATTGCCGCCCATGTCATGGAGGTCCCGGCCAACGAAGTGACGTTCGAGAACGGACAGTTCGCCGGCATCCACACCAACAAGACGATGATGTTCGCCGAGCTCGCGCTCGCCGCCTATGTCGGCCACAAATTCCCGACCAGTGAGCTCGAACCCGGCCTCAAGGAGAGTGCCTTCTACGATCCGCTGAACTTTTCGTTTCCAGCCGGGTGCCATATCTGCGAAGTCGAGATCGACAAGGATACGGGCGACATCGAAATCGTGAAGTTCACCGCGGTTGATGATTTCGGCACTGTGATCAATCCGATGATCGTCGAAGGACAGGTTCACGGCGGTATCGCGCAAGGCATCGGCCAGGCGATTCTCGAGCACGGCATCTATGACCGTGAGACCGGCCAACTCGTCACCGGCTCGTTCAACGACTATTGCATGCCGCGCGCCGACGATGTTCCGAACTTCGACGTCGGTACGACGATCACGAAGTCGCCGTCCAATCCGCTCGGCGTGAAAGGCTGCGGCGAGGCCGGGGCCATCGCGTCGCCTGCCGCTGTGATGATCGCGATCACGGATGCGCTCGGCGTCAAGACGTTCGACATGCCGGCGACGCCGGAAAAAGTGTGGCGCGCGGCGAAAGCGATGCCGGAGCGCTGAGCCGGGGATCGCGACGGTACGCCTGGCGGCCAGATGCCTTAAGCTTCTCCGCGCAGCATATTGATGATGCCGGAGAAATCCATCTGGGCGTTGCCCTTCGCGGCAAATAGCGAATAGAGCTGCGCCGCTTCGGCGCCAAGCGGCGTGGTGGCACCCGCATTCTGTGCCGCGTTCTGCGCGAGCTTCAGATCCTTCAGCATGAGCGCGGTCGCGAAGCCGCCGGCATATTGCCGATTCGACGGCGCAGTCGGCACTGGTCCAGGCACCGGGCAATAGGTCGTCAGCGACCAGCATTGTCCCGAGGCGGCCGACATGATGTCGAACAGTTTCTGATGCTCGAGGCCGAGCTTCTCGCCCAGGGCAAAGGCCTCGCAGGTTCCGATCATCGACACGGCGAGCAGCATGTTGTTGCAGATTTTCGCCGCCTGTCCGGCGCCGGGGCCGCCGGCATGGACGATGCGCTTGCCCATTTTTTCGAGGATCGGCTTGGCGCGCGCGAATGCCGCGTCGCTGCCGCCGCACATGAAGGCGAGGGTTCCAGCTTCCGCACCACCGACGCCGCCGGACACCGGCGCATCGAGAAAGTCGAAGCCTTTCTTTTCTGCCGCGACGTGCACGGCACGCGCGGAATCGATGTCGATGGTCGAACAGTCGATCAGCAACGCATCCTTGCGTGCGGCCGAAAGCACGCTCGCCTCATCCAGGTACACCGAGCGGACATGGCTTCCGGCCGGAAGCATGGTCAGGACGATATCGGCGCCGTCTACAGCCTCGAGCGCCGTCTTTGCTTGTTTCGCTCCCGCGTCCACCACGGGCTTGAGCGCCGCGGCGCTCAGGTCGAAGGCTTTGACCTGTTCCTGTGCCTTCAAAAGGTTGCGTGCCATGGGCGCGCCCATGTTTCCGACGCCGATGAATGCGATGGTGCTCATAGCGGCAACTCCTTGTCCCCAAGCGATTCGAAGTATGCGTCGATGTCGCGCTCGCCCACTTCGGCGAGCGACGCAGGTTTCCACTTCGGCGCGCCGTCCTTGTCGATGATAGTGGCGCGCACGCCTTCGTAGAAGTCGTGTCCGGCGATGACGCGATGGACCATGCGGTATTCCATGCGCATGCAGTCGTCGAAGTTAAGTGTCTTGCCATTGCGGATTTGGCGGAAGGCGAGCTTCGTCGCCGTCGCCGACTTGGTGCGCATCGCCTTGGCGGTTTCGCCCGCCCATGGACTGGAGTCGGCATCGAGCGCGGCCAGGATGGCTTCGACGCTGGTGTTCGAGAAAATGCGGTCGATCTTTGCTTGGTGGTTGGGCAGAGCTTCCGCGTCCATCGGCTTCGCTAATTCGTTCAGTGCCGCGTCAGGTGACGTTCCATCAGCCAATGCAGCGAGAAGTATTTCGCGACTGGCTGCGGGCACGAAATGCGTCGCAAGGCCCGCAAGGAGTGCATCGCCAGTCTTCAATCGCGTTCCGGTCAGGCCAAGATACATACCGGTTTCGCCCGGTAGTCGCGGCAGGAAGAAGCTGCCGCCGACGTCCGGGAAGAGCCCGATGCCGGTCTCGGGCATGGCGAACAGCATGGTTTCGTCGGCGACGCGATGGCTGCCATGCAGCGACACGCCGACGCCGCCGCCCATCACAAAGCCGCGCAGCAATGCGACATAGGGCTTCGGATGGTGCTTGATTGCGGCGTTCAGTAAATATTCGTCACGGTAGAATTCGACGGCATAGGGTGTGCCCGCCTTGCCGGAATCGTAGAGCGTGCGGATGTCGCCGCCGGCGCAGAAGGCGCGCTCGCCGGTGCCCTGGATCACGACGCATTTGACGGCATCGTCGCTCGCCCATGTCGCCAGTTGGTCCTTCATGCTGACGCACATCGCGTGCGTCAGCGCATTGAGCGCCTTCGGCCGGTTGAGCGTGATGAGGCCGACGGCACCACGGCATTTATACAGGATCTCGGCCTCTTCGCTCATGCGGCGATGCTCGCGTCGAGCGCTCCGAACCCCATGAGAACGACGGACAGAAACGTCAGGTACAGAGCGATATTGAAGCGCGCGCCGCGCGTGCCGGCCAGCGTCGCAATTTGCACCAAGGACTCTTTCTCGAGTTCGGCGGGGTCGTCGGTCGTGCGCAGCGCTTCCATGTAGACGGTACGCAGATTGAACATCACGAGCAGAGCGGCAAGAATTTGTGTCAGAATCGAGATCAGCATCGCCGAACGCGGCCAGCCATGATCGACGCCATAGGTGTCCACCACGATGAAGATGGCCTGCGCCGCCAGCAGCGCGCCGGATTTCTGCGTGATGTGGGACAGATTTTCGCTCATCGTAGCGCGCAAGTCGGAAGAGTGACGGAAACGCAGATGGCTTTCGATTTCTTCGCGCCGACGAGCGTGCGTGAACGGCACGCCTAGAAGTCGTTCGAATACGGACGCCATTGCGCGGCCTTATTTCATCGTCGGAATGACGAAGCTGGCGTTCTCGCGCACGCCGCCTTTCGGCCAGCGTGCCGTGACGGTCTTGACGCGCGTATAGAAGCGCACACCTTCGGGGCCATGCTGGTTGACGTCGCCGAACGCCGAGCGCTTCCAGCCGCCGAAGGTGTGATAGGCGAGCGGTACCGGGATGGGCACGTTGATGCCGACCATGCCGATCTTGACCTTGCTGGCGAATTCGCGCGCCGCATCGCCGTCGCGGGTGAAGATCGCGACGCCGTTGCCGTATTGATGATTGCTGGGTAGCGACAAGGCTTCGTCGAAGTCTTTGGCCCGCGCCACCTGCAGTACCGGTCCGAAGATCTCCTCCTGATAGGTCTTCATCTCCGGCTTGACGTGATCGAACAGCGAACCGCCGAGATAGAAACCCTTCTCATAGCCCTGCATCTGAAAGCCGCGGCCGTCGACCAGAAGCTCGGCACCCTCCGCCACACCCTGGTCGATATAGGCTTTCACCTTTTC
>Ga0134126_10012208_pt1 | contig 10846 bp, 8 predicted proteins | sample KB31752_FD_96881 | JGI IMG/M metagenome (GOLD analysis project Ga0134126, IMG submission 96881) | Terrestrial soil microbial communities with excess Nitrogen fertilizer from Kellogg Biological Station, Michigan, USA - KB3-175-2 | ecosystem: Environmental > Terrestrial > Soil > Unclassified ...
CGCCAGGCCCTCTTTGGTGGAAAGCGCAAATTCGCGCAGGAGGTCTTCGACCCCGCCGAGCCGATCGTCCTTGGCTCTTACCGCTTCGATCAGGCGCGTCGCGGTCCGGTCGATCCGCCGCTCCTGTTCGATGTCCAGGCGCGCGGCTTCAAGCAGCGTTGCAGCGATCGAGATGTCGTCCGGTGCGTAAGCGGCGCTGAATGGCAGAACGAGCGTGGAATCGGTCATGGCGTGCGCAATGTTAGCACGCTACCGCTCCTCGCGGAAAAACCGTTTCAGCGCAGGAACGTCATCCATCCCCGCTGATGCAATGTTGAAAATCCGGAAGTCGTCCGCGCAACTCGGCCGGAGTGCGCGGTCGTCGCGCTAAACCTTCAGATTTTCGGCCGAGCTCTTGCCGCGATTGGCAATCTCTTCGTATTCGACACTCTGTCCTTCGTTAAGGGTGGTCAGTCCAGCCTTCTGCACTGCTGAAATGTGAACGAACACGTCCTTGCCGCCACTTGAGGGTTGGATAAATCCGTAGCCCTTGGTCGGGTTGAACCACTTGACCGTACCTTTAGCCATACATCCGTCTCCGCGGGATCAATCAAATCAAAACGGACCAGCAGTCCCCGCAGACCGCTATATCCAGACCTATGAGGATACGCTGGTTCCGGCCTTGATGGTAGGGCAAACAACGGCGGCATCATTGCGGGAAACGTTCGATATCGTGGCCTATTTGAGCATTTTGCCCGTTTCGCGGTCATTTTTGAGACGAGATCGTGGTGGTCTCAGCTGCGTGCGACGGGAGCGCAGCGTCCCTGCGCTCAAGCCGCAATGGCGTCCGCTCGATCAATCAGGGCCGCAAGCGTCTTCGCTTCGGCAACGATGTGAACGGTCATCGGCTCTGCGCGGCCACGAATCGCAACCTGCTGCTGCGGCAGAGCGTCAGCCGGCACGCTTGCCGCGGCGCGCACCTGCTCGGAGACAATCGCCTCGCAAGCGAGACTCTTGGTCATATCCTGCAGCCGCGCGGCAACATTGACCGCATCGCCGAGGGCGGTGAACACCATGTGATCGCGGTAGCCGATATCGCCGACGATCACTTCGCCGCCATGAATGCCGATGCCGAAGCGGATCGGTTCATTAAGGTCATGCGCGAGAAACTGGTTCAATTCCTCGATATTGGCGGCGATCGTCGCGGCCGCCCGCAGCGCCTGGCGGCTGGCGGTCTCCGCGTCGGCGGCAAGTCCGAACAAGGCCAACATGCCGTCGCCGACGAACTGGTTCGGCTGCCCACCGCCTTGGATCACGGCCTGCCATACTGAGGCGAGGAAGCGGTCGACGATGAAGCCGGTGTCGAACGGTAGCCGGTGCTCTGCCAGCTGGGTCGAGCCGCGCATGTCGACGAACAGGCTGACGAGATGGCGCTCCTGGCCGATCCGCGTTGGATGCGTGGCATGGGCGGTTGCCGAAATCGTGCTCGGCGTGAACAGTTGAAAAAACGACAAGTCGGTCGTCGGGCGGAGCTGACAGCCCAGCCGGATCGACGGATCGGACGTGCCAACCCTCGCCAGCACGAAGGCTTCCCGTTGCGAAGGCGCCGGCAGGTCGCCGTGCCCGCCGATCACGCGGATGCGACAGGTCGAGCAGCGAGCCCGCCCGCCGCAGACGCTCGCATGCGGCACGTTGTGGCGCAGGCTCGCTTCCAAGACGCTGAGGCCTTTCGGCACGCGGATGGTCTTGCCGTTGCCGTAGGACAGCCTGATCATGCCGCCGCGCCGTTCGAGCAGCCCGCGCGCGCCTCTGGCCAGCACGGCAAGCCCGATCAGGCCGAGATAGGCGAGCAGCGAATAATCCGTGATCGCATCGAGCATTTCCTGTTGGGCCGGCGTCCCCATCTTCTCCGCCGACAGATTCTCATCCTTCCATCCCGGTACCGCGCTCTCGGCGACGATGCTTCGTCCACCCTGGTAGAAGCCGAGCAACGCCAGGCTCGGAATCAAGACCGCCGCAGCCAGCAGGAAGGGAGCCCCGCGCTTGTAAAACGCTTTCATCCGCAGCCAGAAGTGCAAGCCGATGCAGCCATGCGTCCAGGCGATGAGCAGAACGGCTGTCATCTCCAAGCCCTTGTCGGGCCGCGCGACCCAGAAACTATAGAGCTCCTGCGGATAGAGCTTCTGCTTGTCGAACAGGGTGACGCCAAGCCGCACGCCGACGATATGACTCATGATCAGCAGCGGAACGCTCAAGCCGAGCGCAAGCTGCAGGGGCTCCATGGCCTTCCAGCGGAATTCGCGGCGCTGGTAAAGCGCCCAGACGCCCAGGCTCATGTGAAGCAGCGCGGCCGTATAGAACACCACCGCGACCGGCAGGAATTGCCAGAACGCCGTGTGATAATAGACGCCGGCCTGCATCGCCTCGACCGAGATGTTGCCGAGCGCATGGTTCAAGAAGTGGCTGAGCAGATAGGTGAACAGGATCAATCCGCAGACGAGCCGCACCTGCCGCACGCCGATGCCGCGGGTCCACTTTTGCATTCTTTCTCGGTAGCCGATGGTCATGTTGTCCATCGAATCATGACCCGCTTTCGCAAGCTTTATTCCCTGAATGAATACAGTTCCGCGGCCCGTTCCGGCAAGCGAGCAAACGGAATTTTGATCTCTCGCACGCGTCTCGGCAATGGTAGTTGGCGTAGAGAACGCTGCTTGCCGCATTGACACCCTCGCGCTGCTCGTGGAAAAGCGCGCCGTGACAACTGTCTCGCCACACCTGATCCGCGCCAAGCAGGATCCCGCTTCCAATCGGCGATTGCTGGTCGCCGTCGCGGTGATCGCCGCGATGACGGCGTTGCGCGTCGCCTATGCCTGCCTGATCGACCTGCGCACCGACGAGGCTTACTACTGGACCTGGTCGAAGGAGCACGCTCTATGCTTCCTCGATCATCCGCCGATGATCGCATGGTTCATCCGGTTCGGCACAGCTATCTTCGGCGATACCAATCTCGGCGTCCGCTTCGCCGGCATCCTGGCGATGCTGGTGACACAACTCTTGCTTGCCGACATCGCAAGGCGCGTGACGCGCGACGTTCGCGCTGTCGTGCTCGCGATCTTGCTGCCGGAGGCTGCGGTCTATTACGGGCTTCTGATGGCGAAGGTCGCGCCCGATGTCGCGCTGATCCCCTTTGCGGTGGCGATGTTCTGGGCGCTGGTGCGGCTGGTCGAGAGCAATGATGCGCGCTGGTGGCTCGCCGCCGGCGTTTTCGGCGGCCTGGCGCTGCTGTCGAAGTTCACCGCCGTGATGTTCGTGCCGGCGATCCTCGCGTTCATGCTGGTGCCGGACTGGCGCATGCGCTGGCTGAAAAGCCCGTATCCCTGGGCCGCGGCCCTGATCGCGCTCGCGCTGTTTTCGCCTGTGCTGATCTGGAATGTGCAGCACGACTTCGCGTCGTTTCGTTTCCAGCTGGTGCGGGCGACGGCCAGCCACCCCATCATGGCGCGCACGATTGCCGAATACATCGGCATGCAGCTCGGGCTGGTCGGTTTCGTGCTGTTGCCGGTGACGCTGGTGGACCTGATCATGACAGCCCGGCGCGGCTATCGCACGCGCGAGCCGGTGGCGATCCTGTTGTCCACCGCCGTGCTGGTGCCGTTCCTGTACTTCCTCTGGAAATCGTTCACGCTCCGGGTCGGTGATACCTGGCCGATGTTCATGTGGCCGATCGGCTTTGCCGCCGTCGCGATCAACGTCGTGCTGCTGCCAGCCGAGGGCCGCCCTGCGCGCGTGATCAGGTCGACGGCGCGGTGGGCCAATACGGCCGTGATCTCGGGTCTCGTCATTGTCGTGCTGGTGTTTCTCTATTCGGTCGCAAGCCCCTGGAATCTGATCGGCCACAACGATCCGATCGGCAGCGAGGCAAACTACGGTCCGGTGGCGGCGCGTGTGCAGGCGGAGCTGGACAAGACCGGCGCGACCTGGATCGCGACCACGGACTACCGCACCTATGCGATGTTGCGCTGGTACTTCAGGGGTCGCGTGCCGGTGATCCAGATCAACGAGCGTGGCCGCTTCCAGGGATTTGCCGATCCCGGCATGGACAAGATCAAAGGCCACACGGGTCTCTACGTCGCGCGCGAGCACGACGATAGGCTCGCCTTGTGGAATCTGACCACCGCCAAGCGCGAGCCGCTGGAGCGCGTCGATCGCGTTTGGCGCGGCACCGTGATGGGCACTTATTTGCTGGAAAAGGTCACCGGCTGGACGCCCGAGCTCAACCCGCCCGCGGATTCACCGTTCTTCCGTTGGCGCGTGCTGGCGGAGGATATTCACGTCACCAGCAGGGCTGGGTAGCGTTTACTCTTCGTCCTCGCGCTTGCGCAGGAGATCTTTCGCAAGGTCAGGCAACGACGGCCGCGGCAGCCTGGCGAAAGGCAGTGGGCGCGTCACCTCGATCGCCGCGAGCCCCAAGCGTGCGGTAAGCAGGCCGTTGAGCACGCCCTCGCCGAGCCGCTGCGACAATCTGGCGGCGATGCCATGGCCCAGCACCTGCTGTACCAGGCTGTCGCTTGCCGCCATGCCGCCGGTGATGGCGAGATGGGCGATGACATGGCGGACCAGGCGCACCATGCCGAGCGGCCCCGGCCTTGCGCCATAGAGCCGCGCCAATTGCCGGATCAGCCGCAACGCTGCGATGAAAACGAACAGTACGTCGACCAAGGCGCGCGGGCTGACGGCGGTGACGATCGAGACACGTTGCGCGGCTGCGGATACGAGCCGCCGCGCCTCGGAATCCAGCGGCGTCATCAATTCGCGTTCGGCCAGTCGGATCATGTCGGCGCCATCGATGATGTCGTCGACATGGCCCTGCACCGAAGAGCGGGCACGCGCGAGCTGCGGATTCTGGTGCGTAATCTTCAACAGCTCGCGCACGATCTTCCGGCTCTCGGCACGGTCATCGCTGAGCAGGACGGAGGCCGCGCGGGCCTGCAGCTTCTCGATCGCCGTGAGCCGCATCAGGCCGACCGTTTCGCGCGCGGTGACGACGGCCAGCGCCAGTGCTGCGATTACGGCGAGGACGAGGCCGAGAATGCCGAGCCCTTCGCTGCGGGCAAACAGGTCCTCGACCAGTTGGGTCACGCCGAGCCCGACGCCGAGCAGCACGAGGCCGGCGACTGCGGCCCAGAACAGCGTGCCCCAGCGGAAACGGCTGCGCTCGACGATCGGCGCCTCGATCGGCACCGGCAGCGGCGCCGGCTCGGCTTCCGGGGTGATCTGGATCGTGCCGCGCAGCGGCCGCGAGCCGTCCCGTTCATCGACAACGACCACGCCGGGATCGTCGAGCCGGAACGTCTGGGGCTTTCGCGGCGGAGAGCGCTCGCTCATTGCAACTTGTCTCCAATCAGGAACTGCAGCGCGCGGTCAAGGCGGATGTGAGGCAGCGCGGGCGCACCGTCGCCGTTGCATTCCAGCGCCGGCGGCCGGAAACGCAGGAATCGGAAATCGCTCTGTTCGGCGGCCGTGCTGGACAGGCCGCGAAAGGAGGCTTCGCCATTGAACAGCGCTTCAGGATCCTCCGGCAGGTCGCCGGGAAAGGTCGCCACCTCGGTATTGCCGTCAAAGGTTTCGCCGCCGTCGGTCTCGCCGGGCAGCGGCGTGCCGAGGATCGAGGGCAGCTTGTCACGCCCGCGTGCCACCATGGCTTCACGGGTGGCGCGCACGGCCGCGAGCGCAGCGACATCGATGGTGGCGCCGGTGCTCTCGGCCTTGGCGACGGCGCCGCTCACGGCGCGGCGCAGAATGGCCTCCAGCCGGTCGTGGTTTGCATGATGCAGATGATCGGCCTTGGTGGCGGCGAACAGGATGCGGTCGATGCGGGGCCGGAACAGCACGGAGAACAGCGTCGAGTGTCCGACCCTGAAGCAGTCGAGAATGCCAGCGAGCGCCGCCTCGAGATCGTGCAGCGCTTCGGGTCCCGAGTTGAACGCCGCGAGCGCATCGACCAGAACGATCTGGCGGTCGAGCCTTGCAAAATGGTCGCGGAAGAACGGGCGCACCACCACATCCTTATACGCCTCGTAACGGCGCACCATCATGGCCCACAGCGAACCGTCCGGCGCTTTGCCGCCGGCCGGCACGTCGAGCGGCGCAAAGGTCAGCGCCGGCGAGCCTCTCAGATTGCCCGGCATCAGGAAGCGGCCCGGCGGCAACAGGCTCATGGCGAAGCGCTCGTCGCGGCAGGCGCGCAAGTAATCGGTGAAGAACTTCGCAGCCGCAAGCGTCGCCTGCTCGTCTTGCTTGGCCTTCGCATCGAGCGTTGCGAGATGCGTGTGCCATTGCACCGCAAGCGGCGCACGCGGCTTCTCCCGCGACAACGCCAGGCTCTCCTGCGACCACTGTTCATAGCTCTTGTTGAGCAGCGGAAGGTCCAGAAGCCATTCACCGGGATAGTCGACGATGTCGAGCGTCAGGGTGCGGTCCGCGCTGTTTTGGCGCTGGTAGTCGATCACCAGGCGCAGCTCGCTGATGTCGACGGTGGAATTCGGCCAGTTTCGCGTTTCGATCAGAGTGTGCAGGTGCCCCTCATAATCGAAGCGCGGCACGGCATCGTCCGGCTGTGGCGCGAGCCCGGCGCGGGCGATCCGCCCCGACGCATAGGCCTCGAACACCGGAAAGCGGCCGCCGCGGGTGAGGCCATGGATCAGCGCGGTGATGAACACGGTTTTGCCGGCGCGTGACAGGCCGGTAACGCCGAGCCGCACGGTCGGGTTGAACAGGTGCTCGCCATAGTCTAGCAGCGCCCGCGCCGAGAGGCGTGCTTCCTCGACGATATCGGTAAGGCTGAGGGCCATGGGAATGCGAAACTCGGGGCAGGGGAACGAGCGCGGAGGCTGGCGCTTATTCCGAGACAGGTGACGAAAGAATACGCGCCAAAGCAACGGTCGGGAGCATATCTCGATCTCTTAGTCCGGATGCGCCCCGACAAAAGGTGGCGATTGCTTGACCGAAATCAAGCTTTCACATTTCGGGCGCCTTTAGGCGTAAGAGGCTTGAACGGTTCGTTGACCTCCCCGACCTATCTATATGGATCGTAAAGCGAGTTAAGGACGACCGGACCAAGTCATGACGATCTTCAAGTTGAAGCAGTTGGCCTCGACCTCCGTCCATGCGGCGGCCGGGGCTGTTGGCTGGAATTATGATCGCGCGGAACTGATCGCCGACGGCATCGTCCACGGCATCGGCGTCGTCCTGGGGCTGATTGCCGCTACCGCGCTGGTGGTGCTGACCGCAGTCTATGCCACTGCGCTCGATATTGTCAGCGTATCGATTTACGCGGCCGGCCTCCTCAGCATGCTGGTGCTGTCGGCGACCTACAATCTCTGGCCGGTGTCGCGCGCCAAATGGCTGCTGCGGCGTTTCGACCATTCCGCGATTTATGTGCTGATCGCGGCGACTTACACCCCATTCATCATGGAACTGAAACCGAGCGTGTTCTCGGTCGCGCTGTTGCTCGGGGTCTGGTCCGTGGCGATTTTCGGCATCGTGCTCAAGCTCGGCTGGCCCGGCCGCTTCGACCGGCTCTCGGTCGGCCTTTACCTCGCGCTCGGCTGGAGCGGAGCGATGCTCTATGATTGGGTGGTCGCGGCGTTGCCGACGCTCGCACTATGGCTGGTGCTGGCCGGCGGAGCGCTCTATAGCTTCGGCGTGATCTTTCATACTTGGCGGCGGTTGCGCTTCCAGAACGCGATCTGGCATTGTTTCGTGCTGTTGGGCGCGGCCTGCCACTACATCGCCGTGGCTGATCTGGTTCTGGCCTGACACTTTTAAAAAGGGGCTGTCGATGCAGGTTGCCGGCAAGGTCGTGGTCGTCACGGGTGGCGCGAATGGCATCGGCAGGGCGTTGTGCGAGGCCTTCCACGGCGCGGGCGCGGCGAAGATCGTGGTGACTGATATTGATGGCGCCGGCGCGAGGACGGCTGCAGCGGCGATCGGCGGTGCAGCCTTCCAATGCGATGTCGCGAAGGAAAAGGACATTCTGCATGTCATCGACGAAACCGAACGGCAGTTCGGTCCGATCGCGCTGTTCTGCTCCAATGCGGGCATCGGCGGCGGCTTCGATCCGCTCTCCGTCAACGCGGGCGGTACGTCGGACGAGCCGTTCATGCGGAGCTGGGCGATCCATGTGATGGCCCATATCTATGCCGCACGGCATTTGATCCCGCGCTACAAGGCACGTGGCGGCGGCTATTTCCTCAACACGATTTCCGCGGCTGGCCTGCTGTCGCAGGTCGGCAGCCCAGCTTATTCCACTACCAAGCACGCTGCTGTCGGTTTTGCCGAAAATCTCGCGATCTCACACCGAGCCGACGGCATCAAGGTTTCCATCCTCTGCCCGCAGGGCGTCGACACCAACATGCTGCGCTCGATCCCGAAGGGACCGCAATCGGGCGACGGCGATCTCTCACCGGAACAGGTCGCCAAGGATGCGCTCGCCGGCATCGAGCAGGAGACGTTCCTCATCCTGCCGCATGCGCAAGTGCTCGGCTACATGCGCAAGAAGACCGAGAATTACGACCGCTGGATCGGCGGCATGGCCAAGATCCAGGCGAAGATGCGGGAAGAATACGGGAAGTGAGCCAAGGCGTCATTCCGGGGCGCCTCGAAGAGGCGAACCCGGAATCTCGAGATTCTCAGATGTGCAATTGCACATCAGAGTTCGATGCTTCGCATTGCCCCGGAATGACGAACAAGCTTAACCCCGCCTCCTCTGCGCGTAGAGTATCGGCACGGCGGAATCGACGATCACCTCGACCAGGCTCGTGCCGTCATGCGTGAGCGCGCGCTTGAGCGCCGGCGCAAGCTCGGCAGCCGTGGTGACGCGCAACGCCTCGCAGCCGTGGCCTTCCGCGAGTTTGACGAAATCGATGCCCGGCAGATCCAGGCCCGGCACCTTGCGTACCTGCATCACCTGGCTGAACGAGCGCATCGCGCCATAGCCGGCGTTGTTGAGCACGACCACCGTGAGCGGCAGCTTGCGCTGCGCCGCCGTCCACAGTGCCTGGATCGAATACATCGCCGATCCGTCGCCGATCAGGCAGACGGTGCGCCGCTCGGGCCGTCCCAGCGCCATGCCGACGGAAGCCGGCAGGCTAAAGCCGAGGCCGCCGCTCGCCATGGTGTAAAAGCTGTCCTGGCCGCGCATCGGCATGAACTGGTGCATCGCCGGCCGGTGCGAGGGCACTTCCTCGACCAGCGCGGCATCGTCGCTCATTGCGGCGGAGAGCGTGTCCAGCAAAAACTCTACGGGAATCGGATCGGCTGCGGCGGGAGCCGGCGGCAGCTTGCGGCCTGCCGGCGCCGCGCGTTTTGCCTCGGGGAGCAGTTCGAGCAGCATCGAGAGCGCCGGTTTCATGGTGGCGATGATGCTGCTGCCGACCGGTGTCACCGCCGCCGCATCGGGATCATCGGTGATTTGGTAGAGCGTCGTCGCGCCGTCGAAGATCGAGGCATGCCCCTCGACATGAAAGGTGAACACCGGCGCGCCGATCACGACCACCAGATCGTGGCTGCGCAACGCCTCCGACAATTGGCCCGGCGAGGCCGGCAGGAAGCCTGAGAATTGCGGATGCCGTTCCGGAAACGAGCAGCGCGCCGAGAACGGGCTGACCCAGACAGAGGCTTTTGCTCTTTCTGCCACGCGCACCATCAGGTCGACGGCCGCGGCGCGATCGACCGCGGGGCCGACGATGAGAGCGGGGCGCTCGCTCTTTGCCAATGCCGCGGCAAGCGCGCGCATGGCGGCGGCATCGGGACCCATCTCGCGGCTGACGCTTCGCGCCTGAACCGCCCCCGCCGGATGCGTCCAATCGTCGATCGGGATCGAGACAAAGGTCGGTCCGCAAGGTGGCTGCATCGCGACATGGTAAGCGCGGGCGATCGCGGCCGGCACGTCCTCGGCGCGCGCCGGCTCGACGCTGAATTTGACATAAGGCCGCGGAAATTCCGACGCGCGCTCGGCATAGAGAAAAGCCTGCAGCGGCAGGATCGAGCGCGCCTGCTGGCCCGCGGTGATCACGAGCGGCGTCTGGTTACGATGGGCGGTGTAGATATTGCCGAGCCCATTGCCGACGCCGGCTGCGGAATGCAGATTGACGAAGCCGGCATTTCGGGTGGCCTGCGCATAGCCGTCGGCCATGCCGACCGCACTCGCCTCCTGCAGCGCCAGCACATAGTCGATGTCCTCGGGCCAGTCGCTCAGGAACGGCAGTTCGGTCGAGCCGGGATTGCCGAACACCTTCTTGATGCCGAAGGCGCGCAAGAGATCGAGCGTGGCGTGCTTGACGGTGAGGGATTTCGTCGTTGTTTTCGGCCTTTCACGCTGCAAGGGAATATCCTCCGCTGTTGCCGCGAGTCTCTTACCTCGCCCCGCTTGCGGGGCGAGGTCGCAACGCATCGAAAGATGCGTTGCGGGTGAGGGGAACTCTCGGCGAGCTCAGTAGGCGGAGGCAGCCCCTCATCCCGACCTTCTCCCCGCAAGCGGGGAGAAGGAGCGCACCGATGTCGCGGCGGAATTCGGCGATCACCACGTCGCCGTACCCTTCATCGTGGGCTGGCCTGCATCGTCCGCGGTCCACAGCTCCATGCTTGCCCCGTTGTCGTTGGCATTGATCGAGAACTCGCTGCCTTCGAACAGCGGCTGCACGCCGCGATAGGCGAATTTTTTCGGCGGCTTGCCGCCGCGGAGCTTCGCCGCCATTTCCACGATGAACGTCGCCTGCAGGGGACCATGGAAAATCAGCCCCGGATAGCCCTCGACCTTGGTGACGTAGTCGCGGTCGTAATGGATGCGATGGCCGTTGAAGGTCAG